>OFPS01000121.1_pt1 | contig 100505 bp, 114 predicted proteins | sample 1542111 | NCBI WGS metagenome assembly OFPS01 (sample SAMN04209233, study PRJEB22552) | human gut metagenome | biome: gut; material: feces | host: Homo sapiens | place: USA: Oklahoma | reverse complement strand
AGAAGATTGTGGAGTTCTTATTTTTAAATGGAATGATGAGCAAATTAAATTTGGCGAAATTTTAAAAGTTATTGATTATAAGCCTTTATTTGGCGACAAGAGAGGTAAAACACGATGGACAGTGTTTATGAAGGAGAAAAGAGAGAATTAAAATGAACGCAGAAGAAATGTTTAAACAATTAGGGTATGAATTTGAAAAAGAATATACCAGTGATGGAGTGAATGATACTTACAGATACAATAGATGTTTCAGGGTCGATTCAATTAGATTTGATTTGAATGGTAAAAATATCATAGTCAGTAAAATCTTTCATACTATTAGCTTAAATGAGTTACAAGCAATTATTCAACAATGCATAGAACTCGGATGGTTAGAAGAAGAAACTTGCACCAACGAATCAGAATATGATTCAAGGGATGTATTTAAATGTTCTAATTGTGGATTCATATCAGTACACCATACAGGACTTAAAATCGACGAAGATAATAGAGTAGAATCCTATTATGGTTACAGACCAAAATACTGTCCAAATTGCGGAAGTAAGATTATAGATTGAAAAGGAGATTAACTAATGAGTGGTGGAAGTTACAGCTATGTGTATTGCAGAGTTGAAGAAGAATGTGTTAACAGAATGTTCGATTCTCAATTAAATGAAATGATGAAAGATTTAGTTAAAGTGCTACACGATTTAGAATGGTGGCAGTCGTGTGACTGTGATGAAAAACGTTATCGTGAAGCAGTTACTAAGTTCAAAAAGAAATGGTTTAAACAAACTAAGATTGATGTACAGAAACAAATCGAATCAGAGTTTGAAAAAACAAAGGATGAGTTAATGAAAGAGTTTAAATATTTAAATGATGATGAATAGAATTAAAAAAGCAATTATTAAGAACCTGGATCTTATTATTACTTGTACAGTACTTTATGTTGTATATGCAGTTATTGTATATGCAACATTATATGGATTGAACGCACCATCAGGTAATCCGTTGGAGAGTGGTTTCTAATATGTGGTTTACAATAGGATTGATGTTATGTGCTATATGCGGATTGATTGTATGTAGTTGTTCAATGGTATCACAGATTACAAGTTTAGAAAATATGATTTCAGCACAAAGGATGGAAATTATGGATTTAAAAAATAAGGTGAATAAAGAATATTTGTATGATGGATTTGAGGAAACAAAATGAAATTCATACCAAGAGAAGAATTAGCTTTTATTGTAGATCACTTAGATATAGATGATCCTTGCAATGATACTATGAAACAGATTTTTGATATATATAGAGATGATTGGTTCGTAGAAGGATGTAGCTGGCTGATAATAAAAGAAAATGAAGAAAGAAAAAAAGAATTAGAAAGGTTAGGGTATAAAGGTGTTAAAAAAATACAGGATTAAATATATCAAAGACAATAATATTTGTGTGATGGAAGTCCAGGAGGAATCGAAAAGTATGGCAATGTATAAATTCTATATGAAATTTCCATCATGCAGCATTGAGGAAATTGAAGAGATTGCATAGGAGAGAAGATGAGTAAAACGGATTATGAAGAATATGTAGATGTTCAGGTGGATGCATTGATTAAAAAACTTGAAATGTTCAAGATTTATGAAAGAAAGTTTAAATCATTGGATGGAATTTTGAAGGATTTGGAGGTTCGCAAAAAAGAATTTTCAGATCCGAAATCTCCATCATTTGAGCAGAGACTGGATTCAAAGAAAAATAAGGATATTACAAATGATGTTCTTGTAAAGTTTATTTCAAAAGAAAAAGTACTTGAAGATGATAAGAATATCATTTTAGGAAAGCTGAGAGAGATTGAAACAATTATTGATCTTATTCCAAATGATGATGTTCGTTTATACATGAAACGTCATTATATCAATGGAGAGCCATTTGAGAAGCTTTCAGGAGAAAAGTTCTGTAGCAGAATGAAAATGTATTATGCAATGAAAAAAGAGCTTAAAAAGCTCGTTATGGGAGATTTGAACAAATGAAAAAAATATTATGTGCAATTTTAGGAATGACAATGTGTATAGGTTTGGTAGGATGCCAAGAATCAGATACAGCTAATCATAATTTAAGAGTGGATGCAAACAACTTTAAAATATCGAGAAAGGTTGTGGCATTAAATACTAGAACAAACGAACCGTTGTTTTCTGTTGAAGGAAAAATATCTATTGAAACAGATAGTGATGGCGATTTGAATGTAACGATTAAAACTGGAAAAGATAAATATAAATTGTTTTATGCACATTTATCAAAAGATGTAACATATACAAGTATTCAGACCGATTCGGTAAAAGAAAATCCGTATGGATATAAAATAACATTCTTTCCTGCTAAAGAAACGATTGAACATGGCTTGATTAACGTAGAAGATACAAATAAATAAACACACTATAGAATGGCTCAAAAATTCATAAAGTTTTTATTTTAGAAAAGTGTTACAAAGTAGCCTATTTACTAGGCTTTTAAAAGGTTTGTAGTTAGTCTGATAATATATAGTTATCGGACACAGTAAGGAGTTCAGATGATAAACAAAATTAAATGGTTTTTTAAAAGATTATTCTGTAAGCATGAATTTACTTGGTGTGTAAAGAATGAGATGTTTCATTGTATAAGCGGTGAGACTCAGTATCTTGTGTGTTTGAAATGCGGGAAAGTGAAAGATACAAGATTTGTTGAATTTGAATAAATGTATGCTTTATAGGATTGTCAAAGAAAAGAGGAATAAAATGAATAAATTATACAAATTATTAATGGTTGGAATGATTGGCATTTCATTATTTGGATGTGCATCTGTGGGTACTGATGTAAAATCTGATTCGAATGGTGGATTGGATAGAATAATCAATGTGTATACAGCAGATGGAAAAGTTTTAGCAAGCTATGAAGGTAGAATTGATATTAAATCATTGACAAGTGGAGCTGTAAAATTTGATTATGATGGAAAAAGATATGTTTATTATAATTGTTTTGTAGAAACGATTGCAGATAAATAGGAGTGATATTGTGGAAGATTTCATAAAAGATGTTTTACTAGCGTTTGTTGCAGCTGGTGGATGTGGATATTTAAATTATTACGTTTTAACATGCACAAATGTGATTGAAGAACAAGACCGAGCAGATAAAGAAAGATTGTATTTGATGATCTTATCCTTGTTTAATATTCTTGTTTGCTTCTTCTTTAGTGATTATTTGAAATGGAATATTTATAAAAGTGTTTTGATTACATTTTTATTAACATTAATAAGTTCGTTTACTGTACATGCTTATGTTATTAAGCTTTTTAGAACATTAGTTAATTTGATTAGAAAAGGCAAAGGATTGTCTGAAATGACTTTTGGAACTATTCAGGAAGATGTTTTTGAAAGTGATAACATGACAATTGGATATTTCTATACTAGAGAAGGAAGTTTTATTGCGTGTGGATATATTGAAATGCATTCAGAAAGAACTGGTGAATTTACTATAGCACCAAGAAAAAGTGTATCTGAGAAAAGTTTTTCAGAAGCTTGTGCATTGCCAGGAGCAAAAGTTTTTATTAATGATGAAATGAAAATAGTCACTATCGAACAACGATAGTGACTATGGAGGTTATTTTCCGCCTTCTGATGGTACTTCTTTCTTGACTGTGCCTTTAGTTCTAGATTGAACACCATCATTACTTTTTTCATTTTCTGTCATTTTGTTATCCTCCACGATAATTATACAGAAATAAGTTTATTAGAAAAGTTTTAGGAGTAAAGAAAATGAAAGACAAATTACCAAAGTTTTTAACAGAAAAATATATAAATATAGGTGATGAACTTAATAAGCTATTTATGATCAATAATACACAAAGTTTATTTGTACAATACGGATATCGTGTTGTGTGTGTTTATATGTCAGATGAAAAGTTTGAAAGGTGTCATTATGATCGCAACGCTATACTCGTTATTAAGTGTTATATTTGTGAATCGCAATTCAAAAGTTTATATAGAAAGTTTTTAGATTATGAAATTGAGTACTTAAACTTTGAAGACGTAATGAATGGCTGCAATAAGATTTATCTAAAATCAGATGAAGATTATAAAAAGTTTATGAGAATATTAGCTGATATGTAGAAAGTTTTTTAGGAGTGATGGAATGGATGAAAATAAGTTTTCTTACAAAGAAGTTTTTGTGAGATATGATAATGTGCAAATTGGTGTTATTTGTTCTAAGATGGTTGAAAAAGTTTTTGAATATAACGCGCATGATGATGAAGATGTATCTGTGAATTATGTTTATTATGTGAAGAAAGAAAAGTTTTATCAGTTGCTGGAAAAGTTTTTTGATGGTTCGATTCTATGCAAATATGAAGGATATAAAAAGTTTTTCCTAACGTCTCAAGAACAACTTGAAAAAGTTTTTTTGATCCTGGATAAATAAGTTTTTCAAAATAAAGTTTTTCAGATATAATGGATGTATGAATGATTATATAAGTTTTCTATGCACACTATTAAATATAAAGATTCCAAAAGTTTACTTTAAAGTAAATGATAAGGTTTATGATCTTAAACATAAACCAGTCAATAAAGAACTTTTTCAAGTAAAAGATACAAGCATATGCACATCATACCCAAAAGAAAATGTAATTTGTGTAAACCTGAATACATCCATAGATAGTAGTTTAGTTTATATATATCTTGCACATGAAATAAGACATTTATATCAATATGCATGTGTATATAAGAAGAATCAAAAAATATTTTCTATGGATGAAAGAAATATTTCTATATGGAAAAAGGAACTTGAAAACTATGCAGATTCAAGATGCAAACACTATGAGAATCAGGAAATAGAAAAAGATGCAAACTTGTTTGCAAACTTTATTGCGATAGTAATATTTAAAAGAGTTTTAGACATAAAAGAAATGGATCAAAAAGAATACGAGTTTAAAACAAAACTTTTCATGAACTTTTTCGCATCGAATCCAGTCAAAAAAAAGCTGATCCAGAAGCAAATAAGCAAAATGAAAGTATAAAAAAAGCAGCCTTTTATAAGCTGCTATTTTTTAATTCTTTTTTCGATATTTTTAAAGATTTGGGCCGTTCCGCGTGGCGCACGATCAAACTTTTTAACTTTATAAATGTATTTACCATTTAATGACTTTTTGCCAAACTCCGTATAGATCCAATTGCCTTTTATTATTCCATATGCTTCACGATCAACAGCTTTCGGATGTTTTCGAGTTCCTTCAAATTCGGTATAAACAAAATGACATTTTTCGAGTTTTTCTTTATCTTTTTGAATCTTTTTTTCTTCTTTTTCTCTTTTTAATTCTTTCACTTTTTTATTTAAAACTTCAAAAATATAATCTTTTTCGTTCTCGATAAAACTTTCATCCAAACTATAAAACTCTGTTTCATTGAAATACGTTCCGGTATGATGCCAGCTTGAATATGTTAGGAAAACTTTTAAAACATCCTTACTATACTTTTTAAGCTCATCATATTTAAAATCATCTCTATAATTTAAAATTGTATTAATTATAGCAACTTTTGACCATTTTGAAAGTGGCTTTTCACCACTTTCATATGCCTCATAAGCGCGAACGCTCATTTTATTACCAATATAGCCCATATTTTTTTACCTCCTAAAATGGAAATGCTTGAAGCATTTCATTTAATTTTTGTTGATCTGTAAGCGGCTTTTTTTTCTTCTTTGGTGCTGCTTTTTCAAGGCTCATCTTTTCGATTTTACCATTATTATATACATAGCTTTCTATAAGCTTGTTTCTATTAAAAACATCTATAGTTTTAAAGCTAGTATTATAGGTTGCCAGCAAGCTTTTTGATCCTGGTTTACAGATCTTAAAAAGATCCTTGTTTAGTATGTCAATATAACACTTGTAAATTTTAAAATAATAACAAATATCTTTTATTTCTTGAATGTCAGGCGCGAAAAGTTCTTTTTTCGCTTCTGTATTGAAATATATTTGAATATCATAATTGAAAAGCTTGTCAAGATCATGAGCCACGAAAAGCCTTAATTCATTTGTTTGAGCTGCTGCATACATGCATTTATTATGATCGAACTTAAAACCATGATCATTTAAAACTTTTTCAGTTGAAGCGCTGGGAGTTCCTAACGCTTCAACGTAAATGTGCGGTTGTTTCCGCTCATTTGTTATATAGTAATTAAAGTGAGTGCGCTCACGCTTCCATATTGTCATTTTTAAGACCTCCTAAAATGTCTATGATGCATATAGTATTTACAAGTTGCCAAAGTTCACGCGGCTTTAGCATCCAAGCCACAACGCCAAGCCCGTAAGATAAATTATATAAACCGTTTAAATGTTTTGTAATTGTGTAAGGTTTGCAGCTAGATGCATTTAGTTGAGCTAGCTTTTTTTCTGTAAACTCAATATATTCTTTATTATTCATTCTTTTATCCTCCTTCTAATAAATAAGTGGTAACATGATATTTAAAAGGCCCAATATTATGCCAATAATTAAAGTAGATGTACATGCTGCTAAATATAATTTTAAAAAAGCAAGTATGAGCACCTTGACGGCGCTCATCTTGTCAAGATCTTTGCGGGTTAACATGTTAGTACCCTTCTTTTAAGTAAGCTAAATATTGTTTTCTAGTTTCTTCTAACCAGTCCATATCCCAGTCACTTTTCTCATCAGTAAGCCAAGTTTTGAATTCATCATCTTTTCTAGCTTCTTCTAATAGTCTATAATCCGAAAAACTTTCTAAATTCTCATAATCATTAATAATGAAATAATCGTCACAATAATGGAAATCACCAGCCAATGTCATTCTTACAATTTCATTAGGCTCATAGCTTGATAAACATGAATCAAGATTATCATTATCTAATTCATAATAATATTCATTATATCGTTCACTTCTAAATTCAAACCATAATGGAAGAAGTTCATCATCATACATATTTTCAAGAATTTCATCGCCAAGCGCTTCCATGATTGCGCCGTCTGTAGAATGCGCAAAATCGTCGTATTGTGTAGCCATATAAGCCACGTGTTTAGTTGAAGTTTCACAAGTAGATAACATTTTCTTTTTTAACCCGTCTATGATAAAATAGAAAAGCAATATATACAAGACGGGCTTAACCTCCTGAATTTTGTGTATATTTGCCGTTGTGTGAATCCCTTTTGAGTTTGCCGACCTGGAAGGGGTTCGCTTTTTTATTTGTTTTGGTTCATGTCTTTTTCAATTAGATCTATAATATAAGCGTTTTTGCTTGGATGTTGATCAATCCAATTTATAAGATCAACTCTTTCATTTCTAATCTGTACTATATAGCGTTTATATGTCTTTTTGTTAAACTCTTTTATATAGTCTATTTGATTAAAAGAACCGCTTTTTTTTCTTGCTATGTATATCACTCCTTTTCTTGACTATTTAAATAAACGGCGCTATAATTTATTTGCTTATTTTGAGACGCTATTCATTGACTTTTATGTCTATGAGTAAGCGCCCTTTTTTTATGTCTAAACTTATTTTTATATGAAGTTTAAACAACAATTTATTTAATAGGCTTATAAACTTATCCATACTATCAAGTCCAATCTAAGCAATTTATAGTTGTCTTGGCTTGGCTTTATGAGTAAGCGCCGTTTGTTTTGTGTAAGCTTTTTATTTAGCTTACACTTACATTATAAACATATATGACTATATGTCAACATAAAAATTAAATTATTTTTTTTATGTTCATTTTTTCAAAAAGCTTTTATCTTTTAAAATGTGCACGCAAGCGCCTATTTATAAGGCTTTTTAGTGTGTTCGGTTCTAGTCTTATAACATATAGTTAACAGACTATTAAATATATACATGTATGGACGTTGTGAACGTCCTTTTTTTGTGGGGTTTGCTTCAGCTCCAGGAAGACAAGTAGCACGCTTGAACATATGGAACGGGTGCGCATGATTCAATGTATTGGAGTGATGCAAGACTTATTGCATATATAAGAACGTGCGCGCGTGTTCTATTAATGTAGTCATGGCCATGTTATGAAACAACGCTTACAACACGACGTGTTGAAAGATGTTTCAACACAATAATAAATATATGATAATCATATGAGTGAAGCCGTTAACGGGGCGGCGTGGTGGTAGCTGCATACGTTTGATTTTTAACCCTGAAAGCGCCCAGGGCATGGATCAGATCAGCATAGACCCCCCTATCTTTCAAAAGTTTTTTGGGTTTTGGGGAACGGCGTGGGGAGTTTAAAAAAACTCGGTCATGCGCGTACGAGAGGGGGTAAAATCTGAATTTCTTCATTTTGTACAGTGTACAAAGAAAAACCGTGATATTCTGTAGTTGTGAAGATTGGAAAACATCTTCTAGAACAAACAAGGTAGTTCTTGGATTGTTTCATATTGTGCCCGTTGTGAAAAAGACCTGTGGAAACATGGGTCTTTTTCATATCACTGCTTTTTCATATCACTGCATTCAAAGAGTTTACTGTTCATATTGTCGTCCTTTAAATCTGTTAACTAAAACTTTGAATGTAGCGATATGAAAAAATATTATGGTTCAGAAGCAACAAAAACAGGTGCTAGAAATTATGCTAGAAAATTTTACTCAAGCAAGGCTTGGGAAAAGAAAAGCAAAGCGTATAGAAAGGCACATCCACTTTGTGAAAGATGCTTGAAAAACGGTATCTATACCAGGTCGACTTGTGTGCATCACAAAGTGCACATTGACCAGGACAACTATAGAGATGTACACATTCTATTTGGCGATTCTAATTTGGAAGCGTTGTGTGACTTATGTCATGCTGAAGAACATTCCAAACGTAAACCATCTTTTGAGTTTGATGAAAACGGAATGCTTATAGGATGTGGAAGGGAGGATGATGAATGCAAAAAGGAGCATGGAAAAAAAGAATCAATTCACAACTAGAGAATTTAGGTACATTTTCTCCTGAATATTCGGTTGCGGTTGATTCACTTGCAGATGCCTTGGCCCAATATGATTCAACAATGAAGCAATGGAGAGATTCAAGTAAAGCAAATGGTTTCAAAACATTACAGATGGTTGTTGAATACACGAACAAGGCTGGTGCAACGAATTTATCACGCTCACCATATTACATTATTACCGTTCAATTACGTGATCAGATCATGAAATACTGCAAAGAACTTGGCTTGTCACCTACTTCACTTTCAAAAACAACAGAAGTATCCGGAAAAAAAGGTGATGAATTGGATGAGTTCATGAGCAGATTTAAATGAAATATCTAGACATTTATAAAGAACGTATTAAATCGGGTGAAGATGTAGTCGGTAAGTGGATAAAGCTTAATCTTCAATATGTTGAAAGAGGTTTAGCAAATGGAGATTTCTTCTATGATGAGAAAAAAGCGGAAATGCATATAGCGTTTATTGAAACGTTTTGTCACCACGTAGAAGGAAAAACAACAAAAGTGAAGCTTGAGCCTTGGCAAAAATATTATATTGCGTGCATATTCGGACTTGTTGATAAGAATGGGAAAAGGCAGTTCCGTGAAATCCCTACAGTCATGGGCCGAAAACAAGGAAAATCATTTATTTGTGCAGGTATTGAACTTGATGTTGGATTTACATCGGATGAAGCAGGTATGCAGATATACAATATAGCGCCAAAGTTAAAACAAGCGCAGATCATTTACAACGTTCTGTATCAAATGATGGAACACTCTAAAGCATTGAGTCAGAGAGTAAAAAAACGTAGAACAGATATCTACATGAAACAGAACAACTGTAGATGGGAGCCAATTGCCTTTGCATCTAAGAAGTCAGACGGATTCAACCCATATTTGACAATCTTTGATGAGTTTGCAGCCTGGGAAGGTGAAGCGGGTATGAAAATGTACAACGTTATGTTGTCGGCAGGTGGTGCAAGACCTGATCCACTTTATATTCCTGTAAGTACCGCAAACTATATTGATGAAGGATTATATGATGAACTATTTGTTCGTGGAACATCTGTTTTACTTGGTACGTCTGATGAAAAACAAATGTTGCCTTTCTTTTATATGATTGATGATATTCAAAAATGGGATGATCCTATTGAATTAAGAAAAGCAATGCCAAACCTTGGAATATCGGTTTCTTATGAATATTTGCAGAATGAAATTTTAAAAGCACATAGCTCACCGACATATAAGGCGGAGTTTATAACAAAATATGCGAATATCAAACAGAATTCAACGGAAGCGTTATTTAGTGCAGAAGATATTAACAAAGTTAAAGGTGAAGAACTTAGATTTGAAGATTTTGCACATACATATGCAGTTGGTGGAATTGACTTGTCACAAACAACTGATTTAACAGCCGCATCTGTAGTTATACGAATTCAAGAGCAGGACTACATATTTACTCATTTCTGGCTTCCAACGTTAAAAATCAAGGAGCTAGAGGAAAGAGACAAAATACCATATACAAGATTTATTCAATTGGGATATTTAAGTCCAAGTGGGGAAAACTTTGTGCGGTATGAAGATGTTACGGAATGGTTTGAAATGTTGCGTAAGAAATACAAGATTTATTGTGTAGTCGTTGGATATGACCGTTATTCGGCTCAGTATCTTGTGGATGATATGAAGAAATATGGATACAAGATGGATGATGTTATTCAGGGAACTAACCTTACACCGGTTATTAATGAATTTACAGGATATGTAAGAGACGGATTTGTTCATACAGGAACGAATGGACTTTTACAAGCACATATGTCTAGTGTGGCATTAAAGAAAGTTGCAGAGGATAATCGTGTCCGCATGATTAAAACTGATCCAAGAAAACATATTGATGGATATGCATCTGTTATTGATGCATATACAGTAAGACAAAAATGGTGGGATACATTTAAATACCGCCTTGAAAACAAGAAAAGGAAGGTGAATTAGTGGCTAAAAGCAGAAGAAAAAGATTTGGTTTGCTTGGTAGTCTATTAGGACTAAATAAGCCAGCACCTAAACAAAATCAATTACATTCAATGTTTGCAAGCTTAGGTGGATATTCACCAGTGTATTCATCCTATGATGGTGGAATATATGAGATTGGACTATGCAGAGCATGTATCAATCGAATTGCTACATCATGTGGAAAGGCTTCACCGGAACTGACAAACAAAGACTACAAAAGCAAGATATATAACTATTTGGTTAAGAAAAAGCCAAATCCTTATATGACAGCTAGTCAATTTTACAAAAGGCTGGCAACTATATATTTTGCAGAAAACAATGCTTTCATTATTCCAATTGAAGATGAATATGGAATGATAAAAGGATTATGGCCTGCTGTTCCAAGTCAGTGTCAGTTAAAAGAAATCAATGGTGTAGTTTATATTTATTTTAATTTCATCTATGGCGAAACAAAATTGATTGAATACAGTAAAGTTGGACATCTAAGGCAAATGCAGTATAAAAATGATTACTTTGGTGATGTTAATGATGCATTTGATACAACAGCTAAATTGATGCTTGCTCAGGAAGAAGGAGCAATCAATGCGATCAAGTCAAGTTCTATTGTTCGATTCTTGGCTAAAATCTCAACACCAATTGATGATGATGAAGACTATAAAGAGCAACAGAACATGATCTTAAGAAATAACTTGAACAAAAATGAGACGGGTGTATTTCTTATTGATAATCGTTTTGATGAAGTAAAACCGATTGAAAGTAAACCATTATTAGTTGATGCCAAGCAGAAGCAAGCAATTGAAAATAGTGTATACAGCTATTTTGGAATTAGTGAAGCTATTTTACAAAATAAATATAAACCTGATGAATGGAATGCATTTTACGAATCAATTATTGAACCATTTTTTATTGAAGTTGGGGAAGTGTTGAGTGGAATGTTATATTCCGTAAATCAGGTTATGAATGGTAGTGAAATCATTCTTACAAGCGATCGTTTACAGTATGATTCAACACAGACAAAACTGAATGTTGCAACTCAAATGTTCGATAGAGGAATGATTGATACAGACGGGGCATTAAGTATCATGAACAAAGCGCCTTTACCAAATGATGAAGGTAAGAAACGTTTTATTCGAGGTGAATATATCCAGGTAACTAAATCAAATCAAGGAGGAATTAGTTACAATGGCGAAACCGAACCACAGCAAAATCCAAATGCGCTCAATTCCGTTTCAGATGAATCCGGTGACGGAGAATAAACGGATTGATACTCAATACTATGTTGAGGGATATGCTACAACATTTGAGCCTTATGTTCTTTATCGAGATTATCAAGGTAATGATGTATATGAGTTGATAGAGCGTTCAAGTTTGGACAACGCTGATATGAGTGATATCATCTTCCAATTTGATCATGGAGGAATGGTATATGCACGTACAAGCAATGGTTCACTTATTGTTGAAGTAGATGAACATGGATTGTTTGTTGCAGCAGATTTAGGAAGAACAGAAGCTGCAAAACGTTTGTACGACAGTATTCAGGCAGGAATGGTTACTCAGATGTCATGGCGCTACATGGTGGATGAGGAATCATATGATCGAGATAAAAAAATGTGGACAACACGTAAAGTATCAAAAATTTATGATGTTTCGGCAGTGTCGATTCCTGCAAATGATCAAACATCTATTGAAGCAAGGGCAAAGTCTTTAATGGATGAGGAACGGGTTAAAAAAGAAAATGAAAAGAAACGAGAAAGACTGAGTTTGTTGTTGCAGATTAAGGAGGCTATTAATTAATGTTTACAGAGCAACAACTAGCAGCATTCAATGCAATGAATCACGAACAGATTCAAAAAAGATTTAAAGAAATTCAAGATGAGGTCAACAAAAACGATCCTAATACAAACTTGGAAATGTTACAGGCGGAATTTGATATCTTACAAAAGCGTGACAAAGAGTTACAAGGCCAGGCTGCACAACGTCAAGCGTTCTTAGATACTATGGCAAAATCTATTGAAGATGAAGAAGAAACTTTTGTTGCACAACAGGAACAAGCTCGTAGTAAAGGACATCCAACAATGCCAAAAGGATTGTCAGAACGTAAAAAAGGAATGGAAGACGATATGGAATATCGTAGTGCATTCATGGAATTCGTTCAAAAAGGAAAACAGTCAGAAATCTTAAGACAACGTAGCGCAGAAGCAGGCGTAGCAGCTGATCTAGGTATTTTAATTCCTGAAACAATTGTTCAGAAAGTAATGACTGAATTAAGTAAATCACGTGGTTACTTATACAATGCGGTATTACATACTAATTTCCGTGGTGGTGTTAAATATCCTATCGGTTCATTCAAGGCTACATTTAAACGTATCACTGAAACAACAGTGTCTGATCGTCAAAAAGCCGGTTCTGTTACAGAATTTGTACAATTTGGATATTTGATTGGTGAAATTCGTTTAGCACGCACCTTGCTTCAAACAGTATTGACGGTAACTGCATTCGAAACTAAATTAGCAGAAGTCATTGTAGAAGCTTATTTAGAAGCTATGGATCGTGAAATTTTAACAGGTCAATCTGAAAACAATGAGTGTGAAGGTATTTTAACAGAAGCTAATAAAGTAAGTGGACGTATTAAAACAGATCACATTATTGAATTCACTGAGGAAGAAATGAAAGATTGGAAATCATGGCAAACAAAATTCTTTGCGAAGATTCCATTGTCAATGCGTAAATTAAAACCAGAGTTTGTAATGACTCCTGCAACATATGAAGCAAACATTAAAACATTGGCTGATCAAAATAATCGTCCTGTTTATGCAGAAACATTTAATCCTATTGATGGTGCGGAACGTGCTACATTCGCAGCTAGAATTGTTAATTTCGTTGAAAATGATACGTTTAAAGATTTTAATGAAGCACAAAACGGTGAATACTTCGGAATGTATTGGGTAGGAAAAGAAGCCTATGCTATCAACTCAAATATGCAGTTTGGTGTGAAGAAGTACTGGGATTATGAAAAGAATGAGGAAGTAACTCAAGCATTAGTTATCAATGATGGTAAAGTGTTAGATCCTCAATACATCTTCTTATTAAAAAAAAAAGTAGCTTAAGCAATGGAGATGTTAAAACAGATGAAAGTCAAACAGGAACACAATCATTAAATGAGGATGAACCTATTGAAACTGATGAAGAACCTATTTTATTAGATGATGAGCCTAAGAAAACCACTCGAAAAAGCAGTGCGAAGAAAGCTTAGGTGATAGATAATGGCGTTCAATATTTCTGAAAGCCTTCTAGAACGTGTTAGAACTGCTGCTACAAGAGCTAAATCACGCGCATATGATGATGAAATCAAAACGTATATCAATGCATGTTTATACGATTTGGATAGATTAAATATCTTATTTGATGAGGATGATTTAGAAGATGAAATTGTAGTAGCGGTAATAACATATGTAAAGTCAAAATTTGGTACAACGGATGCTTCATATAAAGAATCAATGGCTAAAACGTATGAGGATTTACGTCAGATTCTTATGACAGATAAATCCCATAAGAAGGTGACATAGTATGGCATATGAATATACTCGTGAGAATAATCTTTATTATGATGTGGCATATCTGATTGAAAAAGAAAGATATGTTGATGCAGATGGTGTGGAACATGTTAACGAAACGGAGAAGGAAGTATTTTGTCGAGTTGGTGGAATTTATTCAAAAGAATTTAATGAAGCCTACCAGGCAGGCATACAGTTAGCGTATAAGCTTGTTATTCCTACTATTGATTACAATGGTGAGACAACAGTGAAATACAACGACAAAAAGTATGCGGTTTATCGTACATTCCCATCCGGAGATACGATTGAACTCTATGTTCAACAGGATGCTGGAGAATGGAAACAGTAAGAAAACAAATCGTTGCTAAATTCACTGAACTTTTAGGTGAAGGACAATTTGTATATGGCAGTTTCAAATCAAAACCCCATACTCCATACGGAAATTATGCATTGGATTATACAAATAATTACTTTGCAGACAATAGAACGTATTGCAAGATTGGAACTTACATATATAGATTAGTGACGGATCAAAAAGATTTTGAATTAGAAGCTAAAATCGAAGACATGTTCGATGAATTAGAAATACCATACCAAACTATCACAGATGAAGATATAAAAGCTCAAAAAGTACACTGTACAGAATGGACGGTGACATTAGTTGGCCGTCAATGATGTATATTGCGATATGTCGCAGCTTGGGCCTGAAATCAGAAAGATGATTCAAGAATATAAAGAGCATTCTTTGGCGCAGATTGATAGAGCAGTAGAAGAAACTACAAAAGATTCTAAAGATATTATTAAAGCTAAGGCCAGGGTAGATCATAGAAACACACGCAGAAAGGGCAAATATAAAAGGTCTATAACATATAAAATAGAGCATGAATTAGCACATACACGCGGTGTTATTTATGCGAGTGGCCATGAATATTCACTGACTCATTTACTCGAAAACGGACATAATTTATGGAATTCTCCTAGACGTACACGTGCATTTAAGCACTGGAAAGATGGAGAAACAAACGCAATCAAGGAACTGCCAAGTTTAATCGAAAAATATTTGAAAGGATAAAAACTATGGCAGATAAAAACAAAGTACGATTCGGTCTAAAAAATGTTCATGTATGTTCTATTACGGAAGATGCAGGAGCTATTACATATGGTACGCCTGTTGCTTGGAAAGGTGCTAAATCATTAACACTAGACCCGGAAGGAGATACAAATACATATTATGCAGATAACACTGCGTATTTCGCAACAAACACAAACAATGGATATTCAGGTAGTTTGGAAATGTCTGAAATTCCTGAAGAAATTGAAAAAATGATTTTTAATGTAGTGACAACAGAAGAAGGAAACTTAGCGGAAGATGCAAACGTATTACCTAACAATGTTGCTCTAATGTTCCAATTTGAAGGTGATGTGAGTGCTACAAAACATATCTTCTATAAGGTTGTATTTGCTCGACCAAATGTAGAAGGTGAAACAAAAGAAGAAAGCACTGATCCAAAAACAACATCAATGGATATTACAGCTATTCCTGTTGAGAAAGATGATCATCAATGGGTAAAGGCAAAATGTCGTAAAGGTGATACAAATTACGAGAGTTTCTTTTCAACTGCTCCAACATTACCTAGTCCAAAAGCTGGTGAAATGAGCCAGGAAGCCGGTACACCGGTAGTTGTACAAAGTGCTGATGGAAAGGAAGTGAGCACATTATAAGAGGGGCAACCCCCTCTTTGTGAGGTTATATGGAACAGACATTAAGTATTGATGGTAAAAAATATAATTTATTGTATAAAGGCAAAACGGCTAGCATTTATAGAGATTGTTTCAATAGAGATTTGTTAGTGGATATTCAGGAAGTACAAATCAAATTTGGTGAAGCTATCGAAAAAAATGTTCGTGAAGGAAATCCTGATCGAGATCCTTATTTCACTTTATTACAAGCAAACGGATCTTTATTTTTTGAAAGGTTAGTTTGGTCGTGTATCAAGACGTATGACACATATCATGGAAAAGAAACAAAATCGTTCCAAGATTTTGTGGATGAAATTGAAAATTATGAAACATATGTAATGAGTGGAGTTATTATTTTAGAACAAATTATCAACGCGAATAAAGCAACTGTACAAAATGAATCAGATGAAGTGACTTCAGATGATAAAAAAAAAGAAGTGTAAGCTACACTGATTTAGTATTAGGTGGATTAAACTTAGGATTAAAAATAGATGAAATAGAGGATATGGGCATAGGAAGATTGTTTGATTTGATTATTGCGCGTGGAAATATGCAGTCCAAAGTAAATAATTCAAAAAACAAAATTCGTATTCGTAAAGCAGTCCAAAGCGACTTTGACAGATTTTAGGAGGTACTAAAATTGTCAGGTTACAGTCAAGTAAGAGGTATCTCCGTAAAAATTGATGGAGATACTACAGGCTTTCAAAAAGCGATTAATAAAATAAAGTCTGAAACGGCAGGATTAGACAAAACTATGTCGAAACTGAAATCTTCTATGAGATTTAACGAAGGGGATTTTCAGTCATTTGCGACATATCAAAATCTATTAAAAGATAAGATTCAAAACACAACTAAGCAATTAGAAGTCTATAACAAGAAACTGATGAATTATCCAAAGACACAGAAGCAGTGGGCAAGTGCTGTTGATGCTGCTTCAAAGTCTATTGATAATTACAACCATACATTTAATTCTTTGAATAGAGAATATGCAGACAACAACAAACAAATAAGTGCATGGAAAGAAGCGATATCAAATGGTACACGTTCGGCGGAACAAGGCGAAAATGCTATCCAAAGATTAGCTTCACGAAATGTCACTTTAAAAGAAGCAATGGATGATTGTACTGCTGGTATTGCTGAGCAGAAAAAATCATTGGTTGATTTAGGCAGTACGTATGAAGATTCTCAACGCACATATCTAGGTTTAAAAGCAGGTGCTTTAGGACTTAAAAATGAATTGGCAGGTATGTCAAAATCATTCATTTCAACAAATGAAACGTTGTTGAGATTGTATGATACGTTAGGAAAAGTAAGCTCAAAATCAGAAAAGTTTGCGAATACTGTAAAACCATTGTCTATGTTATCTTTTGCAGGCATTGCAGCTGCTACAAAGACGGCCATTGAATTTGAAGATGCGTGGACAGGTGTTACAAAAACAGTTGATGGAACACCTCAACAGCTTGCTAAAATCGACGATGGATTAAAGAATTTAGCACAGACAACATCTAGTACTTATCAAGATATTGCTCATTATGCTGAACTTGCTGGACAGATGGGTATCCCTACAGATTCTATTGTTGGATTTACTAAAACTATTACAGAATTGGGTGATACTACAAATCTTGTTGGTGAAGAAGCAGCACAAAGTATTGCCAAGTTCTCAAATGTAATGGTTTCGCAGTCTAAAAAGACGAATACATATTATTCTCGTTTAGGTTCTACAATCGTAGATTTGGGAAATAAGTTCTCCACTACTGAATCGGATATTATGGATATGGCTACTAGGTTAGGTGTTGCAGGAAAAATGGTTGGTTTGAATTCGAACCAAGTATTAGGATTATCTACTGCATTATCTTCATTAGGTATTGAAGCGGCCGCTGGTGGTAGTTCCGTTTCTAAAATGTTAAAGAAAATTGATTTAGCAGTTTCTACAGGAGATGAAAATCTATCAAAATTTGCAGAAGTATCAGGTATGACTTCTCAACAATTCCAAAAGGCTTGGGGAGAAGATGCAGCGGGAACATTCTTAAAGTTTGTAGAAGGTATTGGTAAATCAAGTGATATTACAAAAACTCTTAATGATTTAGGCATTACAGAAATTAAACAAGCACAGTCAATGGGTGCTTTGGCACAAAGCTCGGATGTATTGGCAAACGCATTAAATGTTTCTAAAAATGCATGGAATAGTAACACTGCAATGGCAACCGAAGCAGAAAAACGTTATGCAACATTAAAATCTCAATTATCTCAAACATGGGAAGCAATTAAACAAGCTGGTGATGAATTAGGTCAAGCATTTGCACCTACATTAACAGATCTATTAAAGATAGTAAAAAAGGCAGCTAACGCATTCTCTAATTTAGATGAAGGAACGCAACAGACAATCGCAAAGATGTTATTGTTGACGGCAGCCGCTTATCCAACTGCAAAAGGTGTAAGTAAAGTAGCTGGTGCAACGCAAGGTGCTATTAAATTCTTTATTAAAGAACATCCAGCCTTACAAAAGGTAGCTGATGGATTTGGGGATGCTGCAAAAGCAGGAGATTTAGCAAGTACTTCTATCATTTCGTTAGGAAAAGGTTTTGTGTTAACACATCCAGCAATTACCGCTGTTACAGTCGCACTTGGCGCTTTTGCAGGTGCTGTTGTTTGGGCCGATAAAAAGCGTAAGGAAACGATGGAAACCGCAAATAAAGAGCTTGCATATAAAGATACAGATTATGCAGTTACGTTAAAAGTTATTGATGGTTATGAGAAGTATGCAAAGTCAATGTCTAAAACTAAGGCAAGTATGGGTGAAATTGTAACTCAATATATGCAAAACAACAAAACCGCAAGTCATTTGATGAAAACAATTGAAGATCTTAACGCAAAAGAATCTTTAAATGCTACACAAAAGACTATGCTTGCAGAAGCAGTTAGGGAGTTAAATCAACTTTATCCTGATTTGGGAGTAGAAATTGATGAAAACACTGGAAAGCTAAATCTTAATGAAGATGCAAATTACAAGAGTATTGATGCAATCAAGGAACGAATCACTCAGATTCAAGAAGAAGCAAAACAAGAAGCGTTGGCAAGTATCGCAAAGAAAAATGCCGCTGCTCAATTAAAAGCGGAATTAAAGAATGCAGAACTTACGGAAAGTATAAATAGTACAACGGATTCATTAAGAAAACTAAGCAATCAATATGGTATAGGTGCTATTTCAATGCAAGATTACATGAATCAATCAAGTGCATTGAAAGAATCGATTTCTACATTATGTACGGATTTAGCAGATTCTTATACGAAATTGCACGAAACACAGACACAATCCATTCTTCAATCAAACTACTTAGAAACACAGTCGTTTGAACAAATGGGAACGACTATGAAGGCACAGTTGACTGATATTGCAGCACAGGCAGCGCAATCAGGTATTCAAATTCCACTTGGTATTCAAGAAGGAATTACAAATGGAACTGCAAATGCGGTAGAAGCAGCTAACTATATGGCTACTTTAATGAATATGAATCAACTTGTTGACGAAGCTGGTATGATTGGTGGATCAATTCCAACAAGTGTAGCAAATGGAATCCTGGCAAATTGTGGAAGCATTTCAGAAGCTACTAACGCAATGAATAATTTAATCACTTTAGCAAACGCAGTAAAATCTGCTGGAATGAGTGGAGAACAAATTCCTACAGATGTTGCAACAGCAGTTGCGAATGGACAAATGTCTGTAAGTGATGCAGTAACAAAGATGATGTCAAATACAGACCCTACAATTAAAAAAGCCGGAGAAAAGATGTTAAAAGAATCTCAGAATTCGATTACCGGTATTGCGGATGCATTTGCGAATGATGGTACTACATCATCGGCTGTTGGAAAAATGGGCGGAAAGATGGAAAAATCTTTGCAACCTCACTTAGACGGTATGGTTACAAGCTCCGCTAAAGCTTATTCAGATATTAAATCAAATATTGATAAAGCTCAAAGTTATGCTGACAGTCATCCTATCACGGTTACACATACAACTATAAAAAAGACAAAAGTTGTTGAAGGTGATAACGATAAAAAATATTTCCCACAATCTTTGTTTAATGCGGATAAACCTGTAGTTGACACAGATATTATGCCAATGAGTGCAGATGCAATTGCTACTTATTCTGATATCAGTCCTTATGCTTCTGTTGCGAATGCTACAACAGCTATTATGGGTGGAACTACATCACGAAGCGTTGGAAGCGTAGGTAATATAAATTTGAGTGCAATCACAAATAGATTGGATCGAATGATTAATGCAATTGGAAATTGTGATTTAACAATTAATCTACAACCAATGCAGCTAGATGGAAATGTTGTTACAGATACTGTACAAGAAATTGTGTCAATTCGAGATATGCTAAAAAATATAGGGAAAGGAGTAGCTTAGAATATGTATACATTACAATTCACACCTGAAAATCAACCATATACAATTTACAAAAATATTATGAATTTGGTGAAGATAACTAGTGCTCCAATTATCCCTTTTTCGGAAGAAATTGTAGAAACATCAGAAATGGGAGACGGTACAACATCGTACCGTCACACTGGTGTTCTTAAAGATAAAACGATTGAGGTTCCTTGTAATTTTGTAGTTAAAAACAAAAAAGAAGCTAATGAAAGATTGTATGATATTAAAAAATATTTTGCAGGTGGAAAAGGATTATTAAAATTTCCAGATGAAGATTCTGACCATTTTTGGAAAGTGAAGAACATAGAATATAACATTTCAGAAAGATGGCATGGATTTATGTTTTCATTGACTATCAAATTCACTGTTGATGGATATAGATATATTGATAAATATGCTAGGCCAATGCAAATGGAATCAATGAATTTCACGACAATCATGAATCTTTATGAGCCAGCTTATCCTACATATAAGTTCTACAATACATCAGAAAAAACAGGGTGGATTTCAATTTATTCCGAAAACAATAACCATACTTTTAAGATTCACAATCCTTTTGAAAGAAAAACTGTTAGTGATAATAATGAATTGGTGGTTAAATACATAGAAATAAATTCTGAAAATGCATATATGAAAACTGTTTATGAAAATGGATATTTCGAATATACGACATTAAAAACAGAAGGATCATTTGAAGATTTAAAAATTAAATATGGATCAAACAACATAGTTATCAATACAGAAATTGGTTTAATTCGTACTGAAATATTTAGAAATTTCAAGGAGATTTGACAATGATACATTTATTTTTGTCTAAAAAAAATACAACATATCAACAAATGATTGAGCGAAATGGAGATATTGTTCTTAAGAACTGTAAAAGTGCAAAAGCAACTTTTGAAAGAAACTCAATCTGGTATGTGGAAATTGAATTTCCAAAGAGTGAATTATTGGGAATGGATATTTCAGAAGAATCTGTTTTTAAAGTTGATTTAAACTTTGAAAAAGCGCAACTATTTAGAATAGTTTATTTTAAAGAAAATAGAATTTCTGATACTTATGTATGTTATGCAACGCATATATTCTTTGACTCTCAAAAAGAAATATTTGTATTTGATGATCGTACAGTGAATTCCACGTGGGATGGAGCTATTAAAACTGCAAATGATATTATCGAAAAATCAAAATCTAAATATCCGTATCATGTTTATGGTGATAGATGGTACGAAGATTACAAAAATATAAAGCCAGAAGATGGTAGAGAAGTACATATTCACAATGCTTATAAAACGGATTTGTGTGTAGATGTTCCCTCAGCAAACGAGGATATAGCAACACAATTAGAAATGTTTAAAGCTAACAATTCACCTGCTCAAACATTTGTTTTAAAAAAATTTTCGGATGAAATTAATGGAATTCATGAAATCTGGTCTTTTATGTCGATATGCTCATGCAGATGGATATGTGCTGAAGATTATGTAGATCGAAATTATTCTAAAATTGAAACATATTGGCTTAGAAGTGATCCATCGAATACAAATATGCATTGGGAAGATTATTGGGGACTTATCTATTTGCCAGAAGCTAATGGATATAAAATCGTTAGACCTACCGATAAAAACTACAATTGGTGGCCAGGCGGTGATGGAAGCGGTTTAACGCAAGGAGTGAAAATACAACTATATTCACACGGAATAGGTAACAAATCACAAAGTCTTTGTTGGCAATTTGAAGATAAGGAATCAACACAGACAGCCTATTGGGTTCGTTATAATTTGATTCAGTGCTTATTTGGAAGTGAAGATAATTCTATGATGAATAGATGGCCGGAATGTGAAGAACATAGATACGTTGCGATGTTTAATAATTATGATTGTTATTTTGGTAAACCGGATAGTTATAAACCAACATTAAAACCTAAAGAGTTTTATGTTGGTTATAAAGAAATTGTTGACTACACAAAAAAAGTATCTATGGAAAATGTTGTTACTGGAATAATTCCAAATGCATACAATGGAAGAATTTTGCCAAATAACGAGATAGTTAAATCTATTAAATGGGATGAAAATGAAATACACCGCATTGAAGTAAAAGAATATTCGGATGTTAAATTAATGGCTGATGATTCATCGGCCACAAAAGCTACGTTTGGCGTATTTAAAAATGAATCTAATTTGCAAGCATATTTAAGATACATAGCAGGAAAAGATTTAAAAAATGAATTGCAAAATCCGGATACGGAAACAACTATAAAATTTGAAGAATTGTTTGGATCAAACATTCCTAATGCAAATCAATTAAAATTGAATGATGTTATTTATGTAGATACAAATAATTCAGGCAAAAGAGAAAGATTTTATTTAAATAAAATGACATATGATTTAATCAAAGAAATGCCAGATGAACTTACTCTTATATTGGAAACGGAGGTATAACATGGCAATTGTATATTCAAATGTAACTGTAAGCTTAACTAAGCAAACATCTGTACCTATAGTTGAAATGGTACAAGGTGATACAGGAAGAGGATTGGATGTATTCGTCAGTGACGATATTATCACTGACCAAGTAGCGTATACGGATGATAGCTTAACCGCTACGTTATGGGCTACAAAACCTAGTGGGTTAATGGTTAGTATGGATGCTACATCTGTATCTAGATTTCAAAATTCGAATGCTTACGAAATTAAATTTTCAGATCCAGAAATATTCCAACAGATTATTGCTGAGGTTGGCATAGTACAATGCCAAATCAATGTTCTGATGAGTGGTGAATTCGTAACGTCTGTTCCTATTAAAATTAATGTAATTGAAAATATTGCACTGTCATTTGAATTGGAATCTAAAGAAGAATTTAGAAATGCTATTGAATTGATGGCAAAGCAAAGAGAATACATCAGAGTTTTAGAAGATTATATTAGTCAATTTCAAGAACAGTTAAAATTGACTGTAAATGTGCGTTATGGAACAAGTGATCCTACTGTTTTATCAACGGACAAGCAAGGTGATATTTATATCAAATATAAGGAGTAGATTATGGGAGTTGTATGTGAATTAGATTACAACGAAACCGATTTCGATCTTGATGTCTTATTAGACAATTCGTTAATTATCGAAGATGGTCAACAAATGCCAGCGATAGATTATGATGTATCTGCATATTCTGATGTAGCGAATTTAGACTATAACCAATACTTGCGCGTTTCGTTTGATGTTTATAATGAACGATACGAAGGTGCTTATCCTAACTTAAGATACAAAGCTAATGTTCGCTTTAGGATTACAGGTCAATTCGCTATCCAAGCGTATAATACAGTAAAATTTGGTGGATTAACATGGTCAGGATACATGAATTATGGATATTATACACAAGATACAGGGTGGATAAATATTCCTGGTGAAATAAATGAAGATATGGGTTGTTATAGACAATGGACATTTACTTGGAATTGTAGTATTAGTGGATGGCCAAATTTAAGTGGAACGGCCAGTGTAACAACACCTTTGATTTCAGCGCCTGAGTTTGAAACATCCATATCTGATATTGATGTAGAATCTTTAGTTATCAACGGAAAATTAAAAAGTAATCCATACAATTTATATTGTTTACGAGTATTTTCGCAAGATAAAAGTGCATTTATTTCAAACAATTTAAATGGATCTTTAACTGTTGATGGATTGGCGCAAAAAACACAGTATGAATATCATGTTGAGGTATGGAAAGCCAATTTAAGTGGATCGTATGTAAGTCAAAAAATATTAACTGCAACCACACTAGAGAATTATCCTGAAATAAGTATCGAAAGTGTTGATTTTGTGATAACGGAAGTTGATTCAGAGTATGACAACGTAACACTTACTGTGCACACTTCAGATGATGCCCATGTAAAATCTAGTACGTGGGGAGAAGGTGGAATTTACAAAAAAGCTGAAGGAACAAGCACAACATATAATAATCTGAAAAAAAACTTGGAATTATATTTTGATGTAACGGTAGAAGATACACTTGGACGAACCAGTAAACCGTTTGAATTTAAATTCAACACAACATTCACTTATATGGAAGCGTGGGTATTTGTTGATGGCAAATGGGCACGCGGGTATTCTATGGCGCTTGGAAGAATGAATAAACCAAAACTAGATAGTGAAATAAGCGCATATTCTTCAGGCATAGGAAATAGAGATACTTATAGTCTTGTTAGATTAAGCGCATATGATGGTTTGGAATGGCATCAGGCAATACCTTATAAGGAGGAATAAAGAATGGAAATTAAAAGAGATCATATTTTTATAAATCAAGGAGATACCATCTATACAGACATTTTAATTAAATATAAGAATGGGAGAGTATTTATTCCTGGTAAAAATGATTCTTTAGAATTCATTGTTTATAAAGATGGCAAAGAATATATCAGAATTCCTATTGATGAATCTTTGAAGGTAATTTGTCAAACGGATAATCTTTCTGTTGGTGTTTATAATTGGATGGTTCATATAGATGTGAATGGAATTAAAGAAACCCCATTAAAAGGAGTACTTCAAGTGAAAGGAGATTAAAAAATGGATGGATTAAAAGCTACATTAAGTTTTGATATAGATACACACGATTATGATGATGAGTATATTTATATTGATGCTATAACTAGAGAAATTGAAATTCCAAATCCTGATAAAGTGTTTGGTACTCAATACGATAAAGATTCTATGCTTGTAAAATTTAGGGTTTCAAATGCAGTAAGTGAAGTATTTAGAATGTCCGATTCTGTAATACGCATAAATTGGAAAGATTCGTCTAACAAAACAGGTACTACACTTGCGGTTAACAATAGAATTGTTGGAGATTCGTATGAATTTGATTGGATTGTGCCTGGAGAAGCTTTAAAAAATAAAGGACAACTGTTTTTTGTGGTAAAAGCTACAAAAACAAAAGAAGGAACAGATGAGATTGAAAAGGTATGGGGTTCAAAACTAGCTCAAACTTTAGTGCCTGAAAGTATATATGTAAAAATTAGTACATTAACTCAAGCTGAAAAAGATCAAGTGGCAGAGATGTTAATGCTTGTTGATTCTAAGGTGCAACAAGCAAACACAACTTTACAAAATAAAAAAAACGAGTATTTGAACGAACTGGTTGTTGAAGGAGATAAACAAGTTAAACGTCTTGCTGATTTAGGTTTATACGTAGATGAAAATGGATATATTGTTCAGGAGGTGGAAGAATAATGAGCAGAAAAAGGATTTTAACAGATGAAACAGGGCAAGAAATTGCAAAAGCTTTATCTGTAATCGCACAAACAAATATTGCTCATTCCAATATGGATTGGAGTAGCGTTCAAGCAATCGTTGCAGATGGAGCAGGTTCAAAAGCATTTGCAATTGGTACACAACTAATTGAGAAATGGACGGATACCGCAGAACAAAAGGAATATGATATGCCTTGGCAAGTTAACCATTTCGAGGATGTAACTTTAGAAAATCAAGAAATTGTACCGGGTATGTGGCTACAAACGCATTACGCATTTCCGGTTAAATTATCATTCTCACATCAAAGGGCACTTATAGCGTGCCCTGATGGACTGGCAGCAGGAACGTATCATTTTGATTTTGCAGAAGCGTGGGGAAACTATATTAAGCCGGGAATCAATTACCAATTTACCTTGACTAAACCAGTTGAAAAAGGTGGAAGACTAGCAGGATGCTATGGAGCCCCAAGTGCCGAACCTTCAAGTTGGAAAGTTTATTCATATGACAAGAACGGGATTACATTGAACGAAACAGTAGATGTTACTGTAGGAAGTGGCGGTACAAGTATCGGTACACTTCAAATGAAAACAAGAATTGGAAACCTTAACTCAATTCAAGAAATGGCTTATGGATGGAATCGTTGGAAGACATCTGCTTTAAGACAGTATTTAAACTCAAATAAGCCAAAAGGACAATGGTGGAAAGCTCAAGACCAATGGGATATTTGTCCAGATCAACTTGCCAGCAAGGATGGCTTTTTATGCGGTATGCCAGAACAAATGCTGAACAGCTTAAAGAAAGTTAAAGTATCTACTTTTGCAAATACTGCAACTGATGAAGGAGCAGAGGATATTACATATGACTATGTAACAATTCCTTCTTTACAACAGATGTTCTTTGAACCGAAAAAGAGCGGTGAAGGAAACGCTCACACGTATTGGAAAAGAAGAAGTGGGCTAACAACTCCATGTAAAATGAATACTTCATATCCTAATATGCTTGAATATTCTATATCTGATAAAACAATTGCAGCGGGTGTACGTATTCGTTCAGCTGACTTAAATAGTGCTAACAATGTGATTTATAAGGATGCCAGTGGCAGGTGCATCGACTTCTACGGTGCTTCTGATAGTGAATCTTTCTGTCCACTAGTTTGCATCGCTTAGAAAGGAGCTATTAACATGAAAATCAAACAACTAGAAACCTCAATCGAAAGGCAAGCTCAAGAAGAATATCAAGCTTCACAAGTCCAAACTACAAAAGATGAATTGGCTAACCAAAAGTTTTTAACAGAATATGTTGCTTGTATGGCAGGAATCGAACTACCTGAGGATGAAGAGGAGGAAGCGGCTTATGTACAAAATTTTAAGTAACCAAAAGAAAAGAGTTCTAGAAGGTAAATACGATCAAGACAATTTTATTTTTCTAGTAAATCAAGCCTTCGAAAGAGGAAAAATTACGGAAGAACAGAAAAACGATCTGATTGAATTCGATGATGAGTGAGGTTAAAAATGAACGGTGAATATCTTAGTGTTATTATTTCTGCATGCATGCTTGTAATTGCATTTATTACGTATAATCGTGGTACACGCAAGATGGATGGAGAACAAATATCCAATATGGCATTTTTGAAGAATGAATTGGAACATATTAAATCGGATTTAAGCGATATAAAGAATTCAATTTCAGAAATTAAAAAAGGAAGTAATTCAATGGAAGTGGAGCTTTCTCAAATAAAAGAACAAATAACTACTTTGTTTAAACGTGTAGAAGCGTTGGAGGATCATAATAAAAATGGATATTAAAGATGCAAACAAGAAACTTCAAAGTGTAGAGGAAAGAGTAGATAACATTTATGGTTTTTGCTCAAAATTAATTGATAGAAACTATAAAACAAGTAGAACGATTATTACGGTTTTAATCCTAGTAATTATTGTTCTTTATTCTACTATTGTTTGTTGTGGTTATTGGAAAGATGATCATGTGAATAATTGTTCTTGCGAAGCTAATTCAAACCAACGAATTTAATTAAGGCGGTGGTTTATATTAACAAGGCTAACAGATTAAAAGAGATACGTCCAAATGATGCATTGATACTTATCAAATCTGTTGGATTAAGAAAGAAATATGAACAGGTTTTGATTATGAGATACGTGTATGATATGTCATGCACGGAAATTGCAGATGCATTATGTGTGGAAGTACAAACCATAAGGAACAGAGTATGCAAAGCAAGAAAAATGTTCGATAAATATGTGAGCAATCTATAATGGTTGCTCATTTTATTTTGGGTATTTTATGAGTATTATTCGAGTATTAAATTATTTATTACGTAAACATATAATTTAATCGTAAAGAGGTGGTTGAAATGTATAACAATTATAATCCAGCACAAGCACGAATTGACAGCTTGATGCAACAAAGACAAATGATAGATCAACAAATTCAGCAAGTACAACAGTATGCAAATATTCCACCTATCAATATTAATAATCAGATTACACCACAACAACAAAGTAATTTTGATTTTAATGGAAAATGGGTGAATGACGAACAGGAAGCTAGAAACTTTGCGAATGCAAATTTACCAACGATTTTATTTGATAACAATAAATCTATTTTTTATATGAAATCTTTAGATGGAACATTTAAAAAATTTAAATTTGAAGAACTCACGGAAGATACTTCTAACAGTATCGAAAATCGTGTGGACGGAATTGAAAAGAAATTAGATGAATTAATAGGTGCATTAAGTAAACCACCAAGACAAGCTAATGAACAACCTAAGAAAGGAGCAACAAAATGAATCCTTTAAAAAGTATCATGGGAAATATGAATCCAATTAACATGATGAATATTGGAAATCCCCAGCAAATGTTAATGAATATGTTGTCACAGAAAAATCCACAAGCATTTCAACAATTTCAAATGCTTATGAACAGTGGTCAAAATCCACAAGTGATTTTAAATCAGATGATGGGTAATTTAAATTCCCAACAGAAACAACAACTTCAACAAATGGCAAAACAATTCGGAATCAGGTAACAACGGCTAAACCGTTATTATAGAAAGAAAGGAGAAAATATATGATGGAAAATGGAATGGGAATTCAACCAACTTACAACTTAGCCGAAAGAAATGACGGCTTTGGAAACGGAGGTGGTTGGTGGATTTGGATCTTGCTAATCTTCGTATTATTTGGATATGGAGGATATGGCAACGGAAACCTAACAAATGATTCTTTATTAAATGAAGAATTCATTAAACGAGATATTTTTAACACAAACACAAATGTATCTCAAACAGGTTGTCAAACTCAACGTGATGTATTAGAAAGTCGCTATACTAATCAGTTAGGACTTCAGAATTTGCAAGCCCAGCAACAAGAATGCTGCTGCAACACACAACGTGCAATTGACAATGTAAATGCTCAAAGTTTCAAAAACACTTGTGACATTACAACAGCAATCCATTCGGAAGGTGAAGCAACACGTGCGTTGATCAATGCTAACACTATGCAAGAATTACGTGATCGTTTAGCAGATCGTGACCGTGATTTATTGACGGCTAATTTCCAATTAAGCCAACAGGCACAATCTGCAAATATCATTAATACATTGCAGCCAACACCAAAACCAGCTTACATTACATGTTCACCATATTACGCTTATAACAACGGATGTGGATGTAATGGCTACAACAACTTATAATCTAGCACATATGTGATTAGGCAATTGCCTTTGGATTTAACGGGATAGTCGAAAGGCTATCCCTATTTTAATAGGAGGATAAAAGAAATGATTAATAGTATTGCTACGGCTGTTCAGACAGTCGATAATTCAAATAATGTATTGTTTCCTACAGATCGTGTAAGAAGCAAATCATGCCAGTGTCCATGTAAAGGATGGTTGGCACATGATCTAGGAAGTGGATTGTTTACACTAACAAAACCAGGCATCTATGAAGTAACTTATACTGCGGATATTACGAGTGCAGCGGCAGGACAAGCTTCTTTAGTGCTTGAACTAAACGGAGAAGAAATTGGTGGAACACAATCTATTTATACTGTTGCAACTGCAAGTGCGTATGGAAATGTAAGTGGAGACACTTTGATTCAAGTTCCATGTGGCGCATCTTATACAATTGCATTGGCAAATAACAGTGGTTTGGATTTATCTGTTCAAAATGCAAACATCATTATTAAAAAGATTGCGTAGGTGAAAAATATGCACAAAGCAATGGAAGTTAATGAAAAGATAATGCATGAGTCAATAAACATGTTAGAGAAATATGGATATGCAGAATCTTATTTCCATGCATTATCTCAAGCTTTAGATAATATCAAAGATATTGAAACGATAGAAGCAATGAGAAATAAATATCAAATTGAGATAGGAAAAGATGGAGTTTCAACTGTTGCAAGATTAAAAGAAGACAATGATGGATATAATATTCATGATCCAGAAACAGAGGATATTGTTTATAAGCTTGCAGAACATTTGAAAAAATATAAAGCGTTCAAAGAAGAATATGAGCGTACAAAAGGTGATATGGATTTAGAAAAGTCTCATCGTGAATTAGATAAGACTATGAAATGTATGCAACAAATCGTAAGTATGATTCATGGATGCGTTGATTCAGATGAAGAAAAAACAATGATTAAGACACATATACGTGACATGTTTAATATGTATCAATAAGGCCGTTAAATACGGTCTTTTATTTTGTACAGTGTACAAACGAATTAAATACTATTATTAGGATAGGAGGTATTTGTAAATGAAAAAATATTCTAAAGAATGGTGGGTTCAATATGGCTATTACGCAAGTATTAGAGCATTAAAGACAATTGCTCAAACTGCTGTTGGTGTTATTGGAGCATCTGCATTATTGGAAGCTGTTGATTGGCGAGTTGTAATTTCGTCTGCGGTTTTGTCGGGTGTTGTTTCGTTATTAACTAGTATTGGTGGATTGCCTGAAATTAGTGTACCAGAGGAGGAATAATGATGAGTGATAAAGAAAAAGTTGTAGATTTTGATGATTTACCAGAAGAAGCTCAAACAGAATTGAGCAATGGTAAAGAAGAAGGCGAAGAAGAATGTCATACTCAAGCTTAACAAATAAATATATTCCTGCTAGTGCAGACAACTATATGCGCGGTAGAGGAGGTTACAAAGTATGTAAGATTACACCGCATCATATGGCTTGTAAATGGTCAGCAGAGACTTGTGCTAGATCATTTCAGGTATCTGGAAGGGAAGCTAGTGCCAACTACTGTATTGGTTCAGATGGTACAATTGTAGCGAATGTCGACGAAGAAAATCGTGCATGGACATCAAGTAATTACTACAATGATTGTCAATCAATTACCATTGAGATTGCTAACGATAACACAGATACGTGGACGATCTCACCAAAAGCATGGAATGCATTGGTAAATCTATGCGTGGATGTATGTAAACGATATGGATTCAGATTGAATTACACTGGTAATGCGAATGGCAGCTTAACCGAACATAGAATGTTTACTGCAACCGCTTGTCCGGGCCCTTATTTGCATTCGAAAATGCCACAGTTAGCACAAGAAGTAAATGCTAGATTAGATGGTCAGACTGTAGCACCAACGCAACCAAGTAGTCCAAGCACTCCAAGTGGTGAGAAGTACTCAGTTAGTACACCTATCTGCACAAATACATTAAGTGTCAATTGCTATGGTACAGGTAAAGTTTATAAAGGCGATTGGAATGGTACGATTGGTAGAGTGATTAAAGGTGCCAAATATCCGTATCGTGTAGATCGTAATGGAGTAGCTATCGGGTGGACAAATGATACAGGTATTGATACAGACCCTCATATTCCTGGAGGAAGTGCTCAATCAACACCGACTGTATTAAATAGTATCCCTTCAGATTTTACTAGAGAAAATGCTACATTCTATCCAAATACAACTTTGAAAATTAGAAAAGCACCTACAGAAAAAGGAATTGATACAGGATTGTACTACTCTAACGGAATGTCTGTCAGATATGACGGATATGTAAAACGTGAAGGATTCGTTTGGATTAGTTGGATTAGTGCTTCAACAGGTGAACGTCGTTGGATGAAAGCTGGCGTGCTAAATTCGAAAGGATACAATACCAATCCATACGGAAGATTTGTTTAAGGATGAAATTTATAAAAAATAAAATTTATAAAAAAAGATTGACATAATATAGTTTATACTGTATTATCTTTCTTGCGTGAAGCAGTGAGGTACATTTTGGGGTACAAAACAACAAAGTGATGTCAAAACACGCGGATAATGATGTAAATAACATCAAATATCAATAGATATGAGGTATTTATATAATCCCCTCATCTGCTCCATTTAAAATTAAATATTGGTCCAGTGGTGTAGTGGTTAACATGCCTCCCTGTCACGGAGGAGATCGTGGGTTCGAGTCCCATCTGGACCGCCATTTAGAAATTGAAGTCATCTTTGGATGACTTTTTTTCTTTATATTGACTATTTTTTTGTTTCTTAGTTTAATAAACCTATGATTATTAATGCAAGTGGAAGAACAGATGTTGTCGCCTATTATATGGATTGGTTTGTGAACCGGTGGAAAGAAGGATATTTTGACGTAAGAAACCCTTTTAATCCAAAACTTGTCAGTCGTATCTTTGTATCGGATGTAGATATGATTGTATTTTGCACAAAAAATCCATTGCCATTATTAGATACGATACATTTATTTTCTGTACCCATTCAGCTACAAGTTACTATCACTGGATACTTTAAAGATATGGAGCCTAATGTTTTGGATAAGAAACAAGTCATTGAATGCATTAAAAAGTTATCATCTTATTTAGGCAAAGAAAATGTATGTGTTCGATATGATCCTATCCTTTTGAATTCCAAATATAATGTTGATTATCACGTTCGTGCTTTTAACAAATTATGCACAATGTTAAAAGGATATGTATCTAAAATGATTGTCTCTTTTGTGGATGATTATAAAAACGTTCGAAATAATCATTTGGATTATCATGAACCCTCTAACGAGGAATATCTTAAATTAAAAGAAGAGTTCGAAAAAAAAGATATAAAGATCATTAGTTGCATGGAAAATAAATATCAAATTGGGGATGAAAAGGATTGTTGCGTCAGTATTAAATATGCTTTTGAAAGAACAGGCAAGCTTTTTAAAGAGTGGAAGGCAAGAGATTGCCATTGTGTGAATATGGTAGATGTTGGTGCTTACAATTCTTGTTTACACGGATGCAAGTATTGTTATGCCAATTTTGATTCGAAACAAATTGTGTCAAACTATAAAATGCATGATGTGAATTCTAGTTTATTGATTGGACAATTGAATTTGGATGATCAAATCAAAATACGAAGAAAATAAAATGGGTGAAGTCAATTGGCTTCACTCATTAATTTTGTATAGATTTTTGTTAGTTGCTCTTTTTCATCATTTGTCATTTTTCTTTCGGTCGCATCATGACTTTCTAATGTTCCTTCATGTCCATCAATGACTTTTCCATCCTTTACCACAAGTACTAAAGGAACGTATAAGGTTAGAATACCTTCATCATTATTGGACATATAATCTTGGATATATGGTTCAATAATCGCTTTTTGCTCATCCGTGTAAAGACGATTTTTTTCTTCATCTCTTACCTTTACATATTGGATGTCGATTCCGTTTTCTTTGGCCACTTTCTTTAAAATGGGTTTTGCTTCTTTGCACCAAGGACAACTTGAAAATCCGAAATATAAAACACCTGATTTTTCTTGTGTAAAATATTGAATAGCTTCATCAAAACTAATTTCATTAAAATTAGTTTTTGTGTCATCTTTTGTGTTGCATGTTTTTTCTTCACTTGTAACATCACAAGCCTTTTTTGAAGTTGAAGTTGTACTCTTTGTTTGTGTTTGACACGCACATAATGTAAGACTTAAAAGTATGAGTAAAAATTTTTTCATGCTCCTAATATACAAATAAATTAAAAAAAAGTAAAGAAAAAAGCTTCAATCTCTCGAAGCTTAAAATTCTTTGTGGGGCGGCTGACGCGATTCGAACGCGCGCGTGACGGAGCCACAATCCGCTGTGTTAACCAACTTCACCACAACCGCCATAATTGCTTAACGCTTGTATAATATACCATGTGATTCTCTTCTTTGCAAGCAAAAAATGAAAATAAATTAAAAAAAGTGCATTTTTTTTCGTATAAGAGTATATGAAGGTAAAAGAGATGGAAGTGGAGCAACGCCCACGAGAAAAAGCGTTGCGCTATGGTTTAGAATCATTAAGCGATCTAGAATTGGTTGCGTTGATTCTGCAAAGCGGAAATAAAAACCGTTCCGTATTTGAAATTGCATCGGATGTGTTGAAAGAAAGTGAAGGTTTATCAAAATTAATGACAATGCACGTAAATACATTGATGCAGATTCAAGGAATTCGTGAAGTTAAGGCTTTACAACTTTTGGCAAGTGTAGAACTTAGTAAGCGTGTTATTAAATCAAAAGTGTATCATGCTCCTATTTTAAAACCAGAAGATGTGATTGAATGGTTCAAATTTGAGTATGGAACTATGTCGCAAGAATGCTTTATCGCCCTTTATCTAGACACAAAAAGCAAACTAATTTCGCATCGTGTTTTATTTAAGGGAACATTAAATGAGAGCGTGGTACATCCACGTGAAGTATTTAAGGAGGCTTTTTTACAAAACGCAAATTCAGTATTGATTGCACATAATCATCCTTCGGGGGATTGTACGCCTTCAAAAGCAGATTTTGAAGTAACTTACAAAATGGTTCATGTAGCGATGACAATGGGGGCTTGTTTAGTGGATCATATTATTGTATGTAAAAATCAATATTATTCATTTAAAGAGCACAAATATCTCGATTGAAAGAAGGAGGGTTTATCGCTATAATATAAGTTAGTTTGGGGGATATTATGCGTAAATTTACTCGAATTCAAAAAAGATTACTTACGATTATTGTCGTTTTATGTATATTAGCGTGTGCTATGTTTGGCTTAAGACAAAACTCCATCACAAATATTGGTTACAGTGCTTGGACATATTTGAAATATGGTTTGATTCAATATCCATTATCATCGATTGGAAATGCGGTAAATGATTTTTCAAATTTATGGCATGCCTATGACGATAATGAATATTTGACGAAGCAATTAGCTCAACAAAAAAACTATCAAACGGCATATGAAGATGAAAGAAATAAAAACAAACAACTTGAAGCCTTGTTGGAAATGAAAGGTGGTCTTGGAGATGCTAAGACAATCAGTGTATCTGTATTAGAACGTTCAGGCGATTCATGGCTTCAGACGGTAACGATTTCAGCAGGAAAAAGACAAGGTGTCGAAAAAAACATGCTTGTGGCAACAAGCGATGGCGCTATAGGATTAGTGGATAGTGTACAAACCTATACGAGTACTGTTCAGTTGTTGACAAGTCAACATTTAAATAATGATATTGCAATCAAGATGTCATTAGAAGATGGTTCAAGTGTAGAGGGTGTACTACAGTCTTATGATACTGAAAAGAAGGCCTATCGTGTTTCATTATTTGATAATGATGCGATTGTCACAAAAGGACAAAAAGTAGCTACAAGTGGTAAGGGTGGAAATTATCCAAGTGGAATCTTAATTGGAGAAGTAAAAGATGTGTCTTTAAACGATGATTCGATTATTTCAACGGTCTATGTTTCGCCAGTATCGAATATGAAAAGTTTTGACTATTGTCTTGTGATTGGAAAAGAGGAGAGTAAATGATAAATAAAGAACGTTGCTCATTTATTTTCTTATTAATTTTAGCAATACTTGATCAAATGAATGCATCTTTATTCGGTGTGGATTTTACATATTCTTCCCTATCTTTTGTCAGTCATTTATGTTTTTGTGGATGCATACTTGTTGTGAGTCATGAAAAAAGCTTAAATCGACTTTTATATGCATGCCTATGCGGCCTTTGTGTAGGATTGTTCTTTACTTCGGATTGGCTTGTTAAAATGGTTCTATTTGGTTTTTTTGGATGGCTATCGGGACTATTTAAAAATGCAATGGATCAAGATCACTGGGTACAATTTGCCCTTGTCTTTTTAATGATGTTTATAAATGATTTAATTTGTTTTTTGGGGGCAAAATTATTTGGATATCTTACAATGAGCTTTGTGAAATGGTTTATTCACGTTGAAGCACTTACATTGATATTTAATGGGGCTTGGATATTTGTATTGCTCTATATTATTACAGTATTCAATCGATATGCAACTATAAAAAATATTCGTTTTAAACGAATGGAAAAGTTGCACATGCAAAATATTCGAAGGAAATGAGTCGTGGATTCGTTTCCTTCTTTTCATATGTGTTAAAATAGAAGAAAAGAGGTATTCAGATGAAAAAACTATTATTATTAGATGGAAACTCCATGCTATTTCGTGCATATTATGCAACTTTATATACACACAGAATGACAACATCCAATGGGATTCCAACCAATGCAGTTTATGGCTTTGTGATGATGTTAAATAAGGCAATTGATATTATTGAGCCCGATAAGATTCTAGTTGCTTGGGATGCAGGAAAACCGACTTTTAGACACAAACAATTTGCAGCCTATAAAGGAACACGTAAGCCATTAGATGAGGAATTGATCGTACAATTTCCAATTGTAAGAGAATATTTAGATGCAGCTGGAATCAAACGCTATGAACAAGAAGGCTATGAAGCGGATGATATTATTGGAAGTATGGCTAAATGTTGTAATGATATTCAAACAACCATTCTAACAAGTGATCGTGACTTACTTCAATTGATTGATTCAAGTACACATGTTCTTTTAATGAAAAAAGGCTTAAGTGAAATGGAATTGATGGACGAACAAAATCTATTCGATACATATGGAATTACACCAAGCCAAGTCATTGATATGAAAGGATTAATGGGAGATACAGCCGACAATATTCCAGGTGTGCAAGGTGTTGGTGAAAAAACGGCTTTGCGTTTATTGAATCAATATTCAACAGTAGAAAATGTTTATGCCCATATTGATGAGGTAAAGGGAAAATTAAAGGAAAAGCTGGAAAAAGATAAAGACAATGCGTTTATGTCTTTAGAATTGGCAACCATTTATACAAAGATGGAACTTCCGTTTGGTTTAAATGATTGTGAGTTTACAGGAATTCAAGAAGATGTAAATGGATTCTATGAAAAATATGAAATGCGATCTTTAGTGAATCGAACAAAGCAAGCTAAGAACGAAAAATGGCCATTAAAAGAAGTGGAACATTTTGAAATGTTTGATGTAGAGGATTTAATGGTACTACCAGTATGTACACAACAACCATACTTAGATCAGCAATTATATGGTTTTATGATTCCAAAAGATAAGGTAATTTACTATATTTCCGTAGAAAATGCATTGGAAGATACAAACTTTAAAAAAATATTAGAAACAAAAGAAATTAGTACATGGGATACCAAAGAAATGATGCATCTATTAGATCGATATGGATTTAAATGGAATACATTTAATGATGATCTTCATATTGCAGGATTCTTATTGAATTCTACTGCAACAGATAGTGATGCCGTACTAGAAGCTCTTCACATTACTTTGCCAGAATCTTTTCATGATGTATCCAAAAAGACGAAAGAAGAACCTGCTTTTAGTTTGAATAGAGAACAAGCACTTTGTCATAGTTTGACACAACAGTTATATGAAAAGAAAGGTGAAATCCTTCAATCTTTAAAAGAAGAAAATGTGCTTTCTTTATATAGAGAAATTGAAATGCCACTTACACGAGTATTATTTTCTATGGAACAAGAAGGGATTTCGATTCAAGAAAGCTTCTTGGATGAATATGGGGCTTTATTAAATGAAAAGCTAGAGATTTTGGCTCAACAAATTTATTCTCATGCCGGCATGATTTTTAACATCAATTCTCCAAAACAATTAGCGAATGTTTTATTTGATGAATTAAATTTAAGCTCAGGCGGTAAGAAGCGTTCGACTTCTGCTGATGTACTCGAAAAGCTTCGTGGAAAACATCCAATCGTGGATGATATCTTGGAATATCGTAAAATATCAAAAGTATCTAGCACATATATTGATGGTTTGAAAAAACATGTTCGTTCAGATCAAAAGATTCATACTTCTTTTAATCAAACCATGACACAAACAGGAAGACTTTCAAGTAGTGAACCAAATCTTCAAAATATTAGTATTCGTGATGAGTTGGGAAAAGAAATTCGTAAAGCTTTTGTTGCTCAAGAAGGTTATCACTTATTGTCAGCGGATTATTCGCAAATTGAATTGAGAATGTTAGCACATATGGCAAATGAAGATCATATGATTAAAGCGTTTAATGAAGGATTGGATATTCATACAAAAACGGCAACGTTGATTTTTAATTGTTCACCAGAAGAAGTGGATGAACACAAAAGAAGAATCGCAAAGACAGTAAACTTTGGAATTGTATATGGTCAAACGGAATTTGGTTTATCATCACAATTAAATATCACACGCAAAGAGGCGGGTGAGTTTATGAAGATGTATTTTGAAAGTTATCCAAAAATTCATGAGTATATGAATCAATTGATTGATTTCTGTAAAGAAAATGGATATGTAGAAACATTATTCCATCGAAGAAGAGAAATTCCGGAAATCAATGACAAGAATTTTATGACACGAGAATTTGGTAAGCGTGCTGCGATGAATGCGCCAATCCAGGGCAGTGCAGCAGACTTGATTAAGATTGCGATGTTGAAAATGGATCAAGCTTTAAAGGATGCCAACGTAAAATCAAAAATGCTTCTTCAGATCCATGATGAATTGATTTTCTTGGTGCCAGATGAAGAGTTGGACTTGATGCAAAAACTTGTTAAAGAAACAATGGAAAGTGCAATGGAATTAAAGGTTCCATTAAAGGCAAGCATTAGTGTTGGCAAGTCTTGGTATGAGGCAAAATAATGCCGGAAGCACCGGAAGTACAAACCGTATTAAGTACATTGGAAACACAAATTAAAGATATTTCAATTGAAGATGTATTGATATATTATCCTAAGATTGTTGATAATGTAGAAGTAGAAACTTTTAAACATCGATTGATTGGGCAATCCTTTCGTACATTTAATCGGCTTGGAAAATATTTGGTTTTTGGCTTAGATGATTATGATTTAGTTGTTCATCTAAGAATGGAAGGCAAGTTTTATCTTTATGATAAAATTTGCGAGGACAAACATATTCATGTCGTATTCAAATTAAATAATGGAATCTGTATGTCGTATCATGATACTCGAAAGTTTGGAAGAATGTATTTATATTCTAAAAATGATGATATTCATTCGTATGCTTGTTTTAAAAATGTTGGATATGATTATATGGATCCAAGAGTGAATGGAATGTATTTCTATACTTGTATTCATACATTAAAACGAAATTTAAAATCTTGTCTTTTAGATCAATCGATTATGGCAGGTATTGGAAATATTTATGCGGATGAAATTTGTTTTGCGGCGGGTTTAGATCCAAGAAGTCGTGCTTGCAAGTTATCAAAAAAAGATTGTGACAAAATTGTTTTAGAAACAAGACGGATCTTGCAAGGAGCCACACACTATGGTGGGACGACCATTCGTTCCTATACATCAAGTTTAGGCGTAACGGGGCGTTTTCAACTTCATTTAAAAGTACATGATCAGACGCAATGTAAAGTGTGTCATCATACAATAAAAAAATTAACTGTATCACAAAGGGGGACTTATTTATGTCCAAAATGTCAAAAAAGAAAGTAATTGGAATCACGGGATCAATGGGCTCAGGAAAGAGCGAAATTTCTCGATATCTAAGAAAAAAATATCCTGTTTTAGATTGTGATCAGGTCAATGCGGATTTATTAAAAAAGGGAAATTTGGGTTATCAAAAATTAAATGATTTACACATTGTTGAATTGGATTCGAATGGAGAAATTATTAAGGAGAGTCTAGCTTCCTATATGTTTTCAAATATAGAGCATCGAAAACAAGTAGAAGCGATTTTACATCCTTTAATCTTTGATGAAATGCACAAATGGATTCATGAACAAGAGAGTTTAATTGTCTTTGTGGAGATGCCAATTTTATTTGAGATTTCAGCACAAGAACATTTTGATTCTATTTGGTGCGTTGTGGCTGATTTAGATGTGGCATTATCACGTCTACAAACGTATCGTAATTTTACTAGGGAACAAGCTTTGGCAAGACTTGTATCACAGATGAATCCAGAAGAGAAAATGGCAAAAAGTGATATTGTATTACGTAATAATAGTACGGTAGAACAGTTGCATATGCAGATTGAGGATGCATTAAAAGAGGAGAAGTTAAATGGCGATTGAAGTACGATGCATAGAACATTTATCTAGCGAACAAAGACAATCTTTAAATTTATTGTATGGTCCTTTAATGGGGAAAAACTCAATTTGTCTATATGAATTTTTGGGTTCCATTCAAAATTTGGTTGAATTAGAAGATGTATATCTTTTATTGAATATGAATGCTTCGCAATTTGACATCGCAAGAAATCGTTTGGAACAATATCATTTGATTGAAACATACGTTCATGAAGGGGATATGTTGATTTTATTATATGCTCCATTATTGCCAGATTCGTTTTTATGTCATGAGACATATTCAAGATTGTATTTGGCAAGTGTTGGCGCAAAGTGTTTTGACAAAGTGAAGGCGATGCTTTATAAAGATAAAACAGTTTCTTCTTCATATACAAAAGTAGAAAGTCCTTTGGACGTTTCTATTTTAGATTCTTGGAATGAATCAAAAGAAATCGCATTTGAAAAGGTGAAACCAACGATAAAGCAGAAATATGATTTTGATTTTGCGACACTCTTTAAAGGGATGGATCGAATTTTTCCAGTGCGTTTACGTACAAGCGAAAATTTGGATCGTATCGCAGAAATGGCTAAAATATATGGAATTGATGCCAAAGATATGCGTAAATATGTACAAAGAAGTACGAATCCTTCTACGCATGTATTCGATTTAGAAAAACTAAAAGATATGGTTATGCGTAATCGTAAGGTTATGGAAGTGAGTAAAGATCCATATAAAATGTCTCCAGTTAAATTTTTGCAGAATAAACAAAATGGAATTCCAGTTGTGAAATCGGATCAAGCGTTGATTGAGCGTTTGTGTAAAGAATTCCAATTTCCTATAGAAGTCGTAAATACATTAATTGAATATACTTTGCAACAAACGAATCAACAATTTTCTAGAAATTATGTAGAAAAAGTAGCGGCAAGCTGGGTTCGATTAGGCGTGGATTCTAGAAAGAAGGCTTTGGATATCATCAATCAAAGTCCTCTTGAAAATAAAAGGGATAAAAAGGCAGAAAAGGTTGTGTTAGATGATAAATTCTATACGCAAAAAGAAGAGAAATCAGATGCACAGCTACATAAGGAAATGTTGGAGTTGCAGAAGATGTTGAAAGAAGGTAAATTGTAGTGAATTTAAATATTAAACTTTCCGAAGAACAAACGTTAGAAAGACAACGAAATATCGCACGTTTAAAAGAGAATGAATTAATTCAGTTGTTTTTAAACCAAAACCATTTAGATGCATCTTTTGTAGAAGAAAACAGTGGTGCTTTGTTGCAGTGGCTAAAAAGTGTGAGTGCTTGTAGAAACTGCAAAGGATTAAAGTATTGTGCTCAAAAAATTCGTGGTAAGGTTTCAAAATTAAAAATCGATGATTCAGGTTTTTTAAATGAATATTATGCCTCGTGTCAATATGAACAGAATCGTGATAAACAGTTGGCACATCAAAGTAAGTTTCGCTTTTCTCACATGTCTTTAAATGATTATTTGATTGATTTAAATGATGATTCCTTTTTAAGTGCTGCCAAAGAAAAGGAATATGGCCTTGCGTATACGCAAAGTGTAAGTAGTATTCCATTAAATCAGGGCGTGTATTTATATGGAAATCCTGGAACGGGTAAATCGTATTTAATGAAGGGAATCTGTAATTATTATGCCAAAAGTAATAAGAGTGTTTCTTTTGTGCAAGTTCCTTTATTAATTCAAGAATTGAAACAATTTATGACGGATAATGAATATCGCCAAAGAGTGATGAATCATTTGCGTTATAGTGATGTTTTGGTTTTGGATGATATTGGAGCTGAAAGTATTACGCAATGGACGCGCGATGAAATTTTACTTCCGATTTTAGATGAGCGTATGAATAAAGGAATGAAAACTTATTTTACATCAAATTATTCCATGGAAGAATTAGAACAACAATATCGTCTTGCGAATAAGCCAAATAATACAATTGCGAGTCTAAGAATTCTTGAAAGAATTAGAACTTTATCGAAACCCGTCGAATTATCGGGGAAATCACGTCGTTAGTTAATAATTTCACTTTTCAAATTAGGCGTTATGGAGTAGAATAGTTATGACAGAAATGTTTAAAGGAGGAATAGAGTAATGTTAGTATCTGCTACTGAAATGATCAACAAAGCTCACGAAGGGCACTATGCGATTGGTGCTTTCAACATCAATAACTTAGAATGGACAAAAGCTATCTTAGCTGCTGCTGAAGAAGCTAAATCACCAGTTATGTTAGGAGTATCTGAAGGTGCTGCTAAATATATGTGTGGTTTCAAAACAGTTGCTGCTATGGTAAAAGAAATCCACGATGCAATGGGAATTACAGTTCCTGTAGCTTTACACTTGGACCACGGTTCATATGAAGGTGCAAAAGCTGCTATCGAAGCAGGATTTACTTCTGTAATGTTCGATGGTTCTCACTATGCATTCGAAGAAAACTTAGAAAAATCAAAAGAAATGATCGCCTTAGCACACTCAAAAGGATTATCAATTGAATGTGAAGTTGGTGGAATCGGTGGAGAAGAAGACGGTGTCATATCTGCTGGTGAATTAGCTGACCCTGAAGAATGTAAAACTATCGCTGACTTAGGTGTAGACTTCTTAGCAGCTGGTATCGGAAATATCCACGGTAAATATCCTGCAAACTGGGCTGGATTAAACTTTGATCGTTTAGAAGAAATCCAAAACGTAACAAACGGAAAACCATTAGTATTACACGGTGGTTCAGGAATCCCTCGTGAACAAGTTCAAAAAGCTATCACATTAGGTGTTTCTAAAGTTAACGTAAATACTGAATGCCAGTTAGTATTTGCTGAAGCAACTCGTAAATACATCGAAGCTGGAAAAGACCAAGAAGGAAAAGGATACGATCCACGTAAATTATTAAAACCAGGTGCTGATGCAATCACAGCATTATGTAAAGAAATGATGGAAAACTTCTTTGGTTCTGCTGGAAAAGCTGAATAATTAAAGTTTTTAAATAAAGCAGGCTTTAAGCCTGCTTTTTGCATAATTTGGAGGGGAAATATATGAAGTCAATTGAAATTAATGATTTATTGTCTTATCACTTTTATGGAAATTTAAAAGTGAAAGATGGAGTAAAAGTCTTTGTTGATGGAGTAGCAGCAGAAAAAGAAAATGCTTATGATTATACTTTAAAATGCGTAAAGGACGATAAAGTATATGATTTAACTTCTTATGGAAAAGAATCTGGTTTTTATATCGAAAATGAGAATTCGATTTTATTCTGTGGAAATCGTAAAAATATTGAAAAATCCACTTCTTTATATCGTTTATCTTTAAATGGTGGAGAAGCCAAAGAAATTGCTCGCTTCGATAAACCAGGAATGAGTGTATTGGGATATTTAAACGAGAAAACACTTGTATTATTGACAAAAGAAAAACTAGTGGAAGAAGAAAGTGATTATGAAGTGTTTGATGAAATTCCTTTCTACATGAATGGTCAGGGAGTCACAAATAAACACCGTAGTCATTTATATACATATAATTTGGATACAAAAGAACTTGTTTGTGTTACAGAAGGCACTTTTGATGTATCCAACGCAAAAATTCATGATGGCACTTTGTATTATACAGGTCAAAAATGGACAAGAAAACAATCTTTATATGAAAATCTTTATAAGTATGATGGTGAAGTAAGTACAGTTGTAGAGGCGAAGGAAAGAAGTATTCAAAGTTTTGATTTTGTGGATGATAAATTAGTTTTGATCGCAAGTACACATGAAAAATATGGTTTGAATGAGAATCCAAAATTCTTTGATCAAGACTTTAATTTAATCGCGGATTGGCAAGAATGTGTTGGTAATAGCGTGGGTACAGATTGTGCTTTAGTTGCAGGAAATGCGACTTTAGTAAAAAATCAAGCTTTATATTTTGTATCAACCATTTATGATCATAATAATCTTTATAAATTAGAAAATGGAAAGATTGAACTTGTATTTGAATGGCCAGGAACAATTCAATCTTTCGCATTTGAAGATGACACATTATATTTTATTGGAGCAGATGTGGCGAGTCTTCAACAATTATATAAGGTTCAAGATGGAAAAGTGATTCAATTATCTGACTTTAATAGGATGGAAGATACGTATGTGGCAGATCCAGTAGAAGTAAGTTTTGGTGAAGATCTAACAGGATGGGTATTGTTGCCAAAAGATTATGATGAAACAAAAAAATATCCGGCTATTTTAGATATTCATGGTGGTCCTAAAACTGTATATGGAAAAGTGTTCTATCATGAGATGCAAGTATGGGCAAGTAAAGGCTATTTTGTGTTCTTCTGTAATATTCATGGATCAGATGGACGTGGCAATGAATTTATGGATATCCGTGGAAAATATGGAACGATTGATTATGATGAATTAATGCAGTTTACAGATAAAGTGTTGGAAACATATCCTCAAATTGATGCTAGTAAAGTCGGCGTGACTGGAGGAAGTTATGGTGGTTTCATGACAAACTGGATTATTGGTCATACAGATCGTTTTGCGTGTGCAGCTAGTCAAAGAAGTATCGCAAACTGGATTTCATTCTCTCAGACAAGTGATATTGGGCCATATTTTGCACAAGATCAACAATTAGCTACATATTATGAGAATTCAGAAAAATTATGGTGGCATTCACCATTGAAATATGCGCGTAATGTAAAGACACCAACATTGTTTATTCACTCGGATGAGGATTATCGTTGTCCACTTTGTGAAGGTCTACAAATGTTGAATGCATTATTAGATCAAAATATCGAGGCTCGCATGTGCTTATTCCATGGTGAAAATCATGATTTATCACGTACGGGACTTCCACAACATCGTTTGCGTCGTTTAAATGAAATCACAAGTTGGATGGAACAACACTTAAAATAGATGGCTTTTTGAATTTACAAATTTTTTCTAGATTATCCGGATTGAATAGGATATAATAGATGGGCATTACCTTGAAATGGGGGAAAATGAATGGAAAAAGTCATTAAAATTGAAGGTGGACATCATTTAAATGGAACAGTTCGTATTAGTGGTTCTAAAAATGCGACTGTGGCTTTAATACCAGCATGTGTTTTAGGAAATGAGCCAGTGACAATTTATGGTGTACCTAATATTTCAGATGTACAGTCTTTAATCGTTTTATTGAATGAACTTGGCGTTTGTGTTGAAAAACGAGATGAAGAAACATTATATATAGATCCTACTCATATGGAAAATATTCCTATGGTATCTAAAGCTGTTTCAAAATTAAGAGCAAGCTACTATTTTATGGGTGCGTTGTTAGGAAAATTTGGACATGCAGAAATTAAGATGCCAGGAGGCTGTTATTTGGGCCCTAGACCTATTGATTTACACTTGAAGGGCTTTGAAGCTTTGGGTGCAGATATTCAATATGAAAATGGATGTTATATATTGGATGCGAAAGAATTAAAAGGAACAAATATTTTCTTAGATATCTCAAGTGTAGGGGCTACAATCAATATTATGATGGCAGCTGTTTACGCAAAAGGAAGAACTGTCATTGAAAATGCGGCACGTGAACCGGAAATCATTGATATTGCGACTTTATTGAATAAAATGGGTGCAAGAATTCATGGTATGGGTACAAGTACATTAGTAATTGATGGTGTTGATTACTTAAAGGGATGTATTCATGAAATTATTCCGGATCGTATTGAAGCAGCTACTTATGTGATTATGGCAGCAGCTATGGCTAATGATATGCGAATTGAGAATATTATTCCTCAACATCTTGAAGCCATTGTTATGAAACTTCAAGAAGTGGGAATCAATATGGAAGTGGGTTCAGATTTTATTCATGTATTTAAGAGTGATAAGCCATTAAAACGCACAGAAATATTGACTAAACCATACCCAGGATTTGCGACTGATGTGCAGCAACCGTTTACTGTATTATTAACGCAATGTGAAGGGCAGTCTGTTGTCACAGAAACGATTTATACAGAGCGATTTAAGCATTGTGCGGAATTAAATAAGATGGGTGCGAATATTGATGTACACACACCAAGTGCATTTATCAATGGAAAAACAAAGTTACATGGTTCGAAAGTAACCGCAACAGATCTTCGTTGTGGCGCAGGACTTGTGATCGCAGCCTTGATAGCAGATGGTGTTACAGAAATTCATGATATTTATCATATTGATCGTGGATATGATAACTTAGATGGAAAGTTAGCTCATTTAGGTGCTAAAATGTGGCGTGAAGAGGTAGAAGATTAAGATGTATGGTGACATACATCTTTTTTCTATGTATAATCAATTTATGAATATGATGGAAATGACGGCGCAGATGCGCGAAAATAAAAAAATAGAATTTAAAGATCAATTAAAAATTGTCATTTTATTATCTGTACCTGCCATATTAGAACAATTAGTTGGAACAGCCATGAGTTATATTGATACGGCGATGGTTGGATCTTTAGGCTATAAGGCTACGGCAGCTATTGGTGTAGTTGCCAGTACTACATGGTTATTTGGTGGTATTTGTACAGCAGCCGTATTAGGTTTTTCAGTGCAAGTAGCCCAATATTTAGGGGCGGGTAAAAATAAACTGGCTAGGCAAGTTGTTTGTCAGTCGATACTTTTTAATATTATATTTGGCTTATGTATGGCTTTAATTGTAGTAGGAGCCAGTTTTTATTTGCCAACTTTATTAGGGGCAGATCCATCAATATGTAGGGATGCCACTTTATATTTAGCTATTGTAGGAGCTTTTATACCATTTAATATGATGGCTATGTTACATTCAGGAATGTTAAGATGTTCAGGAAATGCCGTGCTTCCAAGTCTTATGAATATTTCAATGTGTGTATTTGATGTTCTTTTTAACTATTTCTTTATTTATATATTGAATTTAAAAGTTGCAGGAGCTGCACTTGGTACGGGAATGGCGCAGTTGGTTGTAGGTTTTATTTTAATGTATATAGTAGTCAAAAAGGAAAGTTCGTTACGTCTTTTAGGAGATGAATCTTGGAAGTTTGATAAGGATATCTTAAAGAATGTAGTTAATCTTTCGATTCCTGCGGGGCTTGAAAGAGTCACGCTCTCTTTAGCTCAAGTTGTAATGACAGGTGTTGTTTCAAGTATGGGAGCTGTGAGTGTGGCCATCAATTATGTAGCTGTATCTGCAGAAGGGTTATGTTATTTGCCAGCCTATGGAATTGGTGGTGCTGCAACTACATTGGTTGGACAAAGTATTGGTGCAAAGCGCAAAGATATGGCGAAACGCTTTGCGTATTTAACGACTTTATTATCATTTGTCCTTGTCATAGTTATGAGTGTCATTCTATTTGCGTTTGCGCCATTCTTAGCTTCAACTCTGACAAATAGTCAAGAAGTCATAGATGGAGCTAGTGAATGCTTAAGAATTGTTTCTTTTTCAGAACCATTATTTGCGATAAGTATTGTAGTCATGGGAGCATTACGTGGGGCTGGAGATAGTAAACGTCCTTTTGTCTTAAATGCTTTGAGTATGTGGGGCATGCGTGTTTTACCAATTATCATCTTCACAAAACGATATGGTGTTATCGGTGTATGGGTTACAATGACTTTCGAATTGGTATTTAGAGGTATTCTATTCTTTATTCGTATGGTTCGAGGTAAGTGGTTAAATCAAAATTCAATTGAGTAGAAAAAATGAGTGGAATTCCACTCATTTTATTATTCACCAGGATTTGATTTTAATACTTTACCTGTATTAAAGAGTTCAGCAGCTCTTTTTGCCGCTTCTAAACGATCTTCTTCGTTTTTATAATCAACGTGAACTGTATAGCAGCCACAATCCATGCATTGTGCATAGAATCCGTTTCCTTCTTCTTCTAGAATCGAACCACCTTCGCATAGAGGGCATTCGTGTAATTCAACTAAATCATCAATGTTTTGCATAAGAATCCTTCCTTCTTTTATTCTTATCTATTGTACAATCAAATGTCTAGAAAGTTAAGAGAAATTTAAGGTTTAATAAAGGAATGAAATGATATAATACATCGGTAACAATAAGGGGATGTTATTATGGATCAAAAGGATCGTGTTTTTACGCCTACATTTATCGCAAATTTATTTTTAATTGCAGGAACTGTTTTCTTGTTTTTAAAGGGGAAAATAAACGCATATGTAGGATATGATGGTGCGATGCATGATGGTACTGCTTTAATGCTGATTGGCTTGGCTTTAGTATGTATTGGCATTGGCATTTGGATCATAGTATGGATTAATAAGAGGATGAATCGTTAGGATTTGTCCTTTTATTATTTTCTTGTGATAATTTCATTTTCTTAATACAATAAATGTATGAAGAATAAGAAAAAGAATCGTTTCTCAAAAATAATGCGTTTTTTAATGACGGCTTTAACCAGTCTTTTAATTGTGCTCATTTTAATTATCATACTTATGGTTTCACGTATTCAAGGAACCGCACGTGTAGTCAATTATGCGGGATTAGTACGTGGAAAAACACAGCGTATCATTAAATTAGAATATGCCAGAATGCCTCAAGATGATATGATTGCGGATGTCAAAGGCTATATAAAAGGCCTTCGTTTTGGTAGTGAAGAACTAGATTTAGTATCTTTAGATGATAAGGCTTTTCAAGCAAAGATGGAAGAATTAGATGCGTATTTTGATACTTTAAAACAAGAGATTGATCTTGTACGACAAGTTGGTTATGAGAATACAAGTATAATTGAAAAGAGTGAAATATTTTTTAACTTATGTGATGTTGCGACAGGTCTTGCGGAATCGTATTCACAAAGAATTGCGACAAGACTTAAACAATTTGAAACTTTGACGGTTATTGATATTGTTATCTTAGTATTTATGATTTTGTATGAACTACTTAAAGCTTTGCGTTATGCGAAGGCGAATCGAGAATTAAAAAGCAAAATATATTTAGATGAAGCTACGGGATTGCCAAATAAAAATAAGTGTGAAGAGATTTTAACTTTAGAAGCTGAACAAAATATGGCAATTTGCGTATTTGATTTGAATAATCTTAGAACCATCAATAATCAACAAGGACATGAAAGAGGTGATTTATACATCCGTTCGTTTGCGAAAAGTCTTCGTAAAGGTGTGGATGAAAATCAATTTGTAGGTCGCTGTGGCGGTGATGAATTCATTGCTTTTTATAAAAATGTGACAAAGGAAGATGTAAAAAGAAATTTAGAAAATATCAAAAAAGAATGTGCTAAATGTTCAGAAATTCCATTAAGTTATGCAGCTGGTTTTGCGTATTCAAATGATTTTTCAAAATTAACAATGCGTGAACTTTTTTGTCAGGCGGATAAAAATATGTATATTGATAAAAACCAGGCAAAAATCAAAGAAGCAAAACAAAAACGAAATTTAATATTAAATGTGATTCAACAATTAAAAGAAAAAGGATTCAATTTTTCAGATTGCATTTATTGTGATGCGAAGACAGACGCATATTTTACTTTGCGTGCAAGTCATTCTTTCTTTTTAGCTGAAGATGGAAATTATTCGGGAGCAATCGAGCAAATTTTAAATGAGTTGTTTAATGAAGATAAAAGAATGGATTATCGAAATGTTTTAAATGTGAATAGTTTGAATAAGTATGTCACAAAGGATAATCCTATATTTGAAATACCATATTATCATCAAATGAATAATGCAGAATTGAAAGGTAAAATCATGGTTGTCTATTTGGATAGCGATGAGTATGGTAATCTTCACCATTTTGTGCTGGGCTTTAAAATGTATAGCGATACGATTGAGATGGATGAAAAGAAACAATTGATGCGTTATTATGATCAGTTGAAACAATCCATCTTAGAGAATGCGAATTATATTGAAGCCTTAATGAATATGGCGCAATCTATTTTTTCTGTGAATTTAACGCAGAATCAAATTGATGGTATTTATGATAAATATATGGTAGAGAATATAAGACCTGCTTTACCTTGTTCATATGAGGCATACTTTAAACAATGGAAATCCAATGTATTAGAAGATTGTTTGGGAAGTTTCGGGATTGTGGAATCTTGTCAAAATTTACTAGATCGCTATAAGGCTGGGGATAAATATGTTACTATTGAATATCAAATTAAAATGCCAGATGATCGAGTGATTTGGGTTCAAGAAATGATATTGATGAGTGAAGAGATAATTTATGATATAGATATTCAAAGTGAACGAAATATAGTTCGTGCTATTCTATTATTTAGAAATACATCGGCATTTCATGAGAAAGAAGATAGAGAAAAGGAAAAGCTACAATTAGCGTATCAAAAAGTAGATTTAGAAAGTAAAGCGAAAACAGATTTTATGAATCGCATGAGCCATGATATTCGTACGCCAATCAATGGTATTTTAGGTATGATGCAGATTATACGTAAAAACTGGGGTGATATGGATAAGTTGGATGATTCTTTAAATAAGATGGAAGTTTTGACAAAACACTTAAATGAATTGGTTGAAGATATTTTGAATATGTCTAAATTAGAATCAGATCACATGGAGATTGTGAATGAACCATTTGATTTAAATTATATGGTTGAAGAATTGAATAGTTTGATTGATGCCCAAGTATCCCTTCAAAATATTACATATCACAAGCATATGGAGAACGTAGTCCATACGCATTTAATTGGGGACGTGTTACAACTTAGAAGAATTCTCATTAACCTATTAACGAATGCCATTAAGTACAACAAACCAAATGGCACGATTGATATGTATGTTAGAGAAATAAAGAGTGATGATTCAAAAGTTACATTTGAATTTGAAATCAAAGACACAGGTATTGGCATGAGTAAAGATTATATTGAAGATCACTTGTTTACGCCTTTTTCACAAGCTAAACAAGATGCCAGAACAAGATATGAAGGAACTGGCTTAGGTATGTCGATTGTGAAGGGTTTAGTGGATAAGCTTGGTGGCAATATTGAAGTTAAAAGTGAAGTGGGTGTAGGTACACAAATCAAGGTCGTTCTTACTTACCAATTGGATACATCTAAAAATGAAAAACAAGATAGTTCAAAATTGGATTTAAAGGATAAAAGAATTCTTTTAGTAGAAGATAATGAAATCAATATGGAAGTAGCTGAGTTTTACTTGAATGCCGTACATGCTAATGTAGATAAGGCATGGAATGGATTAGAAGCAGTTGAAAAAGTTAAGGAACAACCCAATCAATACTCTTTAATTTTAATGGATATCATGATGCCAAAAATGAATGGGGATGAAGCGGCTAAATGCATTCGTAAAATCAATCCATCTATACCAATTGTCGCCATGAGTGCACAATCAGAATATAGTATTGATCAAACAATTATGAATGATTCAATCTCAAAACCGATTGATGAACAAAAGCTTAATCATATATTAAGCAAATATGTAGCATAGATAAAGACTTGCGTTAAAGTAAGTCTTTTATAGTCTATGCAACTGTAAACTGATAAATTGACAAGTCTAGTTGGTGGAATGCAACCGCAAATTTTAGTAAACTTTGGCTAAGGAGGAAGAACAATGATTCTAGCTGATAAAATAATTGAAGAAAGAAAAAAGAATGGGTGGACACAAGAAGATCTTGCACAAAAACTAGGCGTATCTAGACAGTCGGTTTCAAAATGGGAAAGTGCAGGAGCGATTCCGGATTTAAAAAAGATTATTCAGTTAGCTGACTTATTCGGAGTGAGCACAGATTACTTGTTAAAAGATGAAGTTGAAAAAGAAAATACAGAGACAATATGCGATACAGATTGTGAATTACATCGTGTCACAATGGAAGAAGCAAATGCATATATGAATGAAAAGAAAAAAGCAGCACCTATGCTTGCGAATGCGACAACTTTGTGTATATTAAGCCCGATTTCTTTGTTTCTAGTTTCAACTTTCAATGATAGCTTAGCCATTGGTATTGCGTGTGCCATATTATTAGGTATGGTTGCACTTGCCGTGTTTATATTTATTAAAACAGGAATTAAATTGAGTCCTTTACAATATTTAGAACAAGAGCCCTTTGAAACAGAATATGGTGTAACAGGACTTGTCAAAGAAAAGAATCAAAGCTATCAAGAACATTACTCCTTTTCGTTAGCTTGTGGTGTTGTTCTATGTATTTTATCTGTAATTCCGTTGGTTATTGCAGGTTGCATGGAAGCATCTGATTATGTATGTACATTATGTTTAGCTGTATTACTCATTTTGGTTTCCGTTGGCGTGAATATTCTGATTCGTGTTTCCACAATAAAAAGTAGCTATGATACATTGTTGCAAGAAGGTGATTATACGAAAAAAGAAAAGCTTGTAAAGAAGAAAACGGAAACATTCACAGGTGTATATTGGTGTCTTGTGACAGCTGTTTATCTTGGTTGGAGCTTATGGACAAAACAATGGGATGTAACCTATATGATTTGGCCTGTTGCTGCCGTCTTATATGCGGCCATGTATGGAATTGTTAAAATGATAATGAAAGTGGATTAAAAAAGATTGTACGTTACTTGTACAATCTTTTTTAGTCGTCCATTTTAGATACTTTATTAAAAATTAGGTATCCAATCACAAACATGATGGAGAGAGCGGCAACACCTAAGTTTTGTTTACCCGTAATCTGTGTTACAACACCAATCAACATAGTTCCTAAAAAGCTAGCGCCTTTACCGCAGATATCAAATAGTCCGAAGTATTCACCACTGGCATTTTCTGGAATGATTTTTGCAAAGTATGATCTAGATAAAGCTTGAATACCACCTTGGAAACATCCAACCGCAACTGCTAATACCCAGAATTCCCATTGTTTATCCAATTGTACCGCAAATAAGGCAATTAAGAAGTATGCGATAATCGCAACCTTAATCAATGAAGCCGTATCTTTTGTTTTGGATAATACAGCGAATGTTAAACTTGCAGGGAAGGCAACAATTTGCGTCAATAATAAAGCTAATAGAAGGCCAGTTGTATTTAGTCCTAAACTTGTTCCGTAGGCTGTAGCCATATCGATAATTGTATAAACACCATCAATATAGAAGAAGAACGCAAATAAGAATAAGAAGACTTTCTTTTGTTCTTTTGCCTTGATTAAAGTGTCTTTCAAACGAGCGAATGTATCTAAAACAGGATGTGCTTCTGGTTCAATATAGAATTTCTGTTTGTAGCTTTTTACTAATGGAAGTGTAAATGCAATCCACCATACAGCATTTAAAATAAATGCGATCATCATGGCCGCCTTTAATGTCATGCCCATTTTGTCATACATTAATACAAAGACTAAACTAATAATAAATGGAACAACACTACCGATATACCCCCAAGCATAGCCTTTTGAACTTACGGCATCCATTCTATCTTCAGTAGTAATGTCTGTAAGCATGGAATCATATACAATCAAAGATAAAGAATAGGCAACTTTGGCAGCAATAAATAGGACTAGAAATGCAAACCAAGAACTTGGAATCCAGAAACAAGCTAATGCCAATGCACCTAGCATCGCGGTTGTTAAGAAGATTTTCTTCTTGTGATCTTTATAGTCAGCAAGTGTTCCTAGAATTGGACCTGCAAGTGCAACAATTAATGTCGAAATACTTGCTGCATAGCTCCAATAACTTAGGTAGTTGTATTCGGCTACACCTTGCGAGCTTGAAAGATAATTAAAATAGATAGGAAGAATTGTTGCGACTAATAAAATAAAGGCAGAGTTTCCCATGTCGTAACAAATCCACTTGAATTCAAGTTTTGTTAATTTGTTTTTCATTTGATTTACCAACTTTCCAAAAATAATTATAACAATCCCGTGTATTGAACTTGTTAACTATTTGTTAATTTAATGATATATGTTTTGTCGCGAATAATCTACAACAAAGTGAACATATTTATTGCGTTGTCTTAATTTTGAACTGAAAACATGAAAAAAAATGAAAAATGAGTATAATAATACTGATATAAAAAAAGAAAATGGAGGAGATTATGGGTTATCGTATAGGATTCGACATTGGAAGTACAACAATCAAAGCGGTTGTTTTAGATGAAAATAACCAAATCTGTTATAAAAGTTATGAAAGACACAAGGCGCAAGTGCGTCAAAAAGCTTTAGATAAATTAGTAGAATTAAAGAAATATACAAAAGAACCATTTAAATTTGCGATCAGTGGATCGGGTGCTTTAGGTTTATGTGAACAAGGTGAGTTGCCTTTTGTTCAAGAAGTATTCGCAAGTGCGACTGGAGTCAGTAAATTATATCCAGAAACCGATTGTGCAATTGAACTTGGTGGAGAAGATGCGAAAATTCTTTTCTTTCAAGGAAGTGTAGAACAAAGAATGAATTCAACTTGTGCTGGTGGAACAGGTGCATTTATTGATCAAATGTCTACCTTATTAAATATGTCTTTGGAAGAAATGAATGAAGCGAGTTTAAACTATCATCGTTTATACCCCATCGCATCTCGCTGTGGTGTGTTTGCGAAAACAGATATTCAGCCATTGATCAATCAAGGTGTGGATAAATGCGATTTGTGTGCGAGTATTTTTCAAGCTGTTGTAGATCAAACCATTACTTCGCTAGCACAAGGAAGAAAGATTGAAGGAAATATATTGTTTTTAGGAGGACCACTTTATTTTATGAGTGGACTTAGAAAACGATTTGTTGAGACTTTGAAATTAAGTGATGTACAAGTGAATTGTCCTGAAACAGCCATAAACTTTGTGGCTTTAGGAACTGCAATTTGTGCAGATCAAGAATATACATATGATGAATTGTATAAGGCTTTAGAAGATTTAGTGCATGCACCAGCTAAATTAACAGAATCAAAACCTTTGTTTGAAAGTGAAGAAGACTATCAAAAATTTATTGAACGTCATAAATCACATGATGCGAAGTATGCTCAGTTAAAAGATTATTTAGGTAAAGCATATTTAGGAATCGATTCCGGTTCAACGACCACAAAACTCGTTTTACTCGATGAAAACGATGCGATTCTATATGATTCTTATACATCGAATAAGGGAAATCCATTAGATGTTGTGTTGGAGGATTTAAAGAAGATTTATGAAACAAATCCAAATATTAAGATTTATGGAGCCTATGCCACAGGATATGGTGAAGAATTGATGCGTCATGCCTTCCATTTAGATGGTGGAATTGTCGAAACAATGGCACACTATACAGCCGCTCGATCTTTCAATCCAGAAGTAGACTACATTCTAGATATTGGTGGGCAGGATATTAAGTGTTTTAAAATTCGTGATGGACATATCGATGATATTGTACTGAATGAAGCTTGTTCAAGTGGATGTGGTTCATTTATTGAAACGTTCGCAAAATCACTAGGGTATGATGCCAAAGAATTTGCGACACTTGGATTAAAGTCAAAACACCCAGTCGATTTAGGAACGCGTTGTACTGTATTTATGAATTCAGGGGTTAAACAAGCCCAAAAGAATGGGGCTAGTATTGAAGATATTTCAGCTGGACTTTGCAAATCTGTTGTAAAGAATGCACTATATAAAGTGATTCGTGCAAAAAATAAAGATGATATTGGAAAACATATCGTTGTACAAGGTGGAACCTTCCAAAATGATTCTGTACTTCGTTGTTTTGAACAAGAGCTAGGTCTTGAAGTTATTCGACCAAGTATTGCACCTTTAATGGGTGCTTACGGAGCGGCTTTATATGCGAAAAAATTACACCGTACTCGAAGTAGTATTTTGAATTATGAACAACTTGTTAAATTTACGCATAAATCACAATCTGTTGCTTGCCAAGGTTGCAACAACCATTGTTCATTGACAATTAATACATTCAATGATGGAACGCGTTTAGTTGCAGGAAACAAATGTGAAAAGATGGTGCATAATTTAGATACAAAAAAGGAAGAACTTCCAGATTTATATAAGATCAAAACAGATATGTTGGATGCACAAAAAAAGAAATTCAAACATGATAAAAAGATTGGTATGCCACTCGTCTTAAATAATTATGACTTATTACCTTTCTGGACGCGTTTTTTTGATAGCTTAGGCTATGAAATTGTGTGGTCAACACCGAGTACTAAAGAAATGTATCATTCAGGACAACAAAGTATTCCAAGTGATACGGCATGTTTTCCAGCCAAGGTTGTGCATGGACATATTCAACAATTGATTGATAAAGATGTGGATGTAATATTCTATCCATGTATGACATATAATGTAGATGAACATCAATCGGATAATCATTATAATTGTCCACTAGTTGCTTACTATCCAGAAGTGATTGCGGCCAATATGGATTTTGGTAAGACAAAAATTGTATATCCATTTATTAGTTTTGATGACAATGCAACTTTTGCGAAAGCTATACGCATGCACTTTGAAAAAGTGGGTATTCATTTTAGTGAAAAGGATATTATTATCGCGAAAAATGCAGCGACAAATGAATATGAAGCTTTTCATGAACAATTAGTAAAGGAACATCGAAAAGCCGTTGCGTATGCACGTGAAAACAATCATCCAATTATTGTTCTTTGTGGAAGACCATATCACTTAGATCCTCTCATCAATCACCAGATGAATCAATTGTTGACACAACTTGGTTTTGTGGTTGTCAGTGAAGAGAGTGTTCCTCGCCAAATTGGACATAAAGTGAATGTCTTAAATCAATGGACTTATCATGCAAGATTATATCAAGCAGCACACTATGTGGTTGACAATAAAGATATGAATTTAATTCAACTTGTTAGCTTTGGATGTGGTATTGATGCCATTACAAGTGATGAGGTTCGAGATATATTAAAGGATGGAAATAAATTTTATACACAAATCAAAATTGATGAAATTGATAATTTGGGTGCTGCTAAAATTCGTTTGCGTTCTTTAAAAGAGGCGATTGCCCAAAAGAAAGGAGTCTAAAATTGAGCTTAGAATATACATTATTTAATTCGGATATGAAGAAGGATTATACAATTTTAGTTCCTTCTATGCTTCCTATTCACTTTCGCTTATTGACACCTGTCTTTGCGAAAAGTGGGTATAAATTAGAAGTTTTGACAAATGAAGGGGAACAAGTACGTGAAGAAGGCTTAGCTCATGTGCATAATGATACTTGTTATCCAGCATTATTAGTAATTGGTCAAATGATTGACGCATTAAAAAGTGGTAAGTATGATATGAATCATGTGGCTTGTGCCATTACACAAACAGCAGGAGGATGTCGTGCTAGCAATTATCTTTCTTTATTGAGAAAAGCTTTGGCTATGGAAGGATGGCAACACATTCCTTGTTTATCTGCCAATGCGAATGGTCTAGAAAAAGGTAGCAGTGTCGAATTTACAATGCCGTTGATTCTTCGCATTCTTTATGGAGCTTTATATGGAGATGCCTTAATGTGGCTAGGCAATCAGGTGAAGCCTTATGAACTTGAAAAAGGAGCTACAGATAAGGCGGTCAACCAATTTATTGATGAGTTGATTCCAATGTTTGAACATGGTTCTTATAAACAATCTAAGCGTATTTATAAAAAAATGCTAGAAATGTTTAAGTCCATTCCGCAAGATCGTAGTCAGACAAAGATTCGTATTGGAATTGTTGGAGAAATCTATATGAAATATTCTCCATTAGGAAATCAACATTTAGAAGACTATTTAATTGAAGAAGGTTTTGAACCCGTTCTATCCGGCGTGATGGATTTTGCGTTATATTGTGTAGAAAATTCAATTATTGATTATGAATATTATCATATGCACGAAAAAAATCACTATATATATAATATAGTAAAAGATGTAATTATGCGCATGCAGAAAACATTTAGAGATATGGTGAAAAAAGAGGGTACTTTTATTGCACCAGATGATTTTAGTGAAGTGATTGATAACGGAAAAGCATTTATTGATCCAGGTGTAAAAATGGGTGAAGGTTGGCTTTTAACGGGTGAAGTTGTTTCACTTATTAAATCTGGTGTTACCAATGTAATTAGTGCACAGCCATTTGGTTGTCTGCCAAATCATATTGTTGCCAAAGGTATGGTTCGTAAAATTAAGGATGAGTATCCAACAGCGAATATTGTTGCGATTGATTATGACCCAAGTGCATCTAAAGTAAATCAGGAAAATCGTATACGATTGATGTTGGCCAACGCTAAATTAAGTGAAGAAATGAAGGCTAGTGTATGATGGAATTTGTATATGCCTATGCCTACTTTGTTTTGTATGCCTTTTTAGGATGGGTGTGTGAAGATTTATATTGTGGGATTCCTGCAAAGAAGTTTATTAACCGAGGCTTCTTTTATGGCCCATATTGTCCAATCTATGGAGTAGGTGCTTTACTGGTTTTATATCCTTTGTTATTTGTGAAAGATTATCCAATACTTGTATTTATTTTGGGTGTCATTATCACAAGTACTTTGGAATATATTACGAGTTGGGTAATGGAAATTTTATTTAAAACAAGATGGTGGGATTACTCTGAAAGATTTATGAATATTAATGGGCGCGTATGTTTGTTGAACTCCACTTTATTTGGCATTATGTCTATTGTGGTGGTTTATATCATTCATCCAGTGATTCAAGATATCGTGTTAGATATTCCACTTACGGCATTGATGAGTTTCTTGTCAGCCTTTACGATTGGTTTTGGTATTGACTGTGTATTTACTGTGCTTGCCTTACTTCGTCGCAAGAAAGTATTCCAAAAGGTGCAAACACAAATGGAAGCTTTCAAAAAGGATTTCGAAGCCGAAAGTCAATTGCGTGTTCAAGAAGCGCAAGAAGCTTTCCAAGAATGGATGTTGTCTCGTCCTGATTTATCCCAGCGTATTGAAGAATTCCAGAGCAGTTTAGATAACTTCTCTTTAGAAGCAAAAAAACATATTTCAAAAGCTTTCCCAGAACGTCGTATTTCTACAGAGATTCGTAATATTGTAGCAGATGGTAAATTAGCACTTGAAAGAAGACGATTGAATGCGAATAAGCAAGCTGAATATTGCGAATTAACAAATATGGTCATGGTTCAAGATGAAAAAGGAAATGTGTTAGTTCAAAATAGCAAAAATCCAAATGGATACACATTACCAACAGGTCATATTGAACTTGGGGAATCCTTTGTACAATCGGCAATTCGTGATGTAAAAAAGAAAACAGGTTTGGATGTTGATCAATTAGAGCTTTGTGGAACCAAACAATTTATCACAAGTGATAATTGTAGACATATTGTATTCTTATATAAAACGAATGTGTTTAATGGAAAGATAAATGAAGAATCCCATTGGATTCCATTATCGAATATTCAGGATTATAAGTTGGTTTCAGGCTTAAGCGATGTGCTTGAAGTGTTTGCGGGAACTAAATTTAATGAGCTTTACTATAATGCGCAATATCAATTAAAAAAATATTAGACTTTGTGGTTTACAAGCAAAGTCTTTTTTTGTTATAATAACAAAGCAGGTTTAGGCCTGTTCTCTGCTTCGAAAGAAGCCAAAAAAGACCAAAGGGAGGTGTACACATGAAAAAATATGAAATTATGTACATTGTGAATGCATCTTTAGATGATGCAGCGTTCAAAACAGTTTCAGATCGTTTACATGCAACAATCACTGAAAACGGTGGTTCAATTGACAAAGTAGATGACTGGGGTGTGAAAGAATTCGCTTACGAAATCGATCACATGAAGAAGGGACACTATGTAGTTATCAACGTAACTGCAAACAATGCGGGAGTTTTCGAATTCCAACGTTTGTCTCGTATCAGCAACAATGTTATTCGTATTATGGTTGTAAAAACTGAAAGCGAAAAATAATCGAGGTTAAATAAATATGATTAATCGAGTAGTATTAGTTGGGCGTTTAACACGTGATCCTGAATTACGTAAAACGCAAAGTGGAACAAGTGTTTGCTCATTCACAATGGCAGTTGGCCGTCGTGTTTCAACGCAAGGACAGCCAGATGCAGATTTTATTAACTGTGTAGCTTGGAATAAGACAGCTGATTTGATGACACAGTATTTACACAAAGGTTCATTGATTGGTTTAGAGGGACGTATCCAAACTCGTTCTTATGATAATCAACAAGGACAAAGGGTATATGTTACAGAGGTTGTAGCAGAAAGTGTTCAATTCTTAGAACCAAAAAATGCACAATCAAATTACTCAGCTGGAAGCCAAGATTATGGAATGAATCAAGGTTTTGCTCAAAATACATATACTGCTCCTGCGCAGAATGGATATAATCAAAATTCATACTCAAATCCTGTGCAGAATACAAACAACGCATTTGATTCAACATTCAATGCGAATGATTCACTAGATATTGCTAGTGATGACTTACCATTCTAGAAAGGAAGGACTTACTTATGGCATTTAAAAAACAACGTATGGGTCGTAAAAAAGTTTGTTACTTCACTAAGAACAAAATTAAGGAAATCGACTACAAAGACGTAGAATTATTAAAACGTTTCATCAACGCTAACGGAAAAATCATTCCTAGACGTGTGACTGGAACTCGAGCAAAATACCAAAGAATGTTAGCAACAGCTATTAAACGTGCTCGTCAAATGGCTTTGTTACCTTACGTGGTTGACTAATTAGACTTCATATATTGAAGTCTTTTTTTTATTTTTATATAATAGTCGTATGATAAAAACAAAACAAATCACAAAAGGCGCTATGGTTTGCGCTATTTATGGAGCTTTATTATTTTTAAATCAACAAAGTGCATTAATGATTGAATCCAGTGCTTCCTGGATTTTTGCTTTCCCTGTACTCATTTATACGGCCATGAGCGGCGTTAAAATGGGAGTTTTGGTAACCGTTTGTATGGGTTTGATGACCATGTTTTTTGGTGGTTTCACAACTTGGTTTTATAGTTGGACATCATTACTGATTGGCTTTTTATATGGTGTGGGGGTATCTAAACATGTTAAGAATATGACAAATTTTATTTTCTGTTTTATTCTATCTGTTTTGGCTAATTTATGTATTATTCTATTATGGAGTACATTGTTCGGTATTGATTTCTATGAAGATTTCCGCTTGATTTCACATTACATTCCATTTATCAGTTTAAAAGTATTTACATATTTGATGATAGGAATGTTAGGACTTTTGCAAGCTTTATGTATTCATTTAGTCGCATTGATGGTATGCATGCGTATGCATATGGATATTGTTCCGTTACAACCATTATCTAAAGTACAAAGTCCTAGATGGGTTGGAGTATGCTCTATTGTGGTATGGATTGCGTTCTTTTTTATTCAAAATGTGTTAAAATGTCCAACGGGGATTCAAGATTTAGCACAAATTTTATTCTTTGTGGATTGTGCTTTACTTTTATATTTTGGTGTTGTTTATTTTATGAGTTTATGTGTAAAGTATCAAAAAAAGAAATGGTCATTTCTATCTATTTTTGGTGCCTTTATACCTGGACTTAATTTATTGTGGATGTTTATGGGAGAATTAGACTGTCTTTTACAGTTGAGAAAAGAATAGAGGTTTTCTATATGAAACAATTTGAAAAGTGGCGTAGCCTATGCGTTACAGGCCTTGTTTTAGGTGGCATACTATCGCTTCTGTTATTTTTGAAAAAAGAATACATATTCTTGGTTGCAGCCTTAGTTATAGGGATTATTTTAATGTGTGCTTTTTTTGGCTTTTGGAAGTCGTTAAAGAAGCATGGTATGAAAACAGAAGTCGATATATCAAGAGTGTTAGGTAAAGATGCCAAGGACGCACTAAATTTTGGAGATGTGGGTATTGTAACATACAATGAAGAATATATTGTAACGTGGGCTTCTCCTTTCTTTAAAGAAAAAGGAATCAATCTAACAAATAATAAATTAACGAGCTGGATCAGTAATATTCGTACTTTATTTGATGATGATGTAGATATGGTTATAGGAAAAAGTGAAGGTCGTATCTATGAAATTACGCGTAAAAGAGATGCACAAATTTTGTATGTAAAAGATATTACAGATTATTATAATATGCGCCAACAATATTTAGATAATGAAATTGTGATTGGTTTGTTGCAACTCGATAATTATATGGAATATCAATCTTATGAAAATGAAGAAATCATGGCGCAAATCAATACGCATTTAAGAGCATCTTTGGTTACTTGGGCAAAAGAAAATAAAATGTTTGTCAGACGTTTGCGTTCAGATCGTTTCTTAGTTATTTTAAATAAAGAGATATTGGCCCAAGTACGCAAGCAGAATTTTACAATTCTACAGTTGATCAAAGATGAAGCGAATAAATTGGATGTTTCGATTACTTTAAGTATGGCTTTTGCGTATGGATCCAATGATTTCACGGTTTTAGATGATATGGTCAATGAATTGATTGAACTTGCTCAAAGTCGTGGTGGAGATCAGGCGGCCATTCGTGCTAGTGGGGGAACCGTGCAGTTTGTGGGTGGAAACTCAGAGACAAGTTCGACTCGTTCTAAAGTGCGTGTGCGTATTATGGCACAATCGATTCAAGAAGCTATTATGGAATCCAATCGTGTCTATATTTCTGGGCATGTGATGAGTGATTTTGACTGTATGGGTGCCTGTCTTGCCTTATCAAGCTGGGTGCATGCGTTAGGTAAAGAAGTATATATCGTTTTAAAAGATGTACCTAGAGATGAGCAACTTCAAGAAGTAATGAATTCATTTATTTCTGTTATTCAAGAAAGACATACTTTGATTACGCCGGATGAGGCAATGGCTTCTATGGATTTCAATTCAGATCTATTGATTATGGCAGATCATGGTATTCCAGCTATTTCAAGTGTTAAAGAATTTGTGAATCAGTGCAATCGTATTCTTGTGATTGATCATCATAGACGTAGTGATGCGTTTGTTAAGAATACTTTGTTGACGTATGTTGAAAGCAGTGCAAGTTCAGCTTGTGAGTTAATTGTTGAATTGCTTCAAAATATTCCAAATCATATTCCTATTTATGAAATGGAAGCAACGATTATGTATTTGGGTATTTTAGTGGATACAAATCGTTTTAAAATGCATACGGATGCGCGTACATTTGAAGCTGCAGCTGCTTTACAAAATTGGGGCGCTAATACAAAACGTGCCGAAAAAGCATTGTGCGAAGATTATTTGTATTTCTCAATGAAGAATGCATTGATTCAGCAAGCTAAGCCTTATTATAATCATTTTATGATTGCGGCTATTGAAGATGAAACATTAGAAAAAACGATGATGGCTCAAGTATCACAAGCGTTGCTTTTGATCAAGGGTTGTATCGCAAGTTTTACAATTGCGAAAGTTAAGAACAATTCAAATGCGGTTGCGGTAAGTGCTCGTAGTGATGGTTCATACAATGTTCAAAAGATTATGGAAAAATTAAATGGTGGTGGTCACTTTAGTGCGGCTGCTGTTGAAAGGGAAGATGTATCTGTACAACAGATGAAGGATATGATCTTAAAATGTATAGAGGAGGAACAAAATAATGAAAGTAATATTGCTTAAAGATATTCGTAAATTAGGAAAGAAAGACGATGTAGTAGAAGTAAGTGATGGGTACGCAAGAAATTTCTTGTTCAAAAATAAGTCTGCCATTGCCTATACAAAGGGTTCTGCCAAAGTTTTAGATAAACAAATGGAAGAAAGAGCAGAGCATGAAGCAGAATTGAAAAAAGAAGCTGAGGCTTTAAGCGAAACTTTAAAGGGTATTACTTTAGAGTTTAGATTGAGTACAGGAAAAAATGGAGCTACTTTTGGTTCCGTTTCAAGTAAACAAATTGTTGAGGCATTGGCTAAAAAAGGAATTCGTGTTGATAAAAGAAAACTTCAATTGGATCAATCAATTGCTTCTTTGGGTGTAACTCGTGTTCCAGTTGACTTATATCATGGGCAAGTGATTGGTGAAATTGTTGTCCATGTAAGTGAAAAGGCATAATATGTCTCGTGAAATGCCTAATGCGGTTTCCTTAGAACAATCTGTTCTTGGTTCTTTAATGGTTTATCCAAGAGTCATCCAAGATTGTCAGGAACTTGATTTACATGCAGAAGAATTTTATTTGCCTTCTCATCAGCAGATTTATCAGGCTATCTGTACAATTCATGAAAATGGTCAGCCTATTGACATGAATACAGTGGTTACGCGTTTACAGGAAACAGATCAGTTAGAGTCTAGTCAAGGAACGGATTATATTATACGTTTGGCGGATTCAGCTATTTCAAGTGCAACATCAAGATCTTATATTGAAACAATCAAGAATAAGGCGCAATTAAGAAGATTGATTTATGTTGCGGATAAAATCAGTGAAGAAGGATACTCATCTGGTGAAGATATTGATACAGTTTTAGATGATGCGGAACGTTTGGTTATGGATGTAACACGTCATCGTAGAGGTAGTGAATTTGAATCGAGTGAAGAAATCGTTACTCGTGTTATTAATGAATTAAAAGAGCTTCGTACGATGAAAGGTGTAACTGGAATTGAAACGGGTTATGTCTTATTGGATCGTATGACAAATGGTTTTCAACGAGGTGATTTAATTATTCTTGCAGCTCGTCCGGCCATGGGGAAAAGTGCCTTGGCCTTGAATTTTGCAGCCCAGGTTGCAAAACGAAATGAAGGAGCTGTTGCGATATTCTCACTGGAAATGCCGAGCGATTCGATGATGAAACGTTTAATGAGTTCGGAATCTCAGGTATATTCGGATAAGCTTCGTAGTGGTAAGTTAACGAATGAAGAGATGTCCCGTTTATATGAGGCAGGTTCTCACTTGAGTGAAAGAAAGATTTATATTGATGATACAAGTAGTATCAAGGTATCTCAGATATTTTCAAAGTGTCGTAAATTAAAGAGTGAAAATGGCTCTATTTCTTTAGTTGTAATTGACTATTTGCAGCTGATTACCGGAACACGTGCCGATTCTCGTCAACAAGAGGTTAGTGATATTTCGCGTAATCTAAAGATTTTAGCTAAAGAAATGGAATGTCCCGTTATTGCGCTTTCTCAGCTTTCTCGTAAGGTTGAAGAAAGAACGGATCATGAACCGCAGTTGTCCGATTTGCGTGAGTCTGGATCGATTGAGCAGGACGCCGATATTGTCATGTTTTTATATCGTAGTAATTATTATGATAAAGATAGGGAATCACAAGAAGAAACGGAAGTGGTAGATTTGTCTTTGGCAAAACATCGTAATGGTGGTACCGGAAAGATTCAATTGGCTTTTGAAAAAAACATATCTCGCTTTACAAATTTAGAAGCATCCGGAGATGATATTTATGCGCATTGATTTGTTGTGTAGTGGTTCAAAAGGCAATAGTTGTTTGATTCGACATAAAGATACGCAACTGTTGATTGATTGTGGTTCAACCAAAAAGTATTTAATGGAAAGCTTTCAAAAGGTTGGGGCTTGTGTGGATGATACAAATGGCGTTTTAATTAGTCATGCGCATTCAGATCATGTTTCGCAATTAAAACATTTTAAACATTTGGATGTATATTCCTATTGCGATTTAAAGGATGCTTTAGATAAGCATGATGTATTTCCAAATCAAAAAATGATTATTAACGACTTAAGTATTCAATTTATTGGTTTATCACATGATTCACCACACACCATTGGTTTTGTGGTTGAATCAGAAACGGAAAAGCTAGTATATGTAACCGATACGGGGTATGTACCGAATCAAATCAAGCCATATATTGCCAATGCCGATCATTATATTTTTGAAAGTAATCATGATGTCAATCGTTTGATGCAGACAAAGCGTCCTATGTTTTTGAAGCAGCGAATTTTAAGTGATAGTGGACATTTGAATAATGAAGATTCAAGTTTAAATTTAACTTCATTGATTAATATGAAGACAAAAAATATTGTCTTGGCACATTTGAGTGAAGAGGCAAATACGCAAGATTTGGCTTTAGATACTTTTTCAGATGTTTTACTTAGAAAGGATTTACATCCTTCTAAAGTGGATGTAAGGGCGGCAAAACAGTTTGAAATTTTGACAATTGAGTAGAATTGTTTACTGATTAAAAAATTGAATATCTATATAATTAAGCACTGGAAGATTTGGCGAAAACCCTTTCTTTCAGTGTTTTCTATTATGGATAAGGATGTTATAATTATGGCTATAAAGGTAGGTAATTTAAATGTTAACAGTTATTGATCATCCTTTAATTAAGCATAAACTAACAGTTATGCGAAAAAAGGATACGGGGACGAAAGATTTTCGTCAAAACTTAGATGAAATTGGAGGTTTGATGGTTTATGAAATCACACGTGATTTACCATTAAATCCAGTAGAGATTGAAACTCCAATTTGTCCGTACACTGGCTATGAATTGGCTAAAAAAGTGGTCATTGTACCAATTTTACGTGCGGGACTTGGTATGGTAAATGGAATTCAAGATTTAATTCCAACCGCTAAGATTGCGCATGTTGGTATGTATCGTGATGAAGAAACTTTAGAACCACACACTTATTTTGAAAAATATCCAAAAAATTTAGAAGAAGCAATTACAATTGTTGTGGATCCAATGTTGGCAACAGGTGGATCGAGTGTTGCGGCTATTGATATGGTTAAAAAGCAAGGAGCTACAAATATTAAATTGGTTTGTTTGGTTGGAGCTCCTGAAGGTGTGAAAACGGTTGAAGAAGCACATCCAGATGTAGATATTTATTTGGCATCATTAGATGATCATTTAAATGAGCATGGATATATTGTTCCTGGTTTAGGAGATGCAGGCGATCGTATTTTCGGTACAAAATAGTTGATGAAACCTTATGCTTTTTCGGGAATGCTATGCACAAGTATGTTGATATTTGGCCTTATTGGTTACAATATTGATGGTTGGTTACATACGACTCCACTATTTGTGATTATTGGTTTATTATATAGCATAATTGGTAGTGTAGTTTTATTGATTAAAAAATCGAGGTAGAACAATGCAGCAAATGAATAAACAAATAAAAAAGTATACTTTGGCTTTTAGCTTATTTTGTTCTATAGCTTGTGCAATGATTTTTCATTCTCAAATGATTCAAGTATTTATAGCGGTTTGGATTGGATGTCTGACAGGTTTAGTTGGTTATCATAAGATTGTTCAAATGGCTTTAAATATCCCAACGGATGAAGCGGCTGGAAAAAAGATGGGTACACAAGAATATATGAAACGATATTTAATGTATGGTCTAGTTCTAGTTGTTTGTCAATTGATGGAATTGCCTATATTGGCTGTTCTTGTTGGGTTAATGTGCAATAAAGGGGCGATTCTTTTATATGCACTAAAAGAAAAGGAGGATTTCCATGAGTGATGTAAGTGCAATTATCATTCACATAGGAAAGTTCTCTTTACAGATTCAGCAATCGATTCTTGTTTGGCTTGGAATTTGTGTTTTCTTTGCGTTCTTCTTTTATTTGGCGGGGAAGAAAATTGAGGCACAGGATCCATCCAAATCAAGTAAGGGGATTGTGTATATTTGTGAGGAGATGTACAACTTAGTACTTTACGTAATTAAAGATAACTTAAGGGAAACAACAAAGAAGTATATTCCATTGTTTGGTACTTTGATTGTGATGATGATTGTAAGTAACTTAATTGGGTTGATTGGACTTCAAAATCCAACGAGCAATGTAAGTTTTAATGCGACATTGGCTGTTACAATGTGGTTGATGATCCAGGGTAATGGTATTAAAAAAGGTGGATTATTAGCGCGAATGAAAGAGTTGACGGAACCAATGTTTTTGTTGACACCATTGAATGTCATAGGAGAGTTGGCGCTGCCTATCTCATTAACAATGCGTTTATTTGGTAATATTTTGGCAGGATATATCATTTCTATGTTGGTCTATACATTGATTAAAATGTTGATGCCAGTAGGACTTTTAGGTTTATTAGTAACGCCTTTCTTACATATGTATTTTGATATATTCTCAGGTGTAATTCAGACATATATCTTCTTTACGCTAAGTTCGTTTTTCTTAGGACAACAAGTAGCGATTCAGGAAGATTAATAAATAGGAGGAAAATAAAATGTTTAATGAATTTTTCGTACGTGGTATGGCTTGCTTAGGTGCAGGTATTGCGATGATTGCTGGTTTAGGTCCTGGTATTGGTCAGGGTATTGCAGCTAGTAAAGGTGCAGAAAGTGTTGGTCGTAACCCAGATGCAGCAAGTAAAATTCAATCAATCATGGTACTTGGTATCGCTTTAGCCGAAACAACTGGTATCTATGCGTTGATCATTGCGATTTTATTGATTTTCATCAAAGGTTAATGATTGGGAGAATCGGTAATGATTGACTTTAATATTGACAATTATTTGCGTATTTCATTGACCGATGTTGTTTTAGTTTGTATTTCTACATTTTTGATTGTAATGTTTGCCAAAAAATTCTTTTGGGATAAATTACTAACTTTAATTCAAAAACGACAAGATTTAATTCAAGAAAATATCGATTCTTCAGTAGCTATTAAAAAGCAGGCTGAAGATGTTAAAGAGAAGTATGATGAAAAATTGCGTAATGTTTCGCAAGAAGCTCATACCATTCTTGTTTCAGCTAGAGCACATGCGGATCAAGAAAAACAGCAGATTATAAAAGAAGCAAATGATGAAGCTTTGCGTATTAAGAAAAACGCAAATGAAGATATTGAACGTCAAAAGCGTGACGCTCAAAAAGAAATGAAAAAAGCAATCAGTGATGTTGCTTTAAGTGCTGCAAGTCAGTTGATCAAAAAAGAAATGGATGAAAAAACACAGAAGCAGTTCGTGGAAGATTTTATTGAACAGGCAGGCGATAAACAATGGTAGATTACACGCCTTATGCCGAGGCTCTATTTGAATTAGCAAAAGATTCAAGTCAAGAAATTGCTTGGATGTCGGAGCTAAAACAAGTAGCGCAAGTGATTACTTCAGTGTCAGAATTGAGTCAAATTTTAGCACATCCAAGTATTCCTCGAGTAAAGAAAAAGGAAATCATCCAGACAGCTTTTGAATCCGAATTAGATACAACTGTATTTCGTTTTTTGCTTGTGTTAAATGAGCATAATGAACTTTCTCATCTTGATAAAATTAGTGGTGCGTATGAAGCGTGTTATCGAAAGAGACATAGAATTGAAATTGTTAAGGTTACAAGTGCATCGAAGCTTGATGAAGATCAATTATCAAGATTGAAAGAGATGTTAGAGAAAAAATTAAATAAAACACTTGAACTTGAAGTGCAAGTGGATCCATCTTTGATTGCAGGTATTAAAGTACAGGCAAGTGACTTGGTGATGGATAATACCCTTGTTGCGAAGATTAACGCAATGAAGGAAGCAATTAATAGATAAGCAGGTGATATGATGAGTTTAAATCCAGCAGAGATTTCAAAATTAATCAAAGCTCAGATTCAAAGTATCGACCAGGATCTTGAAATGAATGAAAGTGGTACTATTCTTACAGTTGGTGATGGTATCGCAACGGTATATGGATTGAAAAATGCCATGATGAGTGAATTGTTGTTATTCCCTCATGATGTATATGGTATGGTCATGAACTTAGAAGATGAACAAGTCGGTGTTGTACTTTTAGGTGATAATTCAGATATCAAAGAAGGTGACGTCGTAAAACGTACAGGTCACATCATTGAAGTTCCAGTTGGTGATAGTTTGATGGGTCGTGTTGTCAATGCATTAGGACAGCCGATTGATGGTTTAGGTGAAATCCAAACAGATAAAACACGTCCGGTTGAGCGTGTTGCCCCAGGTGTAATGACAAGAAAGAGTGTTTCTGTTCCATTACAAACGGGTTTAAAAATTATTGACTCTATGATTCCAATTGGACGTGGTCAGCGTGAGTTGATCATTGGGGATCGTCAAACAGGTAAAACAGCTATCGCAATTGATACGATTTTGAATCAAAAAGGTCAAAATGTAAAATGTATTTATGTAGCGATTGGACAAAAAGCGAGTACTGTAGCTCAAATTGTTGAGAAATTAAAACAACATGGAGCTATGGAGTATACAACAATTGTAGCGGCTACTGCATCTGAGGCAGCGCCATTACAATATATTGCACCATATGCAGGTTGTGCTATGGGTGAAGAATGGATGGAAAATGGAGAAGATGTACTAATTGTTTATGATGATTTATCAAAACATGCCGTAGCTTACCGTACACTGTCTTTACTTCTTCGCCGTCCTCCTGGACGTGAAGCCTATCCTGGAGATGTCTTCTATTTGCATTCTCGTTTATTAGAGCGTGCTGCTCGTTTAAATGAAAATTATGGTGGTGGATCTTTAACCGCTTTGCCAATCATTGAAACGCAAGCCGGAGATATTTCTGCTTATATTCCTACAAATGTAATTTCAATTACAGATGGACAGATCTTCTTAAAGACAGATATGTTTAATGAAGGTATTCGTCCAAGTGTAGATAGTGGTTTAAGTGTTAGCCGTGTAGGTAGTGCTGCACAAACAAAGGCTATGAAGCAGGTATCTGGTTCATTAAAATTAGAGCTTGCTCAATATCGTGAAATGGAATCTTTTGCGAAATTTGGTTCAGATTTAGATGCAAGTACAAAAGATGTATTGGATCATGGTGCAAGATTGACTCAATTATTGATTCAAAAACAATATTCACCATTAACAGTGCCTGAACAAGTATTATCTTTATATGCTGCAAAAAATAGATATTTAAAACCTGTTGAAGTCGATCAAGTGGGTGAATTTGAACAAGGAATGTTGGAATATGTACATCGTGAATATCCTTATGTTCTAGATCAGATTGAAATGAAAAAGGCAATTGACGATGAATTAGAAGCTGATATTAAGAAGGCTTTAGATGCCTACGCAAATCAATATGCGCTAGAAAAGGGTGCGCAACATGGCACAAAGTAGACAGGCTATTCAGGCTCGAATCAGTTCCGTTAGTTCAACAAAGAAAATCACAAAAGCAATGCAACTGATTGCTTCAAGTAAATTAACTAGACAAAGACAAATTATGGAAGAAAACCGTAGTTATGCACAAGGTCTTCAAGAACTTTTCACAATGGTACTTCGTAGTGCTGGAAATGATTCCATGTATTTAAATGAGAATCAAGGAAAGCCAAGTTTTATCTTTGTGATTACAAGTGATATGGGACTTTGTGGAGGCTACAATGCGAACGTGTATCGTATGATACAAGATGAGTTTTCAAATAAGGATCATATAGTTATGGTTGGAGTTCGTGGTGCTGCATGGATTTCAAAACGTGACTATAATGTTGAAACTGTATTAAGTGATCTTGACGAGGATGATGTATATAATACTTTATCGAAATGTATGCAGGATGCATTAGACTTGTTTGAAAAGAAAGAAATTTCAAAAATTCAAATTTTATATACGCACTATAAAAACACATTGACATTTGTTCCTACTTTAGAAACGATTTTACCTGTTTCTAAGCCTCAGGAAGAAAAGAAGTCAGGCATGCATGCGGATATGATTTTTGAACCAGATAAGGAAACAATGCTACAAAATATGATTCCTATGGTGACAAAATCAATTCTTTACTCTCGTTATTTAGAGAGTAAAACTAGCGAACAGGCTTCTCGAAGAATGGCAATGGAGAGTGCAACTGACAATGCAGAAGAATTGCAGAATGATCTTGAACTTGCATATAACCGTGTACGTCAGGGTGCAATTACGCAAGAAATTACTGAAATTGTCGGTGGTGCAAATGCACTTTCATAAAGGAGGGTAAAGATGAGTCAAAATATTGGAAAAGTCGTTGAGATCATTGGTCCAGTTGTGGATATTCAGTTTTCACAAAACAATTTACCAGATTTATTAACGGCAATTGAAATTGAACGCCCAAATGAAGAAAATCTAATTGTAGAAGTCGAACAAGATATTGGTTCAGATCGAGTACGTTGTATTGCGATGGGAAGTACAGATGGTTTAGTACGTGGTATGGATGCCATTGATACAGGAAAGCCAATTCAAGCTCCTGTTGGAGAAAATGTATTGGGTCGTATGTTTAATGTATTAGGTAAGCCAATTGATGGTTTAGGTGATGTAGATGCGAATACTATGCCAATTCATAGAAAAGCACCTGCATTTGATGAACAAAGTACGACGAGTGAACCATTAGAAACGGGTATTAAAGTAATCGATTTATTATGTCCTTACGCAAAGGGTGGTAAAATTGGATTGTTCGGTGGTGCCGGTGTTGGTAAAACCGTATTGATTCAGGAATTGATCCACAATATTGCCAAAGAGCATGGTGGTAAATCCGTTGTAGTAGGTGTAGGCGAAAGAACTCGTGAAGGAAATGATATGTATCACGAGATGAAAGATAGTGGTGTATTAGATAAGACGGTATTGGTTTATGGACAGATGAATGAAAGTCCAGGAGCCAGAATGCGTGTTGGATTAACAGGTCTTACAATGGCAGAATATTTCCGTGATGTAGAACACCAAGATGTATTGTTGTTTATTGATAATATCTTCCGTTTTACACAGGCAGGATCTGAAGTAAGTGCCTTATTAGGACGTGTTCCTAGTGCCGTAGGATATCAACCTACATTAGCTACAGAAATGGGACAGTTACAAGAAAGAATCACATCAACAAAAGATGGTTCTATCACTTCTGTACAGGCTATTTATGTACCTGCGGATGACTTAACGGACCCAGCTCCAGCAACAACATTCTCTCACTTGGATGCAAAAACAGTATTGGACCGTGATATTGCGGCATTAGGTATTTATCCTGCCGTAGATCCACTTGAATCAAGTTCACGTATCTTGGATCCACTTGTGGTTGGTGAAAAACACTATAAAGTGGCTCGTGGCGTTCAAAATATCCTACAGAGATATAAAGATCTTCAAGATATCATCGCCATTTTAGGTATGGATGAATTAAGTGAAGAAGATAAGAAAGTTGTAAATCGTGCACGTCGTGTTCGTAACTTCTTGTCACAACCATTTAATGTAGCCGAAGTATTCTCAGGTATTCCTGGAAAATATGTACCTTTGGAAGATACAATTCGTAGTTTCGAACGTTTATTAGCTGGTGAATTCGATGATCTTCCTGAACAAGCATTCATGTTTGTTGGAACAATTGAAGAAGCACAAAAAAAAGCTGAAAAAATGGCTGGTGAATAGTCATGATTGCTTTTAAAGTTGTAACACCTAAAGGCGAATATTTAAAACAAGACGTAAAGAGTATTCATGTGAAGACTGTCATTGGTGAAACTACAATTTTACCGAATCATATGCCAATCTTTGCATCTTTGGTTCCTTGTAAACTTGTTTTAAAGAATGAAAATGACGAAGAAGAAGTCTATGCGATTTCTGGCGGCTTTTTACAATTCAATAAAAATGAAGGCATGATTCTAGCCGATGCGATCGAGGGTAAAAAAGATATCGATCTTGAGCGTGCTAAAAAATCAATGGAACGTGCTAAAGAGCGTTTAGAAAAGAAAGATTCAAACACGAATCTAAAAAGAGCTCAATTATCTTTAGAAAGAGCTATTAATAGAATTCATGTATATGGCGAGTAATCCTCGCCATTTTCTTTTGTCAAATTTTAGCAAACTTATTGCATCAGTGCTAAAAATGAGTATAATAGTATTTAGCAGTTATAATAGTTAAGTGCTAAAAGGAGGATGAATTATGTTACAACCTTTACATGATTATGTTTTATTAAAGAAAGAAAAAGAAGAAAAAACTACGGCAAGTGGAATCATTTTGACAAGTGGAAAAGAAAAGTCAAAGCTTGCAGTTGTCGCAAGTATTGGAGCGGATGTGAAAGATGCTGGATATGCTTGTGGAGACAAAGTTTTATATAAAGAATATTCAGGAACTACAATGAAGATCGATGATGAAGAATTTATTGTCATCAAAGATGAAGATATTATTGCGGTAAGCAAATAGTAGGAGGTAATATATTATGGCTAAAGAAGTACGTTTTTCAAAAGATGCTCGCGAATCTATGTTAAGAGGTGTCAACACATTGGCGAATGCGGTTCGTGTTACTTTAGGTCCTAAGGGACGTAATGTTGTTCTTGAAAAAGATTATGGCTCACCATTGATCACAAATGATGGTGTAAGTATTGCCAAAGAAATTGAATTGGAAGATAAGTTTGAAAATATGGGAGCAAAATTGGTATATGAAGTTGCCAATAAGACAAACGATACGGCTGGTGATGGAACGACAACAGCTACCATTTTAGCTCAAAGTATGATTGAAAATGGTTTACGCCAAGTCGATCGTGGGGCAAATCCTGTATTGATGCGTGAAGGTATTGAAAAGGCAGCTAAGGCTGTAAGTGAATATATCTTATCTGTTTCTAAGAAAGTAGAAAGCAGTAAGGATATTGCCAATGTAGCGACAATTTCATCGGGCTCAGAAGAAATTGGTAAGATTATTGCGGATGCGATGGAAAAAGTCGGTCGTGATGGTGTTATTTCAACGGATGATTCAAAAGGTTTTGAAACAGAACTTGAAATTAGTGAAGGTATGCAGTATGACAAAGGCTATGTTTCTCCATATATGGTCAGTGATCGTGAAAAGATGGAAGCTACAATGGAAAATGCTTATGTATTAGTAACAGATCAAAAGATCACAAATATTCAGGAAATCTTGCCTTTACTTGAACAATTGGTTCAGGCAAATCGTGCATTGTTGATTATTGCGGAAGATTTAGAAAATGAAGTTGTTTCTACTTTAGCATTAAATAAACTTCGTGGAACCTTCAATGTAGTCGCTACAAAAGCGCCTGGTTTTGGTGATAACCAAAAAGAAATGTTGCAGGATATTGCGATTATGACAGGTGCTAAATTCTATTCAAAAGATTTGAATATGGAATTGAAAGATATGCAGTTATCGGATTTGGGTACAGTTAAGAAGATCGTTGTCACAAAGGATAATACAACAATGATCGGCGGAGCTGGAAGCAAAGAAGAAGTGGCTGCTCGTGTATCTGAAATTGAAGCACAAATGGAAAATACAACAAGTGATTATGATAAGAAACGTATGGCAGAGCGTTTAGGTAAATTGTCAAATGGTATTGCGATTATCAAAGTGGGTGCTGCAACTGAAAGTGAATTGAAAGAAAAGAAACTTCGTATTGAAGATGCATTGAACTCAACTCGTGCTGCCGTTAGTGAAGGTATTGTAGTTGGTGGTGGAGCTTGTTTAGTAAAGGCTTATGTGGCTTTAAAAGATGAAGTGAAATCAGATGTAGTCGATGTTCAAAAGGGTATTAAAGTTGTATTTGATGCATTATTAGCTCCAATTACTCAGATTGCTGATAATGCTGGATATAACAGTGAAGAAATTGTTGAAAGACAAAAAGAAGCTGGCGAAAATGTAGGATTTGATGCCAAAAATGGTAAGTGGGTCGATATGATTGAGTCTGGAATTATTGATCCTACAAAAGTAACTCGTAATGCATTGATGAATGCTTCTAGTATTTCAGCCTTGTTCTTAACAACAGAGGCTGGAGTGGCAAAAATCGATAAAGAAGAACCAGCACCTGCAATGCCTCAAGGAATGTATTAATAGGTGATTGAATAGCTAAGGTTTAATAAACCTTGGCTATTTTTTTTGTCCAAGAAAATGCCTGAAAATGATGTAAAATGTAAAATACAATGTAAAATCAAATGTAATAAAATGTAAAAAGCACTTGAAAACGTTTTTCGCTTGCGTTATTATATCAGTACAACTCGAGGGAGGTATAGATTATGAAAGGTAAATTATTAAAAACGTTTGCTTCTAGTGCTGTCGCATTAAGCATGTTAGTCGGATGTAGTTCGGGAAGTGGAACTGCTAGTACAGAATTAAAAGAGGGAGATACAGTCAAAATTGGTTTGAACTATGAATTATCGGGTGCTGTAGCTTCTTATGGTCAAGCGGAGTATAAAGGGGCTTCTCTTGCGATTAAACAATATAACGCAAATAAGGATTCAAAGTATAAAATTAAAGCTGTCAAAATGGACAATAAAGGGGATGCGAGTGAATCTACTAGTGCGGCTACAAAATTGATGACTGAAGATGGTGTAGCCTTTATGGTAGGTCCTGCAACTTCTGGTGCTTCTATCGCAACATATCCAGTAGCGGATCAAAACCAGGTTCCAGTTATTTCACCATCAGCTACTCAGGTCGATGCAACAATGAATGGAGATTCTCCTTATGAATATGCGTTCCGTATTTGTTTTGAAGACTCATATCAAGGTAAGGCAATGGCTAAGTTTGGATATGAAAATTTAGGAAAGAGAAAAGCTGTAATTATCAATGAAGTAAGTGATTATGGAAAAGGTCTTACTAAAGTATTTACACAAAAATTTGAAGATTTAGGTGGAGAAGTTGTAGCTACTGAAAGTTATAATGCGAAAGATACTGATTTTGCAGGTATTATCACGAAAGTAAAAGATAAAGGGGCCGATGTACTATTCATTGCTGGTTATTATTCAGAAGCAGGTTTGATTATTAAACAAGCTCGTGAAGCTGGTATGGATTGCACAATTTTAGGTGCTGATGGATTTGAATCAGAAAAATTAGTTGAACTTGCTGGTAAAGAAAATTTAAATAACTGCTACTATTCAACTGCTTATACTACAGTTAACGCAAGTGATGATTTAACTGCATTTGTAGATGCATATACAAAAGAATATGGAGAAGCTCCAAATATGTTCTCTGCATTAACATATGATGCTACTAACTTAGGTTTACAAGCTTTAGAAAAAGCTGGTAAAACAGGGGCTGATTTACAAAAGGCAATCGCAGATGCTAAATTTGAAGGTTTGACTGGTTCATTCACATTTGATAAGACACATTCACCTAAGAAATCTGTATTGGTTGTTAACTTAGTAGATGGTGTTCAAACTGAAGCCGTATCAGTGGATCCAAATAAATAAGTTTTTGTTCAGGGGGACAATTCCCCCTCTTTTTTTAATAAGGAGGTTAATATGACTGCTTTTTTACAACAACTAGTCAATGGTCTATCCTTAGGAAGTATTTATGCCTTGATTGCCTTGGGATATACTATGGTTTATGGAATTATTAAATTGATCAACTTTGCACATGGAGATATCTATATGTTAGGAGCTTATTGTGCATTTCTAATAACAACATATTGTGGATTGGGATTTATTCCTGCCCTATTGATTTCAATGGTTTTTTGTGGAGTCGTTGGTGTTTTGATTGAACGCATTGCGTATAAGCCACTTCGTCATGCGACTCGAATTACCGCATTGATTACAGCTATTGGTGTAAGTTATGTGTTGGAATATGCAACACAATATATTATGGGAAGTGAAGTAAGAACCTATCCTAAATTATTAACGAGTGCTTCTTTTCATTTAGGACCCGTTACGATTACGATGCAACAAGTCTATATTTTTGTCATTACCGTAATTTTAATGGTTGTTTTGCAATTTGTTGTTCAAAAGACAAAAATGGGCCGTGCCATGCGTGCTGTAAGTGTCGATGAAGATGCTGCACGTTTGATGGGGATCGATGTAGATAAAACAATTTCTTTTACATTCTTATTAGGATCTGCTTTAGCAGGTGTTGCCGGTGTTCTAGTTGGTATTTACTATAACTCAATCAATCCATTAATGGGTATGACACCAGGGTTAAAAGCATTTATTGCCGCTGTATTTGGTGGCATTGGAAGTATTCCAGGAGCCATGATTGGTGGATTATTTATTGGTATTGCCGAAACGATGGTTACCGCATATGGTAGTTCTTTGTATAAGGATGCGATTGTTTACATTATTTTGATTTTGATTTTGATCTTAAAACCAGCTGGTTTATTAGGTAAAAACGTGAGAGAGAAGGTGTAAGTCATGCGTAAAGAATTATTGAATAAGGCAAATCTTGCTTGGCTTTTACTTTCTGTCGTATCTTTTGTGGTTTTAACGATTTTAATGAAAGTTGGAATTATTGGATCTTATTATTCCATTACTCTATATAATATCTTCATTAACATTATTCTAGCTGTTTCGTTAAATTTAGTTATTGGCGTATGTGGCCAATTCTCTTTAGGACATGCTGGATTTATGTGTATTGGTGCGTATTGTGCTGGTATTATGGTTAAAATGATGCCAAATATGACAGGTTTGGTTATTGGAGTATTGATTGGTTTTGTTCTTTCAACCATTGTAGCTTTGATTGTTTCTATTCCAACATTACGCTTAAAAGGGGATTATTTGGCGATTGCAACATTGGGATTTGCAGAAATTGTTCGTATCCTAGTACAGAATATGGAAATCACAAATGGAGCAGCCGGACTAAATGGAATTCCAAAATTAACTACATTTCCATTGTTGTTTGTATGTGCTGTTATTTCCATTCTAGTTGTTTGTAACTTTACACATTCCGCTCCTGGACGAGCTTGTTTATCGATTCGTGAAGATGAGATTGCTAGTGAGGCAATGGGTATCAATACCACGAAATATAAAGTTATTGCCTTTGTGATTGGTGCGTTATTAGCTTCTTTAGCTGGAGCATTGTTTGCTTGTAACTTCTATGTTATTAAGCCAGATCAATTTACATTTAATAAATCAATCGATATCTTAGTTATGGTCGTATTTGGTGGTATGGGTTCTATGACATCAAGTGTCTTAGCAGCGGTTGCGATTGGTATTATCAATGTTGTTTTGGCAAACTTCTCAGAAATTCGAATGATTATTTATGGCTTGGCATTGGTTGGAATCATGATCTTTAAGCCAACGGGAATTTTAGGCACAAAAGAATTGTCATTTAAGAAATTATTTGATAAGCGAAAGGAGAAATCTGCATGAAAACAATTTTAAATGTAAAAAATTTGACAAAGAATTTCGGTGGTCTTTGTGCAGTTTCTAATGTGTCTATGACAATCAATGAGGGAGAGCTTATTGGTTTGATTGGTCCAAATGGTGCTGGTAAAACAACATTATTCAACTTGTTGACAGGGGTCTATGAACCAAGTAGTGGTTTGATTGAATTGATGGATCAAGATAAGAGTATTCAGATTGGTGGATTGAAGCCTTATAAAATCACAAACTTAGGTGTTGCACGAACTTTTCAAAATATTCGTTTATTTAAATCAATGACAGTTTTAGAAAATGTTAAGGTTGCGATGCATAAAAATATTCGTTATGGAACATTAGCTGCAATTTTGCGTTTGCCTACATATTATAAAGAAGAGAAGTGGGTCGAAGAAAAGGCAGAAGAATTATTAAAAGAAGTGGGTTTGTATTCTTTAAGAAATGAATTGGCGACAAATCTTCCATACGGTAAACAACGTCGATTGGAGATTGCACGTGCTTTGGCAATTCAACCCAAAATTCTATATTTGGATGAGCCAGCTGCAGGTATGAATCCGCAAGAAACAAAAGAGTTAACAGAATTGATTGATCATATTCGAGAAAAATATAAATTAACTGTAATCCTGATTGAACATGATATGTCTTTGGTTATGAAGATTTGCCAGCGTATTTATGTTTTGAACTATGGTAAAATGATAGCAAATGGTACGCCTGAAGAAATTAAGCAAAATGAGTTTGTAGTTAAGGCATATTTAGGAGAGGAGATCTAGTATGGCAATGTTAGAAATCAAAGATCTTCATGTGCATTATGGTGTAATTGAAGCTTTAAAAGGCATCAGTTTAGAAGTAAATGAAGGTGAAATTGTCGCGTTGATTGGTGCCAATGGTGCTGGAAAAACGACAATGATGCAGTCCATTAGTGGCATTGTTAAAAAGTCGGGTGGAGAAATCAACTTTTTAAATGAATCAATTATGAAGGCCAATCCGAAACATATTGTTGAGATGGGTTTAACACAAGTGCCAGAAGGTCGTCGTATCTTTACGGGTATGAGTGTATATGAAAACTTGATGATGGGTGCTTTTTTAAGAAAAGATAAAGATGGAATTAAGCATGATTATGAAAAGGTTTGTGAGCAGTTTCCTATCTTAAAAGAACGTATGAACCAGGATGCTTCTACTTTATCTGGTGGTGAGCAACAAATGTTAGCGATGGGACGTGCTTTAATGGCTAAGCCTAAATTGTTACTTTTGGATGAGCCAAGCATGGGGCTTGCTCCTATTTTGGTTAAGGAAATCTTTAATATTATTGAAGAAATCAATAAGTCGGGAACAACGGTTTTATTGGTAGAACAAAACGCAAAGATGGCTTTGTCAATTGCGCATCGTGCCTATGTTTTAGAGACGGGTAAAGTTGTAATGTCAGGTACAGGTGAAGAGCTTGCCAAGAGTCCGGATGTTCAAAAGGCATATCTAGGAGGATAATACTATGTTTAAAGTAAAGGATTATATGACAAAAAATGTTATATGTGCTGAACCAGATGCAACGATTTCACAAATCATTGATTTGATGAAGGAAAAAGGAATTCACCGTGTTCCTGTTGTTGAAAAAGGAAAACTTGTTGGATTGATTACAGAGGGTATGATTTCAAATTCGGGTACAACGAATGCGACAAGCTTAAGTATATATGAATTAAATTATTTGTTGTCAAAAACGACTGTAAGTACTGTGATGGTAAAAAAAGTCATTTCTGTGGATGAAAATGAATTAATGGAATATGCGACACAGAAAATGTTGAAAAACAATATTGGATGTTTGCCGGTCGTCAATGCATCGGGGGAAGTTACGGGTATTGTAACGCAAAATGATGTGTTTAAATGTTTCTTGAATGTTCTTGGATGGGATGAAGTGGGTTCAAGAATTACGGTTTCCGTAAAAGATGAAATTGGTGCGATTGGTAAGTTGTCGGAAATCTTTGTTGAAAACAAAGTGAATATCAATCATATTGGTGTGTATTCTTTTGAAGATGGAATTGCCAATCTAGTTATTCGTTGTGATACTACCCAACCAGATGATTTACAAGCGGATTTAGAACGAAAGGGCTATAAAGTGTTAGAGTGCTTTGTTCGTGATAAGTAATAAAAAAGGCTTAATTCACATTTGTGAATTAGGCCTTTATGCTTTTTCAGGTACAACAACGGCTAATCCGCCTAGTGCACTTTCTTTTAGTTCAATTGGAAGTTTCTTTCCTGTTAGATTCATGGTTTGAACAACCATATCAAAACTTACACGATTCTTTTTCACGTTGCGTAAATATTTGGCAAGTCTTGCGGCATCCACGCTTCTTTGTGCAGCTACTGCATTTCTTTCAATACAAGGAATCATTACGTATCCACCAACTGGATCGCAAGTGAGTCCTAGATGGTGCTCTAATCCAATTTCTGCAGCACATTCGATTTGTTCGTTGTTTTGAAGTTGACAATAAGCAACAAAAGCAGCACCCATAGAACAAGCGGCACCAACTTCGGCTTGACATCCAGCTTTAGCTCCTGAAATAGTAGCGTTTGTTTGGATTAGATTTCCAATTAATCCGGCAACCTTTAAACCTTGAATAAGTGTCTTTTTAGGATATTTTTGATCGTGATAGAAATGATATACAAGACTTGGTAAAACGCCACAACTACCCATTGTTGGAGCGGTTACGACAATGCCTCCACTGGCATTTTGTTCGTTAGCTGCATAGGCATAGCTACTTAGTAATAAACTGTTTTTATCTTGAATATCACTACAACTTTGTGCGGATTGGTATAATGCATGGGCTACTCGGTCAATTTTTAAGCTTCCAGGTAATACACCTGTCTTCTTTAATCCTGTATTTACTGTTTTTAGCATTTGTTTAAAGATTTGATTCATATAAGAGTCAAAATCAGAATCTTCCACTTCATCAATATATTGGTCTAAACGTAAATGACGCTCGTTGCAATAGACTTGAATATCATCCATCTTTGTGTGTGGATAAATTTCTGGATCTACATTGCCTTTTTTACCATCGATTTCAATTTTACCGCCACCGATTGAAACAAATGTGTGTTGTGCAACCTTTGTATCATTGTCAAATACTTCAATAATCATTGTGTTTGGATGCTCGACGGCTGTTTTCATATCAAAAATGATTTCGCATTTACTAGCACCCAATGTTTTTAAAATGATTTTATCTGTAAGGTGTCCTTTTCCTGTAAGTGCTAAGGAACCAAATAAAGTGATTTTAAAATGTGAGGCATCAGGATACTGTTCATTGATATACTTAGAAGCCATCATTGGACCGAATGTATGTGAACTGCTAGGTCCGGGTCCGATTTTATAAATTGTCTTAATACTTTGCATGTTATTTTCCTTTCAGAATCTTAATATATTATATTGTATTTTTTGAAAAAGGGATATTAAAAATTTATATATTTATTAATAATTATTAAGGTTTGTTTGTGTTAAAATATAGAGTGCTAGTAGTAGCGTGATAAGGGGATATGTTGATATGAAAGAAAAAGGAAATCGTATAAAGGGAATGGACGGATTGCGTGGTATTGCGATTATTGGAATTACGCTATTTCATATGTTTCCTAACGTGTTTAAAGGTGGGTATCTAGGGGTTGTTTTATTTTTTGTTTTAACTGGTTTTTTAATGGTTATCACAAATAAGAAAAAAATGGAGAACAGGGAGTTTTCTGCTATCAAATTTTATATATCAAGAATAAAAAGATTGTATCCACCATTGTTGGTAATGGTTTTTACAACTTTAGGTGTTTATTTCTTTTTGGCTAATGATAGTTTGCGTGGAATGAAGATGCAAGTATTAAGTATATTTGCGGGTTTTAATAACTTTTGGCAGATTTCACAAAGTTTGGATTACTTTACTAGAATTGCGAATACTTCACCATTTTCTCATTTATGGTTCTTGTCTATTGAAATGCAGTTTTATTTGATTTTTCCGCTTTTATTATTTGGATTATATAAGTTGGAAGAAAAAAAAGGAAATTCGAATACAATCAAGATAATGCTTGGAGTCACTGTTGCTTTTGCGTTAATAATGCCAATACTTTATTTATGTAAAGTGAATGTCACAAGATTGTATTATGGAACGGATACGCGAATTTATGCATTGTTTGCGGGTATGCTTTTGGGTTGGATATATACAAAGGAAGAAGAAACGAAAAAGAATTTTTACATTTCACTTTCATTGATAGTTATATTAGTGGCTTCTTACTTTATTTTTGATGGTAAAATGCCAATTGTATATTTATTGGTGTTAACACTAACGACAATTTTGTCTATGTTCTTAATTGAGAAAACGGCAAATAGCTCAGTTTCGTTGGATGTGCCTATATTAGATTGGATTGGTAAACATAGTTATGAAATTTATTTGTGGCAATATCCAGTCATTTATTTGTTTCAGTATAAGGATTGGGATAAACATTTCATCATATATTTATTTGAATTTGTAATTTTGATTGCACTTGTTGTATGGACAAATTATTTCTTAAAGGTGTTTAAATATAAACAAATCAAACCAAAATTTCAAAAAGCCGTGTTGGCTTGTGGAATCGTTGGGTTTGTATTTCAGGCCACAGGTGTTATTGCTTTAGCAACTTCAAAAGAAGTGGATTCTAGTGCGTTGCAAAAACGTATTGCTGAAAATGAAGAAGCTATCAAGAATAAGAAAAAGAATGCAAAATCAGATGGCAAAATGGAAAAGGCTAAAAATGTAGATTATAGTCCTAGTGGAAATTCACAGAAAGTATCGGATAAAGGTTTGTTCTGTTTGGGAGATTCCGTTATGTTGTCAGCATATACAAATATACAAGCTGTTTATCCAGATGCAACTGTCGATGCAGCTGTTTCGAGACAAATGTCACAAGCACCAGATGTTTTGCGTTGGTACGAGTCAAAAGGGGCTGTGCATAATACAGTTGTGATGTCACTAGGAACAAATGGGGTATTGGATGAGAGTACGGTTGAACAAACATTAGAAATGATTGGTTCAGATAAATCTATTTTCTGGGTCAATGTATATGCACCTGGGGTTGAATGGGAAGCTAGTAATAATCAATATCTGAAGGAATTGGCTAAAAAACATTCAAATATTACATTGATTGATTGGAATTCTTATATTTCTCAGCATACAGATTTATTAGAAGAGGATGGAATACATCCGATGGAATCAGGTGCTGATGCATATGCTCATTTAATTCAAGAAAAAATTAATGAGGTTATGCAAAAACAAAAAGAGATTGAAGAAAAAGCGAATAAATAAAAAGACTGCAGAGGAATTAATCTTCTGCAGTTTCGTTTTTATAATTGTCTAAATCGTTTGGAAAATTGATCTTATTTAGTTTTTTGATACTTAGTTCAATTGAAACATCAATATTAGCACTCGCATCATCAACGGTTTGTGTTCCGGTAAAGTTTAAAATCATGTGTGAGATTTTTTCGTTTTTGATGGTTGCAACAAGTGTAGCATGATCTAGTTTAACGGATCCCATGTTATCGAGTAGTATTGCTAATTTGCCTGTATTGACTTTAAATGTGTAGGTGTCATTTTCTTTTTTAGAAGAATCAAACAATTCACATAATTGATCGTCGGTTAAATCTAGAAATGGGTTGTATGCATTTAATTTTGAATTCTTTTTTAACCCAATTTTATCGACTGTACTTTGTGTTTTTGTTCCCATGGAATTTAAATATGTTTTTCCATTTTTGATATAGAAGTTCAAAAAGTTATTTTGCACATTTTTTCCTGCGACAAGACCAATGGAACTAGAAACTTGTAATTCGTCTTTTTGAAGAATTTGCGCATCAATATTTAATTTTGAATCCTTCATTGCGAGTGTTCCATTGATTTGGGCACTTTTTAAATTTAGTGTATTATCTAACGCATTGAAGAATGTAAGGATATCGTCGTTGTTTTTTGAGGCCGAGCATCCTGCAAGGTTAAGTGATAAAAAACAAGTTAAGATTATAGTTAATATTTTTTTCATTAAAGACTCCTTTTAACTTCTTTATTGTATGCATAAATATATGGGTTGTCAAAATGGACAAATAAAAAAGCACCTAATTTGTGAAGGTGCTAAAAAAGGATAGGCAATATTTATAACCCATTTTTATAGTTTTGTCAAGTTTTTCTTGACATTTGGTGGTTTTACTAGTAGTATAATAAATTGCATAATAGTGTAAGTTTTCGAATGAAAACTTCCTAATATAGTACAAATTCGAACGAAAGGATGGCATGCATGGACAACAACAAAGCATATCGTATTGTCTCGTGTGGAAAAAAATCTTCCCGCCGAGATTACTCAAAGGTTAGTGGTAAATTAGAGTTACCTAATCTTGTCGAAATCCAGACAGATTCATTTAAATGGTTTACGCAACAAGGTATCCAAGAAGTATTTGAAGAAATCTATCCAATTGAAAACTATGGAAAAAACATTCGCTTAAATTTCTTACGTTATCATTTTGAAGAACCAAAATATAACGCTGAGGAATCTATGTATAGAGAATGCAATTTTGCAGCACCTCTATATGCAGATATGGAATTAGAAGTTACGGACTCAGAAACTGGGGAAGTAGTAACTAAGAGTGAAGAAGTATATTTAGGGGATTTCCCTTTAATGACAGAAACTGGTACATTCATCATCAATGGGGCAGAACGTGTAATCGTTAGTCAGATCGTACGTTCTCCTGGCGCATATTTTGCAGATAGTTATGATGAAAAGACTGGTAAACAAAATTTTAGCTGTGAATTAATTCCAAGTCGTGGTACTTGGTTAGAGTTCATGACTGAACAAAAGAAAACTACAAATGGACGTTTGATCAACGTTTCTATTGACCGTCGTCGTAAAGTATTATTCAGTATTTTATTCAAGGCTATTGGTATGTCTTTGAATATTGGAGTGAATGAAGATACTCATGATACATCAATGATGGAAACATTCCTACGTGCAATGGGACGTAACTGGTCTGATGTAGCTACAGATGCAGAAGATCGCGAATACATGAATATGTATTTGTTGTTGTATACTGCTTTCTTCGGTAAATATGAAGAAATCGAAAATTCTTTATTGAATGATAAAGTTAAAACAACACAGGAAGCTTTACTTTCTTTCTATGAAAACCAAAGAAGTGATGAAATCCCAACATTAGATGGATCAATCACTTTGATGCAGGCTAAATTCTTTGATCACCGTCGTTATGACTTGACAAAGGCTGGTCGTTATAAATTACGTAAGAAATTAAATGCAATCGATCGTATGTATGGTATGAGCCTTGCTCATGATATTGTTGATGTAAATGGCAATGTGTTCATGGAAAAAGGTACAATGGTTCACCGTGATGAAAGAAATGCATTGCGTGAAGAATTAGCGAAAGGTACTTATTGTGTCGCTTATCCATTCCGCTCAGAATTCCATGAAGAAGATATCGTTTCAATTCCAACAAGCTGGACTACAGGATTAATTGGTCGTGTATTGGCAAGTGATGTGGAAACGGAAGATGCTTATTTAGATGCTGGTACAGTATTAACTGAACAAGATGTTTTAGCAATCCAAAAGGTTGTTGAAAATGTTGAAATTTTTGCTGGATTGTTTGCACAACAGGTTAAATTAACAGCCGAAAATATGGATTCTGTATTTAACTATGGTCAACGTTTATATGCTCTTGGACGTTTAACAAATGCGCAAGGTGAAGATATTGTTGATGCAGATATGGAATTGGTTGCGAACCGTTATATGGTTGGTGTAAGTCCAGATGCCATCGATAGTGATGTTGAAACACAAGTTAAACAACGTGCTTTAAGCGAAGATATTACGGCATGGTTGATTGGTGCATGTGTACAAGAAGTATATATTATTGACAACAATGGGGATGAAGTACGTGTTGCTGGAAATGACCCATTCGCAAATAAACATACAATCACAGTTTCAGATATGTATGCATTCTTCTCATATAGCTTAAATGTTATGGAAGGTGTAGGAACAACAGATGATATCGATATGTTAGGTAACCGTCGTATTCGTTCTGTTGGTGAATTGATCCAAAACCAATTCCGTATTGGTTTATCTCGTATGGAACGTGTTGTTAAAGAACGTATGTCAATTCAGGAAATGGATAGCTTAACTCCAAGAAAATTGACTAACATTCGTCCTTTGACAGCTGCAATTAAAGAATTCTTCTCTAGTTCACAGTTATCACAGTTTATGGATCAACAAAACCCTCTTGCTGAGTTGACAAATAAACGTCGTATTTCAGCTTTAGGTCCAGGTGGTATCAGTCGTGATCGTGCAAGTTTTGAAGTTCGTGACGTTCACAACTCTCACTATGGTCGTATTTGTCCAATCGAAACACCTGAAGGACCAAACATCGGTTTGATCAACAACTTAACAACTTATGCTCGTATCAATGAATATGGATTTATCCAGACACCTTATCGTAAGGTAAATGCAGATGGTACTGTTAGTGAAGATACTGTTTACTTAAGTGCGGATGAAGAAGCAGATTATGTAATTGCTCAGGCCAATGAGGTTCGTGATGGTCATTTAGTAAATGAACGTGTCGTAGCTCGTAAGGCTGGTGAAACAATTATTGCCGATCGTGAAGAAGTAGAACTTGCCGACGTCAGTCCAAAACAGATTGTATCTGTAGCGACTGCCTGTGTTCCATTCTTGGAAAACGATGATGCCTCTCGTGCCTTAATGGGTGCCAACATGCAGCGTCAGGCCGTTCCATTATTAGTTCCTCATTCACCTTATGTTGGTACTGGTATTGAATATAAGATTGCCAAAGACTCAGGTGTTGGTATTGTCGCTAAACAAGATGGTGTTATTGAATATGTAGATGGCTTGCGTATTGTAGTTAAAGATAATGAAGGTGAAAACCACACTTATCAATTACGTAAGTTTGCTCGTTCAAACGCTAGTACTTGTATCAACCAACGTCCAATCGTAGAAGTTGGAGAAAAGGTTGAAAAAGGGGATATCTTAGCAGATGGTCCAAGTATGCAAAATGGTGAATTGGCATTGGGTCAAAACGTTGTTATCGCATATACAACATGGCATGGATATAACTACGAGGATGCCATCATCATGTCTGAACGTATGGTTAGTGATGATGTGTATACTTCAATCCACGTAGAAGAATATGATATTGACTGTCGTGAAACGAAGTTAGGTCCTGAAGAAATCACTCGTGATATTCCTAACGTTAGTGAAGCAGCGGTTCGTAAATTAGATTCAAACGGTATCATTATGGTTGGTGCCGAAGTAAAAGAAGGAGATATCTTAGTTGGTAAGGTTACTCCAAAAGGACAAAGTGAAGTTAGTCCAGAAGAAAAATTATTATTAGCAATCTTTGGTGAAAAATCACGTGAAGTTCGTGACAATTCATTGAAAGTACCTCATGGTGGTGCTGGTATTGTTCATTCTATTCGTGTATTCAAACGTGGAGATGGATCGGATCTTCCTCCTGGAGTAAATATGCGTGTTAAAGTATATATCGTTCAGAAACGTAAGATTTCTGAAGGGGATAAAATGTCTGGTCGTCATGGTAACAAGGGTGTTATCTCTAAGATTTTACCTATCGAAGATATGCCATTTATGGCGGATGGACATCCAGTGGATATCTTGTTGAATCCATTCGGTGTACCTTCTCGTATGAACATTGGACAGATTCTAGAAATCCACTTAGGTTATGCAGCTCGTAAATTAGGTGTTAAATTCTCTACTTCTGTATTTGATGGTTTATCAAATGAAGACTTGCAGGATGTAATGCGCGAAGCAAGCATGACTGTAGATGGAAAACAGGTATTATACGATGGACAAACTGGACAACCATTTGATGAACGTATTAGTGTTGGTGTAATGTACATGATCAAGTTGGCCCACATGGTTGACGATAAATTACATGCTCGTGCTACAGGACCATACTCTTTAGTTACGCAACAACCTTTGGGTGGTAAAGCTCAAAATGGTGGTCAGAGATTTGGAGAGATGGAAGTTTGGGCATTGGAAGCATATGGTGCTGCCCACACATTACAAGAAATCTTAACAATCAAATCCGATGATATTCAAGGTCGTATCAAGACTTATGAAGCTATTATCAAAGGTAAAGATATTCCAGAACCAGGTGTTCCAGAATCATTCCGTGTATTGATGCACGAATTACAAGGTCTAGCAATCGATATTCGTTTGTTAGATGAAAACAATAACGAGGTTGACATCACATTAGATGATGATGACCAGGATGCTCATCCAGTTCAACCTTTATTACAGGAAGAACAAAAGGAAGAGTTAGTCGACGATATTGAAGAAGAAAATAAAGAAGAAGAGGAGGCGTAGTATAAAATATGAGTATTAACAATTTTGCCTCGATTCAGGTTCGCTTAGCGAGTCCAGAAACGATTTTGAAATGGAGTCATGGTGAAGTAACTAAGCCTGAGACAATTAACTATCGTTCACAAAAAGCTGAACGTGATGGTTTATTCTGCGAACGCATTTTCGGTCCAACTAAGGACTGGGAATGTGCTTGTGGAAAATATAAAAAAGTACGTTTTAAAGGTGTTGTATGTGACCGTTGTGGTGTAGAAATCACAAAGGCAAGCGTAAGACGTGAGCGTATGGGCCATATCCATTTGGCTGCCCCAGTAGCTCATATTTGGTATTTACGTGGTATTCCTAGCCGTATGGCATTGTTGTTGGATGTAACACCTAAACAATTAGAAGAAGTTGTATACTTTGTTAGTTATATTGTTACAGATCCAAAAGAATCTGGTTTAGCTTATAAACAAATTCTTTCTGAACGTGAATTCCGTGAAAACCAAGCTATTTATGGTTCAACAGGATTTACAGCTCAAACAGGTGCTGAAGCTGTACTTCGTCTATTACAAGATGTAGATTTAGAATCTGAATACCAAGAAGTACAAGATGCACTTGAAAAAGCGCAAGGTGAAAAACGTAAGAAATTAATCAAGCGTTTAGATACAATCAATGCATTCCGTAATAGTGAAAACTTACCAGAATGGATGATTCTGACTAACATTCCGGTAATACCTCCTGATTTACGTCCAATGCTTCAATTGGATGGTGGTCGTTTTGCGACAAGTGACTTAAATGATTTATATCGTCGTGTAATTACTCGTAATAATCGTTTACGTAAATTGTTAGATTTGGGTACTCCAAATATCATCGTTCAAAACGAAAAACGTATGTTACAGGAATCTGTAGATGCTTTAATTGACAATGGTCGTCGTTCAAAACCTATTACGGGTGCTGGTGGACGTGCATTAAAATCATTGTCTCACTCATTGAAAGGTAAACAAGGTCGTTTCCGTCAAAACTTATTAGGTAAACGTGTTGACTTCTCTGGTCGTTCAGTAATTGCCGTAGGACCAGATTTGAAAATGTACCAATGTGGTATTCCACGTGAAATGGCAGTTAACTTGTTTAAACCATTTATCATTAATGAAATTGTAAATCAAGGATTGGCTCAAAATCCTAAAAATGCTGAAAAATTAATCGAACGTCGTGATCCTCGTATCTGGGATGTTGTTGAAAAAGTAATCGATGGCTATCCAGTATTGATGAACCGTGCGCCTACATTGCACCGTTTGGGTATTCAGGCTTTCTTGCCTAAATTAGTAGAAGGACGTGCAATGCGTCTTCACCCATTAGTATGTACTGCGTTCAACGCCGACTTCGATGGTGACCAGATGGCCATCCACGTTCCATTAGGAGAAGAAGCTCGTGCCGAAGCATTAGTTATGATGTTAGGTTCTCACAATATCTTAGGTCCTAAAGATGGTAAACCTATCGTTACGCCAGGACAGGATATGGTTATGGGTAACTTCTATTTAACAATGGAAGAAACGAAAGATGAATTCTTCGCAGAAGCTAAGCACTACGAAGAAGTTGGTTGCCCATTAGAAGCAACTCACTGGCACCGTTTTGGTGAAAATGAAGGTCATGTATATACAGATGAAGATGAAGTTATGATGGCTTATCAGTCAAAACAAGTTCACCTTCACACTCGTATCGCATTACCTGTATGTAACATGCATAAAACATCATTTGATGAAAAACATAAAAATGATTATTTAATTACAACAGTTGGTAAGATTGTATTCAACTCTATGTTCCCTGAAGATTTCCCTTATATCAATGAGGTTAGTAAGGAAAACTTTGTAAGTACTCCTGATAAATATTTTGTTTCTCCAGGACAAAACATTAAAGAATACATCGAAGCTATGCCTTTGGTGGATGCTGTTAAGAAAAAAGATTTAGGTAAAGTTATTGCCGAAGTCTTTAAACGTTATGATGCAGATCAAACTGCTGAAATTCTTGACCAAATCAAATCATTAGGATTTGAATATTCAACAGTAGCTGGTATTACAGTTGCCTTATCCGATATCGAAGTGGCTCCTCATAAAGATGAATATATTGATGAGGGTCGTGTAAAAGCCGATCAATTAAAACACTTACAACGTAAGGGTATGTTGACTATGGAAGAATGGGAACGTCATTTATCTAAGATGTGGGATGATCAAAAAGACAAGATCGTTACGTCATTGATGAAAAACTTACCTCGTAAAAACCCAATCAACATGATGGCGACTTCTGGTGCCCGTGGTAACGCGTCAAACTTTACGCAGTTAGCCGGTATGCGTGGTTTAATGGCTAAACCGGGTCACGCTAAAGCGGGTGCTGGCGAATATGTTCCAACTATCATAGAGGTTCCTATTTACTCTTGTTTCCGTGAAGGATTGAACGTAAGTGAGTTCTTTATCTCTACTCACGGTGTGCGTAAAGGTCTAACGGATACTGCCTTGAAAACTGCCGAATCTGGTTACTTAACTCGTCGTTTGGTTGATGTTGCACAAGATGTAATCATCAAAGAAGATGATTGTGGTACAGATAAGGGTTACTGGATCGAAACTTTAATGGATCGTAAGACAAATTCTGTTATCGAGCCATTACAAGATCGTTTAGTTGGTCGTTATTCAAAACAAGATGTAACAGATCCAAAAACTGGTGAATTAATTATTGCGAGTGATGAATTTATCACAGATGAACTTGCTAAGAAAATTGTAGATGCTGGTGTTACAGGTATGTATATCCGTTCTGTATTTACTTGTAAGTCTCGTTTAGGTATTTGTCGTAAATGTTATGGACGTAACATGGCTACTGGTAAAGACGTAGAAGTTGGTGAAGCTATTGGTATTATGGCTGCCCAATCTATCGGTGAACCAGGTACACAGTTAACAATGCGTACATTCCATACAGGTGGTGTTGCCGGTGCCGGTGCAGAAGATATCACTCAAGGTTTGCCTCGTGTTGAAGAATTGTTCGAAGCTCGTTGTCCAAAAGGTGTTGCGGTAATTGCTCAGATTTCTGGTGAAATCACTTCAATCGAACGTATTGAAGGAACAATGCGCCAAGAAGTTATTATCACAAATGAACACGAAAGTGTTTCTCATAAAATCAATGCGAACCAATCAATGCGTCCATGGGTTCAGATCGGTGCTAAGATCGAAGCCGGTGTTGCGTTGACTGAAGGTCCATTAGATCCAAAAGAATTATTACGTGTTGCTGGTGTACGTGAAGTTCAAGACTATATCTTGAAGGAAGTTAAGAAGGTATACCAAAGCCAAGGTATCGAAATTAGCGATAAACACTTGGAAGTAATGATCAAACAGATGATGAAGAAAGTAATCGTTGTAGAAAGTGGAGACACAGACTTAAATGTAGGTGTTCAATTGTCACTTAACAACATCACAAAAATTAACCGTGAAGCATTATTAAGTGGAAAAACTCCAGCTACTTTCAAACCTGTATTACTAGGTATTTCTAAATCTTCTGTTGAAACAGATTCTTTCTTATCTGCCGCTTCATTCCAGGAAACTACAAAAGTTCTTACAGATGCGACTATCAAGGGTAAAGTTGACCACTTAATTGGTTTGAAAGAAAATGTTATCATTGGTAAATTGATTCCTGCAGGTACAGGATGTCAAGGTGATCGTCCTCAAAACGATATCGTAGCTGCAAAGGCAAAAGAACTTCGAGACAAACGTATTGCACGTATGAATGAAGTTCATAATGAAGATTCTGAAAAATTTGATAAATTAGTATCAGGATCTGACGATAGAGATATGATGGATACTGTAGACTCTTCAGTAGAAGAATCAATTCTACAAGATGCAGAAACTACAGATAATGGTTCAATTGATATCCAATCTGAAGAATAAGATTTAAGGAGTAGGTGAATGCCTATTCCTTTTCTTTAGGAGATAGTATGGAAAAATATTTTGAATTGTCAAGGGCCTATTATACATATTTAAAAAACAGCACAAAGAAAAATCAGTGTACTGTAAGTGTAATATGTGATGATATTGATATCAAACATGTCATTATGGATGGTTTATTATTTGATGGTGCATTCATATATGATGGATATTGTGAAAATATAGATGGAACAATTACAGTTTGTGATGGGAATATTTCACTATCTGGTTGTGAATTAGCTGATTTAGTATATGGAAATTATGCATCCAACTCCAATGGAACAATAATAAAAAAGTAGGACGTTTGTCCTACAAAATTTGAATATTATTTTTTAAGCATGTATCGATCATGTCTTCAGGCCATAAGCTAGCTTGAACTTCGCCGATATGTGCTTTTTTTAGTAGAAGCATACATAGTCTTGATTGACCAATACCTCCACCTAAAGTATATGGTAGTTCTTTATTAAGAATCGCTTTATGAAATGGTAGTTCGCATCTTTCTAAACAATTTTCTTTTTTCAATTGTTCTAATAAAGTATCTTCATCCACACGAATTCCCATAGAAGAAATTTCAAGAGCACTTTGTAGCGGTTCATACCAGAAAAGAATATCTCCATTTAATGTCCAGTCATCATAGTCGGGTGCGCGACCATCATGTTTTTCATTATTTGATAATTTATCACCAATCTGCATCACAAATACGCAGCCATGTTCTTTTGTGATGGCATTCTCTCTTTCTTTGGCAGTTAGATTTGGGTACTTATCCAATAGTTCTTGTGTTGTGATAAAGAAAATATCATCTGGTAAATGATTAACAGCCTGAGGATATTTGTACCAAACTTCATGTTCCATATGTTTAATGACTTTAAAAATCGTGCGAACATGCTCTTCTAGTGTTTGTTGGGTACGCTCATTTTTTGAAATGATTTTTTCCCAGTCCCATTGATCGACATATGTAGAGTGAAAGTTATCTAATACTTCATCTTTACGAATGGCATTCATATTTGTGTACAAGCCTTCATGAAGTTTAAAGCCATATTTCTTTAAGGCCATTCGTTTCCATTTTGCCAAAGAATGTACAACTTCTAATTGTTCACCAGGCAACTCTTTCATAGTAAAAGATACTGGCTTTTCTGTACCATTTAAATTGTCATTTAAACCAGAGCTTTGTGTGACATATAATGGTGCTGAAATTCTTGATAAATTTAATTCTTTACCAAATTCGTATTGAAAAGTATCACGAATATATTTAATGGCTTCTTGTGTTTCTCTAACAGTTAATACTGGATCGTAGTTTTCAGGTATAATAAGTTTCATATCATCATCTCCTCAATGTAAGTATTGTATCACAAAATATGAAAAGATTTTCAATTTATTTTGTGATAAAATCATTTTATGAACATTTTATTTTCAATTAACGCAAAATTCATAGGTTTGACAAAGACATGTATACAATCCATCTTTCGTTTTGATAAGAATATAGACTTTTATATTTTGCATCAAGATTTGAATCAGGAGCATAAGGATGATTTAATGCAATCTTTTCCAGATTGCACCTTTCACTTTATTGAAGTCAAGGAAGAATCTTTTAAGGATTTTCCTACTTCATCAAGATATCCATTAGAAATTTATTATCGATTATTCGCTTCGGATTTATTGCCAGATACGTTAGATCGAATTCTATATCTAGATGTGGATATTGTTGTGATTCAAAGTTTAAGGGAATTGTATAACATGGATTTTCAGGATAATCTTTATATTGCTTGCAGCCATGTAAGTGAGAATATGACGCATTTAAATGCGAAAAGATTAGGGTTGAAAGAAGATGTACCGTATATCAATACAGGGGTCTTGTTGATGAATTTAATAGCGTTGCGTAAACAATTGAATAAACAAGATGTGCTTAATTATGTAAATGCATATAAGAAAAAACTTGTGTTATTTGATCAGGATGTATTGACGGCATTATATGGAGATAAGACAAGACTTGTGGATTATCGAAAATATAATTTGAGTGAAAGGATGATGAATTTTTATAATTTACGAAATCCAAGAAATAAGATGGATTTAGATTGGGTAAAAGAAAATAGTGTGATTATTCATTATTGTGGAAGAATGAAGCCGTGGAGTGGCAAATATATAGGTTGTTTAGATTATTTTTATAGGGAGTTGGAAAAATGAGAGATCGGTTTTCAAATCGTTTAGGATTTATTTTAATTAGCGCGGGATGCGCAATAGGAATTGGCAATGTATGGCGCTTTCCATATATTGTTGGACAATATGGTGGAGCTGCCTTTGTCTTAATTTATTTGTTTTTTCTTGTCATATTAGGCTTGCCAGTTATGGTTATGGAGTATTCGGTAGGTCGTGCCAGTCAAAAAAGTGCAGCACTTTCTTTTGATGTATTAGAGCCAAAAGGTACAAAGTGGCATTTTATGAAATATGTGGCTATGGCAGGTAACTACATATTAATGATGTTTTATACATCGGTATGTGGGTGGTTATTCTATTATTTCTATAAGATGTTGATAGGGGATTTCAATGGCTTGAATGCAAGTCAAATTAATGATGAGTTTGGGTTGATGTTGTCAAATTCTTTTGTTCAAGTAGGAATGATGTTTCTAGTTGTATGTATTGGCTTTTTCATTTGTTCAAAAGGTTTGCAGAATGGTGTGGAAAAAGTATCCAAGTATATGATGTTGTGTTTATTAGTGTTGATGCTTATATTAGCAATACGTTCACTGATTTTGCCAGGGGCAATGGCGGGTGTAAAATTTTACTTATTGCCTGATTTTTCAAAGATGCAAAATATATCAGAAGTCGTATTTGCGGCTATGGGCCAGGCTTTCTTTACTTTAAGTTTAGGTATTGGTGCCATTGCGATATTTGGCAGCTATATTGACAAAAGTAAAAAATTAACTTCGGAAGCTATTACAGTTGTATGTTTAGATACATTTGTCGCATTGGTTGCAGGCTTTATTGTGATTCCGGCATGTTTTGCGTATAACGTAGATCCTGGGCAAGGTCCTGGATTGATTTTTCAGACATTACCTAATATTTTTGCGAATATGCAGCTTGGAAATGTATGGGGAGCTTTGTTCTTCTTGTTTTTGAGCTTTGCGGCATTAACTACAATTATTGCGGTATTCGAAAATATTATAACTATGACAATGGAATGGACTGGATGGTCTCATTCAAAAACCATAAAAGTAAGTTTTGTACTTGTCTTTGTGCTATCTTTACCTTGTGCATTGGGATTTAATGTGTTGTCTTTTATTCAACCATTAGGTGCTGGTTCAACCATCCAAGATTTGGAAGATTTCATTGTATCCAATAATTTATTGCCATTGGGCTCATTATGTTATGTTTTATTTTGTACATCTAGATATGGATGGGGATTTAAAAACTTTTTAAAGGAAGCCAATTGTGGAGATGGAATTTCTTTTCCTAAACAAGTCGGTTTCTATGTTTCATATATCATTCCTGTGATTATTTTGGTAATATTTATACAGGGATATATCTCTAAATTTTTGTAGGAGGAGCCATTATGATTAAGAAAAGAAAAGTAGTAATTGTTGGTGCGGGAAATGTGGGAGCAAGTACAGCTTTCTGCATGATCAACCAAGGGATTTGTGATGAAATTGTTTTAATTGATATGAATACAGAAAGAGCCAAAGGAGAAACTTTGGATATGATTCATAGTATTGCCTTTATGAATCGTAATATGCAAATTCAATTAGGAGATTATACAGATTGTAAAGATGCTGATGTTTTAGTGATTACAGCTAGCGCTCCAATGGGTAAGGAAAATGATCGTTTAGTGGCTTTAAAATCAAGTTCTAAGATTGTTACTAGCATTGTATCGAGTGCTATGGAAAATGGCTTTAACGGCTTTATTGTCGTTGTATCGAATCCAGTGGATATTATGACTTATGTAGCTTATAAAGTTTCTGGTTTGCCAGCAAATCAAATTATTGGTTCAGGAACATTATTAGATTCAGCACGTTTACAATGTCATATTGCCGATTGCATTGATGTAGATACAAAGAGTATTCATGCGTATGTTTTAGGTGAACATGGAGATAGTGAAATGATTCCATGGAGTACAGTTCGTGTGGGTGGTAAAGATATTTATCAAATCATTAAAGACAATCCAACTCGTATGAATGAGGGTATGTTTGATAGTATTCATGAAGCTGTAAAAAAAGATGGTTGGGAAATCTTTAATCGTAAAGGAAATACTTGTTATGGTATTGCGGCAAGTACAACACGTATTGTTCGTGCATTGATGTTTAATGAATCTGTAGTTCTTCCAGTTTCTACTTATTTAGATGGTCAATATGGACAAGATGGAGTATTCACTAGTGTTCCGGCTATTTTGGATGCGACAGGTGTCAAAGAGGTTGTTGAGATTGAAATGACAAAAGAAGAAAAAGAACAATTTGATTCTTCTTGTAGCCATCTACAAAGTTTTTACAAGGAAGTTTAAACTTCCTTTTCTTTTAGTAACATAGGAGGTGTTAGGGTTGGCACAAGGACAAAAATTAATGACATCGGGATCGATTCCTAAGCAGATGGTTTTCTTTGCGTTACCTATATTATTAGGAAACTTATTTCAACAGTTATACAATACGGTAGATTCATTGATTGTTGGAAACTTTTTGGGAAGTCAGGCTCTTGCGGCTGTAAGTTCAAGTGGAAACATTATATTCTTGATGATTGGTTTCTTTAATGGAGTCGCGATTGGTGCAGGAGTAGTTATATCGCGCTATTTTGGCGCAAGAGAAATAGAACGTATGCAGAAGGCAATTCATACAACGGTAGCGTTTGGGTTGATTGTAAGTTTTTTTATGACACTTATAGGCATTTTTTTTACGCCTACATTACTTCGCTGGATGTCAACGCCAGAAAGTGTTATGGATGCTTCTGTAACGTATTTTAAAATATACTTTTTAGGTTCTTTTGGATCGATTATGTATAATTTTTTTGTAGGTATTTTACAGGCAGTAGGTGATAGTAAGCATTCACTATATTATTTGATTGTTTCTAGTGTTGTAAATATTGTATTGGATTTATTCTTTATTGCCATTCTTAAAATGGGAGTAGGATCTGCGGCTATGGCTACAATCATTTCGCAATATATTTCGGCAGGTCTATGTTTATATTTATTATTGACGACGAGTGGAACACATCGTATTGTTCTTTCTGAGATAAAGATTCATAAAGAACTTCTAGGGGAAATCTTAAAATATGGCTTGCCTAGTGGGTTTCAGAATTCCATTATTGGACTAGCTAATGTAGTTGTTCAATCGAATATCAACTCTTTTGGTGATATGGCTATGGCGGGTTGTGGTGCTTATTCAAAAATTGAAGGTTTTGCGTTCTTACCAATTACTAGTTTTACAATGGCTCTAACGACATTTGTTGGACAAAACTTAGGAGCAAGGCAATATGATCGTGTTTTAAAGGGTGCTAAATTTGGTATGATTTGTTCGATGACTTTGGCGGAAATGATTGGTGTGATTATTTTTGTGTTCGGTTCACAGTTTATTGCGGCCTTTGATGCGACACCTGAAGTTATTCAGTTTGGTACATTGCGTGGACAAACCAGTGCATTTTTCTTTTGTTTATTAGCTTATTCACATTGTGTGTCGGCTATTTTAAGAGGGGCAGGAAAGTCAATGGTTCCGATGATTGTTATGATGGTTTGTTGGTGTTTCGTGCGTGTTGCAGGTCTTACAATCATGAATGCTTTAGTGCATAATATTTGGTGTATATATTGGATCTATCCAATTACTTGGTCTTTATCAAGTATTACTTTCTTTATTTATTATCATAGAATAGATTGGCTTCACGCATAAATTTGACAATGGGATTTAATAAGTGATAGACTTATATCGAGGTAGATAACTATGAAATCAATGTTAGAAGAATTAAAAGATGTAAAAATTAAAAAGCATACAGTTACATCTATTGAATATGATTGCAAGTCTGAAGAAAAAGAGGACGAAGTATTTGACCAAGTTCATAATATTGTCACAAATCATTTAGATGACTTCGCAAAGATTACTTTTGATGTGGAAGCAGATCACAAAGTAAAAGTAGAAATTAGTGAAAACTAGTTGGACCATTTAAAAAATGGTCTTTTTTTTGTTTTTGTATAGTTTTGATAATTATATATTTGATACAATGAAATCAAGAAAGAAATGTAGGTACTATAATATGATAATTAAAAAAATTACATCAAAGCAGGATGGATTAAAGTTAGAGATTGCGATTATGGAGTGCAAAAATCCAAAAGGAATCGTACAGTTTTCACATGGGATGGCGGAGCATAAAGAGCGTTATTTTGATTTTATGCAGTATTTAAATGAAAGAGGCTATATTTGTGTGATTCATGATCATAGAGGGCATGGTGGTAGTGTAAAATCGAAGAATGACTATGGATATTTCTATACAGAAAATGCCAATTATATTGTGGATGATTTATTTCAGGTGACTGAGTACGTACGTGATATGTATCCTGGATTAGAGGTAATGTTATTTAGTCATAGTATGGGGACTTTGGTAGCGCGTTGTTACTTAAAAAAATATGATGAATATATTCGTTGCTTGATTTTGTGTGGTCCTCCTACAGAAAATTCGGCTGCTAGTTTTGCGGTTGGATTGGCTAAAATAATAAAACCTTTCTTTAAAGAAAATAAAGGTAATGGCCTGTTGAATAAGATGGCTTTTGCAGGATATGAATCGGGTAATCGTTGGTTGAGTAAAAATTTAGAAAATGTGGATCAGTATGAAGCGGATGAATTGTGTGGCTTTTTATTTACAACAAATGGTTTTATAAATTTATTTCAATTGATGGTTAAAGCATTTGATAAAAAGGATTGGAAGGTTACGAATGGTGAATTGCCAATCTTGATGATCGCAGGTCAAGAAGATCCGGTCATTCAGGGTAAAGATAAATTTGAACAGTTAAAACAATTTTTGATGGGGGTTGGATATAAAAATGTATCTAGTAAATTGTATCCGACTTTAAAACATGAAATCTTAAATGAAAAAGAAAATCAAAGGATTTATGAAGATGTATATTCATTTATTAAGGATGCCAAGGATTAGTTCCTTGGCATTTTTGATAAAAAAAAACTCGCGATTGCGAGTAGACATTTTACATGGAGCAGGTGATGAGAATCGAACTCACGTAGTCAGCTTGGAAGGCTGAAGTTC
>OFPS01000120.1_pt1 | contig 100671 bp, 101 predicted proteins | sample 1542111 | NCBI WGS metagenome assembly OFPS01 (sample SAMN04209233, study PRJEB22552) | human gut metagenome | biome: gut; material: feces | host: Homo sapiens | place: USA: Oklahoma | reverse complement strand
TTAAGGGTGTTTGACCTTGCCTCGTAGAGGAAGGTGTCGCTGAAGGCGACGAATGAAGTTCATTTCCTAGGCTGCAAGCCGGTTGTATGGTTTTTAAATGTGCAGTTTCTAAAAAGGCCGGGCGGATAGGGTTGATTATTCATTGAGTTTTAAAATCTAAAAAGGTTCTGCGAGCGGAGTGAGGTTGTTTGGTTTTTCTTTTCCCTTTGCGAAGCAAATAAGTGGTGTTGACCTTCCCAGACGGGGAAGGGAGTATGGTAGGGGAAGGGGTACGAAAGGTCCAAAACAAATAAGATTGGAAATCCTTTCTTTATTCCTTGTGAAGCTGCCACCTTCGGGGGAAGTGGACTGTATACCAGTTGAATCTTCTGTAATATCGGTAATGACTCAATTGTTCTGTACAGGCCGAAAGGGGTGCAGTTAATAAGTAAAGCATATTCCTTTTGTGGCGGTTAGGGTTGATTTCCCTCAACCTCCAGGCTGGTCGTCCGGTTTTTTCTTTTCCCCGCTCTGCGGTTGTCTGGTTTTTCATTTCTTTCCCAGTTTTCCTCCCTGCTTTTCTCCCTACACGGTCTTTTTCCTCTCTCCCCATCCTCTTTTATTTTTATAATCGCTATCCTTCCTTGTATCTTCCTTGCTGTTCTTTCAAAAAAGTCCGCTGCTTTTAGAAATTTCCCTCACATTTCCTTTCAAAAGTATACTTTCGGATAGTTTCATTCCATTTTGCGATAGGTTAGAGTAAATGCAGGGAAAAAGCTTTGGCCCTGGCAATGGCGCCGGGGAAGCTCTATTGATTTAGAAAGAGGGAATCGAAATGAACAAAAAAGCAGAAAGCTTCCAGGAATACTTGGATAAGAGAAAACTCAAAGACTTCGCCGTCGAAGAAATTGCCAAAGATCCATTAGAAACCGCCGTATTCCGCTCGCACATGCAGCTTGAAAACGCAAGACTGCCAATCATCGTCATCCTTGACAAGAGCATATGCGGCATCGTCCGTCTCCTTGTCGCTCAGAGCGCCAAGAAGAAGAACAACGAAAAAGCACTCGAAGAGCTCATGAACAAGTTCAATAAACAGTATAAAGCATTCAAATACTACCTCGACGACGAAGGAAACCTCGTTCTCGATCTCAGCATCCTCTGCCCGGAAGAAAAAGTAAGCCGCCCGATGATTTATGCCCTCTTCCAGAGCGTCGAAGAACACCTCAAGACCGCCTATCCGCAGTGGATGAAAATCATCTGGAAGTAATTCATACCGGGGATAGTACAAAAGAAGGGCGGGGAGGGCCCGGACTTTTGTGGAAATGGGAGGAACCATGTTAGGGATTGCGGCAGGAATTCTCGTAGGTGCCGTTTCAGGCGTTGCCTTCTACTGCCTTCTGTGCAGGAGAACGCAGAGTATATCGACGCATTCGACGAAGACCTCGTCAGAGAAAGATTTATGGAAGATATGAATAACAAAACAAGAATGGAATGATTCCGGGGAAGGAAGAATTCCTGAAGAAACAGCGTTTCCGGGAAGAAACACTATTTCAAAAAAGCAGGCAGCGGGAACTGCCTGCTTTTCACATGGGAAAAATTAAGAGTATACATAAAACAACTCGCCCGCTCGATATTCCAGAGTCCTGACTCTTGAGTGGAATCAGAGCAGCCCACCAATACTCGCCTTCCCAAATGGGGAAGGGAGTATGGTAGGGGATGGGGTACGAAAGGTCAAAAACAAATCAGATTTGAAACTTTTTCTTTATTCCTCTTGAGACCTGCCTCAGCGAGGAAGGATGTCACGGAGTGACAGAAAGGAGTGCAGTTCCTCGGACGAAGTCCGATTGTATGGTTTTGATTTTCCCCAAGGCGAAGCCTTGGTTTAAGGGCGTCAGAGCTCGCCCCGTAGGGGGAGCTGGCGCGTATGCGCCTGAAACATCATCTCCACGAGCAACGCGAGGTTTTACGGTTTTCTTAACCTGCCGCTCTCCGCCCATACGCTTTTATCTCATCCTCCACCCATCTCTTTTCCTCATGCTTATTGAGAAAAAGTAATGACTTATAGTTGCGAGTGAATTGTAATTTTAATAATTCTAAATATTTTTGTTTCGCCATGCCTATAAATTTCTATCCGATAATATCGAGTAAAATCCAGTATAAAGAAATCTTTCGAATATGCCCATTTGTATTTATAAATCAAATATTGACAGATTATAAATTCTCAATATATAATTAAGACATGAATGAATTAGAAATCTTCAAGGCTCTATCGAACCCTATACGGCTAAACATCATAAAGTGGCTGAAGGAACCGCAGAATAACTTTCCACACCAGGGACTCCATGTGCCGGAGGGAGACCGTTTTGACAGAAGTGTCTGTGTTGGATCGATCTGCGAAAAGACTCAGATTTCCCAGTCGACCATCTCGCATTATCTTGATATGATGCAGAGAGCAGGTCTTTTGGAATCGCGCCGTTTCGGCAAGTGGACATACTACCGCCGCAACGAAAGGAACATCAGCCGATTGTCAGAGTTCATCCGTAACTCGTTATAACCGGTCATTATAAGGTATAATAAAGACGGCAGGGAATCCTGCCGTCTATTTTTGGGTTTATGTATCTAATAAACGAGATACATTTTGGAATATTTCATGTAAATTCTCATTTTGAAGGCAAAAGCCGGAAAGGACTGTTCACATGATTGAAAAACCATTTATCCTCGCAGGAAAGAAACTCTCCACACGTCTCGTGTTCCCGCCGCTCGCGACCGAAAGCTCAGACGGCGGCAAGCCGAACGAAAAAATCACGCAGCACTACTGCGCCATCGCAGCAAACCCGAACGTCGGCATGATCATCACTGAGCACAGCTACGTCGATCCACAGGGCAAAGCAGACCCGCACCAGATTTCCTTTGCCGACGACTCCGTCATCGACGCACAGAAAGCCATGGTGAAATCCATCCGCAACGTGCGCCCCGACATCTGCCTCCTCGCGCAGATCAATCACGCAGGCGCCAATACACGCAAACTCTACACAGGCATGGATCTCGTCTCCGCCTCTGACATCAAATGGACCAGAGACCAGGCAAGAGCCCTCACCGTCGATGAAATCCACGACCTGGAACAGAAATACATCGCAGCAGCCCTCCGCGTCCAGGAAGCCGGCTATGACGGCGTAGAAATCCACTGCGCACACGCTTACCTCCTGAACCAGTTCTACTCGCCGATCACCAACCACAGAGACGACGAATACGGACCGCAGACCATCACCAACCGCCTCCGCTTTACCCTCGAAATCATCCGAGGCATCAAAGCCAAAGCCAATAAAAACTTCATCGTCTCCGTACGCTTGGGAGGCTGCGACTACAAAGAAGGCGGCAGCACCATCGAAGACGCATGCGCAGCAGCCAAACTCCTCGAAAGAGAACACATCGACCTCCTGAACCTCTCCGGCGGCACCTGCCAGATCTTCAGACCGGGCCACGCAGAACCAGGCTTCTTCACCGACATGTCCGAAGCCGTCAAGAAATGCGTATTCACCCCGATCCTCGTAGCAGGCGGCATCACAACAAAGAAAGAAGCCGACCTCTTCCTTCGTAAAGGCAAAGCCGACCTCATCGGCGTAGCCAGAGCACTCAACGCAGACCCGAAATGGGAAATGTAAAATAAGGAAACTAAATAAGACATTCAAAAAGGACCCCGAAAGAGGTCCTTTTTAGTTACATCGTCTCTGCAACTACCCTGCAGGGCAGTCCGGTCATGCCTTGGTAACGCATAGGGTACGTATTCATTATTACATCTTTATTTAGCAGTTCCTTCAAATTACACATGTTTTCAATGATGAAGACACCATGATCAGCACAGTACTGATCCTTGACAGGATGCTCGCGGCCGCGCCTGATCCCCGCAAAATCCACGCCGATCAATGAAATATGAAGATCGACCAATTTCTCAATCAATTCATCAGACAGCTGCGGATGCTCCTTGAAATACCTTGCACTTCCGTAGCCTTCCTCCTCAATGAATCCTGAGTAAAACATGACAAATGAATCCGCGGGAACTTTCTCCAGATCCACATCAAAGACACCGATATCCCTGTCTTTGATCCCGCTGACATCAAATACGATTCCTCTTCTCTGGGTATACTCTAAAGGAAATTCCTCATTCATTACATCAAAATGAGTTCCCAAATGTCCAGATAAAGATTTCTTATCATGCCCCTGTGCATCCTGTACCATTTTAGGTGTGATTTCAAGCGTTACATCAATTTTCATTACGGTTTCCCCCTTTAGATCTTTGCTGGCTGCTAAATTTTACCAGCACCGATAAAAATCAAGATATGCCCTTAACCTTGCCATGGAAGATGTGAAATGAAAGCCATTTCTTTATTCTTTGTGTTGGATTAAAGTTCTAATATAAATATTATACAATAGCCTCGAGGTGCGAATTTGGAAAGGAGGTAAGATGCCTTTTGCAAACATATCAATCATTGAAAATGATGGCGGTACTATTTTCCAATAAATAGTATACCAATGATGAGAATCAAACGGCTCTATTTTGCATATATTGAACGGTATGTATGAGTTTAAGTGCTAAATAACCTAATATACGATGCTTAAATAGCAAATAGCCATAATTAGTATATACTTCAACTTAATTGTGTGCTAAAATGTGTAAAGAATACGTAAGACGTTTGTAAAGGTAATATATATTTGGAAGGAGATGCGTGGAATGAAGTGGAAGGCTATAGTTGCAGGTATGTTAGCAGGTGCAGCTCTGTTAATGGCAGGCTGCGGCGGCTCATCTTCTGGGGATGCAGCAAAATCGGCCAATGCGGCACAGAATTTCAAGGGTAAGAAACTGGTTATGTATGTTTCTTTCCATGAAGATACGGCAAAGGAACTGTCGGACGCATTCAAGAAGAAGACCGGTGCTGATGTAAGCTTTATCCGCCTGCCAACTGGTGAAGCATTAGCTCGTATTCAGGCTGAAAAGGATTCACCGAAAGCGGATGTATGGCTGGGCGGCACAGCAGATGCTCACGCAAAGGCAGCTTCTGACGGACTTCTGTCAGCTTATAAGTCACCGAATGCGAAGATGATTCTTCCGCAGTATCAGGATAAGGATGGATACTGGTATGGCACATACCTGGAAGCTCTGTCCGTCGGCTATAACGAAAAACGTTTCAAAGAAGAATTTGAACCAAAGGGCGTCAAGGCTCCTGAAACACTGGATGATCTTCTGAAACCGGAATTCAAGGGCGAAGTCATTATGCCAGATCCGAGAAAATCCGGAACAGGCAATACATTCATCAGCTCCGTTCTTCAGTCCATGGGCGAAGAAAAAGGCTGGACCTATTTGAAAGCACTGAAAGGCCAGGTAGCACAGTTCACTCCTTCCGGATTTACACCAGCACAGAAGACAGGTGCCGGAGAATACCTGATCTGCGTCAACTTTGTTTCTGACCAGAATCTGGTCAGCGCAAAGGGACAGAAGATCCACAGCACGATTTACAATAATTCCGGCTGGACGGTCTGCCCTGTTGGCCTGATCAAAGGCGCTGCTGATGCTGATGTAGCTAAAGCATTTATCGACTTTGTACTGACGAAAGAAGCTGGCGAAATCATGGTAAAATCCACCCATGGTATCGCATGCAACCCTGATGTAGCTCCGCCAGAAGGTATGAAGCCTCTGAAAGAGCTCCCACTCTTCAAGGAATATGACCTGATCAAGGCCGGTGCAGATAAGCAGAAGAATTGCGATGAATTCTTCGCAAATTAAATTGGTTCAGATGATGCCTCTGCCTTTCTGGCGGAGGCATTATTGTTCTACAATAGATTTCTTAAATCATTGTAAGGAGTCACTATGAGCGAAAAAGATATAGGGCATGAACATACAGGAGGAATGGCGGAATTCAAGGCCCTCTTAAGGGAGCCGCCGCTCCTTATCAGCATATCCGTTGTATTTTTGCTGTTTGCTGTTTTTATCATTTATCCATTTGTGAAAATACTGCTGGTCCCGGACGGAAGTGACTGGATCCGTGCGCTGACGGAAGAAGAATTTGTCCTTGCCTTCGCGCATACGCTGTATTCTTCCTTCGTGGCAACATTCAGTGCCATCATCCTCGGGTTTCTCTTTGCATACGGCATCCATTATACGGATATGCCATGCAAGCGGTTCTTTCAGGTAGTGGCTCTCCTTCCTACGATGGCGCCGTCTGTCGTGACGGGCCTTGCCTTTATCATGCTTTTCGGCAGGCGCGGATTTATCACCTGGAACCTCCTTCATCTGAAGGTAGACCTGTACGGCCCATTCGGCCTGTGGGTGGCGCAGACTGTTGCATTCTTCCCTCTGGCCTATATCACGATTTCAGGGGTGCTTAAGAGCATCAGCCCGAATCTTGAACTGGCTGCACAGAACCTGGGGGCAAGAGGCTGGTATCTTTTCAGGACTGTCACATTGAGGCTGGCAACCCCGGGCATTGCCAGTGCATTTCTTCTGGTAGCCATCAACTCTCTGGCAGACTTCGGCAACCCGATGCTCGTCGGAGGAAATTATCAGGTACTGGCGACAGAAGCCTATACACAGGTCACAGGAGCCTGGGATCTTCCCATGGGCGCCACGCTTTCTGTTTTCCTTGTCATTCCGACACTGATCGTATTCTTCATCCAGAGGTACTATCTGGAAAAGAATTCTTACGTAACCGTTACGGGGAAACCTGTCGCAGGGCTGATCCGCGTCACCACGGGGCCGCTTGCAAAATGGCTTCTCTTTGCATTCTCCATGCTGCTCAGCCTCGGGATCTTAATGATCATCGGAGTCGTATTCCTCTTTGCCTTTACCGTTGCATTCGGGTATGACTACACGTTTACGCTCGAATATTTCAAGGAAGGCGTCATCCACTCCCATGTCATGATCAATTCCTGGGTGGCTTCCATATCGACAGCTGCCATCACGACAGTTCTGGGCATTGCGCTTGCCTTTCTTACCATCCGTAAGAAATTCCCCGGAAGAACGATCATGGATTTCCTTGCCATGCTTCCGGTATCCCTTCCAGGTACATTCATCGGCCTGGCATTGATCCTTGCCTTTAACGACGGACCGCTGGCCATGACGGGTACGCTCGGCATCATTATCCTCGGTATGGCCCTTCGACAGCTTCCTGTCGGATACAGGCAGGCGGTAGCAGGGCTGAAGCAGATCGAGGGCTCGCTGGAAGAAGCATCGACCAACCTGGGCGCGAACAGTTTCACCACATTCCGCAAAATCGTCCTTCCTATGCTGAAAAATTCCTTATCCGTCAGTTTCGTTTATGCTTTCATGCGATCCATGAATACGCTGTCAACTGTTATTTTCCTGGTTTCCCCGGAATGGAACCTGGCATCCATCAATATCATGAGTCTGGCAAATCAGGGATTCCTTCCTACAGCGAGCGCCACGGCAGTAGGGATTATGCTTGTCATTTATGCAACTTTTGGTATCGTGAAGCTCATCTTAAGAGATAAAATCAATATCTTTGATCTGTAAAGAAAGCGGGAATAAAGTATGGCAGACTATGTATTGCAGTTAAAGAATATCAATAAATATTTCGGGAAAAGCCATGTGATCAAGAATGTCAATCTGTCCTTTGAAAGAGGCCATTTCATTACCTTTCTGGGACCATCCGGCTGTGGCAAGACGACACTCCTCCGCATGATTGCAGGATTTTATGAACCCGATGAAGGGGAAATCCTCCTGAACGGAAAGAACGTCGAAAGGATTCCTCCTTATGGAAGAAATACATCCATGGTATTCCAGGAATATGCGCTCTTCCCTCATATGAACGTTTTTGACAACGTATCTTACGGGCTGAAAGTCAAAAAGGTTCCCAAAGATGAAATGATCAAGCGCGTGGAAGATGCACTGGAACTCATGCAGCTCAAAGGGATGGAAAAACGTTTCCCGAACCAGATGTCCGGCGGCCAGCAGCAGCGTGTCGCTGTCGCAAGAGCACTTGTCATGAAACCGGACGTCCTTCTTCTCGATGAACCGCTTTCCAATCTGGATGCGAAGCTCCGCGAAAGCGTCCGTGTCGAATTAAGAACCATCCAGCAGAAAATGGGACTCTCCGTTATTTACGTAACACATGACCAGTCAGAAGCCCTTTCCATGTCGGATGCCGTCGTCGTACTGAAAGACGGCGAAGCCCATCAGGTCGGCACGCCGCAGGAAATCTATTTCGAACCGAAGACACAGTTCGTCGCTGATTTCATCGGCACAACCAATCTCATTTCCGTAGAAGGAAAAGGGAATAACGACGTGGCTTATGGAAATACCGTATTCCATTCCACCAATCCCGTCACCCCGGGTGCCAGGTACATCGCATCCGTCCGTCCGGAAAGCATAAAGATCTCCCTGGAAAAAGCGGAGGGGAAGGTCAATATCAAGACCTCTATCGTAAACCGCATGTTCCTGGGCGAAAAAGTGCGCTACTTCGTCAAGGATGAATTGGACAAGGAATGGATTGTAGACATGTTCGATCCAGGGAAAACGCTTCTCAGCGGTGACGCCTATGTCACGTTCAAAGCGGAAAAAGCATGGGTGATTGAAGACAAATAAGCTTCAACAGACCTTGGGAAAGGAGCTGCCTGGATGTTAGAAGAACTGAAAGAAGAAGTGCTGGAGGCAAATCTGGAACTTCCCCGTCATCATGTCGTGCTTTATACATGGGGGAACGCGAGCGGAATCGACAGGGAAAGAAACCTCATCGTCATCAAACCGTCCGGCGTACCGTATGAATACCTGAAAGCTTCCGATATGGTCGTCGTAAACCTTGAAGGCGAAGTGGTGGAAGGAAATCTGAGACCATCCTCAGATACCAGGACCCACATTGAACTGTACAAGAACTTCCCGGAAATCGGCGGAGTCGTCCACACCCATTCCATTCACGCCGCAGCCTTCGCACAGGCCGGAAGGCCGATCATCCCTATTGGCACGACCCATGCAGACTATTTCTACGGACCCGTTCCCTGTACCAGACCCCTCACGAAAGAAGAAGTGGAAGACGACTACGAAAGAAATACGGGAAAAGTGATCGCTGAAACCTTCCGTGATCTCAAGATTGATCCTAAATCCACGCCCGGCGTACTCGTCAGAAACCATGGCCCGTTCACATGGGGGAAAGATGCCAAAGAAGCTGCATACCATGCAGTCGTCCTGGAAACAGTCGCAGAAATGGCCCTCAAGACATTTCTTCTCTCGCCGGATGCAAGGATACAGAACTACATCCTGGAAAAACACTACGAAAGAAAACACGAACCCCATGCCTACTATGGGCAAGTGAAATAATTTAAAAAAGAGTGGCGCGATGCCACTCTTTTACTATGCATGAAAGGCCCGAGGCTCTTGGATATTCTCATTTTCCCATCACACTCCATGGTATAATGGGAGGAGCAAAGGAGCTTGTTATGTCTACTAAAAATACCCCACTCACATTAAACGCGACGTATACGATCGAGATCCGCGATCTTGGTGTCCATGGCGAAGGCATCGGATCGGCGGAGAATTTTACTGTCTTCGTTCCGGGAGCTCTTCCTGGAGAGACGGTGAAGGCGAAGATCATCCTGATCAAGAAATCGTACGCTTCCGGGAAACTCATTTCCGTCGAGAAGCCGTCTCCCTACCGTACGGTGCCCCAGTGCCCGGTCTATGATTCCTGCGGAGGATGCCAGATTTCCCATCTGACCTACGAGGGCCAGCTGGCAGCGAAGGAACGCCGCGTGAAGGACGTCATGGTCCGCATCGGCAAGGCAAGCGAAGACGTCGTCCTTCCGATTCTTGGCGCGCCGCATGAATGGAATTACCGAAATAAAATGGCCGTCCCTGTCGGACAGGTGACAGGCGGCCCCGTTCTTGGCTACTACCGCCAGGGCACGCACCAGATCGTCCCGGTTCAGGAATGCCTCATTCAGGAAGAGGAAAACAACCGCCTTCTCCGCTTTGCGGAAGATTTCATGATCCGCCATGCCATTACCGGCTACAATGAGAAATCCGGAAAAGGCTGCGTCCGCCACGTTATGGGGCGTGTCGGCGATAATGGGGAAGTCATGGCCGTCATCGTGACCGCCACCGAAAACCTGCCGAAGAAGGACCTCTGGGCTGAAGAAATCCAGAAAGCCCTCCCCGAAGTCGTTTCTCTTTACCACGATGTCCAGAATAAGAAACGCAACGTCATCTTAGGACCGGAAATCCACCACATCTGGGGAAGAAAGACCCTCACCGCATCCCTCTGCGGCATTGCCTTCGAAGTATCGCCATTTTCCTTCTTCCAGGTCCACAAGGCCCAGGCAGAAGTCCTCTACCAGAAAGCCTTGGATGCCGCTGACCTCAAAGGCGGGGAAACCGTCATCGACGCCTACTGCGGCACAGGCACCATTTCCCTCTGCCTTGCGAAAAAAGCACGCCGCGTCATCGGCATCGAAATCGTCAGGGAAGCCATCGAAGACGCTAAGAAAAATGCCGCATTCAACCATATAGAAAACGCCGAATTCCACGCCGCCGACGCAGGCCTCCTTATGCCGAAACTCTACGAAGAAGGCCTTCGCCCCGACGTCATCGTCATGGACCCCGTCAGAGCCGGATGCAGCGAAGACGTTCTCAAAGCCGCCGCAGGCATGCAACCCGCCCGCATCGTCTACGTCTCCTGCAACCCCGCCACCTTCGCCCGCGACGCAGAGATCTTGGGCCGCTTAGGCTACAAACTCCAGTCCGTCCAGCCCGTGGACATGTTCCCACAGAACACTCACGTCGAGTGCGTCTGTTTGATGACAAGGAAATAATAGAAAAAGTGGCTGAAAAGCCGATGAAATGGGGCATTTATCGAAAAAAGGATTGCCTTGGAGTAAACAATTGATTTGAAAATATGGGCAGAGTTTCGAGATGATCTTGAGTCAAAATCGAAATCTGCCCTATGACTTATTATTGGGATTTGGCTTGGCGAGTGCGTAAGACTGCTGGCATAGTGTGAGTGTGTAGGATTATTGACAGCAATCGGAGTGATTTTGGTATAATTAGGGGTTGGGTGTTTAGGTTGATTTTATAGAATAAAAACCACTAGATAGGTTTAAATAACTTAATAAGTGGGTATCAATTTAAAAAATATTATAGAACATATGGGAGAATCATAATGTATAAAACATTAATAGAAGTACTAAAAGAACTTCCTAATGTAGCTCCTAATAATGCTAAAAAACAAATAAAATTAGCTTTTATAGAAGGAGAAGAAGCCATAAAACAAAATTTCAAAATATGTGATTGTACTTTTACGAAAGAAGAAATAGATGAAATTTATATTAGGGAATTATCGTATTATGGAGAAACTATAAGAACATCTCCGGTTGGCGCAAAAATTTTAATTAGCTTATATAAAAAAGGTTTGTTGATAATGAAAAAGAATGCCCATGTTATGGAGCCGTCAATAGCTATAATTGATTATGCCGCACGTAGCGAATCTTATAAAAAAGATTGTGCCGAAGAAGAAAGAATAAGACATTTGATTGAAAATCCTAATGAAATTACAGAAGAAAAATTTTCTTATCGAATTCTAGATACTGTTATTTATAAACAATGTGGCCCTGGGAGTCATTCTTTAAATATTGCTAATATAAAAGTAAATAAAGAGGTCTGTACCTATAAGAGTAATAGTGGCAAAACATCTGATTCTGAAATTAAAATTTCATGGACAGGTAGTGATGGCAAAAGTTATTTTCTTGAAAAGAATAGTTTGTATAGAGGTAATCGCAGATCTGATCCAAATAGAAATTGGGGGCTTGGAAGAGAGTGAATTTTGAATTTGTAGCAGAGCTAGATATTTTGTTGGAAAATAAAGGGGAGAGATTATTTGGTATTTTTGCACTCTTGCTTTCAATTGTTACAGACGTATGCAAATGAACACGTCATTATTAAATTATGCACCCTCTAAAGATTTGGTGGGTGCATAATTTAAAAGGTTATTCGTTACATTGTATCACTTTTAGAACGGCAACAGAGGCGGCAGTAGCGTGATTGATACAAGGATTAAAGGCTGAAAGTGCCGTAAAATAGGGATTTCTGTGAATGACCGAGTGTAACGGTCTTATTTTTTTGCCCGGAAATAGGAGAATGGTGGCACCCGAAGTGTGGAAAGCGATTGAATTTTGCATACGGTATTAACGATAGCAAAGGGGTATCGTTAAAAGGTTGAACCCCATAACGCTTGATTGCCAAGCGAAAAAAGTAAAAATGCCGCTGCATTTGTGCAGCGAAAACAGTAAAAACGCTTGACAAAATGCAGCAAAAGTGCTATACTACCATGTAGAGGTGAGAATATGTCCAACTTAGGTCAATTTATAAAAAACAAAAGAGATGCCGTTGGGCTGTCTCAAGATGAATTGGGTGCAATTTGTGGAATAAGTGATGCAACGATTCAGAGAATAGAAACAGGAAAAACTAAGCAACCGGGATGGGAACTTTTGTGTAAGATTGCAAAGGCGGTGAAAATTCATCCGTTTGAAATCCTGAAAGAGTCTGGCTACATTACAGATGAGGATATTAGCCCCAGCCATAGATTGAATGGACTGGAGGACTTGGATAGGAACGAATTCCAATCTGTACAGGTGTACATAGACTTTATGATGTACAGGAAAAACAATTGCAAAAATTCAAAGGAGGAATTAGAATCATGCCATATAGATTAGGAGAATTGTTTTGCGGGCCGGGTGGTATTGCTTGGGGTGCAACTCATGCAGATATAGGAGACCCGAATTTCAGAATCGTTCATCAGTGGGCGAATGATTATGATGCCAGCACCTGCGACACATATCGGCATAACATATGTCCTAATGCACCGCAGACCGTTTATCATGAAGATATTCGTAAATTTGATATGGACAAACTGGCATCTATTGATGCCTTAGCCTTTGGATTTCCATGTAATGACTATAGTGTTGTTGGAGAGCAAAAAGGAATGGATGGTGTTTATGGTCCCCTTTATTCATACGGGGTAAAAGCACTAAAAAAATTCAAACCACAGTGGTTCTTGGCAGAGAATGTTGGTGGCTTAAGAAACGCAAATGAAGGTAAGGCCTTCGCAAAAATTCTTGCTGAACTTCGTGGGGCAGGATATACAATAACCCCTCATCTTTATAAATTTGAGGAGTACGGAATTCCGCAGGCACGTCACAGACTTATCATTGTTGGAATCAGAAACGATATTGATGTTGTGTATCATGTGCCTTCAACTGAACCATACAAGGGCGCAGACAATACTTGTAAAACAGCTATTGAAGTGCCGCCTATTCCTGCTGATGCTCCGAATAACGAAGCAACAAAGCAGTCTAAGACGGTGGTAGAACGACTTAAGCATATTAAACCGGGAGAAAATGCTTTCACGGCAGATATTCCGGAAGAACTGCAGTTGAATATTAAAGGTGCAAGAATCAGCCAAATTTATAAGCGTCTTGACCCTACTAAACCTTCTTATACAGTCACAGGAAGTGGTGGCGGAGGTACTCATATTTATCATTGGGATGAGCCGAGAGCACTAACAAACCGTGAAAGAGCGAGACTTCAGACTTTCCCAGACACTTATGAATTTCAGGGAAGCAAGGAAGGTGTCCGAAAGCAGATTGGTATGGCTGTTCCATGCAGGGGCGCACAGATTATCTTTGAAGCAATTCTGAAATCCTTTGCTGGGATTGAATATCCGAGTGTCGAATCAAATATAAATGAATAAAAGAACTGCTACACCATAAATCGGTATATGGGGTAGCAGTTCTTTTTTTGCAGAAAATAATCAAATAATTTCAAGCAATATGGAGGTTGGACTTGTCCATGATACTTTTACTGAATTACTTGGGGATGCATTGCAGTTTCTATACCAATCTCCAATGGTTTGAAGATTGCCGTGAACAGAAAACTGCTTTGCATAAACATCTCCAGCAGTGCTGGAGCCTTGTGCAAGCAATGTTACATTACATAGAAATCCGTCAGCAGAACTTGCATGGAACAGATTATATCCAAATCCATTTTGTGAATAATTTGAATTAAAAATGCCAAAGGTTACAGCGTAGTTTTTGGGAATGGGAATATATCCTTCACCGGGAATAATGTCTCGGTTGGTAGGGTTTCTGTATTCGCCCCAATTTAGGTGAGCCTGTTTGAGTGGCACTGTGTAGGTGTCTCCTGTTTTAGCCATGATATTCATCTCCTTTGAAATTCGATATATTATATAACACGAATGTTATATGCATTATGGAGTTTATCGGTCTATAGACTGGCAGTTATTTGATGATATAACGCAGCGAGATTATCATCTGCTACCTTTTTCTTCAGTTGGCATTCCCATATAATCAGAACTTGCCAGCCTTTCTGTTTAAGTATGGCATTGTTCTCTGCATCACGTTCCACGTTGCGGTCTATCTTTTTGTGCCAGTATTCTTCATTTGAGGATGGCCATACGAAACGTCCGCAATCGTGATGGTGCCAGAAGCAGCCGTTCACAAACACAACTGTTTTATATTTTGCAAAAACGAGGTCAGGGCATCCGGGTAGTTTTCTGACATTTTTTCTATATCGAAGGCCTTTTGAAAATAGATATTTTCGAACCTTTTCTTCTGGCTTGGAGTTTATACTGCGTATGTGTGACATATTCATGCTGCGGACTTCTTTTGAATGTGTATCTGCCATCAAATCACCTCTGATTGTTGACGGAGAAATCCATGTAATACTGTTCTTCATCAATCTTATGGAAGGTGACATCAGAGCGTCCGTATGTAAGCAGATGCTCTTTTTTGATGTAAGCACCATTTGCCAGTCCAAGCCTGTTTCTAAAATACTCTCCGAGTAATGCATTGCTTGCAGGTGTTGTTATAGCTTTATCGTTTTGCTGTTCTACTCTAAGTTGAAGTGTGTGGTGGTCATCTGTGACAACAAGAAAATGCTGCTTGTTCAGCGGGAAGAAATCTGAACGGGCGATTTTCACTGGCAGCGGAATATATGCCTCGTTTTTATTGCGATGATTTCGCTGCCCCCAGTTCAAGCCGGATTTTGTGCCTGTTTCACCGCCTCTTGCGAGAAGTGACAAATTAACACAGTTTTCTTCAGATGAAACAGAAGAAGTTGAAAGTGCAGCAGTCGAAGAACGCACAACGATATAGTCATCTACCTCAGCGTGATTGCAGTAAATTGAGTGGTCAACAGCTTTTTCATAAAGACCATAAGCATAAGCGGCTACGCGCGAGTGCATGGCACCACTGCGGCTTCTGAGTATTGATTGCTGTGTAAATTCATACGAGCAGCAAAATGCTTTTACAGGATTTTCACCATCAAGCCATATATAATAGTTTCTCTTTAAGGCTGGCGGCTGACACAGATAGCAGCATGAAAAGTTACTCCAGATGCTGGAATAGCGATTTCCATGCAGTTCTTTAAAACCTTCATGAGAAAGAGCATCAATACCTTCATCAATGACGTCATTGATAATGAGTTCCACCTCAACATCGGTGATTCCTTTTTCTTCATAACTCTTTAAAAGCCATGAAGCCATGCTTGGTGTAGCGTGAGAAGTTAGTATGCACAGTCTATTTGCACCCTCGTTAATTGGCTCAAAGAGAAGCTGCTGTGCAATGCTGTCTGAATAATGGAGGCCTGTTGGCATTAAGCATCACCTCCAATAACATCGTAGTACATAGTATCATTTGGAAGTTTGATGTTTGGAACCCAAAGTTGTTTACCTCCCCATCCTTTAGTTCCAGTCACTTGGTACATAGTCAATACGACCTTATCAGTAAAAGAACCGCCTAAATGCCAATCATTTGGTGACAGTAATGCGCCTGTTCCCTGTGCCACATTTCTATTTCTGCGAACGAGAAGAATGCCTTGTCCTGTTGGCTGTTCAGCAAGAATAGTATCAATAACAGACTGGAATGATTCCAATTTGAAATCAGGACTCGGAATGATATGTGAAAGAATTTCCTTAAGCAGCCGCAGACTGACCTGATAATAAGGCTCTGTATCTGCAAAAGCATCCAAAATTTCAGTGATTCCCTCGATGGAGTCATTGTCTGGGTAGAACGGATAGTAGTTTGTCCCTCCGGACAGAATTTCAACATGATCATTATCAAGCACATTTTTTCTGGTTGGATTTAATCCATTCGGGTAATATATTTTTACATCATCAATACCACGTTCAACTTGCGCAATGATAGAGTTGTTGGTTGAATTAATATCGGCAAAAAGTTTATACAAATTCTCATCGATGTAAACCATCATCATGCTGGGGTCTCTGTCATAGCCGAACATTCGGCTGTGCTGCCACATCGTATCTGCCTGCGGCTTTTTGCTTGTCCTTGTGTAGTAAATGGTTTGGAGACTTGGAAATGTTACACCTCTGCCTAACGTATTGCCGCCAATCACAAAGTTGCATCCAGTCTCATACTCTGAACTGCTAATGTCATTTTTTCCGTTCATTATCAGTATTTTTATGCTCTGAGATAGAAGCAGCTCTTTGGACTTTCTATATAGAACATCGAAATCAGCTTTTTGCGATTTCACAGGGGCAAGAGCATCGTACTGTTTCATAAGTTCCGATTTGAAATCACTATCTGCATTTTCGATGCACCATTTCAGTTCTTTCTGTACTTCGTCTGCAAACTTCTTATGTGCGGCAACACGCACACTTGGGTGGAATAGGCAGTTTGACACCTTTCCGCCTGAAAGCAGTATCTGAGCAGAAGCAGCGATATGCCTGATTACAACATCTTTTGTAGGATTTTTCAGCATCTCCAAGAATGATACGCAGGCAGGTTTTCCTTCAACTGGAAAAAAGAAATCTCCACCAAGATAGGCATTGCCGGGCTGAAAATAGTAGGTAAAGTATGGATGCCAGCCGGAGGCAATAGTCTGAAGAAAGATAGCCTGTGGTGTGCCTGTGACCTGAAGATACAGGCTGCTGGATGCACCATTCTTTATTGAATCCAAATACTTGTTGATAGAGGACTGTCGGTCTTTATTTACCAATGTATTTAATGATGCCGCATCAGCCTCATCATCAATAATAAAGAGGGGGTTTCCTTTCATAAATCCTGTGGAATTAAGAATATTCGCCCATAATTTCAATACACGAACATTCTTCTTTAATACTATGATTGCAGGCTGAATCAGACTGTTTTCTGCAAAAAGTCCAGCATCAGTTTCTCCGCAGATACAGAATCCCTCAAGGTCAGACTTTACTCTGCTTAGCGTTTGTTGCTGAAGTACAACATTATCTGTTGTTAGCAAAACAAAGACAGGAAAACCAAGGTCAGCGGCTTTGCACATAATTCCAAACATCTGACCCGTTTTTCCAGACTGAACGTTACCAAAAAGCAGTCCGATTTCATGACTGGAAAAGGAAAAGGTCTTAATATACTTATTTCCGACATCTTCCGATGTCTTTGAAATGGATTCTGCAAGTTTGATATTTCCGCGGTCTGTAATTCTTTGGAGATAGGTTTTTAAATACTGCATATGTATCACCTCTAATCGTCATTTTCGGATGTAAAGGAAAGCATCCATACATCAAGTGCATTTCCATCTTCGTCAAGAGCCGTTTGTCCCGTTTTTTTAAATACAAGTCGATCACACCCGTATTCATCCAGCATTTCTTCGGTTATCATGCCAATTCGATCTATGTCTGACGCTGTGTTGTTAACCGGCTTTACGATACCTGCGGCTGCCAAGCGCCCCTTTAACCATCTGCCCATAATTAATTCGTCTCCAACGGCACTAAACTGCTTGTTATTGTCACTGGTTGTATGAGCCTTAAACCAGTAGCCATCGTCTGTAACAACAAAGAACGGTTCATTCTTGTTTGGATATCCTTCCATGTGATATATATCAGCACCAACGGTCAACTGTGTTTCATACCAATCTCTGGCTTTTCGCTTGCTTCGAGGAGCAGCGTAGCAAACATTGATATTTGATTTTGTATAGTGCTTTCCATCGTCAATATGGCGTTCATCGGAGTGAGGTACCTTGAGTTTCAAGAAAAAGGATACATAAGCCTTGCAACGTTCGTAAAAATCAACATTTGATTGCGGAACAGACGTTACCAATTCAACTCCGTTAAGAGATGTGTTGGTTTCTCTGACAAGTGGCATTCCTGTTATGTTTGCAATGTTATCAGAACAATTTGGAGCTTTCAGCTCTTCAATATGGGTGGCAATTTCTGCTGCCTCAGACTCTTCAGTAGTGAGAGCCGATATTTCATACTGCCTTCTGTTAGCGGCTTCCAATTTGATTGCCCCCAAATTCGCTGAACCGATAATTGCAGAGACAGGTTTACCGTTTTTATAGAAGCAGAATAGCTTGCCGTGGTATTTAAAGGATTTTACGATGCGGATTTCTCCTTTGCCAGAGTCCCTCCATTTTTGATTCAGTTTCAGTGCTGTATGATAGGCACTTTCGGGCATACCTTCGATAAAATACATTCCTATCGTAAGACAGATTTGCTTTGTGCCATACTTATCTGCAAGAGCATCCAGTTCAGAAATAGAAGCATTTGAGGTATATCCGACAGCGATTTCAACACGGTCGGCATTTTTCATCTGTTCCTCAAAGCAGTCTATTATGGTGGTTTGCTCATCATCACAGCCGAGAGGCAGGATATTTGAATAAAGTAGTTTCATGAGATTCCTCCATTAGTCTTTTATAGTTTCCATGATATCTTCAAGGGTGCAGTCCAACGCATCACAAATTCTTAAAAGAACATCCGTTGTGATATTGTCACCTTTACCCAGCTTTGCTATGGAAGCAGAACTAATACAAGCCGCTTCCTGCAGATCTTTGCGTTTCATATCTTTATCTATTAGCAACTTCCATAATTTGTTATAACTGATTTTCATTTTTCACCTCGTCTATTGAAACAAATCGAACAGGTCATCACTTGGAATACAGTGGCTGTCCAGCAATCTGCTGAAATATTCTCTTGCCTCTTTAAATTCAGCCATCAGAGGAAAATCATCACTTTCCAAGCATTCAATAATATCTTTATAGTGTTGTGAGTCAGAGAGCAGTTTATCTATTTCAATTTCATAATTTCTGCCGACTACCTCTGGTTCTCCAAATTCACGGGTATACTCTGACGGCACTTCGTTCAGTTCAATCAGCCTGTCCGTGTCTATATCAGGGTTCTGATAATTCTCATCCAAATACACCCACTCATTTGTGATAAACCGTTCATCCAGTGATAAATCATCATTGCTCAGACAGGCATTGATTGACTGCTTATGAATGATGAATCCATATAAGAAGGATTGCGGATCATTAAATGTAAAACCGTCAGTTTCGCCTTCCTCATAATATAAAACAGGATACATTTTTTCAAGAAATGTCCAGTAACCATTGCTTTTGTCGCATTCCTCAAAAAGCGTTTTGAGAAACGGCTCAAAAACATACTCATCAATTTTATCTGGAATCATGTCATAAAGCATACTGAAGGTTTTATCTGTTGCACGGGTCTGCTTCTTTTCAAAGAAGTCCCCGATAGGCTTTAGTGTTTTATCCTTTTGCTTTGAAAAATATAATGCGCAAAAGTATTCTTGAAATGAACGGTGTGTAAAGTGATATTTTCCACTTTCATAAAACATGAGACACATATTCTCAACAAGGTCATCTCTAAAGTTGGATGCAGAAGCAGCAACTGATCCCCTGCTGCGTTCGTGCAGAGCATTAAAGTATTTGTCAAATAAGATATCTGTAAATTCGAATTTTTCATCCCTGTAGCTTCTTGCACAAAATTCTGCAAAATAGTCAGCAAACCGGTCAGCGGTCAATCCTGTTTTCAAAACACGCTTAAAGGCACCTTTGCTTGCATCATGCTTTTGGGAAAGAGCGATGTATGCTTCATGATAAAAAATGTGCATCTTAGACGGTATTTCAGCAAACTGTTCGTAGGTCATAAGCATAATAGTTAGCAACAACGGATTTTGGGTGAACTCTCGGTGAGTAATAAACAGGATATTTTCCAACTCGGTTTTGAATTTTTCTTTTATACTTGGTTCATCTGTTCTAAAGTCTAAATTATCAATCAGCTTAACGCCCTGTTCTTTCGTAAATGGACACAAGTCGAGAACTGTAAATCTGTGAAGAGAAACAAAGGATCCTGTTGGCCGAGAAGATATAACAAACATATTCTCAGAATACTTATCAGCGAAGGAATCCAAATCGTGTTCGAATTTCTTGCGATAGTCTGATTTGATTTCATCTAAGCCATCAAAAAGCAGAAGGCATGACCCCTCAGAAAGAAGTTCAATAAAGTCATCCGTATCATCGCATCCGCCAAGGCTTTCAAATTTCTCATACACATAATCCAATAGACTTGCATAGGAATCATCATAATCTTTTAATGGAATGAAGATTGGAATTTGCCCGGAATCTTCATAACTGTCTATAGCATCCAGCAGCAAATGCCGCATCATCATTGATTTTCCAAGACCACCTGTTCCTGAGATTAATATAAAATTCGAACAGTCTTTCAGAGTTCCTGCCGTAGCATCATGGATGGTAACGGTTCGGTATGTATATCGCTTTATAAAAATTTTCTGCGAAATATCATTGCATACATAAAATTTGTAAAACTCCCGTGGTGCATCACTGTACAGAAGAGTTTTCATTTTGTTGTACTTGGCATAGGCATTATCCAGATATTCTGAATAATCATCGTTTGACGGCAGTATTCCTTTTGGAATAAGAAGCCAAGGGACACCATCACCTGTAAGTTCTGGTGCAATGCCATCAGGGAGAGCAAGGATATCCATATCGTCTGCAGGCGTGAAATCATCATTAAAATTGTCTTGTTCATCGGATTCGCATTCATCTGAAATAGTAACTAAACTTACTTGCAGACCTTTACTCCAATTTTTGCCCACTGAACTAATGAATTCACGCTTGGCTCTTGTGGAGGCAGGTTGCCCATGCCAAGAATTAAATGTTTCAGCACCAACTGTGTTATCTGTTCTATATTTGATGATAAAATGCCAAACTCCAAGGAGAAATGGCTGCAGGGCAATTTCTTCAGCCATTAGGAGATGCTTTTTATCGTAAGGCTGACCGCCGCTTTCTATGTAAAATAATTCTTCTATAATGCTTTCATCACTGTGTATTACTTCAAGAATGGCGCGGACGAGCCAGTTTCCCATATTATTTTCGTCAATGAAAGATGTAGTGAAATCGCACATCTTTTTTAAAGCTTCGTCATAATTACTGATGATTATCTGGTCGAAATTATCCGCCAGTTCGGTATTGCTGAACGGCAAATACTCATTTGCAGACAATTTACAGGATTTATAGGACGAAGTATAGGTTTTGAAAGAGCGTCCAGATGGAGTGACAAAGTCCGGGAAGGCAACACGGATAAGGTTTTCGAAGAGTTCACTGTCACTCAAACCATCTTTTTCACCTGCAGCATTTTTACGTGCAGCAGTTCTTTGCTTTCTTGCCTGTAGGAGAAGAACCAAGAAAATGCCGCCACATAGAGTATATTTCTTTTGATCTGGCATATTTTTTACCTCTGATTTTCATGTTTTGACACTATTGACACTATTTACACTGTTGTCTGTTTACACCAATGCTATTAACTATAAGTTATTCCTCAGGGAGAAATCTCTGAGGATTTTCTTTTATTGTAAGGTTGTATTCTATTATAACACTTTTTCTGTGTTTTTACCAGATGTAAAGAAGAATAATCAAGCGGATAGAAAGAAAAAAACGCAACAGAGAAAAAACTCTTTAGAAAAAAATCATATCTCATTGTCTGAGATGGCCATTAGGACGGAGGGATGCATAAAGAAGATTCGACACCAGCGCAAGCTGTACGGAAATTCAATGCACCCATCGTAATTCGTCATGCCCATTTCAGCATACGGAGCCGGTGGCATTGAAAATCATCGGTTCTTTTGCATCCCACCGTACCTATCCCATCGGACAGGAAAGGAACGAAGATGCAAAAAGAAAATCTACAGACAAACAACGAGAAGCAGCACTACATCCCTATGGAGGTAACCCCGGAAACCATCAAGGATTTCGGTATTAACCCGGCGGATGTGGTATGGACGAGAATCGGAAACAAACCTAAGAAGGTTATTATGATTCCCGTATCTGAAGAACAGTACAAGGCTTATATGCGTCCCCTTTGGCGCGAGGACAAGCGTCAGCAAAGACAGGAGCCGATTGCATCGCTGGACAAAATGTATGAGGAAACCGAGTACGAAGCCGCCGATACCGACTCTGACCTTGAAGCAGATGTTATGAAAAAGGTGGCACTTGATGCACTGTATCAGGAACTTGATAAATTGGAAGAACTCGACCGCATCATTATGGAAATGTACAGTCAGGACCATAGTGAAGCCGAAATCGGACGAGCTATCGGCATGAGCCAGAAGGGCGTTAATAAGCGTAAGCAAAAGATTTTCAGAACGCTGCGCACCTCTTTGAGAGACTATAAATAAGGAATAGTTCCTTGCCTGTTCCATCACGGCAAAAGGTGGTGGAGCAGGTTTATATATTTTTTTGAAATTGTGGTTCTTAAAATAGCCGGGGATGTCCTTTCACTCTCAGAGGGGCAAACAAAGCACCTCGGAAAGGACGGTAAATGTATGACAAACCGATGCAAAGCAGGCACGAACGGTTGTGGCAGTCAGGAACTCGACCGTGAGTTATCTGATGTACTGATTGCAATCAGTGTTGTGTCAAGACGAATCGCTGACAGAATCTCAGCAGTCAGCGGTGGAGAAAGAATTACGGAAGGAGGAAGTCCAAATGGGAAAAGTAAGCGAATTGTCCATGCTCGTTGATGAACTAAAAAAGTGTGGAGAAACCTTGGTAGGTATTTCGGAAGGCCTTGCTGATATGTTCAGCGGCGAAGCAGAGGAAAAACAGCCTGCGAAGAAGGCGGCACCAAAGAAGAAAGCAGCCGAGGAGCCTAAGCCAGAACCGAAGCCAGAAGAAAAGGCACTCTCGCTGGAAGATGTCAGAGCCGTGTGTGCAGATAAATCCCGCAATGGCTTTACAGCAGAGGTCAAGGCAGTCCTCACAAAGTATGGTGCAGATAAGCTGTCTGGGGTAGACCCGGCAGAATACAAAGCACTGCTTGCAGAAGTGGAGGTGCTTGGCAATGCCGGATAAACACGCAGTATTATCAGCATCTTCCAGTCACAGGTGGCTGGAATGTCCGCCCTCGGCTCTGCTCTGTTCCAAGGTCGCAGATACAGCCAGTGAGTTCGCCATGCAGGGTACTGATGCCCACAGTCTTTGCGAACATAAGCTTAAAACCGCACTGGGTCAGAAATCAAAAGACCCAACGGAGAATTTGCAGTATTTCGATGAAGAGATGGCGGACTGTTCCGATATGTATGCCCAATATGTGATGGAGCAGCTTATGGCGGCAAAGGAAAAATGCAAAGACCCCATTGTTCTGATTGAACAGCACCTCAATTTTTCCAGATGGGTGCCAGAGGGATTTGGCACCGGGGACTGTGTCATCGTATCAGATGAAACGCTGACCGTAATTGACTTTAAATATGGCGTGGGCATTCTGGTAGAAGCAGAAAAGAATCCGCAGATGATGTGCTATGCACTGGGAGCCTTACAGCTGTTTGACGGAATCTACGATATTGATTCCGTGACCATGACCATCTTCCAGCCAAGACGAGACAGTGTCAGCATATACACCATTTCCAAAGAGGAACTTCTGAAATGGGCAGATGAGGTGCTTGCTCCGACTGCACAGCTGGCGGCAAAGGGCGAGGGCGATTACAAAGCCGGAGACCATTGCCAGTTCTGCAAGGTAAAAGCTACCTGCCGCAAGAGAGCCGAATACAACCTTGAACTTGCGCGTTATGATTTTGAGATGCCTTCCACCCTTGAAGATGATGAGATAGAGGCCATTCTTGCAAAAGCGGACGCACTGGTATCTTGGGCAGGCGATATTAAGGAATATGCTTTGCAGCAGGCAGTCAGCGGTAAGGAGTGGAAGGACTGGAAGATTGTCGAAGGTCGCTCCAACAGGAAGTATGTAAACGAAGATACCGTGGCAGATACGGTCAAGGGTGCAGGCTATGATCCATATGAACATAAGGTTATGGGAATTACGGCCATGACCAAACTGCTCGGAAAGACAAGATTTGAAGAACTGCTCTCCGGGTTTATTGAAAAACCGCAGGGCAAGCCAACTTTAGTACCTATGTCGGACAAGCGTCCGGCTATGAATACAGCAGCAAACGATTTTAAGGAGGACAAATAATATGTCAAAGAATTATACCAACCCTACAAAGGTTATCACAGGAGTAAATACCCGCTGGTCTTATGCGAATGTTTGGGACCCGAAGAGTATCGCAGGAGGAACACCGAAGTACAGTGTATCTCTCATTGTGTCTAAGGACGATACCGCAACCGTCAACAAGATTAAGGCGGCCATCCAGTCTGCCTATGAGGAAGGTCAGTCTAAGTTGAAGGGCAATGGCAAGACCGTGCCTGCACTTTCCGTACTTAAGACACCGATGAGGGACGGAGATTTGGAACGTCCAGACGATGAAGCCTACGCAAACAGCTATTTTATCAATGCCAATAGTGCGGCGGCTCCGGGTATCGTGGATGCGGACCGTCAGCCTATCATTGACCGTAGCGAGGTATACAGCGGCGTGTATGGCCGTGCCAGCATCAACTTCTATGCTTTCAATTCCAATGGGAATAAGGGCATTGCCTGTGGTCTGAACAATCTTCAGAAGATTAAGGACGGAGAACCGCTTGGTGGTAAGAGCCGTGCAGAGGATGATTTTGCAACCGATGCTGATGAGGATTTTCTTTCTTAAGTAAATGTAGTGACAACCAACGCAGGCGGGGGGAAACTGCCGCCTGCAGATATTATGAAAATGTGAGGTAAACAGATGGAATTATATGAATTTGCGAAGCAGTTTGATGTGATTGTGATTTTTGCCGTGTTGTACGGTTTTGGTATCGGCAGCTTGGTGTATTGGATTATGGATTTCCTGCACTGGTGCTTTAAGAAGTGGAAGCAGCACAGGGATAAGAAAAAGACAGCAGTCAAAGAAGAACAGAATAATCAGTAAACAGCGGGCGGCGGAGGCAACACTTCGCCGCCTTGCTTATAGGAAGGAATGACAATATGAAGTACCTTAATTTAGATTTGGAGACATTTTCGGATGTGGACTTAAACAAAAGTGGTGTATATCGCTACGCAGAAAGTCCAAATTTTGAAATACTCCTCTTTGGATATGCTGTCGATGGCGGCGAAGTACAAGTGATTGACCTTGCCTGTGGAGAAAAAGTGCCACAGGAAATTATACAAGCACTGACAGATGATACTGTTATTAAAGGGAGTTTTAACTGTGCTTTCGAGAGGGTCTGTCTATCCGTATGGCTACAAAGAGATTACCCACAGCATTTTAGCAGTTACAGCATCAATGAAGATGTGGTGGGAGATTATCTTGACCCAGCGGCATGGAAATGCTCCATGATATGGTCGGCATATATGGGACTGCCGTTATCTCTTGCCGGAGCCGGTACTGTGCTTGGACTGGAAGAACAGAAGCTGAAGGAAGGCAAAGACCTCATCCGATACTTTTGTGTTCCCTGCAAGCCGACCAAGGTCAATGGCGGCAGGACACGCAATCTGCCGGAGCATGATATGGAGAAATGGAACCTGTTCAAGTTTTATAACAAGCGTGATGTCGAGGTGGAGATGTCCATACAGGATAGACTGAAAAAATATCCTGTGCCGGATTTTGTATGGGAAGAATACCACCTCGATCAAGAAATCAATGACCGTGGGATTGCTCTTGATATGGCGGTGGTGGAGAATGCTATCGCCTTTGATGCAAAGTCTAAGGCGGAGCTAGCAGAGAAAATGCAGGAACTTACCGACCTTGATAACCCAAACTCCGTAGTGCAGATGAAGCAGTGGCTTGCAGATAACGGTCTGGAGATGGACAGCCTTGGCAAAAAGGAAGTGGCGCAGGCGGTCAAGACTGCTCCCAAGGAACTGGCGGAGGTTCTGACACTGCGGCAGCAGTTATCCAAGTCATCCGTAAAAAAGTATCAGGCAATGCAGAATGCAGTCTGTGAGGACGTCAGAGCCAGAGGAATGTTTGCTTTCTATGGAGCAAATCGCACAGGCAGATGGTCTGGGCGTTTAATCCAATTACAAAACCTGCCTCAAAACCACATATCAGATTTGGAACAGGCTCGTGGTCTTGTTGAGTCCGGCAATTATGATGCGATGGAACTTTTATATGACGATATCCCGGATACCCTGTCGCAGCTAATCCGCACAGCTTTTGTACCAAGACAGGGCATGAAGTTTGTGGTGGCTGACTTCTCAGCCATTGAAGCAAGGGTGCTGTCCTTCTTGGCGAAAGAAAACTGGAGAATAGAGGTGTTCCAGAATAACGGGGACATCTATTGTGCATCGGCATCCGCCATGTTTGGTATGCCTGTTGAAAAGCATGGTGTCAACGGACACCTTCGTCAGAAGGGCAAAATCGCAGAATTGGCTCTCGGTTACGGCGGCAGTGTTGGTGCATTGAAAGCAATGGGTGCTTTGGATATGGGACTTGAGGAGGAAGAACTTCAACCGCTTGTGGATTCATGGAGAGCCGCCAATCCAAACATTGTGCGTTTCTGGTGGGATGTTGACCGATGTGTTAAGGATACGGTTAAGAACAAAGTGACCACAGAAACACACGGTATCCGCTTTTTCTATCAGAGCGGGATGCTGTTTATTCAGCTGCCAAGCGGCAGACGGCTTTCCTATGTGAAACCACGTATGGGAGAGAACCGTTTCGGAGGTGAGGCAGTGACCTATGAGGGTTTGGGCGGTACAAAAAAATGGGAACGCATCGAAAGCTATGGTCCCAAATTTGTGGAAAATATCGTGCAGGCAATCAGCAGGGATATTTTGGCTCATTCCATGCGTACCTTATCCCACTGCTTTATCTGCGGTCATGTTCATGACGAATTGATTATTGAGTGCAGTATGGGGGTTTCCCTTGCTGCAATTTGTGAGCAGATGGGCAGGACTCCGCCTTGGATTGAAGGACTTCTTCTCAGGGCAGATGGGTACGAATGCAGTTTTTATAAAAAAGATTAAAAATACGGTTCTTAAAGAGCAGGGTTTTGTCCTTTCACTATCAGAGGGCAAGACCCTACTTTTATGAAAGGCGGTATTTTTAATGAAAGAATTAATACCAAAAGACGAATATGGCATTTTTGCCGACAACCATGACACAGAAATGATTGTTCCTAAACAATGGATTTACATCATTGAAAAAGAGCAGAACCGAGTGAAGGTTGGAGTGTCGGCAATGCCGGTGGAACGAATGAAAGTTTTGGAGAGATCTGGCGGCTTCAAAATTTTGAGAAAGCAATTGCTGGGACCATTTCAAAACGGTTACCAAGTGGAATGTGAAATCCATAGAAGAATGCGTTATGAAAAGCTGATTTCCGAGTGGTTTGCAATACCATTCGAAACAGCGGTGCTTGTTGCAGAGGAGGTTGCAGACAGCAGAGGCGATATGAATCCAAAGCAGAAAAGTGCTGAAGGAGATATGGAAGCATTATTTTCATGCCTTTTCCCCCAGTACACTGAAATTTGCAATTTTTATGAAGCACTTAATGATGCAGGGCTGACTATTTATAAAGACACGAACGGGAAGATATGGTTTGAATCAGAAGAACTTGGTATGTTCACGGCAGAATTTTTTAGTGCCTTTATGAAATTAAGCAAAACTAAATTAGAGGAGGACAAATAATATGTTTTATGTGAAAGAACAGCTGAATGATGCAATGGAGGTTTCCATTGAAATTAACGATGAGAATGTATTCTGCCGTTGCCCGCACTGCGGCTCTGAGGTACAGGTTGACTTGGCAGAGGTGTTTGCCGATGGTGAGATTGACCTTTTTGGTACGGCAGTGCTGTGCAAGAACTGCAGCAAAAAGTTGATGGGAGGTAACGCTTGTGGGTGTGAGCAGGTATAACAGCGAAGGTTATCCTGACCCAACCACCTACGGTGCTTTATCCAATATCGAAAAAGAGACGAAGGCGGCAAGAGCATACAGACCGATAGTGTATGTATGCTCCCCGTTTTCGGGAGATGTTGCTGGGAACATTGCAAATGCACGAAAGTACAGCCGTTTTGCTGTGGAGCAGGGATATATTCCCATCGCTCCGCATTTGCTGTTTCCGCAGTTCCTTAATGATAACGATATAACGGAGCGTGAGATGGGGCTGCACTTTGGAAATGTGATGATGAGCTATTGCAACGAGGTGTGGGTGTTTGGAGAAAGCATATCAGCCGGAATGGATGCTGAAATCAGGAGAGCCAAAAGGAAAAATTACAAACTGCGATATTTTAGCAGTGATTTGAAGGAGGTAAGCAGATGAATCAATTATTACCTATTAATTATGAGGAAGAAAACCCAACAGTAAGCGGACGTGAACTGCATGAAGCACTTGAAGTAGTTACAGATTATCCGCATTGGTTCGCAAGGATGTGTGAATATGGATTTGTTGAAGGAAAAAGCTATCGGACAATTTTGACAAATAGGTCTGATGGGCTTCCTGGTAAGCAAAGAACTGACCATCGGTTAACCATTCCAATGGCTAAGGAGTTGTGTATGCTCCAACGCAGTGAGACAGGGAAACGATTTCGTCAATATTTCATTGATGTTGAGACAGCATGGAATTCCCCCGACCGTATTATGGAGAGAGCACTTACTATTGCACACCAAAGAGCAATGGAAGCAGAAAAGCAGATATTCCTGCTTTCGGCTGAAAATGAAGAACTGGTGACGGCATTAAATACATCGTTGGAATACTGGACGGTAATGAAATACAATACCGCAAAGAAAAAAAGATGGTCAATGCAGCAATGTCAGAGCATCGGCAGGCGAATGTCTGCTTACTGCCGTACAAATGGTTTTGAAATTAAAAGCTGTTTAACCAACGATGAACGTTTTGCACGTGTCAATTCATACCCAATCACAGCGTGGGACAGCTTTATTAATAAGACAGGAGAATGAGAAAATGCGTGATTTAAGTATTGCTTATGGCAACAGCAGAACGGCAAAGTTCTGGTCAAATAAAACTATTAAATTTGATGAACTGTGCGACAGACTGCGCACCCCAATTTACACCTCGGAAACAGTGGAGGAATATCCGAAGCTGCCGAAGAGTCAGCGTGACGATATTAAGGACAAGGGCGGTTTTGTGGCAGGTCATCTGAGTGGAAACCGCAGACAGGCAAATAAAGTGGTCTGCCGCTCCATGCTGGTCTATGACCTTGATAGTATTGAGCCGGATTTCTTAAGTAATATCAGCAGCAAAATTTATAACAAGGGCTGCTATTATACTACCCACAGTCATATGCCAGAAAAGCCGAGAGCGAGAATGATTATCCCGGTCAGCCGTGATATGACAGCCGATGAGTTCAATGCGGCGGCGAGATATTATGCACAGGACAACGGATTTATAGGTATGCTTGACCCTTGCTCCTTTTCGCCCCATCAGCTGATGTACTGGCCGACCTGTCCATCCAACGGAGAATATCTGTTTGACACCTTTGATGGTGATTGGCTTGACCCGGATGAGATTTTTGCAAAGCACCCAAACTGGAGGGACTGTTCACTGCTTCCTACCACACCGAAGGAAAGCAAAGTCGCTGACTGCAAAGTTCAGCAACAGAAGGATCCGCTTGAAAAGGAAGGTGTGGTAGGAGCAATCTGCCGAGCCTATACAGTTCAGGAGGTAATGGATACTTACCTTTTTGATATTTATGCGCCGACAGCGGATGGCTCAGGCAGATATGATTACGTTCCTGGCGAAGGCTCTGCGGGCGTTGTTATCTATGAGGATAAATTTGCTTACAGTCATCATGCTACAGATCCTGCCGGGGGTAAGCTGTGCAATGCCTTTGATTTGATTCGAATCCATAAATTTGCTGATTTGGATGAAAAGAAATCTTATGCCGCGGCAGTCGAGTTCTTGCTGAAGGATGAACGTGTGGGAGCGCAGCTGTTAAAGGAAAAGCAGGAAAAGGCGAAACAGGAATTTGAGGACTGGACACAGGGACTGCAGCGAGATAAGAACGGGAATCTTTGTAATACCCTGCGAAACCTTACGCTGATTCTTGAAAACGATGAAAAACTGCATGACATCGTATTCAATCAGCAGCTTGATGGAATGGAAATCAAAGGCAGTGTGCCTTGGAAGCATCCTGCTAAATATTGGAGAGATGCCGATGATGCACAGCTGATCAGCTACATCGATACGAACTACGGAACTTTTTCTGAAAGAAATTATAAGATTGCTGTGGCAAAGGTGACGGATGACCGTTCCTACCATCCTATTCGTGAGTTCCTTCATGCCTTGCCGGACTGGGATGGTATTAAGCGAGCGGAAACGGTGCTGATTGATTATCTTGGTGCGGATGATAATAAATACGTTCGTGCGGTAACAAGAAAATCATTATGTGCAGCAGTAAAACGAGTGTTAGACCCTGGATGTAAATTCGATACGATGATTGTGTTAAACGGCCCGCAGGGCATTGGAAAAAGTACTCTTATCGCGCTGCTTGGCGGTGAGTGGTTTTCGGATTCGCTGAGTCTTAATGATACCAAGGATAAGACGGCGGCCGAAAAACTGCAGGGCTATTGGATTTTGGAAATCGGAGAACTGGCAGGACTTCGCAAGGCAGAGGTTGAAACATTGCGTTCTTTTATCTCAAGGCAGAATGATATTTATAGAGCGGCTTTTGGTAAGAGACCAACACCACATCCTCGCCAATGTATTTTCATTGGAACAACAAATGCAGAGTCAGGGTATCTTCGTGATACAACGGGAAACAGACGGTTCTGGCCGGTCAAGACTCCAGGTAGCGGGCGAAAGCATTCATGGGAATTACTGGAACAAGATGTGAAGCAAATCTGGGCAGAAGCTCTGGAACTTGTAAAGGCGGGAGAAAAACTTTATTTGACACCGGAAGAGGATATCCTTGCTAAGGAGGAGCAACGTGCCGCTATGGAATCGGATGAACGTGAGGGACTGGTGCGTGAGTATCTTGATACACAGCTTCCTGATAACTGGGATGCTATGGACTTGTTTGAACGCAGAAATTTCCTAAGTGGAAACGAGCTGGGAGAAATCGGAAGAAAGGGAAATGTTAGAAGAACAAAGGTCAGCAGCATGGAGATATGGTGTGAGTGCTTTGGTAAAGAGAGAGCGAATATTGGCCGTGCTGACTCCAACGCAATTACGGCAATCTTGATTAAACTCGAGTGGAAGCGTCTGCCGAATAAAATCAGAACGAAGTTATATGGGCCACAGTATATTTTTGTTCCCAAGAGTGTTCCTAATGGTGTTCCTAAAAAATGATGATTTTAGGAACTGTTCCCAGTTTGTGATTATGTTCCTAAAATGAGGGGTAGGAACAAAGTTAGGAACACTTCAAGGGTGCGGGCGGTAGCCGACTTTGCTGCTTTTGTACCGGTGTTCTTAATAATTATAATAATAATAAAATATTTATAATAAGTAGTAGATTACCTCAAGTGCGCACATATTCGCGCGCATAGGGATTTTTAGGTAATGGGAACAGGAGAAAACATGCGAGAAAAAACGATTGAACAGAAACTTGTAACGGCAGTAAAAAAGCATGGTGGGATATGTCCCAAGTTCGTATCTCCCGGCTTCGATGGTATGCCTGACCGCTTGGTGCTTCTTCCGCATGGCAGGTGCGCCTTTGTGGAAGTGAAAGCACCGGGGGAAAAACCAAGACCATTACAGCTGGCAAGGCATGGAATGTTACAAAAGCTTGGATACCAAGTGTATGTGCTGGATGATGCGGAGCAGATTGGGGAGATATTGGATGAAATACGAGCCACATGATTATCAGAAATATTCGGTTGAATATATCAAGAACCATCCAATTGCTGCCATTCTCCTGTCGATGGGACTTGGTAAAACGAGCATTACGCTGACTGCCATCAATGATTTGCTGTTTGACAGTTTTGAAGTACACAAGGTACTGTGCATATGCCCATTACGAGTTGCTACTTCAACATGGGGTGCTGAAATTGAAAAATGGGAGCATCTGCACCTGCTGAAATATTCGGTGGCAGTGGGTACGGAAGCAGAAAGGCTGTCAGCACTGAAAGCACAGGCGGATATTTACATCATCAACCGTGAGAACGTGCAGTGGCTGATTGAGAAAAGTGGTATCACCTTTGATTTTGACATGGTGGTTGTGGATGAGCTGTCCTCCTTCAAAAATTACCAGTCCAAGCGGTTTAAGGCACTGATGAAGGCAAGACCAAAGGTAAAGAGAGTGGTAGGTCTGACAGGTACTCCTTCCAGCAACGGCTTGATGGATTTATTCGCGGAGTTCAAACTGCTAGATATGGGTGCAAGGCTTGGCAGGTTCATCGGTCAGTATCGAACCGCCTACTTCTCCCCGGACAAGCGGAACGGTCAGATTGTATACAGCTACAAGCCACTGCCAAATGCGGAACAGCAGATTTATGACACAATCTCTGATATTACGATTTCCATGAAATCCACTGACCATCTGAAAATGCCGGAACTAATCAGCACACAGCTAGAGGTGGAATTGTCAGAATCAGAAAAGAAGAAGTACGAGGAAATGAAAAAAAGCCTTATTCTTCAGCTGCCGGACGGAGAGATAACAGCGGCAAATGCCGCATCACTTACCGGTAAGCTGTCTCAGATGGCAAACGGAGCTGTTTATTCCGATGAGGAGAGTATCTTGGAGATACACCAAAGAAAGCTGGATGCATTGGAGGATATTATTGAAGCGGCAAACGGCAAGTCAATTTTGGTGGCATATTGGTATAAGCATGATGCAGAGCGTATCACAAAACTGTTGGACAGGCTGAAAGTGGAGTATGCGAGAATATCTTCTCCCGGCAGTATCGAGAGGTGGAACAAGGGTGAATTTGCTGTGGGGCTTATCCATCCGGCATCAGCAGGCCACGGTCTGAACTTACAGCAGGGCGGTTCTGCCTTGGTGTGGTTTGGCATCACATGGTCTTTGGAGTTATATCAGCAGACTAATGCCAGACTTTGGAGGCAGGGTCAGTCGGCAGAAACAGTGGTTATTACCCACATCATAACAAAAGGCACCATTGACGAGAGGATTATGAAAGCACTGAAGAATAAGGATACTTCCCAGTCGGCCTTGATTGATGCCGTAAAAGCCAACCTATGAAAATCAGAGTCAACCTATGAAAATCCAAGCCAATCCGAGTGGAATACAAAATTTCGGAGGTAAGGATATGAGTATTATTTGGAAGTACTTAGACAAGCGGTCTGCAGCAGTGGATGCCTTAAAAGATTATGACAGCATGGCATTCATCATTACGAATACAAGCAATGAAATAAAAAATACCCACGATAAGATGTGTGCAATACGCAGTCCACAGTTTGATGGAATGCCAAGGACACACAATCCGCAGGCGGGCGAAGAAAGTATTTTAAAGGGGATTGAGGATATAGATGTTCTGCAGGAGCGGTACAGGCAGGCGGTGGAGTACATGGAATGGTTCAAGCCTGCATGGGAAGAGCTGAGCAGCGATGAGCGGTATGTTCTTGAAACATTTTATCGTGATGATGATTGTCAGATAGGAGCCGTCTATGAAATATGCCGCCAACTTAATGTTGAGCGTTCCACCGCATATAACCGGAAGAACAGGGCACTGGCAAAGCTTGCGGTTTTACTGTATGGTAAGTAAGAGGTAATTTCGTGGACACATTTATAGTCTGAACATGATATACTAGTATTGTGAAAAGTGAAGAATAAAAGCGAGCCTTGTGGGAGCAATCCTGCAGGGCTTTTCTTATGCCAAAGATAATGTTTGTGACGTAAACAGTCTAAACAACTAGAACGAGGTGAGGCGATGCCAAGAAAACCTAAAAGACCGTGTTCCCACCCAGGATGTCCCAGTTTAACAGAGGGACGGTTTTGCGAACAGCATCAGAAAGAAGAAAATAAACGCTACGAGAAGTATGACAGGAATCCTGCTGTACGCCGTAGATATGGACGTGCGTGGAAAAGAATCCGTGACAGTTATGCCGCAGAGCATCCTTTGTGTGAGGAATGCTTAACAAAGGACAGGTATATTGCGACTGAAGAGATACACCATAAACTTCCGCTAGGTCAAGGAGGAACGCATGATAGGAAGAACCTTATAGCTTTATGTAAAGAATGCCATGCAAGGATTCATGCTTTGAGTGGGGAACGGTGGAATAAAAAAGACCGAGGATAATAATCCCCGGCCACCGGTTTTACTTTTGAAAATATAATGACGAAAAATATGCACTTAATCGTTGTGCTTCATCTGAGGACATATTTGTTGGTATTTTGAAATCAATATTAAAGTTCGGTCTTAATGGATAGGAAACGTCAATTGTTCGAGGTAATGACATATCAGTAAAAATTTTTCCATGACATAGTGTGTCGATTTCAGTTGAATGATGTGAAAGATTGGCGGTTGTCCGATGAACTTTAAGCGATGAACGTAAGGGCTTAGAAAGGTTCTTTCTGGAAGTATCGGAAAGCCATTTAACTGTTCGTTGGTGTGGATAACCATCAGTATTATTATCTACAGTTGGATCCAGATAGTAATCGCTGGTGATTTCACCGAAGTAAATATCATCGCCATTTGGCATGAGAAGAAGGTCACCATTCTGCATTTGGTTAACAAAAATATCAATTGTCGCGTATGCATTGCCAAGTTCCAGCCCAGAAAGAGTATAAGGCGGTCGAGAAAGAATATCTTTAAGCTCCTCTCTGGATTTTCCTGTTAAATCCCCAATGCATGGCCAACCAATTGCAACAATATTTTTTGCTTTAAAGTTATCTACTCTGTTGATACCATGAGGCATTGGACGTACAAGCCATGAGTTTTTCATAGTAAACCCTCCTTAAAATTGTAGTTGATAACTACTTGATATGATGATTGTAACACGGATAATATTTGATGTCAAGTAGTTATCAACTACAAGTGGATTATGGGGGAGGGGGAGGTCAAATCTCAAAAACCTTGTACGGGAGGAACGGGCGGGGGGTCTTACGCAAAAAAACGCGAAAGTTTAAGGGGGATTACCCCCGTGATTTAAGGAGGTAGTAGAAAATTGGGTAAAAGAGGACCTAGTCCGGGTACGGGAGGACGTCCCAGCAAGCCTTTGGCAGATAAGATTGCTGAAGGAAATCCGGGTAAACGACCTCTTAAGGTTATGGAGTTTAAAGATTTACCGGATATGCAGGGCGAGGAAATGCCTAAGCCTAGCGAGATGCTCTCAGCCACGCAAAAGGATGGACGAGTTTTGCAGGCAAAAGAAATATATGAGCAAACCTGGGATTGGCTTAATAAACGTGGCTGCGTTTCATACATATCTCCGCAAACGCTGGAGAGATATGCGATGGCTGCCGCAAGATGGAAACATTGCGAAGAAATAATAACGGCAACGGGTTATTTAGCAAAGCATCCAACTACGGGAGGGGCAATGACATCACCGTATGTCAGTATTGGACAGAATTATTTATCGCAGGCTAACAGGTTGTGGAATGAGATATTTGCCGTTATTCGCGAAAACACGGCAACAGAATATTCCGGGCCAACTAATCAGAATGATTTTATGGAGCAGCTTTTACGCTCGAGGGAGAAACGAAAATGACCAATGAAGAACAATTTCATCTTAGGCTGTTTAGAAATACTTTAAGAAACCATAAAAATAAACTTACTCGCCAACAGCTATGTACTTTGAAAGGGTTAGCTAAGGCAGGCAATCTGACGGGAGCATATAAAGGTCTTAAAAAAATATTGGAAAGGAAGGCAAGCTAGTGGATAAGAAAACTACAGAAATGAAACTTGTGCCAATAGATAAATTGGTGCCTTATGTAAATAATGCAAGAACTCACTCCCAAGGACAGATAACTAAACTTCGCTCTAGCCTAAGGGAGTTCGGTTTTATTAACCCTGTAATCATTGACAGCAATTGCGGTATTATAGCCGGCCATGGGAGGGTGCTTGCTGCCAAAGAGGAAGGAATTACTGAAGTGCCTTGCGTTTTGGTTGATTACTTAACCGAGGCACAGAAGAAAGCCTACATCATAGCAGATAACCGTTTTGCTATGGACGCAGGCTGGGATGAAGAACTTTTGAAAATTGAAATCGAATCCTTGCAGGGTGCAGAGTTTGATGTTTCCCTAACCGGCTTTGAGCCTGCTGAACTAGATAAACTTTTTAATACCGGTGATGATGTTAAGGATGATGACTTTGATGTCGATGAAGAATTGAAAAAGCCGACTTTTTCTAAGCCTGGCGATATTTGGACATTAGGCAAGCACAAAGTTATCTGTGGTGATTCTACAGACCCGGCTACTTTTGAAAAACTGCTGGGAGAAACCAAGGTAAACCTTGTATGTACCGATGCCCCATATTTTGTAGAACTGAAAAATAAGTCAGGCACGATTGCAAATGACAATTTGAATGATAAGCAGGGATATGAATTCCTTTTGAAGGTATTTACAAACTTCAAAAATGCTATGGCACTGGATGCATCAATCTATGAATTCTATGCAACCATGAAAACCCGTGTGTTTTATGATGCGTTTGAAGATGCTGGATTTAAAGTCGGTGCAGGTCTGATTTGGAAAAAGCCAAGGGCACCATTTATGCGCACCGATTGGAAGTTTAATATGGAGCCAATTATATGGGGCTGGCGTAAAGACGGCAAACATATCTGGTATGGAGATCAGAAACAGACAGCCGTCTTTGAATTCGATGGAATAAAGGATTCTGAAAAAGATGGATATGGGCATCCGTCAAGTAAGCCTGTTCCGATGATAGCGTATCTGATTAAACAATGTACACAGTCAAATGGCATTGTGCTGGATGGTTTTCTCGGCAGTGCATCTACCTTGATGGCTTGTGAACAGATGGATAGAATTTGTTATGGTGTAGAATTGGAACAAAAATTTGTAGATGTGGCTGTGAAAAGATATGCTCAATTCAGAAATGGACAGACAGAAGATATTTCCGTTCTTCGTGACGGCAAGACTATCCGATTTGATGATTTGGAGGTTGAACCAGAAACGGAGGCAAAAAATGAGTAATGTTGTTTACAGCTTTGATGGCAGCGTGGGGTATGGTAAATTGCCGAATGGAATGGTATTCCGATTCGACCGAGATGCCTTTCATAAAATCAGTAATGTAAAATGGTATGCAAGCTGTGAAAGTGGAAGATTCTATATTATAGATTGCCGTGGCAGAAAACTGCACAGTTATTTATTGAATTGCTTGAAAGGATATGAGGTTGACCATATTAGTCTTGATACTTTAGATAATTGTTCAAGTAATCTTCGCATATGCACACATCAGCAGAACCAGATGAATCAGCCGATTCAGAAAAATAATACTTCGGGAGTAAGTGGAGTAAGCTGGTATGCGCCAAGAAATAAATTCAGGGCAAGAATAAAAGTAAACCAGAAAGAAATCCATCTTGGTTATTTTGATACATTTGATGATGCTGTGATAGCGAGAAATATTGGGATGCGATGTATGTTCGGTGCTTATGGCCGTTATGATAACGTGGGGAAAATACCGCTTTGGATAGAAAAGCTGGTAGCAGAAAAATGCATTCGTTTTGTGGAGTTGTCACAGAACAGTGCATTTTTTGATTTCTGGGCTTTGGAGGTGGCTGCCGATGCGTAAATTAACATTAGGCAGTCTTTTTGATGGCTCAGGAGGTTTTGCTTTAGGTGGTATATTGTCCGGCATCAATCCTATATGGGCATCAGAAATTGAGCCATTTCCTATTAGGGTAACTTCAAAACGGCTGCCAAGCGTACAGCATTTAGGAGATATTAATCAAATAGATGGGGCAAAAATTACACCCGTGGATATTATTACCTTCGGCTCCCCCTGTACCGATATGAGCCTTGCCGGAAGAAGGGCAGGACTGGTTGGCAGTCAGTCGGTACTGTTTTACCAAGCAATTAGAATTATTAAAGAAATGAGGAATGCAACAGATGGAAAATACCCAAGATGCATCGTGTGGGAAAACGTCCCCGGAGCGTTCTCCTCAAATAAAGGGGAGGACTTCAAAGCAGTGCTTGAAGCCATTTGCAAAATCAAAACCGAAGATGCTGTTATTCCTGAACTTAAAGAAGGTAAATGGAGTAATGCAGGAAGAATCGTGGCAGAGGATTTCTCCCTTGCCTGGCGAGTTTTCGATGCCCAATATTGGGGAGTCCCCCAGCGAAGAAGACGCATCTATCTTGTCGCAGATTTTGCAGGCAGGAGTGCAGGAGAAATATTATTTGAGTCAGAAGGCTTGTCTGGGTATTCTAAGAAGAGCCGCAGCCCGTGGCAAAAAACTGCCGGAGGTACTGAGGCTTGCACTGGAGAAACAGGCATAATCTGCTTAAATGATCAAGGCGGAGAGCGTATGGATGTAACAGAAGATAAAACCTCTACGCTTCGTGCTAAATCAAATCATTCGCCTTTGGTGTTTGAAAATCACTCGCAGGATTCAAGGTTTGTAGGGCCGCTTGATAAAGCACAGACTGTGCTTGCGACTTTTGGCACTGGTGGTAACAATCAGCCGTTTGTAATGGAAACACCTAAAACACTGAAAATCCGCAGTGGCTGTGAAGGCGGCGGTAAAGGTGCTTTGGTACAGGAAAATCTTTCAGCCACGCTAGGGTGCAATAATGACCAGACGGTATTTGTGCCAAAGGTCTATGGTATCTGCTCTAAGGACAGTAATTCCATGAAGTCGGATAATCCAAGCAGTGGATTTTATGAGGCAGAATCTTCAAGAACTCTTGATGGCAATGGTGGTAATCCTGCCTGCAATCAAGGCGGTATGGCTGTTGTGGAAAATGTAAAAGCCTTTCACGTAAATCAAAGAGATGAGGTAATAGACCTTAAAGAAAAATCCGGTGCGTTAATGGCACGGCAAAGCAATCAGATGCAGACTTTTGTTTTGCAAGGTTCTATGATTGGCAGGAAGGATGAGAATGGACCGCAAGGCGATGGTGTGAATGAAGATGTGAGTTTTACTTTAAATACGGTAGATAAACACGCGGTGGCATACGGCATTGACCGCGCAGCCTTCAATCAAGGCGAGAATGCTAAGTTTGGATTTACAGTGGAAAAAGAAATAGAACCTACTATTGTTGCTAAAGGACCTGGGGCAGTTGCTGCTCCAACCTATACAAGCAGTAAAGCGTCTTTTTTTACGTCTGCTGAAAAAGAGGTTGCAAATACCTTAGTTGCGACAGATTATAAAGACCCGCCTTTGATTAATGATGAAGAAGGCAATGCCTACATAGTAAGAAGATTAACACCTACAGAATGTGCAAGGCTGCAGGGATTTCCGGACTGGTGGTGCAGCGACCTTGGTAATAATGAACCAAGTGATGCTGATATTCTCTTTTGGACTGAGGTGTTTGAAACACACCGAAGAATAATAGGAACAGCTAAAAAGCCTAAGAGCAGGAATCAGATTATTAAATGGCTTAAAAATCCACATTCGGATTCAGCAGAATATAAGATGTGGGGTAATGGCGTGGCACTACCATGCGTATGTTTTGTTTTGGCTGGTATCGTTTGGGTGCAGCAAGACTAAAAGTATACTAGATACTAGGCTTAAATGACTTGATAATAAGTACATTTAGAGCGAATATGTACCTACCAAAACAAAAGGAGGCAATTAGCATGAATGTACATTTTGAAGTCGAAAACAGAAAAGAATTAGTAAAAGCCTTGGAGGAGCTTACCTTAGAGAAAGCAAAATACCTTGGTGTTCCAAGCTGTGCTTACCAAATTGGCAGTTTAACCTTAAGCAAGAACAGCAGCCTAAGCTGGGGAGAAGAAGTAAACGAAACAGCGATGGAAAGACTGCTTGCAGCCCTTGGAGAAAAAGGGTTTGTTACCAAAGAAGTAATTTTAGCAGAAAAGATGTTGAAAAATATGGCGGCTGCTGAAAAGGCTGATGAACCTGCGAATGCAGAAACCGAGCCTGAAATGCTTGATGTAAACATTTCACTGCCAAAAGATATTTTTACACCCGAAACTTGGGAAAACCTCAATAACCTTTTAGCAGCCAAGGGCAGACTTATTCAAAAGGCATTAGGACTTGAAGAATTGCCAGAGGTGATTGATGAAGAGGATAGAGTAACCTTTCCTTGGTTTAAAATAAAACCTTTAGATAACAGCTTGCTTGAAGCCTACAGTAAATTTGTATGTGCCTTGGCAAAGCTTGCCAGAGAACAAAAACGGGTAAATCCTAAAGAAAAAGAAGTGGAAAATGAAAAATATGCTTTTAGATGTTTCCTCTTACGATTAGGGTTTATCGGCAAAGAATACAAAGAGGTCAGAAAGACCTTGCTTAAGAATTTTACAGGCTCATCAGCTTTCAAAGGGGGTGTCAATCATGCGGTTTCCAAATAGAGAAACAGTTGAAAGAGTACGCAGTGAATATCCAAAAGGAACTAGGGTTGAACTAGTGAAGATGGATGACTGCCAAGCACCGCCCATAGGAACTAAAGGCACGGTTTTAGGAGTTGATGATATCGCCAGCATTATGGTAGCTTGGGATAACGGTTCGGGCCTTAATGTAGCCTATGGTGAAGACATTTGCCGTAAGCTTGGAGGCGGTAAATGATGAATGAAATTGTAAAAAAGCAAATTCTAGCTATTCGCGACACAGGCCGCACCAATATGTTTGATGTAAATATGGTGCAGTTTCTTGCCAACGAATATGGCTACTACGAATTGGTAATGTATTTAGAAGAGCATCGTAAAGAATATGTTAGATTCATCCTCACAGGAGAGCAGTAAAGTATACAGTTTTTATTGCAGAAATAGGTTGCTATTATGTGCGTTTAGAGCGAATATACACATACCGAAAGGTAAACTAAACGAAAGCGGAGGATGAAGATGATGTGGAAAACAGGAGCAATGCTGATTAAAGGTAAAGTTTACAAATACCAAGTAAAAGTTTATGAGGTAGGCAGTGAGTTTGGTATTGATGGCGGTAAGATTTCTAAAGCCTGGATAAGCCTAGACGGCAAAGCGGTGGTAAATTACGATAGAGGCTGGGACATAGAGCCAGTGGATGAAGACGCTGAAATTGCCCTGGCAATACTGATTAAAGAACACAACTAAATAAAATTTTAAAAGAACGGTTCCGTAAGGGGCTGTTCCTCGTACAGTCGCTATAAGGCGGCTATTTTTATTTGTAAAGGTGGTGATGATATTTGAAAAAACTAAAACGGTATAAGGCAACCAAATTTAAGGCAAAAGGCGCTGTATACGATAAAGACGCTGCTGATTATGCCGTAGGTTTTATCGAATGTCTTTGCCATACGAAGGGAACCTGGGCAGGAAAGCCATTTGAACTGATTGATTGGCAGGAGCAGATTATACGGGATGTATTTGGAACGATAAAACCTAATGGTTATAGGCAGTTCAATACAGCTTATATTGAAATACCAAAGAAACAAGGCAAGTCAGAACTTGCAGCGGCAGTAGCACTTCTGCTTTGCTGTGGTGATAGGGAGGAACGTGCCGAGGTTTACGGCTGTGCTGCTGACCGTCAGCAAGCTACTATCGTGTTTGATGTTGCGGCAGACATGGTGAGAATGTGTCCGGCACTTAATAAAAGGGTAAAAATATTAGCATCGCAAAAAAGAATAATCTATCTGCCTACGAACAGCTTTTATCAAGTCTTGTCGGCAGAGGCTTATTCCAAGCATGGGTTTAACATTCATGGGGTTGTTTTTGATGAACTGCACACCCAGCCGAATCGCAAACTCTTTGATGTTATGACTAAAGGCTCAGGCGATGCTCGTATGCAGCCTTTATATTTCTTGATTACCACAGCCGGAACAGACACCAATAGCATCTGCTATGAAACCCACCAAAAGGCCAAGGATATATTGGAAGGGCGAAAGCATGACAGTACCTTTTACCCTGTAATCTATGGGGCAGAGGAGTCTGATGATTGGACTGATCCAAAGGTTTGGAAAAAGGCGAATCCTTCTCTAGATATTACCGTTGGGATAGATAAGGTAAAAGCAGCCTGCGAATCGGCTAAACAAAACCCTGCGGAGGAAAACTCATTTAGGCAGTTAAGGCTTAATCAATGGGTAAAACAAGCTATCCGCTGGATGCCTATGGATAAATGGGATGCTTGTAGTTTTAAGGTAGATGAAAAAAGCCTTATTGGCCGGGTCTGCTATGGCGGTCTTGACCTTTCAAGTACGACAGATATAACCGCTTTTGTATTAGTTTTTCCACCTTTAGACGAGGAGGATAAATTTGTAGTTCTTCCATATTTTTGGCTGCCGGAAGAAACGCTGGATTTAAGGGTTAAGCGTGACCATGTGAACTATGATGTGTGGGCAAGGCAGGGACTTATTCAGACCACCGAAGGTAACGTAGTGCATTACGGCTACATTGAGAAGTTTATAGAAGAGTTAGGCGAAAAGTATAATATCCGGGAAATCGCCTTTGACCGCTGGGGAGCGGTGCAGATGGTGCAAAATCTTGAGGGCATGGGGTTTACGGTAGTGCCTTTTGGACAAGGTTTTAAGGATATGTCACCACCTACTAAGGAACTGATGAAACTAACACTAGAGCAGAAAATTGCTCATAGCGGGCATCCGGTGCTTAGATGGAATATGGATAACATTTTTATCCGAACGGACCCTGCCGGGAACATTAAAGCAGATAAAGAAAAATCCACAGAGAAAATTGACGGTGCTATAGCCACGATTATGGCTTTAGACCGAGCAATTCGCTGTGGAAATGATAACGGTGCCTCTGTTTATGATGACAGGGGTATTTTATTTGTCTGACAGGAACATAATTTTAGGAGGTGGTCAAGATTTTAGAAATATTTACAAAGCTTTTTAAGTCCAGAGATAAACCTAAGAACGTAAGTGTAGGCAGTGCCTATAGGTTTTTCTTTGGTGGAAGTACGGCTGGGAAAAATGTAACTGAGCGTTCTTCTATGCAGATGACAGCAGTTTATTCTTGCGTTAGGGTACTGGCAGAAGCTGTTGCAGGTTTGCCCTTACACCTTTACAAATACACGGATAGCGGTGGCAAAGATAAAGCCTTAGAGCATCCGCTGTATTTTCTCCTACATGATGAGCCTAACCCGGAGATGACCTCGTTTGTGTTTAGGGAAACTCTTATGACGCATCTACTTCTTTGGGGTAATGCCTATGCTCAGCTTATCAGAAATGGCAGAGGGGAGGTTGTTGGTATCTATCCGTTAATGCCTAACCGGGTTAGCGTAAACAGGGATGATAAAGGAAATATCTATTACAAGTATTTGCGTGGCCTAGAAGATGCACATTTAAACAAGGAAAACGAAGTTATTCTGCTGCATTCAGAGGTGCTGCACATACCAGGTTTAGGTTTTGATGGCCTAGTCGGTTATTCACCAATTGCTATGGCTAAAAACGCTATTGGTATGGCTATTGCCTGCGAGGAATACGGAGCCAAGTTTTTTGCGAACGGTGCTACGCCAGGCGGGATTTTAGAGCATCCGGGTGTAGTAAAAGACCCGGAAAGAGTAAGAGCCAGTTGGAACTCAGCTTTTGGTGGAAGTGCCAACGCCAATAAGGTAGCAGTTTTAGAGGAAGGTATGAAATACACACCAATATCTATCAGTCCAAACGAAGCCCAGTTTTTAGAAACAAGAAAATTTCAGATTAACGAGATAGCTCGAATTTTCAGAGTCCCACCGCATATGGTTGGTGACCTTGAGAAATCGAGCTTTTCTAATATAGAGCAACAATCCTTGGAGTTCGTAAAGTACACCCTGGAGCCTTGGCTTATCCGCTGGGAGCAGTCCTTAGTACGTTCGCTTATTTTGCCGGGAGATAAGGGTAAATATTTTATTAAGTTCAACGTGGACGGACTCCTTCGAGGAGATTATGAAAGCCGTATGAATGGTTACGCTACCGCAAGACAGAATGGTTGGATGAGTGCCAATGATATAAGAGCCTTGGAAAACCTGGACCAAATATCTGAAGAAGATGGCGGTAATTTGTATCTCATTAACGGCAACATGACTAAATTAAAGGACGCAGGCAGTGCGTATTCTGATGCAAAGGAGGTAAATGACAATGAAGAAGTTTTGGCAGTGGAAGAACAAAAAGGTAATAAACCAGGAAAGCCAAGAAGAAGTGATGGAACGGACACTGTTTCTTAACGGCACCATAGCTGAAGAAAGCTGGTTTGATGATGATGTCACACCTCAGCTATTTAAAGAAGAACTGCTTTCAGGCACAGGAGATATAACCATTTGGATTAATAGCCCAGGTGGTGACTGCATAGCAGCCGCTCAAATCTACAATATGCTGATGGAATATAAGGGGAACGTGACTGTTAAGATTGATGGCCTGGCGGCAAGTGCTGCATCGGTTATTGCAATGGCAGGCAGTAAGGTTTTAATGAGTCCTGTATCCCTACTTATGATTCATAATCCGGCAACTATGGCTTTTGGCGATAAAAGCGAATTTCAAAAAGCTATCGCTATGCTAAGCGAAGTAAAGGAATCAATCGTAAATGCCTATGAAACTAAGACAGGTATGGCAAGAGTAAAAATTGCCCGCCTTATGGACGATGAAAGCTGGATGAATGCCAATAAGGCAGTCGAGCTTGGCTTTGCCGATGGTATTTTAAAAAAAAATACCGAGGATATGCTTGAGCCGCCTGTTTTATCCATGATGTATTCTAAGGCTTTGGTAGTAAATTCCTTAAAGGCAAAGATAGCGGCTAAATGTCGTATTGAGCCTAAGGAAGTTGTAAAAGAGTGTTCTGTTGATGAATGCTTAAAAAAATTAGAGTTATTAAAGAACCACATTTAAGGGAGGAATTTAACTTATGAATATTATCGAATTACGTGAAAAAAGAACAAAAGCCTGGGAAACCACCAAGTCCTTTTTAGAAAGCCATCGCAGTGATAAAGGTACGCTTTCTGCGGAAGATGAAAATACCTACAATGTCATGATGGCAGATATTGATGCCTTAGGTAGAGAAGTACAACGTTTAGAAAAGCAGGAGGCAATCGACAAAGAACTTTCTAAAGCAGTGAATCAGCCTTTTACCAATAAACCCGGTATTGCGACTCTCCCGGATGAAACTTTGGAGAAAATGAAACCGGCACGTTCACGAGGTGCGTATGCTAAGGATTTGTTAAAAGCCATGCGTACTAACTTCAAACAGGTATCCAACCTTTTGCAGGAGGGTGTTGATGCAGATGGCGGTTATTTAGTTCCGGAGGAATATGACAAGCGTATTATCGATGCTTTGATGGAAGATAACATCATGCGCGGTCTTGGTACAATTATCACTACTTCCGGTCAGCATAAAATTAACATTGCAGCTACCAAGCCTGCGGCTGCATGGATTGAAGAAGGGGAAGCCTTACAGTTCAGCGATGCTAAATTTGCACAGACCTTGCTTGATGCTCATAAGCTTCATGTGGCCATTAAGATTACCGAAGAACTTCTCTATGACAATGCCTTTAACCTTGAAAATTACATCATCACCGAGTTTGGCAAGGCTATGGCTAATGCCGAAGAGGATGCCTTCTTAAATGGTGACGGTACCGGTAAACCTTTAGGTTTGTTTGCTGAAACCGGTGGTGCGACCATAGCTAGTACTTTAACTGCCGCCATTAAGTCAGATGATATGTTGGAACTAATTTATGCTTTGAAACGTCCGTACCGTAAGAACGCCAAGTTCATCTTAAATGACCAGACCTTACTTGCCATTCGTAAACTAAAAGATAACAATGGGGCATATATGTGGCAGCCATCTTATCAGGCAGGCGAGCCGGATAAAATCTTAGGCTATGATGTGTTTACCTCTGCTTATGCACCTGCAAATGCTATCTCTTTTGGTGATTATAGCTATTACAATATCGGTGATCGTGGCGTTCGCTCCATGCAGGAACTAAGAGAACTTTATGCAGGGAATGGCATGATTGGCTATGTGGTAAAAGAACGTGTTGATGGCAAGCTTATACTGCCTGAAGCAGTACAAATCTTGAAACTAAATGCCTAGAAAACTGTAAAAGCAGGTGGTGGGTAAAGTGCTGGTAAGTTTAGAGGAAATGAAATTATATCTTAGAGTAGATTCAGAAACCGAGGATACACTTATACTGCAGCTTTTGGAATCTGCTGAAAAAGTGTGTCAGGATGTAATCCGGGCAGATGAAGAAACCTTAAAAAAGTCAAATAATGCCAAAACAGCTATTATGTATACTACCGCCTATTTTTACGAACACAGAGAAGAAGCGGACTATAAGCAGCTTATGCTGACTTTGCGTTCGCTGCTTTTTGGGGACAGAAAGGATGGCTTTTAATGCAGATAGCTAAACTAAATCAACGGGTTGAACTTTTACAACCAATTCTTTCAAGCGATGGCTATGGTGGGTATGCAACAAATTATAAAAAGGTAATATCTCTATGGGCAGAGGTGAAGGATTCCAGGTACAGCGAAAAGCAGGCCTTTGATACACCTAATGCTTTAAGTAACATCACGTTAAAAACCAGAACCTATATCCGCATGGAAAAAGGCTGGCACCTTTTATGGCAGGGCAGAGAATATGAAATTGTTGCTGTAACAAGGTTTTATAAAGACAGTACCTATATTGAAATAGCAGAATATGAAAAGGGTGTATGATGAAATTTCTTGCGAAAGTAACAAGCAGTGATTTGACTAAAGCTATGTCAAGCATCTCAGCATGGGATGGAAAAACGCGTCTGGCTATTGAAAATGCATTGCAAGATAGTACTAAAAATATCGCTAGAGGGGCAAAACAAAAGGTTGCACAGCGCAGCGGCAAGCTAAAAAAATCTATTAAAACAGGTTTTGACAGAAGAAAACCGGAAGGGTTGGTTAAAGCTAAAACCCCCTATGCTCATATCGTTGAGTTTGGTGCTAAGGCGCATATTGTTAGGGCTAAGAATAAAAAGGCTTTATCCATTTCTGCTGGCGGTGATTTATTGCTTAGAAAATCTGCCAAAATTCCTGCCAGAAAGGGAAGGCCGTTTATTAAGCCTGCCTTTGACGCAGAAGAGCCTAAGCTTATTTCTAACATGAAGAAGGTGCTGAATAAATGAAACGTATACCATTAAATGCTGTTGTCCGGCACATTAATTTAGGCAGCATTCGTCACTTTAAATTAGTTGAAAACAACATAAAACAATTTACACAGCACATTAATTTGTGCTTTTTTTGTGCATTGTTTTAGACAAAGCATCCCTTGCCAGATTGTTCTGGGCAAGGGATGCAAATTCTTTTAGGCAAGCTCGCAGTCGTTAATGGCCTGCATAACAATATCGGCGGTTATCTGCACTGCTTTTTGGTTGTGTCCGAATAGCAGGCTGGAGTTGCAGTATTTGTTAATAAGTCGAGGCGTGCCATCAGAGGCGTTGAGTATTGCCTCTATGGCCGCATCTTCGAATACAGGCTGAGTGCAGCCTGCTCCTTCCAGCTTTTCATGTATATAGTTTCGTCCTTCTTCCTTGTTCATGCCGTCCATGTTGTAGTTCATGACAATCCTTTGGCGGAAAGGCTCGTGTATGCTCAGCCTCAGCGTGGAGTTTAGCTGCGGGAGACCGGCGAGCAGCACCGCAGCACGGTCCCTGGAATCCATCTCGAAATTGAAGAGGATTTTCAGGTCGTTGAGGATGGCATTGTTGATGTAATTTGCTTCGTCAATAATAATAACCGGCGTTTTCTTCTTTTCTATGGAAAGGCGTGTAATTTCTTCCTGAATGCATCTGAAATTATCAGGCTTGCGGAAACTGGGCTGTGCGCCCAGCTCTTCGGCCAGATTGCGGTAAAAGTCATTTACCGTGAGCGTCGAGAGGCTGGAGTAAACCGTTTTGTAGAGGGATGGGTTCAGTTTGCCGGCCCAGTTCCTGAGTACGGTTGTTTTCCCTCTGCCGGCCCCGCCTGTCAGCAGGCCGAAGCCTTTGGTCTTGGCCAGGTAATCCAGCCGGTAGGAGGCTTCTTTGCATTCGTTTGTAACCACAAGTATTTCCTTGGAATTTTTAAGGAACGGGTTGAATTCCAGGCCGTATCTTGTTGTGTAGTCCATCATTTATCGCCTCCGCACAGATATGTCTTTTCCCTCTTAACCATGGAGTTCTCCTGCTTGTTCAGCAGCCTGATGGGTGTCAGGGCATCTTCTGCTTCCACTACGAAAACATCTTTCATGTCAGGGGAATAGCGGAGCCGGATGCGCCGGCCGGCAAAGCGGAAATCCACTTCGTATTCTCTTTGGTCAATAACGACGACGCTGTCAGCTGAGACGCGGCGCTCGACTTCCAGAAGGAAGCTTTCATCAATTTTGTCCTGTGGAAGCCTGCGGATGCATTCCGGTTCGGCAAAGAACCTGTCCTGTGGTGTTTTCCCGTTTAAAGAACCATGGATGTTCATGTTGTAACGGCTGACATAGGAGGAAAGGCTGGTTCTGACCTCATCTATGGAATGGAAACTCCTTGTGTCCAAAGATGCCAGCCACTGGTCTTTCATGGTGCGGAACCAGCGCTCTATCTTGGCCTTGGCCTGAGGCGTGTATGGCTTGCAGTAGTTGACGGCTGAGCCTATCCGTGCTGCCAGCAGTTCCATCTGTTTGTTTTTGTAGGGGCTGCCGTTATCGAAATTGAACATTTTGGGCTTACCGTATTTTGAGATGGCTGACTTCATGACCGACATGAGGTTAATGAAGTTATCGTTGAAAAACACTCCTGTGCCCAGCACGAAGCGGCTGGCATCGTCAATAAGGGCTATGACGTAAAACCTGCGTTTCTTTTTGTCCGGCATCTTGAGATAGGAGCCGGCACAGGAATCGCCGCACCATACCTCGTTGATGTGGGGGCGCTCATAACGGCGCATATCGGTGCTGCCGGTTGCGCCGGTCTGAAGGGAGAGGACATTAATGTACCTGCTGACCGTTGACTCAGAGAGCTGGCGCCTTGTTATGCTGCCGTTATCCTGCAGCTGCCTGTAAATGGAGGCGGCCGACATGCGCGGATAATTCGTCTTCATGTGCCTAATTTCTTCCTGAAGGGCATCATCCAGTTTGCGCGGCCTGCCGTTATCCGAACGCCCGGCAGGCAAAAGGGCATCAAAGCCCCCTTTCTTGTAATTGACGTACCAAAGTTCAAGTGTGCTTACTGCATAATGCTTAATTGTTCCGTCCGGGGCTTTGATCCCTTTGGCTGAGACGTCACGAAAGAAGGCACTCAGTGACGGATAGCTGTCACTGCTGCCTGAGATGAGTGGCACGATGGCCGAATAACGCATGAGGGCAATATTTTTTCTTTTTTCCTGATTCATTTGTTTGAACCTCCTGTTTTTTCTACAGTATATGGCAGAAAAAACAGGAAGTCGGGTAAGGCTATGTGGGTATTGCAAAAAGTATGTTTGCAGTTTTTCTAATTTGCATGAACTGTCTTTTGTAAATAGCAAGACACTTCCCGGCCAGCATGCCGAGAGAGGCAAAAGAAAGCCTTTCGGACAGGAGCCTTTCCTTCCAATGGCGCCGGAAGTTCCTTAGTATGTGGCGAAGGTTGTTTTCGTCTACGAGAGGATTGTGGTTCAGCACGTCAACGGGACTTTTTCCGGAGAGGACGTTTGCCAGGATGTCAGCCTGGTCCCGAAGCGGTATCTGAGAGTACGGGACTATGTCCAGCAGCATGAGGGCGTGGGTTTTCCCGCAGACGTTGCATTTAACGCGGTATATTTTAAGGATGATTTTTTCTCCGAACTGTTTTATGGTGCGCCGATAGGAGCCATGGCCGATAAGACAGCCGGAATGACCGCAGGAGCATTTCAGCTGGTGCAGTTGGATAGAGGAAATAATTTCATTATATAATTTTTGCGAAAGGGGCTTGCAAATATCTGTTTTTATGGTTATCATATGGTTGTTATCACAATGAATAGCCGTTTAGATTGCTTACCAACACTTTGCAGTGTTTGCAACGCTGGCTATTCTTGGGACGATTGAGACAGGGCTACTTTCGACGGTGAACCTGTCTCAATTTTTTTATAATCATATATTAGCAAAAAGATGCTGTTAAAACAATCTGCCTGAAAATAAAGCAGGCTGTTTTAATAGCATCTTAATTTTATTTGACTGAAAAAGAGCTTTTCTGGGGAAAAGAATCTGACGATTAACATAAATGCCTTGCAAAAGGCACTTATAAGCTATTTAACAGCTAATGAAAAAGTGCCTGTTTATGACTATGTACCGGAAACTGCAAGACCGCCATTCATGACTATTGGTGCGTTTAACTGCAAAGAAGCCGGGACAAAGTATGAGGATATGGTGGAGGTCACAGTTCAAATCAATATTTGGTCAACCTATAAGGGTAAATTTGAAATAAACAGTATTGCTAACAGGGTAATAGTATTGCTGCAAACAAAGCAAATTGATTTAAGTGAGGATGAGTTTTTAGCAGTTCGCCAACAGGTGGACTTTTTTGAGGCTTATCCTGAAGAAGAAACAGGATATAACGGAGTGATAAGCCTTATAATGCTTATTCAAAATTTACAAAGGAGTGAAAGCTAATGGCATATACAGTATTTGCAGAGCCTGCCAGCACCAGTAAGGCAACGGCGGGTAAGGATTATCTTTTATATGTGAACACAGGAGCAACAGAAACAAGTCCAACCTGGACTTTAGTTGGCGGTCAAAGAAGTGGTGATTTATCTCGTAAGGCAGATGAAATTGACGCATCAGATAAAACCAGCGGTGGTTGGAAGGCAACACTTCCAGGTTTAAGAAGCTGGTCGATTGATTTAGAAAGTGTCTACCTTGCAGGAGATAGCGGAGCCAAGTTTTTAGAAGCTGCCTTTTTGAACAACAAACAGGTACATATTAAATTTGAATACCCTGACAAAAGTTATCTTACGGGGTGGGCTGCACTTACCGAATGCAGTTTATCTACTCCTCATGATGATGTAGCGACCTTAAAGGGAACTTTGTCCGGGGCTGGTCCTTTATCTGATTTAATTACAGGAGGAAGTGCAGATGCGTAAGATAGAATTTCCGCTTTTTGGAGAAAATGAGTATATGTTTTTAAATATCGGCAGGCTTATAGATATTGAACGCATGACAGGAAAGCCTGCTGGAGATATTATTAAAAATCAAAGTTTGGATCTTGGTATGCTTACCATTATTTTAAGCGTGGCTCTACGTCATCACAAAATGCGTACACCTCAGTGGTATGCCAATAAACTGCAGGAGCTGGTGGATGAAGGGATTGATTTAGAAACCGACATTCAAATTCCGGTAGTTAAATGTATCGCGGGTTCTGGCATCTTAGGAAAAGCAGTGTATTATAAACTGTTTCCGGAGGAAATGACAGAATCAGTAAGTGAAGAATTGGAAAAAGAGAGAAAAAACTAAGGGAAGGGCAAACGGCTCCTTCCTTTTTTTCTTGGCTGAAATGGGCAGAGGGTATAGCCTATGGCCCACTTGCCCTAAAGCCAAATGAGTTTTATGCTCTTAGTCCTTTTGAACTTACCAAGCTTGCGACAGGCTATGAAAGACGAAAACTAAATGTATTGTGGACTGCTTCATATTTTACGGCTAACCTCATGGCAACACAGGTAAAAGGAATTACTCCGGAGAAGCTGATGAAACCATTCCTGCCAAGGAAAACCTCTGGCGCAAAAGAAGCGGAACGAGAAGAATTTTTTAAAGAATTTTATGCCCAAATAAAGGAGGCGGATGAATGTCAACCGTAGCAGAACTCTTGGTAAAAATTGGAGCGGATTCCTCGGATTTAAGAAAAGAAATAGCAGCAACCAAAAGACAGCTTAGAACCGCCTTCGGTTCTGAAGGCTTAAATCTGTCCGGCAAAGCAGTAAACGTACTTGAAGGCCTTGGTGCAGCTTTAGGTGCTTTAGGCGTTTATGCTGTAAAAGCAGGAGGAGAACTGCAAAATGTTCAGGTAGCAATGACAAATATGCTGGGAAGCGCCGAAAAGGCCACAGCTTTTGTAAAAGAACTGCAGGATTTTGCGGCACATACCCCTTTTGAATTTAATGATGTTACTAAAGCCAGTCAAAAGTTTTTGGCTTTTGGTTTTACGGCTGAGCAGATTATACCAACTCTTACTGCCGTGGGTGACGCTGCGGCAGGTGTAGGAGCTGGTCAAGATGGTGTAAACAGATTAACCATAGCTTTAGGGCAGATTGCCGCAAAAGGAAAGCTGGCAAGCCAGGAAATGATGCAGATTACCGAACTTGGCATTCCTGCCTGGCAGCTTTTAGCAGATAAGCTGGGAACAGATGTTGCAACGGCTCAGGACATGGTAACTAAGCGTATGGTAGACAGCCAAATGGCATTAGATGCATTGGTAAGCGGTATGGAAAGCCGTTATGGCGGTATGATGGAGCAGCAAAGCAGTACTATTTTAGGTACCTGGTCTAATCTTATGGATGGTTTGGGGCAGGTTGCTTCTCAAGCTGGCCTGGCTATTGCAGAGGCACTGAATTTACCGGAACTGTTTAGTGGTATTGGCGAGTGGCTCAGTAATTTTGCATCTGTTTTGCAGGAAGGCGGTATTAGAGAAGCCATACTAAACTGTATCCCACCGGAGGTACAGCTTGCTATTATTGCTTTTGGAACAGCTTTAACAGGAGTTGCTATTCCTGCCATGTATGCAGCAGGTGCTACTGCCCTTGCGATGGCAGCGCCTTTTGTTACGGCAATAGGAGCTGCAGTAGCTGCGGCTGCTCCTTTTATAGCAGTAATAACGGCTATTGGAGCAGCTCTTTATACACTCTGGGCAAAAGGGATAAGTATAGCCGATGTATTTCAATTGATGGGAATAAAGACCGAAGCTTTATCCCAGGCAGGAAGTGCATTGCAGTCAGCTTTTTCTGCAGTTGGAAGTTTGCTTTCATCAGTTCTTACGGCCTTAAGACCGTTGTTTGTAGCATTTGCAGCAGTCGCAGGTGTAGTAATAACAGGAATACTACAATATTTTGGCATGCTTATCACAGGAGCAGCTTATCTTTTAGAGATGGTTTCGAATGTACTTGAAGGTATATGCAGTGCTTTTGAATGGATGGTTAATGGTGTAGGCTCAGCATTGGATGCGGTTGCCTCTGCTTTAAGCGGTATGGCAGATAGTGTTTTGCCGGCTTGGGCATCAAGCGGACTTGCTACAATTTCTAATTTTGTTAGCAGTGCAATAAGCTGGCTGTCCAGCTTGATTTCTAAAATCTTTGAAACTAATGCGGCCTTAAACAGCGTAGGCGGAGATAATTCCGAAGATGGTGCAAATAGTAGTCCAGTACCCAAAAAGGAATGGAAAATGCCGGATTTCAGTAATTTTAAAGGCAGTAGCGGCGGCACGGTACCAACCGGAGCAGGCGGTGGAGGACACGTAGGTGGCGGAGGCCGTGGCGGTTCTGGAGGAGGTAAGGCAGGCAGTATAGACAATACGGTCTCTAAAGCTGCCAGCACTTCTAAATCCATTGAGGAGGAATGGGTACGAACTTTTAACACTAAATCCCAGCTTGTAGATCGCTGGTATAAAGAAGAAACTGCTGAACTTGAGAAATCAAAAACGGCTAATGAAAACTATGAAAGAGATAAACAGCGTTTAACCGAGTTATATGCTCAAAAACGGATAACAGCTTTGCAGGAGGAAGCAAAAAAAGTTCAGGATATAAGAAACAGCATAAGAGATGCCTTTTTTGCATCAGAAGAATCTGGCAGTGTATTAAAAGCGGATGCCGCTGCTGCAGAGCTTGTCAAAATGCAGCTTGAGCATGAAAAAGCGACAGCGAGTATTGAAGAACGCTGGACTAATCTTTCTAATACGTTTATTGGTTTAACTGCAAGTGAGAAAGAAGTATTCATTCAGGCGTTAAAAGAACGCAGCATTGCTTTTGAGCAAAGCGAAACGGGAGAACTTGATTTTCATAAACAAATGCTGAAAGACAAACTGGCAGAGGATAAAGCTTATGAAGATACCAAGGCAGAGTATCATGCTCAGTGCAAGGATATTCAAGCCAATATTGATGAGGCTTACCGCACTAATGACCTTGCAAGACTTCAAGAAGTATTAACCGAGGAGGCCGCCATTCGACTAAATGATATGGAGGCACAAAAGACCATGCTTGATACCTATAAGCAGGCTTTTTTAGATGCTCATACTACAATTTCTCAAATGATAGCAGATTTATATGGTACGGCATTAACAGGCTTGGAGGATGCTTTTACTAATATCCTTACTAATGCCAAAAGTGCTAAAGATGCTTTTGCTGATTTAGGTAAAAGTATGCTTAAGGTAATAGCACAATATTTTGCCAAGCAGGCAGCAGGTATGATTTTATCTCATGTTATGGGGCAAAACCTGCAAAAAAAAGAAGCCGCAACAAGTGTGGCACAATCTGCTGCTGAATTATCTGCGTGGGCACCTGTGGCGGTAGCTTATGAAACTGTTCATCCGGGTTCTGCCGTCAGAGCCTTAGGGATGGTTACAACCTCGCTTACTACGGCAGCCGCATTAGGCACTTCGCTTTTAGCGGTATCTGCGGTAGGAACAGGTGCTAAAAGCAGCGCAGATACTGTATCGGTGCAAGGGTATGCCAAGGGTGGATATTTTACAGGCCCTGCTCTAGGCATTATTGGTGAGGGTGTGGATAATGAAGTGGCTATGCCATTAAATAGGGCAGTATTTAACAATATTGCAGAAGGAATTGTTGAGGCCGGGGCAAATAGAAATGCAACGGTAACCCAAAATATTTACGGGGATATTAACGATGCCGCTGATGTAGAGGATTTGTTTGAAGGCTTAAGCAATATGGTGGCAGCCGGGTTAAGAGGTGTGTAATATGAGATTCCCGACCAGAGCAGGGACAGAAAACAACTTAAAAATTTTAAAAGAAAACCATGAATATGTACTTCCAACGGGCTGGTCTTTAGCAGATGCAGGCAGTTATGATTTTAATAATAAAATTGAAAACAGAGCCTTTTCTCACGGCGGTGACGTAGTTGGTGATGGTATGGTTAAAGGGCACACCATTAAGGTGAAATTTTCCGTGCAAAGCGATGATGAGTTTAATCATGATGAGCTTTTAAACCGTGCCTACAGGTATTTTTCTCAAACTGACTATAAGCTTTATTGTGGTCGTTCTGACAGATGTTTTAATGTGGCGGGCATCAGTAAAATTACTCATGAATATGAAAATGGTTTTAAGCAGCGGTGGAGCAATATTACGGTAAGCCTTCTTTTAGCAGATCCATTTCGTTACCAGGCTCAGGAAAGCCTGGTGGTTTATGAGTTTCCCACCGAGGCATATCAGGCAGAAATGGTACTGCATAATCTTGGAAGTGTGGATACTCCGTTAACCTTTAAGTTTATTCCTAAAATAAAAATGCCTGCCATAACAGTCTGGCATGCGGAAACTAAAAAACAATTTAAGCTTAGTGATGCTCTTTTAATAACTCCGGCTTTTACGGTAATTAATGCTAAAGAGGGAACTGTGTGGAGAAACACCTCTAACAGCATTAATGCATTTAATGGACAATTTCTGCAGGCTATTCCCGGTAAAAATACCTTGTACTATACAGGAGGTGCAGGCAGATTGGAAATTGCCTATACTAACAGGTGGTTTATATGAACTTTAATTTTGGCAGAGGTGTTTTAGGCAGATTTATTTTCGCCGGGAAAATTGGTGGTAAAACTAATGAAACGCCTAAGGGAGAAACTAAAAAGTATTACCCCGGGCAATACACAGTTATTGCCTATGCTGATGATGGAACAAGAACTGCATTTTTTGGCAGTGGCAGTGAGAAGAATTCTTTAAGCAAGGTGACTTTTGAGATTACCAATACAGGATGCGGCAGCTCAGAATTAACCTTTAAGGTTTTGCCTAAAAACAGTGAACTTAGCTATATGCAAAGAATTGATATTCATCTGTTTGGAGATGAGCTGCCTTGGTATTCCGGTTATATTATTACAAGGCCGGTAGAAGGTTCTACAGAAACAGAGTTTAAGTTTACCGCACATGGTTATTATAACCGCTTGGAAAAACTGGTGCTGTTTGAAACCTACGAAAATATGGATCCCAGTGCAATAGTGCGGGATATTGCAGTAAAGGCAGAAAAAACGCATGGAATAATTTATAATTCCAGCAAAATAAGTGATGCCGGGTATACAATTACGAAATTGGTCTTTGATGGGGTAACAGTAAAAGAAGCTCTTGCAACCTTGGCGGATTTTGCAGTTGATTATGTGTATGGCGTGGATGAATATCGAAATTTATATTTTATGCCAAGAGAAACAGCTATCAACGAAGAGGCTCGTTTAACAGTAGGAAAACACATCAATAAATATATTCCTTTCTGGAATGTAGAAAAAATAGTAAATTGGGCCAGGATAAAGGGCGGTAATATAGATGATGAGGGTGAGCAGTGGCTGTGCGTTATTAAAGATGATATAAGCATAGCTGAATATGGAAGAAGAGATAAGATTTGGACACTGCCGTCAGCCTATGAAGTAGCAGATGCTGTAAGGTGGGGGACAAATCAAATCCAACAGTACAAAAATCCCATAAAATCAGCAAAGGTAAGCGGTGTAAGATTAGATTATCCGCTTGTGGACGGTACATTTAACGTAAGGCATATGACAACCAAGGGTCAGGCACAGATAAGAACTCTATCCGGGGATACACATGAGTATCCCATCACCAAGGTGAAATACACAATATCTGCCAGTGGGGGCATTGCAGCAGATTTAGAACTGGGAGAGCCGGTATTCTCACTGGAGAAGTATTTATCGGATATAGAACGCAATGCTCAGAATATAGAACAGTCGCAGTCTTCCGCAATTAAGCAACTGACTGGGATTTAAGGAGGTAATTAGGTGGCAATAAAAGACTATAGACTAGACCCATTTTTAAATGTTATTAACATAAAGAAAATAACCGGAGAATACCATCAAGTACCCAATCAAAGTCCGTATACCATAAGGCTTAATGAAGTGCCGCAAAAGACGGACCCTACCTCACTTAATATATGCTTTGCTGATGCAGCAGTGCTTACAGAAGTGGCAGCTCAGCCTGCACAAGGGCAATATTGGCCGGATTATAATACAACGGCGCATGGGGTAGCGGATTGGAATACAGGCACTATTTTATTTAATGCGGCGGATGCCGGAAAGATAATTTATGCCAGCTATAACGGAATAGGAACGCTTGTAGATGATAGAGTTCAGGATATGCTGGAGCTGGCGGTTACGACAAGTACGCAGCCGGAAAGAGATATTGTATGTTCGGGGAGTGCCGTAAGCTACGATTCTACAGAAACCTCCGGTGGCGGTAATTTAAGCTCAGGGTACGTTAGGGTAAGACAGCACAGGGGACTTCCGGCAGGAACTTATACTTTAAGGCAGGTAATTCAGCACTTAATAAACCGCAGTCAGACCTTGGAATTTGTAAAGGGTACTGCTTATCACAATTGTGATTGTGACTGCGGTGACGATATGTAGGGGGGAAGTATTGTGATTTCTATAGACAGTAATTTTAATATTGAGGCTTCGCAGTATGACACCTATACTATTAGATTTAAACTTAAAAATTATGTACTGACCGCTGATGATAAGTTTCACTTTTCCATTAAGGCAACATCCAATTCTTCTGATGTGGTGTTTTCAAAAGATGTATATAACGCAGGCCAAAGCTATGTAGATTTAGCAATAGCCTTAGGGGAACTGGATACTCTTCCTCCGGATACTTATGTTTATGATGTAACCATCATTAACAAAAGCACCAAGAAGATTACCACCCTCATTTGGTCAGCCTATTACATGATTAAGGGGGTGGCACATAATGTCGATTGATTTAGAGGTTGAAGTAAGCGGCTTAAATAATGCTGACAGTCAAAGTTTGGAAGTTGGAGAATATGGCGCAGAGGTGGCGAAGGAGTATGCTGACAAGGCTTTTGAGTATGCCGAAAGTGCTAAAGACAGCAAAAATCTTGCTGAAAGCTGGGCAGAAAGTACAAGCGCACCTACAGGCGAAGGAACTCGCTCTGCCAAAAGCTGGTCGGATATTTCACGGCAGTGGGCAGAAAGTGGTGCTGAGCCTGATGGGGTAGTAGGTGCAAAATCATCTAAGACCTGGAGCAATCTTTCCAAGGATTATGCCAATGCGGCTTCTGAATCCGTAATAGCTGCTAAAAATAGTGCTTCTGCATCAGCAGCTTCTGCAAAAGCAAGCAGTGACAGTGCCAAGGCAGCAGCACTATCAGAAACTAATGCTGCAAGCAGTGCTGTTTCAGCTAAGCAAAGTGCGGATACGGCAGCGACAGCACTAACTAAACTTGAAAATGTGGACTTGCCTTTAAAGGCAGATGTGGCATCGCCAACTTTTACAGGAACACCTAAGGTGCCAACAGCAGCAGTTGGAAACAACTCGCAGCTTATTGCTAACACGGCTTTTGTGCAAGCTGCTGTGGCAGCTTTAGTAGCATCTGCACCGGGAACACTGGACACTTTAAAGGAGCTGGCGGCTGCTTTAGGTAATGATCCAAATTTCGCTACAACCATTACCAATTTAATCGCTGACAAACTGGACAAAACAGCAAATGCAGTAAGTGCTACCAAAGCTGCTCAAGATGGCAATGGAAATAACATTGTAAACACCTATGCTACAAAAAACGAAGTAAATGGCGGGATTACAAATCTTGCCAAGGTGGCCTCTACAGGAAGCTATAATGACCTTTTAAACAGACCGACCATTCCATCTAAAACGAGCCAATTAACAAATGATAGTAACTATGTTGCTAAGGATGCAGGCGGCAATGTGACCATTGCAGGCACTTTAACGGCGGCAAAGGTAGTTAATGCTTATTATAATGACTACGCGGAGTTTTTTCCGAGAGGCGAAGCAAGCGAACCGGGAGATATTATTGCCTTAGCTGATACGGAAAAAGAAAGCTATGTTAAGGCAACAAAGGGGTCTGTTATGGTGGTTGGTATACATAGTGATGAATATGCACAGATAATTGGCGGTGAAACAGATGAAAATGGCAATGTAGATATTGAAATGGTTTTGCAGAAATATATTCCTGTAGCCCTAGCAGGCAGAGTACACGTTAAGTATTATGGAATGGCAAAAGCGGGAATGAAAGTTGTGCCATCAGAAATACCGGGTGTGGGCAGAGCTTTTGTTGATGGAGATAAAGAAGAAAATGTTGTGGGCAGAATTGTTGAAGGTGATACGTTCCAAAATGTACGTAAGGTCAAGGTTATGGTGAGGAGGCAGTAATGAGTAAATTTTTAAAACGTAAAGTACATACGGTATTCTTAATGCTTGGCAATAACTGCAATATGAACTGTAAATATTGTTTGCAGCATCCCTTGGTAACCCGCCAGCTTACAAACAAGGTTAATCCGGAAATTTATGACTTTCTTAAAGAATGTGCGGAAGAACTAGGCGTAAATCAAAAGCTGCATATTCAGTTTTATGGTGGCGAGCCACTTTTATATTTTGAAACTATTAAAGAAGTTGTTAAACACACAAAGGACTACTGCTGGTTTTCGGTAATAACTAATGGTAAGGCGGTCACCAAAGAAATGGTGACTTTTTTTAATACCTATAATATGCCTGTAACTATTTCCTGGGACGGACCTAATGTTTTAGAAACTCGTGGATATGATGTGTTTGCAGTTGAAGAAAAGCGTAAACTGCTTTTAGATATTGAGCAATTGGGATTATCTGCGGTTCTCAGCAGTAAGGCCTATCCCTTGGAAATATTAGCGGCTTTTCAAAGTATTTCAGATGAGTACTATAAAATTCACGGGTACCAGGTGAACATAAATATTGATGAAATATTTAATACAGGGGATTTGCCGGAAGAGTTATTAAACCTGGATTACTCCAAAGTAGAACAAGAGATGCTGGAACTGGGGAAATATTACCTAGAAACACGGATAGGCGACACGAAAACTAAGCTGTCAGATTATACTAAGCTTTGCTATATAGACAGGTTTTTTGGCACCTTAAAACGTTTTTATGTAGAAGGTAACGGAAAGTTTAATAGAAGTTACTGCTCCTGTGGTAATGGCTATGATGTTTTAAATCTTGACTTAGAAGGTAATTTATATCCCTGCCATAATACCAGCCATCAGATTGGAAAAATAAGCGATGAGTATTTTAGTTATTTGAATAAAGTGCTGGCTGTTGATAATACAAAGCTTTATAAAGTGAAATGTGATAAATGCCCGGCAGTAGCTTTCTGCCGGGGTGGGTGTAAGCTTATCAGCAGTAAAAACAGAGCTGAAGGTTATTGCAGGCTTAAACAAGCAGTTTTTTTACCGATAGTTTCAGTGTTTGAAGAGTATGGCAGACAGATGGCAGGTGAGGCTAATGGCGGTTAATGGAGTAATAACAAAGACTATTTTTAGTGATCCTACGGTTACAACAAGCCAAAAAATTAATCCGGTGCATATAACTGAGTTAAGAGCTGCAATAACAAGGCTGCAGGGGTATGCTACAAATGTAGATAACTGCGGAAATTGTACTTATTGCCAAACTTGCCAAGGGGCCACCTGTCAAAGTGCGGCTTGTCAGAGTGTATCTTGTCAAAGCATATCGTGCCAAAGCTGTCAAAGTTATACCTGCCAAAGCATGGAGTGCAACTGTGATTGCAGCGATGATATGTGAGGTGAGTAAATGGCATTTACAGATACAACTTTAAGTTCAGGGATTGCTGTAAAAAAAGTTCATGTAACGGAGCTTGCAACGGCATTAACGACCTTAGCCACAAATGCTAATAAGGCATCTGCTGTTAATCTTAGTGGTTTAACTTACACCAAGGTGGTGGCTGCCAATATAATGCTTTTAAGGACGGCCGTTAACAATTTGGAAACTAGCTTTTCCGGTAACTGCTGTCAGGCTAATTGCTGCCAGACCTGTCAAACTACGTATTGCCAAAGCACGTATTGCCAAAGTTGCCAAGGGTGTCAAACGTGTCAGGGCTGCCAGACGGTAAGATGCCAGTGGTGTCAGACACAATGCAGAAATTGTAATTGTGAATGCAATTGCAGTAATTGCGATTGCGGTGATGATTCATAAGGAGGTCAACATGATTATTAAAGGTATGATTACAACGAATGATGGCCCTGTTGATATAGCAGAGCTAAAAGCCGGGCATAAAATTTTAAACCAAATGCATAGAGCCTTTGCTGTTAGTAAGGTGGAGAATATGAAGGCTTCTGAGGGCTATACTTTTGAGAAAAATCCCAATCTTATAGTGACCAAGGGTACGGTGGTAAAGACCATGCATGGAGATAAAAAAGTAGAAGAACTTTCAGGCAAAGAGTTTTATATGGCTCAGCCCAATATGCGTATGGTGAAGGATAAAGCAGTACAGCTTAAGAAAAAATATACTGCTTATAAGGTAATAGCAGAAGGAGCAGGCTCTATATTTGCCGCAAATTACTCTTTGAAATTGGAGGACAGCAATGCTTAAAATTTATTTTAATGAAAAGTCGGATTCACAGCATAAGCTTAAAATAAATATTAAAGATCTATGTGTTACGACAGAGGTAACGGCTATATACCCGGCAGGGTATGGTAAGGATACTATTGAAACTTTAAGGCCATATAACAGTTATACTTTGGTAAGCAGTACGGGTAAAGTGAAAAATTACAGAAAGATGAGTAAATCCGATTTTAAGTTTTTAGACTTAAACCGATTGGGAGTGAGCGTAAAGCTGGATTTTGCAGAACTTTTACAGCTATATGGTACGGCTGATGTTCTTCAGCTTGATACCGGGATTATTGGCGGTTCAGAGCGTGATATTGTTATCCGCATTTTTGAGGGTAAACGTGAAAATACAGAAATTATAGCTGATGAGGAATATGAAATTCTAACTTTTAACTCCGATGATTTGGTAACAGGTGACCATCCCAGAATGCACTTGTGGGACAGCTATGCATTAAAGGTTGGAGATAGACTCCTTATGGCAAATAGAAAAGGAATGCCTTTAAACGGTGATTTTACAGTGCCTGTTACAATGGAAAGCGGTAAAGACTATGTGGAGTTTGAAATCATCAAATATAAGGGAGCTTTTGAAGATACAGAGCTTTCAAGGAGCATTGACGATGATGATGTAACAGTAGAAAGCACCTGCGGTGTAATTAATAATCGGAGGGTACAGCTTGAAAATGGCAAGGGAAGTTTTAGGCTATATCCTATGGGTCATACAGGGATTTTTAAGATTAAACTGGGACGAAAATGGTATGAGGTTTGGAATGAATATAACCTTATGATGGGAGATTAGAATGCAGATAACTATTTATATGGGCAGCAGGTGCAATTTAAATTGTGCCTACTGTCATAGAGAAGCAGATGCAAACGAGACAAAAATGTCATCGGAACTTTTTGAAAAGCTGCGGAATGTTGATGACCTTACGGTTAAGCTTATGGGCGGAGAACCAACTTTGTATTTGGACGAGATAAAAAAGGTTGTAAAGGCCGTGCCTAAGGCTAAATTCATTATCTGCACCAACGGAGTTAATTTGGATAAGTACCTCTCGTTCTTTAGAGAACACGATTTTTTAGTGTGCATCAGTTACGATGGCGATAATAATGTAAAACGCGGCTTTGATCCATTTAGTAAAGCAATAGACTACCCTAAGCTTGCTGTATCTACAACCATCTATCATGGACATACCGATTTAAAGGCAATTATTAAAAATTTTGCCGAAAAGGAACGGATTATAGGAAGAAGGCTATCCTTCTTTCCTCATTTTGCACATGCCACCAACAGTAAAAATGATGGTTATTCCTTAAGTTTAGGTGATGCCGATTACATTTTAAAACAGTACCGGGAACTCGTAGGAAGTTATATGGAGCAAAGGTTTAAATACGGAGTACGTAATTTTCGCCTTGAGGGTATGTTTACCGGACTTTTAAAACGATATCAAAGTAATTTTAAATATGGAGAAACTTACTGCGTAAATAAGGATTTAATGAAGTTTAATGCTCAAGGTAAATGCTTCAGCTGCCTATATATACGAGATGATGAATTAAGTGAAGACTGGCAAGCCGAGCAGCAAATTATTCTGGAGAGCTTATATCCGGAATGTAAAAGCTGCCCGGTTTATTTTATGTGCGGCGGTGGCTGCATTAAAAGCAAAAGCCATGATATCGAGTGTTATCTAAATAAAAAACTGTTTAGCTGGTTTAAAGCAGAATATGAAAAGTGGAGGGAAACCGAGCATGCTGACTAAAAACTTATTTATTTTTCCTAACGCAGTGAATAGAAAAAATGATATAGAAACTATCAAGCTTAATACAAAAGGTAAGGTTTTAGAGTTTTTCCATAATGGGAAGGTGAACATTATTGACACAGAACTGCTTAGAGATGGCAGTTCTACGGTAATTTTAAATAACGGCATTACAGATAATACTTATGTGCTGTACAACTTTCGTGAAGTTCTTCAAGTATTGGATATGCTCCCCAGTGAGTTTCTTACTAACCTGTCTCAGAGGTGTTTTATACAGCTTGATAAAAGTGGCGGTGAAGTGTTTATTAAGGTATTTTTGCTAAAAGGAATGAATGAGCTGCCGAGTGATACCGATAATTTTAGCTGCTTTGCCCACCAAACCTTAGATTATATTCACGAGCTGGATTGGAAGTATAGTTGGACGGTTAAAAACATGAAAGGCAGCCTTGAGAGAGATATTTTAAAGTTAAGCTTTGAAACAGTTATATCAGACTTTTGGAAAACACCTGTGTTTATCAGCCATGCAGGGCAGAGTTTTCGGGTAATGCCCGGAGTTAATGCGGTGGTATTTAAACACATACCTACAGAACAGGTTTATTTTGGTACAGCAAATTGCAGATACAAAGGAAGAGCTATTGATCTAGACAGGCTTTTGAGGGAGATTTAGTGGTGGAAGTATTAACTAATAACTGGGTTAATCTAGCCGTGCTGCTATTGCAGTGCGGTTTTTTAGAATTTGGCTACAGACTTTATAAGGATTATAAGAAGCATCATAACGAAAGAGAAAGTAAAAACAAGGCTGTGGATGTAGCAATCCGCAGCCTTTTAAGAACAGAGATTATAAGCTTGTGCTACAAGGCTGAAACCCAAGGATATATTGCATTGTATAACCTGGAGAATTTAACAGATATGTATCAGGCTTATCATGAGCTGGGCGGTAACGGCAGTATTTCGGAAGTATATCAAAAAGCAATGAAACTGCCCAATATGCCAATCCATCGGGAGGTGTGATTTTGTTTGATAATGTAAAGACTGTTTTTAGTAAAACAATAGCTGCGGCAAAGAGAAATCTTAATAAAATGAAAAAAACAATTAAGACGGTGATCACAGGCTACTTTATGCTGGTAGTACTTTTGATAATTACTTATTACACCGCCTGGCTGTATCAAAGCTGTAATGGGCAAATTGTGATGAGTGACCTGCTTGCCGTGATTAAGGAAATGATTGGACCCGCCATGATAGGGTTTATGACCTTCATAGCAGGTTGTTTTATTGATATGAACAATAACGGTATACCGGATAAATTTGAGGAGGATAAAACTCATGAGAAAAGTAACCATAGCTGAACTAAGAGAAATGGCTAAAGAAGCCAAAGGCTATATTGATAATATTTACGTGCATTGGACGGCGGGAAGGTATCATCAGTTCTTTGGTGATTACCATCTCAATGTAGACTCAGATGGCAGTATTTATGCCAGTACCGATGATTTGACAGAGGTGCTGGCACATACCTGGCACAGAAACAGTAGAGCGATTGGTATATGTATGGCAGGCTGCTATAATGCAAAACCCCATAGCGGCTACAATACGGATTTTGGCGATTATCCGCCTACCCAAGACCAGATTGACGGAGTGGCTAAAGCAGTTGCGGTACTTTGCGATGAACTTGGCCTACCTGTGGATTACCGCCATGTTAAGACTCACTGCGAGGCAGCCGAAGAGGATGATTATGGGCCGACTACTACTTGTGAGCGTTGGGACTTGTGGTATTTGCCTGATATTCCTGCTACGGAAGAATTAAAGCCTGGTGGAGAGGTAATTCGAGGTAAAGCCGCCTGGTGGCAGAAAAATATTTAATAACGCCTAAAAAACGGCTCTCCACAAGCCTTTCTAAGCCGTTTTATTTTAGGGGTTGGTACGATTTGACCTATGAAAATTTAAGAAAAAGAAAATTACACTTTGTAGAAACCTTATTTTAAGTGAGGTGGTGAGATGCTAAATGTTAAAAAGAAATATGTGGTTGTTGGTGCTGTTATTTGCCTGGTGCTTATGGCTGCCGGATACCACCTATGCGGCAGAAGTGGAGTATCGGATAACGGCATCCGAATTGAATCAGCTAGAGAACAACTTGAGCAGGCTGAAGATCATCAACGAGAAATCACAGATGGAATTGAAGCTGCTGAAGAACGAACTGAAGCTATCCAAGGAAGAATTGACCAAAGCCAAGAACGAATCGATTCTGCTGAAAACAGAGCTGATAGCCTTGAAACAAACCTCTCAGACGCAGAGCGAATTATTGCAGAGTGCCAACAAATCCTTAGAAACATACGCAGCCGAGGAGAAGAAAAAGAAGAGGGCAATTAAGACGCAGCGTAATGTGGCTTATGGCTTAAGTGCGGTTTTGCTTTATGCGTTGGTAAGGAAGTAAAAAAGCATTCCATCGAAACACAAGACACAAGTGACACAACAGGCATGGAAAAACCCTATACGTGCGTATGTGCGCTCACGAGTGCGCCTGCCACTCTATAAAATAGAAAAATAATTATATAGTAATTCTTGTGATACTTGTGATATTTGTGTACTGACTTGATGCCCGTCTTGGATTTTATTCTTGGCGGGCATTATTTTTTGCCCTTTTTCCTATCGGTGGTTCTTGAATGATGTGTTTCTGTCCTTTCACTGTTAGAGGCGATGACCTCGGAATGGAGGACAGCTTTATGGATATGAAGCAAAGCAATGAGCAGACCGCAGGAATAACCGCAGAGCAGTTACAGAACGAATTTGATTATATGATGGCACAGAAGATACTAAAAACTATGCTTGAAAAAGGCTTAATTTCTCTGGCTGAATTCAACAAAATCAAGGCTCTTAATCTTGAAAAATTCTCCCCGGAATTGACATCAATAATGCCCACTAATGCTTGATAATAAAGGCTTTCAGCGGTAATATGTCACACTAACGAAGGAGGTGTTATAGATGGCAAAGGTTACAAAAATCTTCGCTGAAAAAGACGAAGAAAACAGCAAGCTAAAGGTCGCTGCATACTGCCGTGTTTCAACCGACAGTGATGAACAGCTGGAAAGTTTGGAAGCACAAAAGAAGCATTACCAAACTTATATCAAAAGCAATCCTGCTTGGCAGTATGCCGGATTGTACTACGATGAAGGCATATCGGGTACCAAAATGGAAAAACGTAAGCAGCTGCTTGCAATGCTGGATGCCTGTGAACGGAAAGAGATAGATTTGGTTATTACAAAGTCTATCAGCCGATTTTCACGAAACACGGTGGATTGCCTTGAAATGGTAAGGTTTCTCATTGAGCATGGTGTTTTTGTATATTTTGAGAAGGAAAATTTGAACACCATGACGATGGAAAGCGAACTGATTCTTTCCATTCTCAGCAGTATGGCAGAGGAAGAATCCCATTCAATTTCCAAGAATAATAAATGGTCTATTCAGAAACGGTTTGAACAAGGCACTTACGTTATCAGCTGTCCGCCATACGGCTATATTAACGATGGCGGAGAAATGAGAATTGTGCTGAAAGAAGCAGAGGTTGTCAGGAGAATTTTCAACGATACCATCAATGGAAAAGGCTCATCACAGATTGCAAGTGAACTGACAGCGGAAGGGATTAAGAGCAAAAAGGGTAAGAAATGGCATTCCACAACCATTCGGGGTATGCTCAGGAACGAAAAATATACAGGGGATGCAATCTTTCAAAAGACATTTACCGATGACCGTTTTACAAGGCATACCAACAACGGAGAGGAACAGCAGTATTACTGCAGAAATCATCACGAACCAATTATCAGCCATGAGATTTTTGAATTGGCAGAACAGGAAACACAGCGAAGAGCCAATGAGAAAAACATCAAGAAAAGTACGCAGAAATACAATAAGCGATACGCTTTTTCCGGCATTATGAAATGCGGCGAGTGCGGTGGGATTATGAAACGCAGAACTCACTACACAGGAAGAAAAGAGTATATCGCATGGAGCTGCGGCACACATATTGAGGATAAAAGTAAATGCACCCTGCTCTATGTGAGAGATGATGCCATAAAGGCGGCATTTACAACAATGATGAATAAGCTGGTCTTTGGCTATAAAGAGGTTCTTACTCCCCTACTGGAGGGTCTTGATGAAAATACCAATTATATGAATACCGAAAAGCAGAAGGAATTTGATAAACAGCAGCAGGCAATCAAAGAGCGTGAAACACTTCTGCGGGAGCATTTTCATAAGAATTTGTTAAGCCAAGAAATATTCAGTAAGGGTATGGCTGATATTGAACAGGAACTTCGAACGCTGGCTCAGATGAAAGAGGATTATCTCCATAATCAAAACCGTGGAATTACTTATCTTGCTGCAGCGAGAGATTTATATGCTTACTGCTGTAAATCGGAGATGCATTCGGTTTACGATGAGGAAGTTTTCAAAAGGTTTGTAAATTGGATCATTATTTTCTCAAGAGATGAGGTTGGATTCAGATTAAACTGTGGTATCACGCTCAGAGAGAGGATGGTGGTTCGATGAAAATGACCTTATTTGGCTATACCATTAAAAATGGGAAGGCCTATATTGACAAGGAGAAGGCTGCTAAGGTACAGAAACTGTTTGATGGATATATCAGCGGTTTGGCACTGCGAACGGCCGCCCTTGAGGCAGGAATCGATACTTTCCACGGCAGTGCAGGACGAATGCTCCAAAACAAAAAATATACGGGGACAGATTTTTATCCCTCGATTATAAGCGAAGAAACATTTGTGAAAGCACAGTCGGAAAGAGAAAATCGTGCAGTTAAACTGGGGCGGGTTCGTGAGGTAGAAGAAGACCTGCCGATTATATCGCCCGTTAAATTCCGCTGGAAATCGAATGAGATTATGTTTGATGATCCTTTTAAGCAGGCGGAATATGCCTACAGCATGATAGAAAGTGAGTGGTTTTAATGGAAGAAAGAAGTGTTACCATTCTTCCGCCAAGGCTAAATCGAAAAAGAGAGGAAGCCAAAGCAGAAGAAAAAGCAAGATTAAGGGTCGCTGCTTACTGCCGTGTTTCAACGGACAGTGACGAGCAGGCTACAAGTTATGAAACGCAGATAGAGCATTATACGCTGTTTATACAAAATAATCCCGAATGGATATTGGCAGGCATATTTGCTGATGATGGAATATCTGGTACAAACACAAAAAAGCGTGATGAATTCAATCGTATGATTGAAGAGTGCAAAGCCGGAAACATCGATATGATTATCACGAAATCCATCAGCCGATTTGCAAGAAACACCATCGACTGCCTTAAGTACATCAGACAGCTGAAAGCTTTGAATATTGCCGTTTTCTTTGAAAAGGAAAATATCAATACAATGGATTCCAAAGGCGAGGTACTGCTTACCATTATGGCATCCCTTGCACAGCAGGAAAGTGAGTCCTTGTCGCAGAATGTCAAGCTGGGCATTCAGTTCCGTTATCAGCAGGGCATCGTTCAGGTCAATCACAATCGATTCTTAGGCTATACCAAAGATGCTGACAAGCACCTTGTGATTGTGCCGGAAGAAGCAGAAAGCGTAAAGAGAATCTATCGGGAGTACCTTGAGGGAGCGAATTACAAGGAGATATCCTCTGGTCTTGAAGCGGATGGCATTTTGACTGCGGCAGGAAATCCGAGATGGCATTCCAGCACTTTGAAGAAGATTCTTACTAACGAAAAATATATGGGCGATGCACTTTTGCAGAAAACCTATACCGTGGACTGTCTTACAAAAAAGCGAGTTGCCAACGATGGAACCGTGCCACAATACTATGTTAACAATGACCACGATGCAATTATTCCGAGAGAGCTTTTTACAAGAGTTCAAGAGGAGATGAAACGCAGGGTCAACATTCGGCAAGGCATGGACGGCAAAAAGCGTGTCTACAGCAGTAAATATGCTCTTTCCAGTATTGTCTTTTGCGGACACTGCAATGATGTGTTCCGCAGAACTCACTGGAACAATCATGGGAAAAAGCAGATAGTGTGGAGATGCATTACACGGCTGGATGCTCCGGGAGTGGAATGTTCGGCAAGGACACTTTCAGAGGTACAGCTGCAAAACTTGGTGCTTGAAGCTATCAACAAAGTCCTTGGCGGAAAACAAAGAGCCATCAAGGTTCTGGAAACCAATATTTCACAGGTTCTTGGAAATGCCCACACCGAAGAATTAGAGCGTATCAGAAAGCAGATAGAAAAGCAGCAGACACTCCTTGTCAAAATGACTGCCGCATCGGAGGATTATTCCAAGGTGGTTGATAAGATTTATGCCCTGCAGAATGAACAGAAACAAGCAATGGCGGACAGTGTGAATTATAAGGCACAAGCTGAGCGAACGGAGGAAATGATAGAATATCTGAAATCGCAGCCGAAACGAGTGACAGCTTATGACGAACAGCTGGTGCGAAAGCTGATTGAGAAAATCACAGTTTTTGATGACCATCTGAATTTCCTGTTCAAGTCAGGCATTCAGATTGAGATAAAGGGATAAAACAACACAAAACAACGATAGACACTCTGTAAAAATGCAGGGTGTCTATTTTTCTGCAAAGGATTGAAAAATTCATAAAATAGTGGTATAATAAATAATCTGAAATGTGTTATAAATAGTCGGTTTACTTGATGGGAGAAAACAGTATGCTGAAAAACAATATAGAAGTAGATGTTAAGGTCAAATGCATAGAGGACGGTGTCACGCAGGCACAGCTTGCCGAGAAGATTGGCACCACGGGGCAGTATGTCAACCGTATCATCAAAAAGCAGGACGGTGTGGTAAACAAGACTTTCGTGCAGATGCTGGAGGCTCTTGGCTATGATATTGAACTGACCTATGTGAAGCGTGAAAATCAGGCGAAGGGAGAATAAGATATTGGATAATCATGGCGAAATGATAATTTATCAAACTGAAGACGGTTTGACAAAAATAGATGTCAGTATGCAAGACGAAACGGTATGGCTTACGCAAGAGCAAATGGCAGAGTTGTTCCAAAGAGATAAATCAACCATTTCCCGTCACATTAAAAATATTTTTGCCGAAGGAGAATTGGATGAAAAAGTGGTTGTTGCAGAATTTGCAACAACCAGTCAGCACGGTGCTATGGAGGGAAAAACACAAAACAATATCACAAAATTTTATAACCTTGATGTTGTAATATCTGTTGGCTATCGAGTTAAATCCCAGCGCGGTGTGCAGTTCCGTATCTGGGCAACAAATATCTTAAAAGAATACATCAAAAAAGGTTTTGCTATGGACGATGACCGTTTGAAAGAGCTGGGCGGTGGCGGATACTTTAAAGAACTGCTGGAAAGAATTCGTGACATCCGAGCATCAGAAAAGGTTTTCTATCGTCAGGTGCTGGAAATTTACGCAACGAGTGTGGATTACAATCCTGCCGCAGATGTTTCTGTTCAGTTTTTTAAGCGAGTACAGAACAAGATTCATTATGCTGTTTCCGGCGAGACGGCTGCCGAGGTTATCTATCATCGTTCTGATGCTGAAAAGGATTTTATGGGACTTATGACTTTTTCAGGAGAACAGCCAACACTGCGTGAAGCAAAGGTAGCAAAGAATTATCTGGATGAAAAAGAACTTCGAGCGATGGGACAACTCGTTTCCGGATATCTTGATTTTGCAGAAAGACAAGCAGAACGAGAAGTGCCTATGACAATGGAAGATTGGGCAAAGCACCTTGACGGGATTTTAACATCAACGGGTGAAAATCTTCTCATTGGGAATGGTTCAGTCAGCCATCTACAGGCGATGGAGAAGGCTCAAACGGAATACAAAAAATATAAAGCTAAAACATTAAGCAGTGTCGAGCAGGATTATTTGGAAAGCGTTAAACTGCTGGAGCAAAAAAGCAAGCAATAGAGAAAAAGCATAATTGTAATTAGGGGACTCTTAGGTCATTGTACAATTTGACTCTTAATAACGTCAGGGAGAAAACATATGAATTTGTTGCGTAGAATTAAAATAGAAAATGTTAAAGGAAAAAATGCTTTTGAAGTAATATTCACAGACCTTACTGCGAATCAGCCGAATATCGTTGTTGCACCAAACGGATATGGCAAGAGTACAATTGCTACAGCATTTGAGGCTGCTACCAATGGAAAAATGAAAATTAGTGAGAAAGATTTATATCAGCGTAATCCTGATAACCATCCCAAATTAGAGGTGGAACTATGTGGAGAGTATGCGGGTACTTATGTTTCCACAGATGAAGAAGGAAATATTTCAAAAAATATAACTCTTTGCACGATTAACAGTCCGCTTTATGCTAAAAGCACTACACGCGGCTTGGGAAGAAATGTAGCTGCAACTGCGGATTTAAGAGTTGAGCAAGTCATTGTTTATAGCCGGATACCAGAAAGTTGTAGTTTGAATTATTCGTATAGAGGCTTATCATCAATATATGGAAAGAAAAGAAAACTCTTTATAAACATCTCCGAAATGTTAAAGGATTGTAGTAATATCGAATCTCTTTTGGAAATAAAGGACTGCTTTAAGAAGTGCTGCATTCAACAAGGAATACAAACAAAATTCACTCGTTTTTTGGATGCTTGCTTGGAAAATGGAACTGCAGAAAAGATAAAGAATCAAATATCACAAGACGAAATAAATGCCGTTTATGCAAACAGTAATATTCATACCCTCCTTGAATGCATTTCAAATATGAATAGTAAACCTGATGGATGGAGGGATATTGATGCAATATTTACTGCAATACAACTATGTGATTTGTTCAAATCACATCTCGATGCTGGGGAAAATGACATTCTAAAAAATGTTTATGCGTTTTTATCCTACAAACAAACTAAAGCGTTGATAGATGAAAGACTTAATTTATTTAATACAACGGGGCGCAGTGTACAGACACATGAAGAACGCGGGAAATTGGTAATTAATTTCGATCGTGCTTCATCTATGTCGAATGGGGAGAGAGACATTCTGTCATTTATTTCGAACCTCACAAAATATGAAATTGCGTTTAAAAAGCAAGTAGGAATTTTGATAATTGATGAGGTGTTTGATTATTTAGACGGAAGTAATATGCTTGCTGTTCAATACTATCTATCGCAATTGATAGACAGATGCAAATCGTCAGGAAAGATCCTTTTCCCCATAATATTTACTCATTTAGATCCTGAAGTGTTTGCAAACTACTATTTTAACAAGAAGAAAGTTCACTATATTTCTTCCTTTGCAACAATGAATGTCAATTCTCCGATTGTAAAGTTACTTCGTTTGCGTGAGGACAGGTCATTAGGTGAAGCAGAAAAGGAAGAAATCGAAAAGTATTATATTCATTACATAAATCAAGAGCATATACTTTCTGACCCATTGGCAGCGCAGATATCAATTGATTTTCATGATAGTAATACTGATTTTCGACAGGCAATGTATAATGAAATAAAGAACGAATACTTATTGGAGCACACATACAATCCGATTATGGTGGTTGCGGGTATCCGAATTCGAATAGAAGAACTTGTGTATGAGAAACTCGCTGACATAGATCACGATGGATTTATACAACAGCATAAGGTGATTAATAAGCTTCATTTTGCAGAAGAACATGGTGTTGATGTCCCGGAACTTTATTATCTTTTACAGCCAATGTATAATGACAGTCTACATTTAAGCGGTGATAATAATGCGGTTGTGCGAAAGATGAAATCTTGCTACCTCAAGACAAACAATCTGCATATTAGAAGAATGGTTCAAATGCTCTTTGAATAAGTCATATAAAAACAATATGCCGTATGTGCAAAAAATGTAAACAACTAATCTAATGTTGTACAGGAAAACACATGACAATAAACGTCATTGCCTGTTCCCCTATGAACAGACCTCTGTTTTCAAAATCTCGTTGACCGATTTCCAAGTGAAGAACAGAAAACAGTATGAAATTGCCGTAAATCGCCATTGACCTATTTACTGAAATACGAGGATTTTCTAAGGATTTTGCCTTTGACTTGTTTACGCAAAAACAGTAGTGTTCTTGGACTTATTACCACAAGAAATAAGCACTTAGGCTCTGATAATGCTATCAAAAGTATCCGCTCGTGCCACGTGGAGACAGTGGCTCTACTAACGAGAACAAAATAAGAAAGGACCATAAAACCCCGTGTTTAAGCCATTTCTGCGGCATCTGTCTTTCTGAAGAGAGAGGCGGGTGCCACTTTTTCTGTCCGGAGAAATGAGAATATTGCTCTGGCGTGACTATGGAAAGGCTATTTTGATGGATTTTTGGATGGCGAGACTGTGGTTTTGCTATTTTTGGGGGTTGAGACTGTAGGAAGGCTATTTTTCAGAAGTTGAGACGACGGGAAAGCAATTTGAGCCTGCGGCAGATCGCTACCATCATTTAAAGAAAGATCATTATAAAAGAGTAAAAAAGAGAGCGGTGCAGGTGATCCTGAACCGCTCTCTGGCTGTTATTCCGCGGCGAACTGCTTGTGCAGTTCGTCTATTTTGTTCTTGTAATAACGAATCATTCTATCCGACAGGCCAAGGCTGTCTGCGATCTCAGAAGTTGTGAAACCAACCTTGTCTTTCTTATAAACCTTAGCGCATTTAGGGTAATGCTGTTCCAGAAATGCAATGAATTTTTCCTCTTCAAGATTCTTCATGGCTTCTGCACTGGCTACATCCCCGATAGCTGCTTTCTTATTGGAGTTCTCCATGATCGCATCCAAAGAGACTGTCTCTGAAGTGATGTGGTCTTCACTTGCCATCGGGCAACCGTAGCAGCTACGGTCACGACAAACTCTAGTAGTTCCGTCTGATGCCGGAATGCGGCAGCGGCGCTTGCGCGTGTTTCTCTGAGCCTCTGCCCATTCCATTGCCATGTATATCTATAAGCCGATGAAAGGCTATAACCTGATGCAGGCTATTGCCCGTGTCAATCGCGTCTTCAAAGACAAAGAGGGTGGTTTGATCGTCGACTACGTTGGCATTGCATCGGCGCTCAAAGAGGCTATGAACGATTACACGGCACGTGACCGGAAGAACTATGGTGATACCGATGTGGCGAAGGTCGCATATCCGAAGTTCCAGGAGAAGCTGTCCGTTTGCCGTGATCTGTTCTATGGTTATGACTATTCTGACTTTATTCATGGCAGCAATCTCGCCCACTCGAGAGCTATCAGTGGTGCGGTGAACTTCATCGTTGCTGTGGGTAAGGAAGATGACCGGGATACGTTTCTCAAGGAAGCCCTTATGCTCAAGCAGGCTCGGTCTCTCTGTTCGTCCCTTGCAGCAAAGGACGAACGGATTGAAGCTGCGTTCTTTGAATCTGTCCGTGTGCTGGTAAATCGTCTCGTGAATCAGGGGGAAGGGAAGAAGATCTCTTTGCCGGAAATGAATGCGCGAATCAATAATCTCCTGAAGGCCAGCATTCACAGCGATGGTGTAATTAACCTCTTCCAAGATGCCAACAGCGATTTCTCACTCTTTGATCCGAATTTCCTTCAGGAAATCGCAAACATGAAAGAGAAAAACCTTGCAGTGGAGCTTCTTAAGAAGCTTATCACTGAGCAGGTGGTTGTGTACAAACACACGAATGTTGTCAAATCAGAAAAATTTAGTGAGATCTTGCAGAAAGCGATGAACCAGTATCTCAATGGAATGCTTACGAATGAGCAGATAATTGAGGAAATGCTGAATCTTGCAAAGCAAATTCAGGCGGCGCAGAAAGAGTGTGAAAAACTCAGGCTTACCGCTGATGAGCTAGCCTTTTATGATGCTCTGACCAAACCGCAGGCCATCAAGGACTTCTATGAGAATGAAGAATTGATTGCTATAACAAAGGAATTGGCAGATACGCTCCGAAAGAATAGAACGATCGACTGGCAGAAACGGGATTCTGCCCGTGCTAAGATGAGAATGCTTATTAAGCGACTGCTTAAACATCATAAGTATCCGCCGGAAGGTATGGACGACGCCGTCCAGACCGTGATGACGCAGTGCGAGCTGTGGGCCGATAGCAACGACATGGGAGAACGCGTCAGTGCTTATTCAGACAGGCTGAACCAGTATGTGAATGAAACGTATGATATGGGTATGGTGGCGGAGCCAAAGGCGCAATACGGGAAGAAGGAATAAGGAGGACCGATTATGGCAGTGCCAAAATACGATGAATTGATGAAGCCATTGCTTATTGCAGTCAGCGATGGCGAGACCTACAAGATGAAGGATGTCACAGCTCTTTTGGCTGAACAGCTGAATCTGTCCTCAGATGATCTTGCTGAAATGCTTCCAAGCGGAAGACAGACAGTGTTCAAGAATAGAGTCGGATGGGCAAAAACCTATCTGAAAAAAGCCGGACTTCTCGATAGCCCGGCCCGTGCCACAATTGTTATTACGAATGCTGGAAAACAAGTCGTTGCGGATAATCCGGAGAAAATAGACTCCAAGTATCTGGAGCAATTTCCTTCCTTTGTGGATTTTGCGTCTGCGCCTGAACCGCTCGATGATTCTAACCCCGCGTCAGAAGTTCCAAAGCCATCAGACCTCACACCTGATGATCAGCTGGAGGACGCATACAAGGAAATCAATGACAGCCTTGCATCAGATCTGCTTAGTGAAGTGTTAAAAATACCGCCATATACGTTTGAAAAGTTCGTTGTTGACCTTCTGCTGAAGATGGGCTACGGAAAGGCGGACTTTGGCAGCCATGCAACTGTAGCATCAGGGGATGACGGAATCGATGGGATCATCATGGAGGATAAGCTCGGATTTTCCCTTATCTATATGCAGGCGAAGGAGTGGGCAGTAGATAAGGTTGTGAGCCAGCCGGATATTCAGAGCTTTGTAGGAGCGATAGCAGGCAAGAAAGGCGATGGACTTTTTGTTACAACTGCGAGATTTTCACAAAAGGCTAAGAATTACGCGCATACGCACCATATCATACTGATAGACGGAGAGCGTCTTGCCAATCTGATGATCGAGTATAACTTCTGTGTATCGACTCGGAAGACTTTTGAAATTAAAGCATTGGATACAGATGCACTGGCGGAATATCAGGATGATTAAACCTAATAATGTTTCCATGCTTTATGCACAGCCATACAATTTGCAATATTAATGCATAGGTGGAACATCATGGAAATTAGGAAGGAATGGTGATTGGATGCAAGAATGCACGATATGTGAGAAGAATGTCTCAAAGCTCAAAGCATTTAAGCTTAAGGGCGGTGAATATGTATGCTTTGATTGCGTAAAAAAAGCAGGACATAATCCTATGACATGGATTAGTGTATTTACCACAAAGGAGAAGCTACTGGACGAGATTAGAAGTAATACCAGTTCAGAATCCAGAACTCAGAAAAGCAATATTGATTCCATGAAGGAGACGTTTGACAGAAGACGGTCTTCTCTTGGTCTTGGAGCCAAGGCACGAGTGTCGGATACCTTTAGACCAGATAAAAGCTTCTATAAAAGGTTTTACATTGATACGGTTCATAAGAAGTGGCAGGCTCTTGGCCCGGTTCATAATTACTCTGATCTGGTAAGTTATGAGTATCAGGAGGATGGTGGAACTGTTGTCTCCGGCGGAGTTGGGAGTGCTGTTGTCGGCGGAGCACTGTTCGGAAGCGTCGGAGCTGTTGTAGGAGCAGCAACTGGCAAGAAAAAATTAGCGGATTTTGTGAACAGCATGAAAATTAGGCTGACAGTGAAGGATATGAATAATCCAACGGAATATATCGATATGAATCCTGTCAGAATAAGAATGAAGCGGAGCTCCGGACAGTACAGAAAGAATCTTGAAGAAACACAGGAAATCTTGTCATGTCTTGAACTAATCATTCGAGAGAATCAAAAATCGTTAAGTGGATCGGAAAACTCAAAGCCAGCAGATGCGGCAGATGAGATCCTCAAATATAAAAAACTTCTTGATGCTGGGGCTATCACTCAGGAAAAATATGAAGCCAAGAAAAAGCAGTTACTGAATTTGTGATTCTTCAGCTAGTACAAGATCACTGGTTGGATCAGTGATAAAGCATGCTTGGGTTCAGAATAACATGGAATAAGAAAAGGCGACCATCAACTGGCCGCCTTCTTTCAGTCCTTCTGATAAAACATGCATTCATACCCGTCTGCCCGCAGCAGCAGGCCCGGCATCCAATCGGGTGTCTGTCCCATGATATCGCAGATTTCCTGCACATTTGCATCCTTCGGAACTTCGATGATGAGTTCATCATGGACGTGCCCGACAATGAAGCGATCCCGGAGATTCTTCATGGCGAAGCATAGGATATCCCGGGCTACACCCTGCACGATGTTCTCCACGAACTTCGGGCCGTACGATTCGAGTCGTTCCCATTTCTTCGTGTCGCCCACGCCCTCGTAGGTGATGCACTCGCCGCCGAAACGGTTCATGCCGACCTTCGGCTTCACATACGCAAGACTCCTGCCGGAAGGCAATGTGATGAACAGCATGCCCGCCTGCCAGAAGAAGGCGAGCCTGCCGAGCCGGGTGGTTTTGTGGTTCTTCACGGCAGCCATGACGGCCTTGTCGACGTCCCACCAGAACTTCACGATCTGCTGGTTCGCGTCACGCCATGAGGAGACGATGTCCGGAAGCTCATCCTCAGACAGGCCCATTTCGAGTGCGCCCATCGCCTTCAAAGCGCCGGTCGAGCCGCCGTAGCCGCACGCCAGTTCCGCGATCTTGCCCTTGGCGCGAAGCTCGCCGTTTACGCCGTGCTTGACGACCGGCTTGTGGAACATGCGGCTTGCCGTCGAGCAGTAGATGTCCTCGCCGTTCGCGAACGCATCGGACTTCCATTTCTCGCCTGCGTACCATGCGATGACGCGTGCCTCGATGGCGGAGAAGTCAGCCACGTAGAACCGGCAGCCGTCCTTCGGAATGAAGGCAGTGCGGATAAGCTGGCTGAGTGTGTCCGGGACATCCTCGTAGATCATCTTCACGGCCTCATAGTCGCCGGACTTCACAAGCGCCCTCGCAGCATCCAGGTCAGGCAGATGGTTCTGCGGCAGATTCTGAAGCTGGATGAGCCGTCCGGCCCAGCGGCCTGTGCGATTCGCGCCGTAGAACATGAACATGCCGCGAGCACGGCTATCGGAGCATACGGCGCGCTGCATGGTCTGGTATTTCTTCACGCTGGATTTCGCAAGCTGCTGCCGGAGCTCCAGCACTTCAGTGAGTTCAGGTGGCGCGGTTTTGAGCAGGGCTGTCACTGCTTTTTTGCCGAGGCTGTCGACCTCCATGCCGTTGTCGGAGAGCCACTGCTTCATCTGCTGGACGCTGTTCGGATTCTCCAGATTCGTAATCGCCTGCATCTTCTCTGTCAGCTTGCTGCGGGAGCGGGTGTCCATGTCGATGGCCTTCTCCACGAGATCCATGTCGATGCGCACGCCTCGGTCGTTGATCTCCTGGTCGATGTGGTACTCGTCCCACACGAAGTCCGGCACCGGGAAGTTCCGCAGTTTCCTTTGGATCATCATCTCGACCTCGACGTCGCGCTGGTTGTACTTTTTGAATGTCGCCCATTTGCCGGGATCATCCGATGGCAGGTTCCGAGTGCGTCCGCCGTTCGCCTTGGTGGGTGCGCAGGGGACGGAGAAGTATTTGATGAGGGCCTTGCCTTCATCCATCTTCTGGTCGGCAAGCTGCAGGACTGCGCCGACGCCTTTTAAGCTGAGCGGGAGTCCCATTGTCGCCGCCCAGACCATCGAGCAGCGCCAGCCCTCCGGATTCAGGAACCGGGCATGCTCCAATGACAGCGGATGATTGTCGTGGAACGGGTCAAGGCTCCGCCCCATGTCCCGCAGGTAGCGTGACAGGCAGACGCGTTCGAAGTTTGCGTTAAATGCCCATTTGAGAACCGTGTCATCGGTCAGCGCGTCGAGGATGTCCTCCGGGATCTTTTCACCGCAGGCAAGGTCGACGACTTTCACCGGACCTCCGTCCACGCTGTAGCCGAACAGGAGAATCTCGAAGGCAGGCGAACTGCAATAGCGATAAACGCCGCATTTGCCAAGATCGACGTCGCTGAACGTCTCGATATCTATGCTGATTGTCTTCACAATTTTCACCTCAATTCACGAATAAGGCGGCAGGGAGATTAGTCCCTGCCGCCCGCCAACAGCTTTATGTTCTGTGGATTAGCTGCGATGCGCTTCGGGTTCCTTCATGCGGCGCTCGTGGTACTCTTTGTCGCGCTCCTCCTGATGGAGCCTGAGTTCCTTGTCCTCCCGGTAGGAGCGGGCGCTCGTGACCGAGATGATGATCAGGAGCGCGATGCCGCTGAGGCCGAGCAGGTCGTAGATGATGCAGAGAATCATGTTCATGATGGCTTCCATTGGCTCGCCTCCTTAGTTCAAGAAATCGTCGTCGTTGTCGGTTGTGAAATCCGCGAAGTCGGATTCTGCGCTGGCCTTGCTGCCGAGCGGCTCGCCATCACAGATCTTCTGCAGGTTGTTCAGGCCGCAGGCGATGTTGCGGTTCCCGGAGGAGTTGAATGCGTAGAACGTGATGCTGGCTCTGCCGTACACGCCGGAGTACACCTCGCTGCGGGAAAGAATCGGATTCAGGTCCGCGTCCACGATGCCCGGAGCGGTCGTTGCGTTCGCATTCACGAAGTAGGAGCCGCGGTAGGCCTCGTCGTCCGGACGCTCCGCGTCGCCGTCACGAAGCGGCGTCTTGATCGCGGACAGCGCGGGAACGGACTTGCTGTTGCCCTTGAGCTTGGCTTCGCCCTCCTTATAGGCAGCCTCGATGGCGGCCTTGACCTTGGCGACCGTCACGGTGTCGGACTTCGGGATGATGAGGCTTACGCTGTATTTCGGCGTTCCGCCGTTGATGGACTTCGGCTCCCAGACGTTCGCGTAGGACCAGCGGGTGTTCGGGCCAGTGATAACCTTCATCGGATTGTGCATAGTTGTCTTACTCATGATTTTTGACCTCCTTGAAGTCGTTTTTTGCTGTATTCATCGCCGGACGCTTGTCGGAGTCCGGGACGAGTGTTGGTTTGCCCTGCGGCTTCTCGATGAAGCCTGACAGGAGTTCATTGAACCGGTTCTTTCCGAGGAGCTTCTGCATGGCAGTAATGCCGAGCAGCTTCTTCTCATACGGGTCGAATCCGGCGTCTTCGACCGTCTTGGCGACGGCGGTTTCATTGGCGTACTTGCGGACGGACCTGCCCTCTACGAGCTTGAAGCCGTGCCACTCCTTGCCGGAAAGCGCCTGCTGGAGCGCGTACTCCTTGATGTCGGACGCCCACGAGACCAGCTCGTCCACCTGGGAAAGGATGACCTCGATTTCCGCGTCGGAGAGCTCCGGCGGCAGCCTGAACTCATGCTGCGCGAGCTTCAGGTTCTCCTCGGCCCGTTTCCGGCAGATGGTCTTCGCCTTGCAGAACCGGCACCACGGGCCGCAGGAGAATTCCCCCTTGCCGTCCCAGGCCAGCTCCGCCGTAGGCTTCAGAACCTCGTCCGCCCATGCGAGCAGGTCCTTCTTGCTGATCTGCCATTCGCTGACGTTCTGCCGTCTCGGCTGGTAAATCGTCATGCTGACGGTGTCGATGTCGTAGATGCCGTCGAACAGATCCAAGGCTCCAAGCGAGTAGCATTTGAGCTGCGGATTGTCCTCCGCCGACACGGCGATGCCGGTGCCGTACTTCAGATCGATGATCCGGAGCGTGCCGTCCGCGATGATCAGCGCATCGGATGTGCCGAAGCCCTGTCTCACCCAGCGGGAGTAGTCCACGCGCTGTTCGACCAGAACAACCGGATCAGAGCAGGCCTCTTTTGCGGCCTCGACCTTTTCCAGTACGTAGCTGACATAGCCATCTGTTGCTTCCTCCATCTCCTCGTTGTAGAAGGCAAGGGCCTCGGTCGGGTCCTGTGCCGGGTAGCCGAGCGCCTTGCGGAGCTTGTATTCGGCGAGCGCGTGAGCGCAGGTGCCTTCCAGTGCGTAGTCGCTTTCCTTGTCCTCGAATCCCTCGCTAAGCCTGACTGACGGCGGGCAGTGAATCCACCGGTCGGAGCTTGACGCGGAGAGGACCGCATGCTGTCTTTCAGAATTCATTGAGTCCCTCCACATCGAAGAGCAGGGCCTCGTAGTCCTTCGGATCGACAGCCGACAGCTTGCTCGCACCGTACTTGTGGAGCAGCTCGCGGATCTGCGTCGTATAGCCTGCGCGCGACCGTTCGGCGAGAACCTTCCTCACATCCTCCAGCTTCAGCTCCTTCTTCGGCTCAGGCTCGGCCTGCGTCTCTTCAGGCTGCGGAGCGGGTTCCTCGTCGTTGCCGGAGAACTGCTGGTAGAGCCAGTCGGCCGTGCTGTTAATAGCAGCGGCGGCATCGCGCAGTTCCTTGATGGTCTGATCCATTTCTGCCATTTTTGACATTCTCTTTGCCTCCTTCCAATGGTTGTCTGTCTGCGGCAAGGATCGAGAGGTTCCTCGCCAGTCTTGCGGATACATGGCTTATCGCGATAAGAACGGCGATAACCTCGGTGTCCGCAGGACTTCTGTTGCGTGTCTTGTTCATCACGTTTCCTCCAATCCGGAGCATCTGTTTTCGTGCTCCTTACACTTCCCACTGGAGGCGGGCGGGCCGTTTTGACGAAGGGAAAAGAAGAATTTCAGAAAAAAGCTCCGGCCACCACGATGGGCAGCCGGAGCCGCATGATTAGAACCAGTCGGGGAACTCCTGAGACAGCTTCCCCTCGGCCTTCTTCAGGCGGGACAGGAACGTCGTGCGCTTGATGCCGACGATGTCGGCGATGGCCTCGTCGGAGAGGCCTTCCTCGCGGAGCTCTCCGATACGCTTGGCCTCCGGCATGAGCTCCTGCAGACGCTTGAACAGCTGGTCCAGCTCCGCCTTCTCGGAAAGCACCTCTTCAATAAGAGGAGCGTCGTCCGGAACGTAATCGGCGAGCGTTCCTTCGCCGTCAGGCAGTGGATCGTCAAGAGAGACGGTCGTGTTGTTGTGGAATTCGCAGTCGAGGCAGTTGCCGTCGCACAGCCACCATTTGCTGCGCGGGCAGAAGCACTCGCCGCGATACTGCATGCGTTTCCTCAGCGCCGTGCGCCAGCGGTCGTACTCGCGATACTGGTCCTCCGGGATCTCGTACCACTGCTTGGTGGTCTTGTCGTAGATGCGTTTACTCTGATTGTCATTGGTTTTCATGCGCGATACCTCCGTTCGCTTCTCCCGAACCGGAGGCCGCACAAAAAAGGAGCGTGACAGGCCAGACGGAACGGGAATTAACTCGTTTCGTTCGGCCAGCCACGCTCGTAGGCTGGTTTCTCTATTCAGTTGTGGCCGCTATAGACGTTCGAGCCACCTCTGTGCACCGGGGTGAACGGCTATAGCAGTGAGCCTTTTAACGCCTTGCTCAGGGCGATTTGCAAGAAATGAATAAGCTGTTGCATCGCTGTAAAATAATTTGCGATGATAAATATAAGATTGAACATCGTGCGAAAATGTGATAAAATAATTTATCATCGGTTTCATGTCGGGCGGTTCATCTCTCTCCTGTTATCTTGAGTATACGGGAAAAGGCATTTTTTACCGCTCCCGAGAGTACACAACTGTACATGACCGTACATGTACGCATGGAAGGAGGGGTCTCTATTGGCAGATACTGAATTCAAAATCTTCGCGAAGCTGCTTTCGACGAAGTATCGGCGGAACAGGAAAGTTGAGGTTTTTGCCAAAGAATTATTTGAAAAGATCTATTTGCCAGAATCTGAAGACGATCCCGTTGACGAAACCCTGCCGCGAACCTATAAGGCCTATTACTACGGGCAGAATGACATATCGGAACTTGCCTCCAAGATTTCCGGCTCTCTTGATACTGGGAATTTTGCTGAATACATTCAGACGGATTCCGATGACACGAGTGAGTATCTTTGCGAGTCGTTTAAACCGTGGTTCCCAGACATTGACGAAAGCAATTACTGCTCTTGCATAGCGGCTCGGTTCAAGGACATCATCGACCATGCGGCTGCGCCAAAAACAAAAGACACCACCCTTGCAGTAACAAGCGGCGGTGTCCCAGCCATACAGATGGCATCATTGAAAGAAAAATACGGCATAGGCCTCGTTGCGGAGACTGGAAGCGTATGCCCAAATGACGGATGCCAGAAATCTCTGTTTTCATATCGAGATGGACATACCGAACTAATCTATGACGTTGCGATTATTGATCCGAGCAACGCTTCCAATGAGCCGTCCAATCTAATCGCGCTTTGCCCGGAATGAGCGGCAAAGTACGCTGCTCTTAAGACTCCTGATGATATTTCTCGAATGATGAGAATAAAGGAGTCTCTAATCAATGCTCATGAGGATCAGGAAATTCGAGCCGATCAGCATGTGCAGGAAGGCGTCCGGCGTGTAATAGAAAAGATTCCTTTGATCAAGCCTCCTACAGATATTGACCTGAATTACGACCCGGTTCCTGTGAAACAGAAAATAAGCGATTTTGCACTGTATCTTCGCATCAAGACAGACGTAAATGTCTATTTCAATGACGTCCATGAAGTCTTTCAGGAGATGGGCCGTGAGGGCAAGCTGCGGTTCAATCCTTTCTGTCAGCAGGTTCGGTACATGTACGTAAGTTTCCGGGATAAGGGATACAGTCAGGATAAGATCTTCTACGAAATGACAAAGTGGCTGTATGACGCGACAAATGAAAAATGGCGTGACTGTGAGATCGTCATCGCATATTTCACGCAGAAATGTGAGGCGTTCGATGTTATTGCCGAATAAGCTTTACTCATATAACGAAAGCACACTTTCAAAGTTTCCTGTTGTGCTGAAGGAACTGCGGTCAGAGCCTTTAAGCGTGCATGAGTTGTACCGGCGCGTGATAAAGAAGATGGACGGCGTAAATGAGTTTATAGATGTGCTCGACTGCTTATATGCGCTTAGAAAGATTGAGTACGACGAAAATGAGGAAGTATTACGCTATGTTGTATGAAATAGAATGCGACCAGTTCGCTGAAACGATAAACGGGCAGCGTGTCCCGAGAGGACGGATTCGGTTCCGACCGGGCCTGAACACTGTCCTTGGGGATAAGCAGGGTGAAAACTCCATCGGGAAGTCTACTTTCCTGCTGGCAGTGGATTTCTGCTTCGGCGGCGGCGACTATCTGGACAGCGAGAAAACAAAAAATAACGTGGTTAAGTTTGTCGGAAACCACGTCATCAAGTTCGCTTTCAAGTTTGGAGAGCGTATCGAATATTATTCCAGAAGTACGCTGGACCCTAACCATGTCAGTATATGCGATGAGAATTATAACGAGATCGGCGATCCGATTTCGGTGACTGATTTTCAGGATCATCTTTTTGCTTCGTATCAGATTCAGAAGGTGCAGTGCAGCTGGCGCAGCCTGGTAGGACGCTTTGCCAGAATCTACGGCAGGCACAATTACAGCGAGGAGTTTCCGCTGCAATATGGCAAAGAGCCAGATGCCGATGCGATTAAGGCACTGGAACAGATCTATGGCGTTTATGACCTTGTGAAGGAATATGAGGATTTTTACAAGGAAAAGAACAAACGTAAAACCATCAGAACAACCGCTACCAATCTGGGAGAAATCGTAACCGTTGCGAGGACAAAGAAACAGGTCAAGGCCAACACCAAGGAAATCAAGGAACTCGAGAAAAAACTGGAAGAACTCCTGAACAGTGAAGATAGTTCTCTCTCGGAAAAAGATACGGCACAGCTTGATAAGGCCGCGGAAATCAAGGGACAGATCACTGTCCTTAAGCGGCGCAGAACAAGACTTGTATCGCAGCTGAATGCTGTCAAGGCGAACCTTGAAGAGGGCCTGACTCCGACTTCGGACGATATCCAAGATCTTAAGGAGTTCTTCCCTGATGCAGATATTGCAAAGCTCGAAACTATCGAGCATTTCCATAAGAAGATGCAAACTATCCTGACAGATGAGATGTCAGAAGAGGTACAGAGGCTGGAGGCGCTGATCGCTGAATCCAAAAAGGAAATGCAGCGGCTTGAGGAAGAACAGCGCAAGCTCGGCGTTCCGACACATGTCTCGAAGAAATTTCTGGATGAGACCGTTCGACTGCGCAGCCGGATCAATTTCCTGAAGACGCAGAATGAAGGATACGATGAATCCCAGAAACTTGCCAACGAGACTAAAGACGCCAAGACCCGCATGGAGGATGCCAGAAAGAGTCAGCTGGATACCGTCCAGACCATAATCAATCAGGAAATGGTCAGGATGAACGACTTTATATACGACGGAAAACAGTATGCTCCTGAGATTAAATTTTCAGATGCAAAGAACGGAAATTCGAAGTACACATTCGGCTGTGATTGGAATTCTGGCACAGGAGAAAATTACAAGAATCTCATCATTTTTGACCTGAGCGTATTCAAGACCACGGAGCTTCCGTTTATCGTGCATGACTCGCTTATCTTCAAGAACATAGCCGACTTGCCGATTGATAAGATCATGCAGCTCTACGTGAACAGCGGGAAGCAGGTCTTCATATCGTTTGATAAGCATAAGGCGTTTACGGAATATACAGCAAAGACGGTCTACGATACCCGCGTGATCGAGCTTCATAGCGATGGTGGAGAGTTGTTTGGATGGTCATGGGCTAAGAAGACAGAAAACGAATCAGGCGAAGTGCCGTCAGAGGATGACGAGAAATAAACTGATGGAGGTGCGTATGCGTATCAGTTACAGGCCCTTATGGGTAATACTTGCAGAACGGGAAATGTCAAAGAAGGATCTGCGTAAATTAAGCGGGATCAGCACAGCTTCTCTCGCAAAGCTCGGCAAAGGCGAAAACCTGACGACCGATGTGCTTTTGAAGATCTGCGAAGCATTAAACTGCAATATAAATGAAATTGTAGAGACGGTTCCGGATGATGATGAAAAGGGAGCCACCAATAAACCGGAGGAAAAGAAGAATGCTGCAAAGCACAAACAAGGCACTCAAAGAAGCCAGTCCTTATAATGCAGCGATAACAAGAGAACAGTTTTTATTTTATGAAATGCGCACCACGGCAAAACTTGTAAACGATGGACTTGATAAGGATGCTGTGGTTGAACATATTGTGTCGGAGAATCTGTTTCAGTACCCGACGGAAAAATCCGTCCGGAAGATGGCGCTGGCCTGCCTCCGGAGACTGGACGCAATGGAGGATGATACACTTGTTGCGGCCATTGCGACGCAGCCGAGCGACGTGGCAAAGCAGATCTGCCTCTATGCCATGATGCGGCAGTACTGCTTAGTATGGGATTTTATGCTGACGGTTATCGGAGAAAAATATCAGAAGCTCGACAGCTCCTTTGGCAGAGTGGATCTGAATACATTTTTCATGCGCCTGCAGGAGCAGGACGACTGGGTGGCTACATGGAGCGATTCCACCATTACGAAAGTCAGACAGGTGCTGACGAAAACGCTCGTGGAGAATGATTATCTGGACAGCACGAAAGCAGACCATCTGAATCCGGTATTGATCAGTCCAGTTCTTGAAAATGCGATCAGGAACGATGGAATGTCACAGGCGTTACCGGCCTTTAACTGTTTGTCGTAGGAGGAAATATGAGCGGAGAAATAGATGAGCGATTGGATAAAGTTCGAGAACTCCTGAAAGATCCGGATTTTCTGGAAGGAAACGGGCTGTCCAACGAAGTAAATATCAGGATGTTCTGCTATGAGGCAAAAGACGAAATGCGTGTCCGTCACTTTGTGCAGCAGATCCTGACAGATCAGACACTGCCGTGTCATCTGAAAGAGTACAACTTATATGAGATTTTTCTGCGTTGCTGCGAGGACAAGCGAATACTCTCGCGTATGTCGGAACAGGAGAAGAAGCGAGGCAAGGACCAGCTCCAGAAGATGATTGAGAAATCCATCACCGTGCAGACATATGTGGACAAGATCTGCAGCCAGGCTCCGGAAAAGGGAGACGTTCTTCTTTTAACCGGTGTTGGAGATGTATTTCCATTCATGCGGATTCATATGCTGCTGGAAGCCTTGCAACCACGAGTCGGAGGCGTTCCGATTCTAGTGATGTATCCGGGAACATTCGATGGAAGGCACGTGAAGCTGTTTGACAGACTTAAGCCGAATCCTTACTACAGGGCGTTCAACATAATATAGGAGGACCCACCAGATGAAAATTCAGGAAATGTTTGTTGATGATATCAACCGAAAGATAAATGGTGTCATCAAGGTAGATCAGGAAGACAATTCAACTGAACAGGAGCTGAACGAGTACGTTATCACCCGTGAGCTGAAGAAACATTTCATTACTTTCTTCAATTATTATGATGACGCGTTTGATGTACCGACATCGGATATCGGCGTCTGGGTCTCAGGTTTCTTTGGAAGTGGTAAATCTCACTTTCTGAAGATGCTCTCCTATATTTTGGAAAACAGAACCATCAACGGTATCCCTACAGTTGAGCGCTTTCGCAAAAAATTTGCTGATGATCCTGCGACCTTCATGCTCATTGATAAAGCGACAAAGGCACCGACTGAGACGATCCTTTTCAATATAGACATTGAAGGGTTCAGCAATAAGGACAATACGGCTGTTCTGAAGGTTTTCGCCAAGATGTTCTATAACCATCTAGGTTTCCTCGGCGAGGATCTGAAGGTGGCGAAGCTGGAACAGTTCATTGAAAAGCAGGGCAAGACCGAAGAATTCCGCCGTGTTTTTGAAGAAAAGAACGGTGCACCGTGGGTAGAAACCCGTGATTCCTTCGGCTTCTTTGAAGATGACGTTGTGGAGACACTCGAGGAAGTACTCGGCATGAGTGAGACCGCTGCTCGAAACTGGTTTAACGGAACGGAGACAGCGGAAATCAGCATCGCCCAGCTTGTTTCCGAGATCAAAGATTATGTAGACAGCAAGCCGAAGAACTTCCGTCTTCTCTTCATGGTAGACGAAGTCGGCCAGTATGTCGGCACCGACACAAACTTACTTCTCAACCTGCAGTCTCTTGTGGAAAAAGTCGGCAGTGAGTGCGGGGGCAAGGTCTGGATCGTCTGTACCGGCCAGGAAGCCATTGATGAGATTATCAAGGTTCGCATGGATGAGTTCTCACGTATTCAGGCAAGATTTAAGACAAGGCTCTCCCTGTCCTCATCAGCTGTCGATGAAGTCATTCAGAGGAGACTCCTTACCAAGAAGCCGGAAGCTGCAACTGTCCTTCGGGACCTGTATGAGCGTAACGATTACGTAATGAAGAACCTCTTCAGCTTTACAGATTCCGTGCTGGATATCAAAGGCTACAGTGGGCCGGAAGATTTCGTTGTAAACTATCCATTTGTGCCGTATCAGTTCATCCTGATCCAGAAGATCTTCTCGGAGATAAGGAAGCACGGAGCTGCCGGAAAGCACTACTCCGGAGCAGAGCGTTCTATGCTGGACGGCTTCCAGATCGTGGCAAAGTCCATCGAGGATAAGGACGAGCATGCCATTGCACCGCTTTATCCGTTCTATGACAGCGTCCATTCCTTCCTCGACGGATCAATCCGCCGGGTGATCGAGCGCTGCCAGAAGGCCGCAGATAACCATGACGGTATTGAGGATTATGATGTCAAGGTGTTAAAGCTTCTTTACCTCATTCGGTACATTGATGATGTAAAGGCAAATCTCGATAACATCGTCATCCTCATGGCGGATGACATTCGTGCCGACAAGATCGAACTCAGGCAGGTTGTGCAGAAGTCCCTCGACCGTCTGAAGAGCCAGAACTATATCGACCGCCGCGGTGACGCTTATATCTTCTTAACTGATGAGGAGCAGGATATTGCTCGAGATATCGCGAATACATCTGTGGATACTGCCAAGATCGTAGAACGTATCGGCCAGATGATTTTCGGTGATATTTATACACAGAAGAAATATCGCTATGGGAAGTATGACTTTCCATTTGATGAAATGATAGATTCCACATCCATTGGTTCGGTGACCGGGGGCATGACGCTGCGCTTTCTGACTGTGGCGGCGGACGCTGACGACAAGCAGGAGCTCCGTCTGATGACGGAGTCCAAAGGCAAGAGCGCAATCATTGTGCTTGCGGACACGCCGTATTACGAATATCTGGAAAATGCTATGAAGATACGTCAGTATGTGAAGCAACGCAATGTGAATCAACTGGCGAAATCCGTACAGGACATTATCCGCGATCAGCAGGATGAAGCCGGAAAATATGAAACGTCGGCAAAAGAAGAACTGGAGAAGGCTATCATCGGAGCGCAGTTCTATGCAGATGGCGAACGCATTGAAGTAACCGGAGGTACAGCTTCCGCAAGGATTGATGATGCTCTGAAATATCTGGTAGCTCATGTTTACAGCGAGCTGGATCTTATCACCAAGAATGCGGAAACCGATGCTGATGTCATTGAAATTCTTCGTGGCACGAATCCACAGATAGCAGGTACGGAGGACAACCGGGATGCAGCTGCTAAGGTGGAGGAATATCTCGAAATGCAGTCTGCGAAGAAGCTCCCGACCCCGATGGAGGACATCCAGACACGCTATCAGAAGATTCCATATGGCTGGAAAGAAATCGATGTCGCCGCAGTTGTTGCACTTCTCATTTATCAACAGAAGGTCACAATCAAATATGGCGGCGCAACAATACGTCCGGATAATGCAAAGCTACCGGATATGCTCCGCAAGAAATCTGAACGTGGCAAGGCAATGATTTCCATGAAGCAGTCCGCTTCGGCGCAGAAAATGAAAGCCGCAAAGGAAATCATACGAGAGTACTTTGACATCATGGATGTGCCAGATGATGAGGACAGCCTCGTCATGAAGATAATCGAGCTGTTTGAGAAACAGAAGAATCATTATGAAGAACTGAACCGCAGATATGATGGTCACAAATATCCTGAACACAATAAGGTATCTGCTGCCATTTGTCTGATGGATGATTTGCTCTCTCAACAGAAGGACAATATTGCCCTGATCGATCGTCTGGTGGCGGATGAAAACAAGCTCCTTGACAGTAAGGAAGATCTGCAGCCGGTCGAAGGTTTCTTCAAGAATCAGGTTACAGTCTTCGATGCTGCCGTGAAGATGGAAGCAGATCTCCGCAATGACCTTCCTTATATTCAGAAGGATGAAGAAACCAATACTGCGTTGAATCAGATCCGCAAAATCACAATGGTAGACGGAACTAATCCGGCAGTGTATAGGCAGATCCCTCAGCTCAATGGACTGATGGATAAGGTCCGCACCGGGCACAACCAGCTACTTGAAGAAAAGCGAAAAGAGCTTCTGGAAATTGTACGTCAGTGCCTTGCCGAGATTCATCAGGCTGGCGGTGATGGCAGCGAGTTTAAGAATGCCATTGAGAAGGCTGACAATTACTTCACACAGATGAAGGATCAGATCGCCACAACGAAGACTATTGTTCTGCTCGATGGTATGACCACACAGATGTGGAATTATAAGGATGATACAGTGGCGGCTATTGAATTAGAAAAGACACCGGAGCCGATAACGCCGACGAAGCCGGATCAGCCGAAGAAGCACATCAAGAATGTGTACCGGCAGGCGATCTTCAAGCAGGCGACACTGGAAAGTCAGGCGGACGTGGATGCCTATGTGGAGAGAATGCGCTCCTATCTGACCGCCCTCTTGAAGGACAGCGATGGAATCAAATTAAACTGAAGAAAGGATCATTTCATGAATAAGAATACGATAAAGAAATATGCTGTCTGGGCAAGAAATGAACTTATTGAGCGTGTCTCTCAGAAGGCGGATCAATACGAAATCAGCGCTGATGCCGATCCAAACGCGGACGCGGCGCACGGTGTCCTTCTGACTCCTTTGGAGAAGAAGCAGCGTGTTTCCCTGATTACTAAGGTGAAGGATAAAGGCATGGATCAGGTCATAGAGGAAGTGGCGTATACCTGGTTCAACCGCTTTGTTGCATTACACTTCATGGAAGTGAATAACTATCTCCCTTCCAAAGTGCGTGTATTCACAGATAACGAGGGAGCATTCAAGCCGGAGATTCTCGCAGAGGCGATACATCTGGAGATGGAAGGGCTCGATATGGAAAGAATTTATGCCCTGAAAGAAGCCAACGAAGAGGACGCTCTCTTCAAGTATCTCATCATCACCCAGTGCAATGCTCTCTCAGGTGTTCTGCCGGGCATGTTCCAGAAGATTTCTGATTACACGGAGCTTCTGTTTCCGGATAATTTGCTCAGAGATGGCAGCGCGATTGAACAGATGGTCGCTCAAATTCCTGAGGAAGATTGGAAAGATCAGGTACAGATCATTGGATGGTTGTATCAGTATTACAACACTGAGCCGAAGGATAAGGTTTTCGCAGACTTAAAGAAGAATAAGAAGATCACAAAAGAGAAGATCCCTGCCGCTACGCAGCTGTTCACGCCGGACTGGATCGTCCGCTATATGGTCGAGAACTCTCTCGGACGCTTATGGATAGAGGGCCATCCGAACGATGACCTGAAAGCGAACTGGAAATATTATCTTGAAGAGGCAAAGCAGGAACCGGAGGTTCAGAAGCAGCTTGACGAGATCAAAAAGGAATACGCGACGCTTACTCCAGATCAGATCCGCTGTATCGATCCCTGTATGGGCAGCGGTCACATAATCTGCTACATGTTTGACGTGCTGATGCAGATATATGAGGCGTATGGATATACCGCACGTGACGCGGTATCGAGTATAGTCCAGAACAATCTCTATGGTCTGGATATCGACGAACGTGCATCTCAGCTCGCCTATTTTGCCGTGATGATGAAGGCCTGCCAGTATGACCGCAGGTTCCTTTCGCGCGGAATCCAGCCGCACGTTTATGCCATTATGGAGAGCAACGGCTTTGATCCGAATATGATTGACACTTTTACAGATGATCGTAAAGAGTTGAAAGCGGCGATGAATTCGCTGATTTCCGATATGTATGATGCTAAGGAATATGGATCCATTCTGAATGTAAATCCTGTGGACTTCCCATCTCTTTATGCCCGTTTCGACGAGATACGGAATGAGAATCCGAATATGTATACGTATCAGATTCTGGATGAGCTTCTGCCGTTTGTACAGGTCGCAGAGGCGATGGTACAGAAATATCACGTTGTCGTGACGAATCCGCCGTATATGGGCTCATCCGGCATGAGCGGGAAACTGTCTGAGTTCATTAAAAAGCATTATCCGGACAGTAAGTCTGATCTGTTTGCTGTTTTCATTGAACGCTGTGGTCATATGGTAAAGAAGGATTACTATCAGGCTATGATTACGCAGCATTCGTGGATGTTCCTCAGCAGCTTCAAGAAGCTCCGTAAAAAGATGTTGCAAAAGACGACTGTCAATATGGCGCATCTTGGAGCACGTGCTTTCGAGGAGATCAGTGGCGAGGTCGTGCAGACTACGAGTTTTGTGTTGATGAATCGTTCAATTCAAAATTACAAAGGTGTTTATTGCCGATTGATTGATCCGACATCACAGCAAGGCAAAGAAGATATGTTCATAAGTGGAGACAATCGCTATGAATCCTCCCAGTCCAACTTCTCCAAAATCCCCGGCAACCCTGTGGCCTATTGGGCGAGTGAAACAGTTATCAGAATGTATTCGAATGGTCAAACCATGGAAAAAATTGCACATCCGAAAGTTGGAATGCAAACATCAAATAACGATAAGTATTTAAGAATGTGGTTTGAAGTAAACTATGAAGAATTCAAAGGAAACAGTTGGGGGCTTAAATGGATTAAGTATTTAAAGGGAGGGGCTTTCAGGAAATGGTATGGTAACCTCGAATATCTTTTAAGATATAATAAGAATCCTGACTATATTCTTCAACAAAAAAATGCCCGTGTACTTGGTATAGAATTTTTGAAAAAGCCTAAAATTACTTGGACAGACTTGACTTCAGGAAAAAACAGTTTTAGATACGCGCCCATAGATACGTTTTATGACATATCTGGCCACTGCTTTTTCCCAAGTGAGAAAGATCAATTCTGGTTATTAGGATACTCAAATACCAATGTTTTCAGCGATTTGCTAAAAATATTTAATTCAACATTTCATTGTCAAGTGGGGGATGTTGCAAAGGTAGCTGTGCCTATTTTAACGGAAGAAAAGAAGAATGAGATAACAAATCTTGTTCAATCGAATGTGAGCTTTTCAAAAATAGACTGGGATTCCTTTGAAAATTCATGGGATTTCCAGAAACATCCGCTGATCCGCAAAACTGCTACAATTGCTGAAGCTTTCACACAGTGGGAAACCGAATGTAACGACCGGTTCAATCGGCTCAAAACCAATGAGGAAGTGCTGAACAAAATTTTCATTGAAATTTATGGCTTACAGGACGAGCTGACGCCGGAGGAGGATGACAAAGATGTAACTGTCCGTAAGGCTGACCTCGGACGAGATATTCGCTCGTTTGTATCTTATGCAGTCGGATGCATGTTCGGTAGATATTCTCTTGACATAGATGGCCTTGCCTACGCAGGCGGCGATTGGGACGACTCGAAGTACAAAACTTTCATTCCGGACAAAGACGCTATTATTCCCATTACGGATGATGAGTATTTTACAGACGACATAGTAGGCAGATTCGTGGAGTTTGTCCGCACAGTATACGGCGCTGATATGTTGAAAGAAAATCTGAAATTCATCGCCGACGCTCTAGATGAGAAAGGCTCGACATCCCGTGAGGTGATCCGCAATTACTTCCTGAACAGCTTCTACAAGGATCATTTGAAGACATATCAGAAGCGTCCGATCTACTGGCTCTTTGATTCTGGCAAGAAGAACGGCTTTAAGTGCCTTGTTTACATTCACCGCTATCAGCCGGATACGATTGCCCGTATTCGCACGGATTATGTCCATGAGCAGCAGGCGCGTTATCGGACGGCTATTTCCGGTCTGGAACGACAGATCAATGGTGCTTCGACATCAGAGCGTGTCCGTCTGAATAAGCAGCTCACAAAGATTCGTGATCAAGCTGAGGAAACTCGTCTGTACGAAGAAAAAATCCACCATCTTGCGGATCAAATGATCTTGATTGATCTGGATGATGGCGTGAAACATAACTATGCAATATTCCAGGATGTTCTTGCGAAGATAAAGTGATGAGGAATTTTAATGGATACTAAAGAATCAGCAGAAAAAGATAATACGACTGGTAAAGATGGATCTATTGATTCCGGAAGTCAATACCCATCAGCTCAGTTTCTTGTAGATGCCTGTTTTAATGATTATCAGAGACTTCAGGACAACTACAGTAAGGTCTATGAGAAGACGAATATTGCGTTGGCATTTGTGGGGGTCGTCTTAACCATTATGCTTACTACATTGGATTTCTCATCGTTATCAAAGATTATGGGAAACATGAATGTGGGACAGCTGTTATTGGTGTTGATAGAAATAGGATGCTGTATTTGCGGGGTAGGGCTTCTTCTTATTTCTGCGATTAAGTTTTTGTACCTTTTGAAGGGGAAAGACATTCCTGTTTTTAACAGTGTGGATGTAAGAGATGCCGAACTGTATAGAGAAGACAATGAAACAGCAGCAATGTGGTTGATAGATAAATATACTTCGGTTGTGTTTGAACTTAGGCCTATTGTCGAGAGGAAGCAAAAAGCTTTTGATTCAACATTAACGATGACTATCGGCGGTATCATCTTATATTCCATTTCAGTTATTTTGCAAAAAGGAGGCTTTTAGATGAGTGATTCTTCAATAAATGATATTAAAAGTGGAAAAGGATTAAAACCCTTGCAAGGTGAGAATGCTCCTAAATCCGGTGTTACTATGGAGCATAGATCTCAAGATAATATTAAAGTTTCGCAGAGTAATGCGGGAGTTACTCATGAAACCTTTTCTTATCATACAGATGGTGAAAAATTAGGAAGCGACAAGTAACAGACAGGAGGGAATTTATGGCTCTGCCTGATTCAGATAAAGTAATACAGGAGTTGAACCGCAGGTTTGCAGCTCCACTCACAGAGTTTTACAAGCGCCGGATCATCTTCTGGTATGACGAGGACAGGGATTTTGAGGAGAAGGTACAGACTGGTGAGATCGAGCTTTCAGACGCAAAGCTCGTCACGCTTGGTGAGACAAATAATTTTGAAGTAAAGAAGCTTCTGACGCATGACGACAGGACGAGCAATTTCTGTGTCTATTGCCCGGTCACATATCCAGATGAAAAGAACTGGCTTCTGCCGGTTCAGCTTTACAGCGAGGAATTCCGTGCGGATCTTGTTTCCATCTGGCTTGAGGAGATGGGCATAGAGAACACGGCGAACCTGCGTAAGACTGTGAAGGACTATCGACCGTTTTTCAAGACGAAGGCTCACCGAACGAAGGTTGCAAATCTCAATCAGAAGATTACTGCGCCTGTACATCTGCATAAGGCTGTGATTGCGGTTCTCTGCGGTGTGAAAGATACCGGCCCGAATCTTCTGATCCGGACAGTGCTCCGTGCTGGGACAAATCAGGAGCAGAACGGCATTTATCAGTCGCTTGTAAAGTATGGGGCGGACTCTGTCTTCTGGCAGATGGTAGCACAGGTGACCGGATACCGTGAAGAAACGCCTGATCTCGGTAGGCTTTCCTGCCACATTCTGATGACAGCCGCCACGCGTACGATGCACATGGACAATCTGGTCGGACTGGATAACTTCATTTCTATTCCGCATCAGAGCTATTGCTACGACTTTATGTCTGAGTGGATGCATTCAGATGAGGCGCAGGATCTTTACGGACTCGCTAGGGAAACCGAGGACGAGTTGCGCCTTCCGGCAAGATTCAGCCAGCTGCCGGTTACGGAGCTTGTCGATACGGAGTTCTTCCCTTGTATTGACGAGTGCATCTTGAAGAACTTTATGGCAGATATCGTGAATAATACGCTGGATGCGGATGCCGCACTTACAGTAATTGACCGGCGGCGGACGTATCTTTGGTACAAGCACGTGGAAAATTATTATACCGGCGTTGTGCAGGCAGCTAATATGCAGAAATTCTATCTGGATCATTCTGCTGGATTCCATACCGTGGAGCCGCATAAGGTATGGAAGGAATACATCAGTGATTATTATCACATGGATACTTACTACCGGCTGTTCCAGAATGCATTCCTGAATTCATTGACTTCCTCCAACGAGCAGCTTGACGATCTGTTCAAACAGGTGGCAGACAGTATCGAAAACCTGTATGTGAACTGGTACCTGGATAATCTCGGCACGAACTGGGCAACTGCGGCAAAGGATAATCTGAAAGAATACGGTCGGATTCTGGAAGTGCCGCAGCAGCGGGACTTCTACAGGTCGCGTGTTGAAAATGCGGATACGCGAGTGTTTGTGATAATTTCTGATGCCATGCGTTATGAGGTGGCCGTCACTCTGGCAAATGAGCTCCGTCAGGAGACGCAGGCGAAGGTTACAATGGAGTCCTGTGAGGGCATTTTCCCAACGGTGACGAAATTCGGCATGGCGGCTCTGCTTCCGCATAAGAACCTTAAAGCTACGTTACAAGCAAATGGCACGATTGGTGTGCTGGCTGATGGGCAGCCAACGGACGCTGGATGCCGCGATGGCATTTTGAAATCTGCTGATCCGTCGAGCGTTACTCTGCAATATAAAAACATCATCAAAATGAAACGTGCCGATCGGAGCGCTCTCGTCAAGGGAATGGATGTCGTGTACATCTATCATAACCGGATTGATGAGACAAGCCATACGGACGAGACAAAGGTATTTGCTTCTTGTGAAGAAACGATCAGTGAGCTCAAGAACATGGTACGAATCATCGTCAATGAATTCAGCGGGACGCGGATCTTCATCACATCGGATCACGGCTTTATTTATACAGCAAGACCACTCTCTGAAGATGCAAAGGTCGATAAGACTACGGCTTCCAGTGAAGATGTAGAGGTTGACCGCAGATATCTGATCACGAAAAAAGGCGCGAGGCCGAATTTTCTGTTACCAGTGAAATTCTTAGATGATGAGAATTATGATGCTTTTGCTCCGATTGGAAATACCCGAATCAAGAAAAAAGGCCCAGGTCTATATTTCGTGCACGGCGGTATCAGCCTGCAGGAAATGGTTGTGCCGGTGATCGATTACCACTACATGCGTACGGACAGTGCGGAATACCGGAAGAACAAAAATAAGTACGATACTAAGCCGGTGACACTGAGTCTGCTCTCTGCAAGCCGGAAGATCAGCAATATGATCTTCTCACTGAACTTCTATCAGAAGGAAGCTGTCGGAGCCAACCGCGAAGCAGCCACCTATCTGTTATATTTTACAGATTCGGAAGGCAAGCAGGTCAGCGATACCCAGCGTGTCATTGCGGATCGCACCGGAAGCGATAATCAGGACAGAACATTCCGCGTGAGCTTCAATCTGAAGTCAATGAAATATAGCAGCACGGAAAGCTACTACCTTGTGATTGCTGACGAAAGTGGTCTGCAGCTGCCGCAACGTGAAGAATTCCAGATCGACATTGCTTTTGCCGTGGATGATTTTGACTTCTTCAGCTAAGGAAGGATGACAGTAAATGGATGAACAGGTTACCGGGGATAAAAGCACCCGTGAAATCATAAAAGAAAAATTACGCAAGAACTTTGACGGCAAAATCGTGCGCAAGGACCTGACGAAGAAAATAAAGGAAGGTGCAAACGTTCCGGTTTATGTACTGGAGTTTCTTCTCGGCCAGTACTGCAGTACGGATGACGAAGAAACTATCGAACAGGGAATTGAAAACGTGAAGAAGATCCTTGCGGACAACTATGTCCGTCCGGATGAGGCACAGAAGGTTTTGTCGAAGCTGAGGCAGCGTGGAAGTCATACCGTCATTGATATGGTAACCGTTGACCTCAACTTGCGTTATGACGAATATGAAGCATCATTTTCAAATCTCGGGTTGAGCGGGATTCCGATCAGCGAGGATTATCCGGAACGATATGACCGTCTGCTCTGCGGGGGAATCTGGTGCATCGTCCAGTTGGAGTATGATTCCGGCGAGGATGCCGTGCCTGAAATCATTTCACCCTCCGGAGATAGACTGCAGTCAAAGCGTAAAAAGCAGAAGGATCAGACGCCGATCAGTATTCGGAAACTCACACCGATCCAGCTCCCGAATGTGGATATGGATGGATTGAAAGAGGGTCGGAAGGATTTCACTAAGGAAGAATGGCTCGATATTCTCATGCGTTCCATTGGCATGGAGCCGGATGAACTGACCTATCGGGAGAAGTGGCTTCTCCTGACGCGTATGATTCCTTTGGTGGAAAACAACTTCAATCTCTGCGAGCTTGGTCCGCGCTCTACCGGTAAGTCCTATCTCTATAAAGAAGTATCACCGAATAGTATTCTTGTCTCCGGTGGCCAGACGACGGTTGCAAATTTATTTTACAACATGGGACGAAAGACAATGGGACTCGTCGGCTTGTGGGATTGCGTTGCTTTCGATGAGGTTGCCGGGATCAAGTTCAAGGATAATGACGGAATCCAGATTATGAAGGATTACATGGCTTCCGGATCCTTTGCTCGTGGCAAAGAGGAAAAGGCAGCATCCGCCTCAATGGTTTTTGTCGGTAATATCAATCAGAGTGTGGATGTGCTCCTTAAGACATCGAGCCTCTTTGCTCCATTCCCGCCGGAGATGGGAACCGATACAGCATTCCTAGACCGTATTCACTGCTATCTGCCGGGATGGGAAGTTCCGAAATTCCGTCCGGAGCATTTTACGGATGATTACGGCTTTATCACTGATTACCTGGCCGGATGGATCCGGGAGATGCGAAAAGAGCAGCTCGGAGATGCACTGGATCATTACTTTCGTCTCGGAAAGAATCTGAATCAGCGTGACGTGATTGCCGTGCGCCGAATGGTTGACGGGTACTTGAAGCTGATGTACCCGAATGGCGAATTCACGAAGGATGACGTGGAGGAAGTTCTGAAGATTTCTCTTGAAATGCGTCGGCGTGTGAAAGAGCAGCTCAAGAAGCTTGGCGGCATGGAATTCTACGATGTGAATTTCAGCTATATCGATAATGAAACATTTGAGGAAAAATATATATCCGTACCAGAGCAGGGCGGTGGAAAATTAATCCCGGAAGGAATCTGTAATCCGGGTCAGGTTTACACAGTTTCCTGCGGTAAGAGTGGAATGATTGGAGTATTCCGATTGGAATCTCAGATGCTGCCGGGAAACGGAAAACTTACCTGCACAGGCATCGGAAGCGACCGTGGTGCGAAAGAAGCAACGAATACAGCATTTAACTTCTTGAAGGCAAATGCCAAGAGAATCAGCGGATCCATCAGCATGACCTCGAAGGATTACAACATCAATTATCAGGATTTACAGGGGATTGGCATTACAGAGAAGCTGGCTTTGCCGACGGTTATTTCTATCTGTTCGATTGCATTAAATCGTCCGACACAGAGCTCTCTTGCCGTCCTCGGCGAGATCAGTATTGCCGGAACCATGATCAAGGTAGATGAGCTGGCGAATGCACTGCAGGTATGCCTTGACAGCGGGGCAAAGAAGATCTTACTTCCGATTACATCGGCAGCGGATATGGGAACTGTGCCGCCGGAGCTGATAGGTAGCTTTCAGATTATCTTCTATCAGAGCGCGGAGGATGCAGTGTTTAAGGCACTGGGAGTAGAATGAAGTGAAAGGCGTTATTAATGGACATAATAGGAATTCTTTTTAACGTAGCAATCTTAATTGCCGTCTATGTTTTTTATAGGCTGATTAAGAATTACGTTCCGTCATATTTTGATGAAAAAGGAAAGAATCTCGCTACCAAGCAGGATATAGCAGAAATCACTCGAAAGACTGAAGAAGTACAGAAAGAATTTAAAGAAGGGTTTGAACTGTTCTCGTCTGATGTCAGATTCAAATATGATTTTTTCTATAAACAGTATTCGGAGTTGTACTGTAAGTTATACTCTATTGTTATCCAATCTGAGTATGTCAGACAGTATATTAAATTGACAGGTGGGAAGGAACTGACTTTTGATGATACGCCATTTATTGAGGTTTCAAAAGCTCATAGGCAAACAGAAAAATTAACGATTAAGAATGGCGAGGGCTCTACATACGAAAGAAAAAATGAGGATATAGAAACCCCGGTTTCGCAATTCAATAAGCACCAACTTTGCGAGTATATCATTCAGAATGATAGCTTGGCATCTCAACACCTTTTGAAATTAGCCGTTTCTTATAGGTTTGTGTATGTCGAGTGCTATGCTAAAACTGGACAGGGGTGGGATAAGAATTTAGACAGCCTTT
>OFPS01000107.1_pt1 | contig 109020 bp, 108 predicted proteins | sample 1542111 | NCBI WGS metagenome assembly OFPS01 (sample SAMN04209233, study PRJEB22552) | human gut metagenome | biome: gut; material: feces | host: Homo sapiens | place: USA: Oklahoma | reverse complement strand
TAAACATTTGTGAGGACTTATAAAAGGTTTTGCGTCTATCAAATCAATAAAAAATGCAAAGAGCGCGTTGGACAGAGATTTGCCAAACGCGCTCTTTACTTCGTTCACCGCTTGACGGCAAAAAAAAACTATGGTATTATCGCCTTGCCTAAGGAAAGACACATCTGACCAACGGCAAAGAATTCATTCTACCGTTCTGACAGCAAGGATACGCTCCGAGCCGGAAGAAGAGGGAAAATCAAAGGTGCAGCACTGCTGCGCTAAGCTTGTTGTTTCCATCCCTTCTGCTGAACGGCGGAAGGGATGATTTATTTTACGAAGGAGAATGCGTTTATGGAAACGAGAGTCGCCGTGCTGGCTGTTATCGTCCGCGAGGGGAGCTCCGTTCAGCCGTTCAACGAGCTGCTGCACCAGTATGGGCAGTATATCATCGGGCGTATGGGCGTACCCTACCGTGAAAAGGGCGTGAATATCATCAGCGTCGCGCTCGATGCGCCGGGCAACGTCATCTCCGCCCTGTCGGGAAAGATCGGCCGTCTGGACGGCATCACCGCCAAAACGGTCTATGCGCCCGAGGACAGTATCGGAAAGGAAGAGATCAAATGAAAAAGAATTGGAATCGCATTTTTGCCCTGTGCCTGACGCTTGCGCTCGTCTTCTCGCTCGCTGCCTGCGGGCAGAAAGCGGACGAGCCCGACGCGCAGGACGAGCAGCAAACCGAGCAGGAGGAGTTTACCCCTGCGAGCTACTCCATCGCCGCGCTCAAGGGTCCCACGGCTATGGGGCTTGTGAAGCTGATGAAGGACAGCGAGAGTGGCGAAACGACTGGCAATGAATATACCTTTACGCTCGCCGGCTCTGCCGACGAGGTGACGCCCGCGCTTATCAAGGGCGAGCTCGACATGGCCTGCGTGCCCGCGAACCTCGCCGCCGTGCTCTACAATAAGACGGAGGGCGAGATCGAGGTGCTGGCGGTCAACACGCTCGGCGTTCTCTACATCGTGGAAAACGGCGAGAGCGTGCACTCCATGGCCGACTTGAGGGGCAAGACCATCGTGGCGGCGGGCAAGGGCTCTACGCCGGAATACGCCCTGCGCTATCTTCTCACGGAAAACGGCATTGATCCCGATCACGATGTGACGATCGACTGGAAGAGCGAGCACAGCGAGTGTGTCGCGGCGCTGGCTTCCGGTCAGGCGAGCGTTGCGCTCCTGCCCCAGCCCTTCGTCACCGTGGCGCAGAGCAAGATTGAGGGACTGCGCATGGCGCTCGATCTGAATGCTGAATGGGACGCGCTTGATAACGGCTCGGCGCTCATCACGGGCGTCATTGTTGCCCGCCGCGCGGTCGTGGAGGAAAATCCCGCCGCCGTGGAGGCCTTTCTCAAGGACTACGCCGCGAGCGTTGACTACGTGAACGCCAACACCGCGGATGCCGCCGCGCTCATCGGCGAATACGGCATCGTGGACGCCGCCGTCGCGGAAAAGGCACTGCCCTACTGCAACATCGTCTGCCTGACGGGGGCAGACCTTCTTGAGGCGCTGCCCGGTTATTTAGAGGTGCTCTACAATGCGTCTCCCGCCGCTGTCGGCGGCAAGATGCCGGATAACAGCTTCTATTTCGCGTAAATTCTTTGCGGCGGCGGGCGCTGTCCCGCCGCCGTATTTCAAGGAAAGGAGAGATGATGCATGCGCGGAAAAAAGCAGAACGTGCGCCTCTGGGCGGTCGTTTTCTGGCTTGTCGTCTGGCAGGTCGCCGCGATGGCACTTCACGCGGCGTACCCACACGGCGCGCTGCTGCTCCCCTCTCCCCTTGCCGCTCTTGCACGGCTGATGGCACTGGCGGGGACGGCGGCGTTCTGGCGCGCGGTGTGGCTATCGAGCCTGCACATTCTTGGCGGATTTATGCTCTCCTGCGTGCTGGCGGTCATACTTGCTGCGCTTTCTGCGCGTGATCGCCGCGTCGAAGAGCTGCTTGCGCCGCTTGTCATGCTCGTAAAGACCGTGCCGGTGGCATCATTCATCATTTTGGCGCTTGTGTGGCTGTCGAGCAAAACGCTGCCGCTTTTTATCGCAGCGCTGATGGTCTTTCCTCCCGTGTACCTCAATGTGCTCGAGGGCGTGCGCTGTACGGACGCTTCCCTGCTGGAGATGGCGCGGGTCTTCCGCGTGCCGTTTTCGCGCACACTGCGGGGGATCTATCTTCCGCAGGTGCTGCCCTACTTTCGCTCCGCCGTCAGTACGGCGCTGGGACTTTGCTGGAAGGCCGGCACCGCGGCGGAGGTCATCGCCCTCTCCGGCGGTTCCATCGGTGAAAAGCTCTATCATGCCAAGATCTATTTCGAGACCGCCGACCTCTTCGCCTGGACGGCGGCGATCGTGCTGATCTCGGCGCTCTTTGAGCGGCTGTTCCTCTATTTTGTCGACAGCATGGCGGAAAGGTGGGGTGCATGATGGAACTGCGGGTCGAAGGTTTGTGCAAGAGCTATGACGGAAAGACCGTACTGGACAATGTATCATTTACTGCCGGCATCGGTGTGACGCGCCTGCTTGGCCCATCCGGCATTGGCAAGACGACGCTGCTGCGCGTGCTGCTCGGTCTGGAAGTTCCCGACCGCGGCAGGATCGAAGGAAATGCGCTTCGCTGGGCGGCGGTCTTTCAGGAAAACCGGCTGCTTGACGGGTTGGATGCGGAGGGAAACCTTCGCTTTGCCCTCGGTACTGCGTATGACGCTTCCTTGGCGCAATCGCTCCTTTGCGAGCTGGGACTTGGCGATGCGGGAAAAAAGAAGGCGCGCGACTATTCCGGCGGCATGCAGCGCCGTCTGGCGCTTGCCCGCGCGCTGCTGGCACCGTCCGACGCGCTTGCGCTCGACGAACCGTTTACGGGGTTGGACTCGGAAAACCGCGAGTCTGCGCTGCGCGCGATCCTGCGCGCGGCGGAGACAAAAATCGTGCTGCTTTCTACGCACGAGGAGCTGTCCCTTCCCTGCCGGAGCATCGAACTGTAATATGACAAAAAAGGAAGCGCAGGCTGTATTGCCTGCGCTTCCTTTTTGCTGCGGTACAGCAGGAAAAGAACGCCTGCTTTGGGCTTTGGCGCGTCTCTGTCTATTGACATTGCGCGGCAACAGCGCCTATCATGATTTTGCTTGTGTGATCACATTTTCAGGAAGAGGATGAAAGAAGATGAAGCAGGAGAAAAAGAAATGGTCGCAGGCGATGACCTTTATCGTGCTCTTTGGCATCGTGAGCCTGTTTTCCGATATGACGCACGAAGGTGCGTCCAGCATTCGCGGCGCGTATCTTTCCCTGCTGGGGGCGAGCGCGGGCATGATCGGCTTTGTGTCCGGACTCGGCGAGCTCGTGGGCTACTCGATGCGCTATGTGTTCGGCAAGCTGACGGACAAGACGAAGCGCTATTGGCCGATGACGATCTTCGGCTATCTTCTCGATGTACTGGCCGTTCCCGCATTGGCACTCGTCGGCGAGCACGGCTGGATGTGGGCTTGCGCTCTGCTCATCATTCAGCGCATGGGCAAGGCCATCAAAAAGCCGGCAAAGGACACGATCATGTCCTTCGCCGCCTCGCAGGAGGGCGTGGGCAGGAGCTTCGGCATTCAGGAGGTGCTCGACCAGATCGGCGCGTTCGCAGGCCCGGTGCTGCTCTACCTCGTGATGCTCTTTCAGACCGGCGGCACGACCTTTGCGGTCTATTCCCGCTGCTTTGCCGTGCTTGCCATTCCAGGGGCGATCACGATCCTGCTGCTGCTCTTCACGCGCATGAAGTTCCCGAACCCCGAACGCTTTGAGCCTGAACCGAAGGAATATGTCCCCTTCAAGATGAAAAAGGAATTCGTGCTCTATATCGCGGGCATCAGCCTCTTTGCCTTCGGCTTCATCGACTATTCCATCATCATCATGCATGTCTCGCGCACCTACACGCAGCTTGCCGTCGGCCTTGCCGAAACGACCTCGCTCGTCAGCAGCGGTTCTCTGCCGCTTTTGTACGCCGGGGCGATGCTCGTCGACGCGGTCGCGGCGCTTGTTTTCGGCATGATGTACGATAAAAAAGGGGTGCGCGCGCTCGTGTGGTCCACGCTTCTCTCTGCCCCGTTTGCCATTTTCGTCTTTCGTGCAGACAGCGTGCCGATGCTGCTGCTCGGCATTGCGCTCTGGGGCGTCGGCATGGGCGCGCAGGAATCCATTTTGAAAGCCGCAGTCACCAGCATGGTGCCAAAGGCCAGCCGCGCCACGGGCTATGGCATTTTTGAGTGTTCGTTCGGCATTTTCTGGTTTTTGGGCAGCTGGCTGCTCGGCGTGCTGTATGATGTCAGTGTCCCTGCGATGGTAGCGGTGTCGGTCGTCTCTCAGCTTGCGGCGATCCCGCTCTACATTGCCTCGCAGAAGCTGCATGAGTGAGCGCCCGTCTGCGGGAATATCCCTCCCTGTGAAGTTAAAAAAAGGTGGAGCCTCATTCTAAGAGACTCCACCTTTTTTCATGCATTGCCCCTGCACAGCACAGGATCAGATCACATAATCGAACCCGTCGTCCTCGCGCAGGAGATCTGCCAGCGTGTACTGGTCGAGATACTTGTTGATGACTTCGTTCAGCCCCGCCCAGAGCGAAAGCGTGCGGCACTCCGACGCGCGCTCGCAAGGCGCGCTGCCGGAATCCAGGCAGGAGACCGGGGCGAGCGAGCCCTCCATCAGCCGCAGGATATAGCCGGCGGTGAATTGGTCAGGACTCTTACACAGACGGTAGCCGCCGCCCTTGCCGCGCATGCCATCCACCACGCCGCCCTTGACGAGCAGCTTTACAATGCTTTCAAGGTACTTTTCCGAGATGCCCTGCCGCTTGGCGATCTCCTTGAGCGGAATGTACCCGTCCGTCTGGTGCTCGGCCATGTCGATGAGCACGCGCAGCGCGTAGCGGCCTTTGGTTGAGATCATCATTACGATTCACGCCTTTTCTGCTGATTTGTTGAAAGGCAAACCGGGGCTGGCCTTGATCAACTTATGATATTCCTATTATAGTACATGGTTTATAGGAATTCAACTGATATTTTTGTCAATTTCCCATTGACAAATCAAAGATCTCATCATATAATCCCAACATACCTACTTGAAAGGTTGGTAATGAACGTGACTTCTTTCTTTCACCCGTTCCGATGTTGCCGCGGCAGAGCATAAGATGCAGCGACCACCGAAACCCTTACAAAAACAAACAATAAAATTTTGATATAGAACGTACATCGTTCAGGAGGAAATGATGATGAGCAAGATCTATACTTCTGCTGACCAGCTGATCGGCGGCACGCCGCTTCTGGAGCTTTCTCATATTGAAAAGGCGGAAAAGCTCGAAGCAAAGCTGCTTGCAAAGCTTGAATATCTCAACCCCGCAGGCTCCGTCAAGGATCGCATTGCCAAGGCCATTCTTGATGACGCCGAGGCGAGCGGCAAGCTGAAGAGCGACTCCGTCATCATCGAGCCGACCTCCGGCAACACCGGCATCGGCCTTGCCTCTGTTGCCGCCGCGCGCGGCTACCGCATCATCATCGTTATGCCCGAGACCATGAGCGTTGAGCGCCGCCAACTGATGAAGGCCTACGGCGCGGAGCTTGTCCTCTCCGATGGTGCAAAGGGCATGAAGGGCGCCATTGCCAAGGCCGAGGAGATCGCCGCGCAGACGCCGAACAGCTTTATCGCCGGGCAGTTTGTCAATCCCGCGAACCCGAAGGCACACTATGAAACCACCGGCCCCGAGATCTGGGCCGACACCGACGGAGAAGTTGACATTTTTGTTGCGGGCGTCGGTACCGGCGGTACGCTGACCGGTACAGGCAAGTTCCTCAAGGAACGCAAGCCCTCTGTCAAGGTCGTCGCCGTGGAGCCTGCGTCCTCCCCTGTTCTGAGCAAGGGCAGCGCGGGCGCGCACAAGATCCAGGGCATCGGCGCGGGCTTCGTGCCGGATGTGCTGGATACCACCGTTTACGATGAGGTTATTCCCGTGGCAGATAACGACGCTTTTGCCACCGGCAGACTTGTCGGCCGCAGCGAGGGCGTGCTCGTTGGCATTTCCTCCGGTGCAGCGGTCTGGGCGGGCATCGAGCTTGCCAAGCGCCCCGAGAATAAGGGCAAGACCATCGTTGTTCTCCTGCCCGACACTGGCGACCGCTACCTCTCCACGCCGCTCTTTCAGGACTGAGCGCATAGAATGGCTGAGATATAGAAACCAGTAAAGCAAAAATGATTTACAATAAAGTAAGAAAAGGCTGGGCAGAAAATTGCCCGGCCTTTTCTCATATTTTAATCATTTCTGATTGCCCGGGCCGCGCTTGCCGCGTCCCTCCGTCCCCGCGTTCCATTCGCGCAGATCCTTGAGTTCGTCGTACAAGCGGCAGTAGCTCTCGTGCCGTCCCTTGACGATCTTTCCGTCCTTCACGGCCTCACGCACGGCGCAGCCCTTTTCCTTTGTGTGGCTGCACCCAACAAACCGGCAGTCACCGAGGTAGGGTGTAAAGTCCGGAAAGCACTCGGGCAGATGCTCCTTGAGCGCAAGGTTTAGTCCCGTCGTTTCAAACGAGGAAAAGCCCGGCGTGTCGATGATCTCCGCGCCGCAGGGCAGCTCATAGAGCTCAACATGGCGCGTTGTGTGTCGTCCGCGTCCGAGCGCCTGACTGATCTCTCCCGTTTTGAGCGACATGGCGGGATCGAGCGCATTGAGAATGCTCGACTTGCCGACGCCGGAGTTGCCCGTTACGGCAGAGAGCCGTCCGACAAGCTGGGCGCGAAGCCCCTCGATGCCGTCGCCTGTTTCTGCGCTGACACAGACGGTGCGAAAGCCTGCGGATGCATAGTATTCGCGCAGCGTATCCGCGGGGTCTAAATCGCACTTGTTGATGCAGATGAGCACCTCGCAGCCCTTGAGCGCGGCGATGGCCGTCATGCGGTCGACCAGATACGGGTCGGTTTTGGGAATGGCCTGCGAGCAGACGATGACCATCTGGTCGATGTTGGCAACGCTCGGCCGGTCGAAGCTGTTTTTGCGCGGCAGGATCTCGTCGATGCGCCCCTCGCCGCCCGGCACTTCACAGAATTCGACGTCATCGCCCACGAGCGGCGAAACGCCTTCCTTGCGGAACTTGCCGCGCGCCTTGCAGGTATAGAGCTGCCCGTCCGCGCATTTAACGTAGTAAAAGCCGCTCAGCGCGCGCTGTATTCTTCCTCTCACGGCTGCGGCTCCCCTCCGGAGGTCGAGGCATCGCCATAATCCGGCATGGCGGGGCCTTCGCTGATGACAAAGTTGATGGTCGTACCCTTGTCCACCGACGTGCTGTCGCTGATGCTCTGCTCAATGACCGTGCCGTAGGGCTGGTTGGACGCGCGGGTTGTCACCTCGCCGACGACAAGGCCAGACTGCGTGGCCTGCTGGCGGACGATCTCAATGTCGATGCCGATGAAGGAGAGCACCGTTACCGGCTTAGGCTCCTCCCCCTTGCTGACAACGAGCGTGACAGTGTCGCCTATGTTGAGCGTTTCGCCGTATTCGGGGATCGTGCGGATAACATAGCCCTTTGTGATGCTGCTGTATTCCTCGACCGGGTCGCTCACGATGAGGTCGAGATCGAGATTCGTGAGCTGGAGCGCCGCGTCACGATACTCCCGATTGATAAGATTCGGCATTTTCTCCGTCTTTGCGCCGGAACTGACAAATACCGAAATCGTGCGGTTGCCTTTCACGATCTTCCCCTTTTCGGGCGACTGCTCAATGATCTGCCCCTCGGCATATTTGCTGCTTGCACGCTGACCGATCTGTTCGATCACGAAGATCCCTTTCACATTTTCATTCTCGTTTGCCTCATCGATGGTCATGCCGACGAGATGCGGCACCACATATTCCGTCGGCTTCTGTTCGCCGTCGAAAAGATCGCTGAAGATCGCGCGCCAGAGCAGCACGATGATCGCAACGGCAACGACCGCCGAAGCGGCGATGGCAAAGACGCGGCGCAAATCCTTCTTGCGCGGGGGATCGTCATCGTCCTCCTCTTCCGGAACGGGCTGCGCCCTGTTCGAAACGGCATGCACGGCGGGAATATACTGCGTCGGCTCGTCCACGGTCTCGCGGTGCAGATCCTCGATGGTAAAGTCAAGGTCGACCTCCGGATTCTTGCGGAATTCTTCCAGATCTGCGAGCATTTCATCTGCCGAAGCATAGCGCTTTTCGAGCTCCGATGCCATGGCCTTCATGCAGATGAGCTCCAGCGCCTCCGGCACGTCGGGATTGATCTCGCGCGGAGAGAGCGGCACGGAGGACAAATGCTGAATGGCGACGGAAACGGCGCTGTCACCCTCAAAGGGCAGCCGGCCCGTCAGCATTTCGTAGAGCACCACGCCTGCGGAGTAAATGTCTGAGCGCGCGTCCGTGCGGTCGCCCCTCGCCTGCTCAGGCGACATATAGTGTACCGACCCGAGTGCCTCCTGCGTGAGCGTGTTTGCAGAGTTGGCAAGGCAGGCGATGCCAAAGTCAGCGACCTTGACGCTGCCGTCGCGCAGCACCATGATGTTCTGCGGCTTGATGTCGCGGTGGATAATGCCGCGCGAATGCGCGTGCGCGAGAGCCTTCATGATTTGCGTGATGAAGTGCAGCGCCTCGCGCCAGTTGAGCTGGCCGCGCTTTTCCATATACTGCTTGAGCGTGATGCCGTCGATCAGCTCCATGACGATATATTCCGTTTCGCCGCGGCTCACATCGTAAACCGACACGATATTTGGGTGCGAGAGCATGGCGACCGCCTGCGACTCGTCGCGGAAGCGGCGGCGGAAATCGGCATCTTCGGCAAGGTCGCTCTTGAGCACCTTGACCGCCACAAGCCGGTTGAGGCGGTGGCACTTGGCCTTGTAGACAATTGCCATACCGCCGCTGCCGATCACTTCAAGCAGCTCATAGCGATTGTCGAGCATTTTTCCGATCATATTGTTCATACCGGTTCCCACCTCCTTCATTCATGCTCTATGAGTACAGCCGTCACATTGTCCGGCGCACCCTGCGCCTTGGCAAGCGCAATGAGATCGTCGAGTTTTTCCTCTGCGCGCTTATCCGCGCACACGATGCGGCAGATCTCCTCGTCCGTCGCCGTGACGACCAGACCGTCCGTGCAGAGCAGGATTTTGTCACCGTGCGCGAACGAAACATCGAATGCGTCGCAGAGCGTCGTTTCGTCGGGGCCGAGCGCGCGGGTGATGAGGTTGCGGTTGGGATGCGTGCGCGCCTCCTCGGCGGTGATGTCGCCGTTTTCCACGAGCGTCTGCACCACGCTGTGATCGTGCGTGATGCGCATCATCTCGCCGTTGTGAATGAGATACGCGCGGCTGTCGCCGATGTTGCAGATCACGGCGTCGCGCTCCCCTGCGACCGCGCTGACAAGCGTGGTGCCCATGCCCTGATAGGCGGGGTCTTGCAGCGCGCGCTGATAGACCGCCGTATTGGCCTTAGCCACGCAGAATGAAGCAAGCTCGCGCAGCTGCCCGGCGGTCATGTCCGCACGGAGCAGCGCGCGGATCTCCTTCATAAAGGTCTCCACCGCAAGGGAGCTTGCGATCTGTCCGCCTTCGGCGCCGCCCATACCGTCGCACACGACGGCGATGAGCAACTTCTCGCCCTGCTCTACGGCGAAGGTATCCTGATTTTCATGCCGCCGCAGGCCAACGTCGGTTTTTCCGCAGACTTTCATGGGGTTGCTTCCTCTCTTGCTTTCATTTCTTTGCGCCGCAGCTGTCCGCAGCTGGCGTCAATGTCGCCGCCGAGACTGCGGCGAACGGTCGCTGTCAGGCCGTGGGACTCGAGGCGCTTCTGGAATGCGGCAACGCGCCGGCTGGGCTTGAACTCGCTCTCGACCACGTCGTTGAGGGGGATCAGGTTTACATGCCCCGGCATGCCGCGGATCTTCTGCGCCAGCAGATCCGCCTGCCAGTCGTGGTCGTTCACGCCGTCGATCATCGCGTATTCAAACGAGATGCGGCGGCCGGTTTTCTTAAAATAGCGGTGGCAGGCAGCAAACAGCTCTTCCACGTCGTAGGCTTTGTTCACGGGCATGATGCGGCTGCGCGTCGCGCTGTCGGGCGCGTGGAGCGAAACGGATAGTGTGAGCTGCAAGTTGTCCTCCGCGAGCGCATCGATGCCCGGCACCACGCCGCAGGTGGAGAGCGAAATGTGCCGCATGCCGATATTCATGCCGTCGGGGTGATTGATGAGCTCCAAAAACCGCAGCACATTCGCCCGGTTGTCGAGCGGCTCGCCGATGCCCATGAGCACGATGTTGGAGATCTCTCGCCCGGAATCGAGCTGCGTAAAGAGCACCTGGTCGAGCATTTCGGAGGGGCGTAAGTCGCGCACCTTGCCTGCGAGTGTCGAGGCGCAGAACTTACAGCCCATGCGGCAGCCGACCTGCGAGGAAATGCAGACGGTGTTGCCGTGATGATAGGACATCAGCACCGTTTCGATGCAGTTGCCGTCGGAAAGCTCCCAGAGATATTTGATCGTTCCGTCGAGCTTCGACTCCTGCTTGCGTGCAACTGTGGGCACGGTAAGCGTATACTCTGCCTGCAGTTTTTCGCGCAGAGATTTGGGAATATTGATCATCTGATCAAAATCGGTGATCCCGCGATGCAGCCAGGTGAAAACCTGCTTGCCGCGGAACTGCGGCTCACCCATCGCGCGCAGCGCGACCGTGATCTCTTCCAATGTCATCGACTTTAAGTCAGTCATGCGTTCTTCTCCTCATGCGGCTGAGATAAAATCCGTCCGTATTGCTGCGCTGCGGCCAGAGCGTGATGTGCCCCGGCACGTGTTCGCCGTTCGGAAGCGAAAAGCTCTCATAGGTGAACTCGGGATGCGCGGATAGAAAGTCGTCCGTCACCCGCTCGTTTTCCTCGGGCAGGATCGTGCAGGTCGAGTAGACGAGAAGGCCACCCGCTTTGACATAGCGGGCGCTGTTAGAAAGGATCGCACACTGGATCTCCGGCAGCGCGGCGAATTCTCGTGCGTCCTTATAGCGAATATCCGGCTTTTTGCGAATGATGCCGAGCCCCGAGCACGGCACATCGCACACGACCGTGTCGAACTGACCCGCCCACTCCTCACGGAAGGCGCGGCCATCAGCGCAGACGGTGTCGATGCAGGTGATGCCGAGGCGCTGTGCACCTTCGCGGATTCGTTTTAATTTGTTTTCATGCAAATCGCACGAGAGGATGCTCCCTTCGTTTTCCATGGCAAATGCCGCGGCAAACGACTTGCCGCCCGGCGCAGCGCAGACGTCCAGCACCTTCTGTCCGCGCGTAAAATCCGCGGCGCAGACAATGAGATGCGCCGCCGCGTCCTGCACGGTGAAGCGCCCGTTGTAGAAGGCGCTGAGCGTCGTTAGATCTCCCGTGCCGGAAAGCTCCAGACAGCCGGGGACCCATGCGTGCGGCGTGACGCCGACACCTTCGCCGCGCAATTCTTCCGTCAGCGCGGCTTCGCTCGTCTTGAGCGGGTTAAGCTGCACACTGATGGAGGCTGCTTCGTTGTCGATGCGAAGGAAGGCTTCCGCCTCCTCCGCGCCCACGAGCGAAATGAGCTTTTTCACCAGCCACTGCGGGTGGCTGTAAGCAATGCTGAGGCGCGCAGTCCGCTCCTCCGGCAGCGGCGGAAGGTTTGCCTTGTTCTGCGCGATCTTGCGCAGGACCGCGTTGACAAGCCCGCTTGCGGCGCTCCTGCCGTTCGTGCGGCAAAGCTCCACCGACTCGCTCACGGCGGCATGGTCTGGCACTTTGTCCAAAAATAAGATCTGATATGCGCCGATGCGCAGAATATCGGCGAGCGGCGGCTGCAATTTCTCAAGCTTTTGCGAGCAATAGGCGCTTAAGTACCAGTTCAGCAGCAACTCGTTCTGCATCACGCCGTAGACGATGCGGCTGCAAAGCGCCGCGTCTGGCGCGCTCAGCGCGCACTTGCCGAGCTGTGCCTTGAGTGCGGCGTCCGCCCACGCGCCGTTGCGGCGGCAGGCGACCAGAACGGAGAGCGCGCATTCGCGCGCGTTCGCAGTTGTTCCCTTACGCATCAAGGATCGTCCCCGCGGCGATGCGTTTGCCGTTCAAAAAGGCATTTGCGGCCATGCGCTTGCCGCCTTCCTGCTGCAATTCGGTGATGAGGATACTCTTGCCGTCGCCGCAGGCGGCCTCAATTCCCTTTTTCACCGCGCGCAGCGTGCCGGGCGCGTCCTTGGTCTCCCCCAGCGGCACGGCGCGGAAAATTTTCGTGTTTGCGCCGAGAACGCTCGCTGCGGCGCAGGGCCACGGGATAAGTCCGCGGATCTGATCGATGATCTGCGTACTGCTTCTCGTCCAGTCGATGGGCGAAAGCTCGCGCGAGAGCATGGGGGCGTGGGTCGCCTGTTCAGCGTCCTGCGGCACGCGCTGCGCCGTGCCGTTCCGGATCTGCTCAATGGCCTCGCTGATGGCGTCCGCGCCAAGCGCGGCAAGGTCGGAGAAAAGCTCTTCCGCCGTTTCATCGGGGCGAATGGGCTGCTTTTTCACTAAGATCATGTCGCCCGCGTCGCACTCTTTGGCCATGTGCATGATCGTCACGCCCGTTTCCTTATCGCCGTTTAAGATGGCCCAGTTGATGGGCGCCGCGCCGCGATACTTCGGCAGGATGGACGCATGCACATTGATGCAGCCCATCGGCGGCAGAGAGAGCATTTCTTCAGGCAGGATGCGCCCGTATGCCGCAACGACCGCAAGGTCGGGCGCAAGCGCTTTAAGATCTTCGAGCGCCGTGCCGTCGCGCATCGTCACCGGCTGAAAAACGGGGAGATTCTGCGTCAACGCATATTCCTTTACAGGACTTGGCGTTACTTTGTTCCGATTGCGCGGCTTGTCCGGCTGCGTGAAAACGCCGCAGATCTCATGCCCGTCAGTGACCAGACGCTCCAGGATCGTGCGCGCAAAGTCGGGCGTACCCATAAAGACGATCCTCATTCCTCGTCCAGCTCCTTTTCCTGCTCGCGGAGATACTTTTCCAGCTCATCTTCGCTGAGAATCTTGCAGTGCTCGGTGTAGAGGTGACCGTCGAGATGCTCGATCTCATGGCAGAAGCAGCGCGCGGTCAGTTCTTCATCTTCGACTTCGAAGGTTGCGCCGTAGCGGTCCTGCGCGCGCACGCGCACGATCATCGGGCGCGTGACGATGCCGTACTTGCCCGGCACGCTCAAGCAGCCCTCAAGTCCCGTCTGTTCGCCCTCGGTCTTAATGATCTCGGGGTTGATGAGCTCGATGAGCTCGCCCTGCTCGTCCTCCACGATGCAGACTCTGCGCAGAATGCCGACCTGCGGCGCGGCAAGGCCGACGCCGCCGGCCTCTTCCAGTGTTTCCGCCATGTCGTCGAGCAGTTCGTGGAGTCTGTCGTTGAATTCCGTCACAGGGCGGCAGACCTTGGCAAGGCAGGGGTCGCCCACTTCATGGATCTTGCGAATAGCCATAATGTTGTCCTCTTTTCTCTATTGTAAAGCATTGCAGTCGGCAAAAATGTCGAGACCGCGGTTTTCTTTTCTTGCGTAGAAAGCCAGCAAATATTCGCTGACTGTGCGCCGCAGCACGCTGCTGCCTCTTCCGCAGAGATACACGCAGTAGCGATAGCGGTTGTTGACCTTCACGACCGGCGCACCCGCAGGGCCGAGCACTTCGACCTCCAGCTCCTTGAGCGGCGGCTGGGAGCAGACGCAGCGCAGCGCATCGCACAGGGTACGGGCGGCAGCGATGACGCGCAGCTCTTCAAGCCCCGAGATCGTCAACGTGAAAAGGTCGGCAAAGGGCGGATAGCGCCGCAGAGCGCGCATGCGCAGCTCATTTTGGTAAAAGGTCTCATAGTCCTGCCTGGCGGCAGACTGAATGACCTCATTTTCGGGGTGATAGGTCTGGATAACGGCGCGCCCCGGCCGCTCACCGCGCCCGGCCCTGCCGATGACCTGCGCCAGCAGACTGTACGTCCGCTCGGCAGCGTGGTAATTCTGCGCGTAGAGCGAGAGGTCTGCGTCCAGCACGCCCACGAGCGTCACGTTTTCAAAATCCAGTCCCTTGGCGACCATCTGTGTGCCGAGAAGAATGGGGATCTTTTCCTCTTCGAATTTGTGCAGCAGCGCTTCGTGTCCGCGCGGCGCGCCGACGGTATCGGCGTCCATGCGCAGCACCTTCACATTTTGAAAGAGAGCCAAAAGCTCCTGCTCGACCTTTTGCGTGCCGGAACCGACGCGCTTCATCAGTCCCCCGCATTCGCTGCATCGGGTCATTACGGCTTCCGAATGCCCGCAGTAGTGGCACATCAGCCGTTCGTTTGCCGAGTGATAGGTCATCGGAACGCTGCACCGCGGGCACTCGGGTACATGACCACATTCGCCGCACAGCAGCATTCTTGCGCTGCCGCGCCGGTTGAGAAAGAGAATGCTCTGCTCCCCGCGATCGATGTTTTTTGCAAGCTCTGCGCGCAGCGCATGACCGATCGAGGTCTCATTCCCCTGCCGCAGCTCCTCCCGCATATCGGCAATGTACACTTCCGGCAGCGGCAGATCATTGAATCTCTTGTGAAGGGAAAACACTTGATAGCGCCCGCTTTTTGCGGCGTAGGCCGTTTCGATCGTCGGCGTTGCCGAGCCGAGCAGCAGCAGCGCATCATTCTGCGCGCAGCGGAACTGGGCAATGTCGCGCGCGTGATAGCGCGGCGGATTTTCAGATTGGTAGCTTGTCTCCTGCTCCTCGTCGAGGATAATGAGGCCGATGTCCGGCAGTGGCGCAAACACAGCGCTGCGTGTGCCGAGCACAACATGCACCTCGCCGCGGCGGATACGCTTCCATTGGTCGTAGCGTTCCGTGAGCGGCAGCGCGCTGTGCAGCATCGCAACATCATCGCCGAACTGAGCAGTGAAGCGGCGCAGGATCTGCGGCGTGAGCGCGATCTCCGGCACGAGCAGCATGGCTCTTTTTCCGCGGCGCAGCGCTTCCTCGATGAGTTTCAGGTAGACCTGCGTTTTGCCGCTGGCAGTCACGCCGTGCAGCAATGCGGCACTGCCGCCTTCATGGCCAAGCAGCGTGCATAAGCCGTCATAGGCCGTCTGCTGCTCGTCGTTCAGCGTGATCGCTTCGTGTGTGGGCGCGTCGTCATAGCGGCTGACGCGCAGCACCTCCTGCTCGGAGAATTCGACAAGACCTGCTTTTTGAAGGCCGCGCAGCGTCTGCATCGTCGCGCCCGTGTAATAGCCGATCTCGCTGCTCGTCAGGCTGCCCTCACGGCTTAAAAGCTCGACCACCGCATAGCGTACCGGCGCGCTGCGGCGCTTCGGTTCGACGGCGGCAAGGGCTTCCTCTGCGCTGACGCAAAGCGACACCATGCGCACGGATTTATCCTGTAAGCGCTGTTGGAGCTTTGTTTCGCGCACGGCAAGGCCGCAGGATTCAAGCGAGCGGAGCGCTTTTGCCGTTTTCTCACCACCCAGCTCATTAAGTGCCGCACGCTCGATCTCCTTTGCGCCGAGCATTGCATGCAGCAGCGTTTCTTCAAGCGAATCCGGCACGACGGACGAGAGCGCCTCCGCGGCGCCGATCTCTCCGTTCACGTGCCAAAGCTCGCGGTATTTGAGCCACACACCGCCGGGCAGGATCGTCTTGATGGCGTCGTAATAGGTGCAGAAATAACGCGCCTTCATCCACCGCACGAGGCGGATGTCCTTTGCATCTAGCAGCGGCGCGTCATCGAGCACCGCGTCAATGGGCTTGAGCGGCGACGCGGCGGCCTCCCGACCGACTTCGAGCAAAAAGCCCTCTACGCGCTTGTTTCCGCGCCCGAAGGGGATCATCACGCGGCGGCCGGCCTCAGCGCTGCCGATCAGCTCCTCCGGCACAAGATAGGTGTAGAGCCGGTCAGCGGCATAAGGAACGGAAGAGACTGCGACGCGAGCAAGCATTTTCTCTGTCATACAGTCTCCCCCTTTGCGTTATTCAAGACTTATTTTGCGATGTGCGTGTCAATATTCTCTGCGGTGAGCTTACCGGCAGCGACCTCGTTGATGGCCGTGGTGACCGGCTTTTCGCAGAGGGGATAACCCTCTTCGTCGGCCTGCTCGGCGATCTGGCGGGCGCGGCGCGCGACCACGTTGACGAGCAGATAACGGTTCTCAACGTACTTGTTGAGCAGACTCATAGCGGGATAAAGCATCATAATAGTTTACTTCCTTCTGCCTTCTCGGCTAATTTTTGAACTTATTCAGACAAGATAGCCATGCGCTCGGCGGGCTTGCAGTGCTCGGCGAGCATGATGGCGTTGATCTCGCGCACGGCGCGTTCCACCGTGTCGTTGATGACAAAGTAATCATAGGTGTTGGCGGTCTGAAGCTCGACCTTGGCGCGCACGAGGCGCTTCTGCACCTTTTCCGGGCTGTCGGTGCCGCGGCTTGTCAGGCGTTCTTCAAGTGCCTGCCAGGAAGGCGGCGCGATGAAAATGCGCACAACGTCCGGGCGCTTATGAACGACTTGCAGCGCACCCTGCACCTCAATATCGAGGATCACGTCCTTTCCCTGTTCCATGGCCTCGTCGACAAATCTTTTCGGAGTGCCATAGAAGTTGCCGACATATTCGGCATATTCCAGAAAGGCATCTTCCGAAATCATTTTGCGGAACTCATCGACGTCGGTAAAGTGATAATGGACGCCGTCCACCTCGCCGGGACGCGGTGTGCGCGTCGTGGCAGAAACGGAGAAATAAAGATCGTCACGATCCTCGAAAAGCTCCTTGAGCACTGTACTCTTGCCTACTCCGGACGGGCCGGAAATGATGAATGTTTTCCCCTTATACATGATTCTTTATGCTTCCTCCTCCATGGCGAGCGTTTCCACGCCCAGCCTTGCGATCAGTTGGTCGGCAGCGATGGCCGACAGCACCACATGGTCGCTGTCCATGATGAACACCGATGCTGTTTTGCGCCCATAGGTCGCGTCGATCAGCATGCCGCGCTCGCGCGACTCCTGAATGAGGCGCTTGATCGGCGCGCTGTCAGGGCTGACGACGGCGATCAGACGCTCGGCGGACACCATGTTGCCAAATCCGATATTCAGCAGCTTCATTTGCCTCGCCCCTTACTCGATGTTCTGCACCTGCTCGCGGATCTTTTCGACCTCCGCCTTGAGCGCGACCACATCGCGCGCGATGGTCACATCGTTGCACTTTGAGCCGATGGTATTGCTCTCGCGGTTGACCTCCTGAATGAGGAAGTCCATCTTGCGGCCCATGGGCTCATCGGAGAGCAGCATGCCGCGCAGCTGCGACACATGGGAGCGCAGGCGCACCGTTTCCTCGTCCACGGCGATCTTGTCGGCGTAGATGGCAGCCTCGGTCAGGATGCGGGATTCGTCGATGGTCGTGCTCTGCAGGACCTCCTGCATGCGCGCGGTCAGCTTCTCGCGGTACTCGCGCACGGTTTCGGGCGAGCGCTCCTCGACCTTGCCGGTGAGCGTCTCGATGGTCGTGAGCCGGCCGCCGATGTCCTCGGCGAGCTTGCGGCCTTCCGTTGCGCGCATCTCGTTATAAGCTGCAAGCGCTTCGTCAAGCACCTCGCAGATGTCTGCACCGAGGGATTCAAGATCCTCTTCGGCTTTCGTTACGGTCAGCACGTCCGGAATGCGGGCAAAGTCCGTTACGTCGCATTTGGCGTTCAGGTGCTTGCCGCCGTCGAGCGCGCAGAGCTTGTCGAACGCCGCAAGGTAGCTGCGCGCAAGCCCTTCGTTGACTGCGACGACCTCTTCGTCCGCGCCGGTCGAATCGATACTGATGAACACATCGACCTTGCCGCGGGAAATGGCCTTCTGCACACGGCCCTTGATGGCGTCCTCAGCGAAAATGTAGGCGCGCGGCAGCTTCACCGTGCAGTCAAGGTAGCGGTTGTTTACGCTGCGCACCTCAACGGTGATGTCACGGTTGGATAATGTCTTTTTGGCTCTTCCGTAGCCGGTCATACTTTTGACCACGATCGTTCTCCTCCATCTATATAGTTAAAAAGAAAGCATATAACATCAGTAGTAAATGCAGGGCAAGAGATAGCACCCGCCGCCGCTGAAAAGCGTGCAGCACGCCCAGGCCGTGCAGCAGCGCATGCAAACATTGTCGTCGAAGCCGGAGGTGCGAACCGAACGGAACCCGTTTGGCCGGTAGCCCGTCCCCGTCAGCGAGGCAAGCGCATTCCGGTATTCCGAATTGCCCGGCTCCATCTGCACGGCGGTCTCCATATAACGCTTGGCCTCGTCCAGCCAGCCGCGCCGCGAGCACACAATGCCCATCAGGAAGTTCCACTCCGCGTTGTGGTCGCTCACGCCGCTCAGCAGCCGCTCGGCAAGCGAAATATCGCCGCGGCTGATCGCCATGCGCACCTGATTGAGCGCGCCCGCGCCATAGGTGCCGCCGTAGCTGTTCCCGCCGCCGTAACCGTAGGAATAGGTCTGTGAGGCGGCGGAGGACGCCTTGCGCTGCTTCTGGATCTGGTCGTAGGCCTCGTTGATCTCTTTCATTTTTTCCTGCGCGAGATCGGCCAGCGGGTTATCGTGGTAGTTGTCCGGATGGTATTTGCGGGCAAGATCGCGGTAAGCGCGCTTGACCTCCTCGTCAGTTGCCGTGGGCGGGATATTCAGGATCTGATAGGGGTCGTTCATACGGTTTCCTCGTTTTTCTCTGGTTTTGTGCGGAAGTGTATCCTGCGCGGGGGCTTATGATAGACGCCCTGGAGAACGGCGCTGCCGATCCCGTATAGGCTTTCGTAGAAAATGCTGTCAAGAATGCTCGTCCACACGCCGCAGTCGAGCAGCGCGTAAGCGCTTGCCATGCGGTGTACGGAAAGGTCGAGTGAGAGTGCGACGGCTTCCCTGCTTTCCTCGTCCAGCTGGTCGCCGTCGATTTCGTAGCGGTAACGCAGCGGATTGTAGCAATGAGAATGCGCGTCCTTTTCAAAGTCATCTGCGGCATCGACCAGATAGATCCAGCGGCCAAGGTGATAGAAGATCTCTTTCATCACGCGCTGCCTGGAAGGCTCTGCCACACAGGCGGCAATGTCTGCCATCAATGCGGCAAAAGGCTCCGCTGCGCGGTCGATCGACGCGCAGCACGCGCGCTCGCACTCATGCAGATCCTTCAAGTGCCGCTGCACAGAAGCGTCGAATTCCGGCACGCACTTGCTTGCCTGGTGATAAGCGCGGCGAAGAAGGAGCGATGCCAAACGGTACGGAATGGCTTTGAAAAAGCCGTGGTCCTCAATGTGATCCTTGATCTGCCACCAGGCAAGCACCAGACTGTGGTCCGCCGCAGTCTCCAACGCATCGGTGTGTGCCATGACGCACTGCGCCTTGCACGGATGCGCTGCGCAGCGGCAGCTTTCGCATTCCGGTTCCTGCGCGCCCGACAGGAGGATCGCGAGGAAAGTAAAGTCAAAATTCAGCACGAAACGGGCGGAAAAGCCGTACTTCCGCCCGAGTTCATGGCACAGCCCGCAATAAACAGACTGAAAACGCGCCTCGTCCTGCTCGCTCAGACACGGCTTGGACGGTCTGATGTAGCCAAACATAAGCCTGTCCCAATCAGAAAAGACGCACGATGGTGAAGGTCAGCGCGCCGCTCTTTTTTGTCCGGCGGTCGCAGATGATCGCCGGAATAATGCCGGCTGCGAATGCGGCAATGGCGATCGCGTAGCGCAATCCCTCACTCGAGAGCGAACCGGTCGCAAAATAACCGAGCAGAAAAAGGACGATCGGCAGCAGATACACAAGGCTCATCACGCCGAGCAGATGCTTGGTGCTGCTCTCCACCACGACCTTCTGCCCGACTGCCGCGCCAATATCGTTACGTGCCACAGCGCGCACGCTTGCGCCGGATACGCCGCAGCCTGCGCACTCTTCACAGTCATGCCCGCAAGCGGATTTCCGCGGAACGGAGATCTCCGCCTTGCCGCCGGGGAGGATCTTTTCTACTGTTGCGATCTGAGTCATGCTGTCTCCTTTTGCGATTAGCTTAGCCGATATGAACGGTCACTTCATAGGCGCCGACCGCGCCCACATCGTAGCCGCTCACCTCAACGCGGGCGGGAACGGTATAGCTGCCGCTGTCTGCGGCAATGTCGGAAAGATCGGCGATCACGCGCACCTCGCTGCCGTCGATGGCGTCAAGGTCGCTCGCCGGGCCGCGCAGCGTGACGGGCAGCGACGAGGTCACAACGCTGACGCTGTGTTCACCGGAGAAGTTTTCGTAGCTGAAATGCGTTGCCTCGACGTTTTTTGATGTGATGCTGCCGCTGCTGATCGAAAGCGTGACGCTTGTGATCCCGCTTAAGTTGTTGATCCCGTCAGGAACGGGAATGTCATAGGTCAGCGTTTCACTTCCGTGTACGTCCTCAAGCGCGAGCGTGCCGAGCGTGATCTCGTCAATGGCAGCCATCTGCGAGGCGTCGCCCGAGAGAGTGATGCTGCTGTAACTGAGCGAATAGGTAAAATTCTCAAGCCGTGAGCCTGCGGTTTCAATAAAATTCACTGTCAAGGGAACGTCCTTTACCTTGAGCACCGGCATCGTCACCTGTACGCTCTCGCTCATGGGATGAATGTTCTTGTTCTCAACAGGCTGATCGTTGAAGTCGTAGAGCGTATAATCCAAGAGCTTTACGACCGTGGCGGTCGCATCTTCAATGTCGAGCGTGATCTGCGCATAGCTGATCTGCATGATATCGGTCTGCTGGCCGCGCACCTCAAGCGTTTCGGGAAGAAGCTGAATGGTGCCGGCGATATAGCCCTCGGCTACGTTGCCAACGACCTTGCAGCGGATCTCCACGTCCTTCTTGCTCAATTCGCCGATCTCGATCTGCGTGGTGCGAATGGTCGGCGATTCGATCTTGACGCTGCTCGACGAAACATTGGACGGCAGCAGGATCGTATAGGAAACGGACTGCTTGCCCGCGTAAGTGACAGAGGAAAGATCGCTCACGAGGTGCAGCTCGCTCGTGTCGAAGTAAAAAGCAACGTTGCGCGGCATCTGGAGCTTCAGATCAACCGTTGTCTCTTCCTCTCCGCTGATGCGCATCAGCCCCTTGTCGGCAAGCGACGTGTCCTCGTTGAGAAACTCGATCGGCACATCATGGACGTACACGGTAACGGATTCCCGATTGTTGACATAAAACCAGACTGTCGCCGCAATGAGAACGGACAGGGCGACATAGAAAATCTTACGACGTTTACTTTTCATCGTCACTGTCCCCCTTTCCGGTGCCAAGGAGCTTCAAAAGCCGTGCGCGGAATCTATTGTCCTGCTGCTCCGGTTCCTGCGGGATCAGCTCATTGATGAGCAGCTTTTCGAGCGTTTCCGGCATCAGGTGGCGCTTTAAGAGTCCACCGATGGCAACGGAGATCGTGCCGGTCTCCTCTGAAACAATGACGACGACCGCATCGGAATTCTCGCTGATGCCGATGCCCGCGCGATGGCGCATGCCGAGGTCGCGGCTCAGGTTTACGTTTTTAGACAGCGGCAGCATGCACCCGCCTGCAAGCAGCCGTCCGTCGCGCATGATAACTGCGCCATCGTGCATCGCGGCCTTGACGAAGAAGATATTCTTCAAAAGCTCGCTGCTCACGCGCGCGTCGACGATCGTGCCCGTGCGGGCAACGTCGTCCAGCGCCATCTCACGCTCGAAAACGATGAGGACGCCAGTGCGGGAGTTGGACATTTCCGTGCAGGCAAGCACCGTCTGCGCAATGGCATTCTCGATCGCGGAGACCTGCTGCGTGCGGGCAAAGGGATTGAATGAGCGCCAGCGGCTCGAACCGAGCTGGTCGATCAGGTGCCGGATCTCCGGCTGGAACAGCACGATGAGCGCCAATGCACCAAGGGAGAGAATATGACTCAAAAGGAAGTATATCCCGTTGAGCGAAAACGCATCCGAAAGCATCAGTGCCAACAGAAACAGCAGGATCACCTTGCCGACGCTCTCGACTTTGGACGTGCCGACAAGCTTCAAAAGCCAGTAGATCGCATACGCCATCAGCGCAATATCGAGATAGTCAGAGATCCTGAGTGTGAGCACATAGCGCCACGCGCCTTCCAGGATCGGCATGACAAATTCCATAGGCACGCTCCCCTTAAGCAATAGTTATTACTTATTCTAATATGAAACACTCTAAAATGCAACGGTAGAGCGATGAATTTTCTATGAAATCTCAGTTTTTTGTGTGTCGTGCCGCAATGGCGTGCAGAGAAGAAAGAAACTGGTCGATCTCACTTTCGCGATTAAAGGCGGAAACACTCAGGCGCACCGTTCCCTCCGGCAGTGTTCCCACTGTTTTGTGCGCAAAGGGTGCGCAGTGCAGCCCCGCGCGCAGCGCAAAGCCGCGGGCAGAAAGAAGCTCGGCAAGTGCCTCGGGCGAAAGCCCCTCCATGCAAAAGGATAAAACGCCTGCCTGCGCTCCTGCATTCGGCGAGAGAAAGGCGTGAACGCGCGGGATCCTTTGCAGCCCCTCCCCTGCCTTTCGGATGAGCGCGCGGCTGTGATGCAGGATACGCTCCTGCCGCTGCGCGCGCACAAAGGAGATCCCGGCTTCAAGTCCGGCAATGCCGGGAACATTGTGCGTGCCGGCCTCCAACCGGTCGGGCAGAAAGTCCGGCATTTCCTGCCGGAGGGACGCGCTGCCCGTGCCGCCTTCCAGAAGCGGCAGCACATCGTGGCCGCAGAGCAGCAGACCTGTTCCCTGTGGGCCATAGAGCCCTTTGTGTCCCGGCATGGCAACAAACGCCGGACGAAGTGCAGAGAAGTCGAGCGGCAGCGCACCGGCGGACTGCGAAGCGTCGATGATGAGCGGTACGTCTGCGCGGCGGCAGAGCTGTGCGATCCGCTCGATGGGCAAAATGTCGCCGAAAACGTTCGATATATGCGTGCAGACCGCGGCGTCGGGTCTGAGCGCAAGCGCGCGTTCAAAGGCGGACACGGTCTCCGGCGGCGAAAAAAGCGGCGCTGCGGCGACGATGACCTCAGCACCCAATGCGTGCAGCGGCCGTGTGACAGCATTGTGCTCATAGCCCGAGATAACGACCCGTCCGCCGGGACGGACGAGACTCTTGATGGCAATATTCAGAGCGTGCGTCGCGTTCATCGTAAAGACGACCTGCTCGACCGATGGCACAGAGAAAAGTGCCGCCGCCGCACTGCGGCAGCGAAACAGCGTTTCTTCCGCCTGCTGTGCCGCGGCATAACCGCCGCGTCCGGGCGAGCTCATCGTGCGCATCGCCTGCATGACGGCCCGCTGCACCGCGGCAGGCTTTTGAAAGGTCGTGGCGGCGTTGTCAAGGTAGATCATAGCGCCACCTCCCGCATCGTCCCGTTTGAGCTCAGGAGTGCCTTGACCGGCAGCACACCGCCCGCGCGGCAGGCCTGTGCGGCGCGCGCAAAATACTTGGCGGAAACCTCCAAGGTGTAGCCGCAGCCATGCCCGGTGATCGCGTTGCCGGCGCGGCGGATTTTAACAGGAACGCCCTCATCGCTCAACAGCCGCGCCATGCGTTGGGCGTGGGTGACAGAGCGTGCGGCGAAGAGATAATAGTCCATACCGATTCCCCCTCACCGCATGATATGCGCGCGCAGCGGCGGTGTGCGGACGAAAAGGGACGGGCACTTTTCTTAAAGTGTCCGTCCGAAGGGATCGTGATTCAGTTTTCTGTGCGTTCAAGCAGTGCGACGGCATGCGCCGCCATTCCCTCGCCGCTGCCGGTGAAGCCGAGGCGCTCCTCCGTCGTCGCCTTCACGCTCACGCGCGAAACGTCGGTCTCCAGCATCTCTGCGATGTTCGCGCGCATTTGCTCGCGGTAGGGCGCGAGCTTGGGCGCCTGCGCCAGAACCGTCGCGTCCACATTGACGACGGTATAGCCCTCGTCGGAAAGGCAGCGCTTCACCCGCCGCAGCAGCTCCATACTGGAAATGCCGGCAAATTCGTCGGCAGAATCAGGGAAGAGCTTTCCAATGTCGCCCAGCGCGGCTGCGCCGAGCAATGCGTCCATCACGGCATGCGTCAGCACATCGGCGTCCGAATGGCCGAGCAAGCCCTTTTCGTAGGGGATCGTCACGCCGCCTAAAATCAGTGCACGGCCTTCTGTCAGGCGGTGGACGTCGTAGCCGTGTCCAATGCGTAGATTTGTCATCGTTCTACCCTTTCTTCAAGAAAAGGCAGAGGGGAACGAATCATTCCCCTCTGCGCTGTAAAATCGCTTCTGCGATCACAAGGTCAAGCGGCGTTGTGATCTTCAGGTTTTCTTCGCTGCCCTCTGTCAAGTAAACTTCCTTGCCGATTCGCTCCACAGCAGAGCAATCGTCCGTAATGGTGGCGCCGTCCGTCAGAGCGGACTGGAGCGCCGCCTTCAAAAGGTCGGCAGAAAAGACCTGCGGCGTCTGCACGGCAAAAAGGGTGCTGCGATCCGGCGTACGCTCGACCAGCGCGTTGTGCGCGACCTTGATGGTATCGCGTACCGGAATGGCAGGCGCGGCAGCCAAATGCGTCCACGCCGCAGCGATCACTTCGTCGATAAGCGCCGGTGTGACCAATGGACGAGCCCCGTCCTGCACAGCAAAAAACTCCGCTTCGGGCGATGCCTCGAGCGCCGCACGCAGCACGGACTCCGTGCGCGTTGCACCGCCGACGATGACCTTCACGGGTTTTCTGATGCCGAAAGCTTTGCAAAGCTCTGCATCATGCAGCAGCTCGTCCTCCCGCGCAGCAATGATGATCTCGTCGATCCCCTGCGCGCTGTCGATGGCGAGCAGCGTGCGCACAAGCACCGGGATCCCGTCAAGCGGCTGCAGCAGCTTATTTTCCCCGCCGTAGCGCGTGGAGCTTCCCGCTGCGGCGATCAATGCGGCACAGTAGGGACGCGTCTGCTTCCGGCGCTTGCCAAACATCTTTTGCAGCAGGCTCATTGGCTCAATCGCTCTCCTTTAATAGCATCGCGGCGTTGACACGCCCCTCAGCCTCGGGATACTCCACGTCTTCTGCCAGAACGATCTCTGACACGAGGATCTGCTTGGCGATGTGCAGCATCTTGCGCTCGCCGTTGGAAAGCCCTCGTGTGCTGTCGCGGTGCATGAGCGCCTTGATGACGGCGCTGACCTCGTCAAGATCGCCGCTTTTCAGCCGATCCATATTTTCGCGGTAGCGGTGGTTCCAGTTCGACGTCATATCGATGCTAAGCTTGGGAATGTGCGCGATGACCGCTTCGATCTCACTTCTGGACTTGATGGCACGGATCCCGATGGCAGCGGAATTCTCGGTCGGAATCTTGAGCGTCAGCCCGGAAATGGGCATTTTGAAGACGTATAACTCCATTGCCTTGCCGCTGATTTTCTCGCGGACAATGCTGTCGATCACTCCGGCGCCATGCATTGGGTGCACGACCTTATCTCCCACTTGAAACATTCTATGCCCACCTCCCTTCTGACAGAACGTCTTTTCGGCATTCGTCCTGTATTCCATGCGATGGAACAAAAGAAGCCAATTTTCCATACATAGTATAACTTACTTTGCCGTCATTTTCAAGCAACTTTTGATGAAATATCGCATAAAAATGGAAACTCACTGCATCTTTGAAAAAACGGGAGCTTTCCGGAATCGGAAAGCCCCCGTGACGGAAGAACGAGATTTTCTTACTTGTTGCTGCGGCGCCAGATGTGCATCTTCTCCGCGTCGGCGATGAGCTGCTCGCGGAAGTCGGGATGCGCGATACCGATGAGCGCCTCGGCACGCTCCCAGGTGGAAAGACCCTTGAGGTTGACCATACCGTACTCGGTGACGATGTAATGCGTACAGGAGCGCGGGTCGGTGCAGATGGAGCCGGGTGTCAGCGTGGGGACGATGCGGCTCTTGACCGTGCCGTCCTTGCCCGTGACGGTCGAGGACATGCAGATAAAGCTCTTGCCGCCCTTGGAGAGATAAGCGCCCATCGCAAAGTCAAGCTGGCCGCCCGTGCCGGAGATGTGCTTGATGCCGGCGGACTCGGCGTTGACCTGACCGAAGAGGTCGCAGTCGATGGCGTTGTTGATGGAGATGAAGTTGTCGATCATAGAGATGACGTGTACGTCGTTCGTGTAATCGACCGGTGCGCCCATGACGTCGGGGTTGCGATCCATGTAGTCATAGAGTTTCTGCGTACCGGCGGCAAAGGCGAAGACCTGACGGCCCTTGTCGAGATTCTTGTGCTTGCCGGTGATCTTGCCGGCGAGCGCCATATCGACAAAGCCGTCGACGTACATCTCGGTGTGAACGGACAGATCCTTGAGGTCAGACTGGGCGATCATCGAACCGATGGTGTTGGGCATGCCGCCGATGCCGAGCTGCAGGCACGCGCCGTTCGGGATCTGGGGTACGACAAGGTTGGCAACTGCGGTGTCGACCTCAGTGGGGGCGCCGCCCGCGCCGAGCTGCGCCACGGGCGGGTTCTCACCCTCCACGACCATGTCAACGTCCTTGATGTTGATCTCGCAGCCGGTGAGGCCGTAGACCCACGGCAGGTTCTCGTTGACTTCAACGATGACGGTCTTGGCAGTGTCGAGCATGTCGGCCAGGTGAGAGGACGCGAGCGCGTAGCTGAAGTTGCCGTGCTTGTCCATCGGCGTGACCTGGATCATGGCGACATCAACATGAACGTTGCCGTCGCGGTAGAAGCGCGGCAGCTCGCTGTAACGCATCGGAGAGAAATAGCCCATGCCCTTGGCGATGATCTTGCGGTCGATGCCGCTGCAATGCCAGGAGTGCCAGGTGAAGTGCTCACCGGCGTCCTCTGCTTTGCAGATCTCGGGCATCCACATCGTCACGCCGCCGCGCACCTTGATGTCCTTGAGCTCGCTCTGGCGCGCTGCAAGCGCCTTGTCGAGCGTGTAGGGGTGGTTGGTGCACCAGCCGTAGTCGACCCAGTCGCCGCTCTTGACGACCTTGACGGCTTCTTCGGCAGAGGTCAGCTTCTTCTGATAAAGCCCTGCGTAATCCATGGATAAGTTCCTCCTGTATGTATAAATGTTGGACATTTCGGGTCAGTGTCGAAACTTTAACAAGTATACCATACCGCGTCGCATTTGCAAAGGCTTTCTGCGCAAATGACAATAAAAAAGGACAGGCAAAAGCCTGCCCTTTTTCAATTCAGAGAGATTACTCCTCGACAGGAGCCTCTTCCTCGCCGCCGAGCAGAGCACGGATGCTGAGGGAGATCTTCTTCTTCTCCTCGTCGATGGCGGTGATCTTCGCGTCGACCATCTGACCTTCGGACAGAACGTCGGAGGGCTTGTCGATGCGGCGGTCAGCAATCTGGGAGATGTGGATCAGACCGTCCACACCGGGAACGACCTCAGCGAAGGCGCCGAAGGTCATCAGCTTGACGATGCGCACGTTGGCAACGTCGCCGACCTTGTAGGTGTTCATGAACACGTCCCAGGGGTTCTGGGTGCGATCCTTGACGCCGAGGGAAATCTTGCGCTTCTCGGGATCGAAGGAGATGACGTACACGTCGAGGTGATCGCCGATGGAAACGACCTCGGCGGGGTTCTTGATGCGGCTCCAGCTCAGCTCGGAGATGTGAACCATGCCGTCCACGCCGCCGATGTCAACAAACACGCCGTAAGAGGTCATGGACTTCACGACACCGTCGTAGTGCTTGCCGACCTCGATGCCTTCCCAAACGGCGGCCTGAGCAGCCTGACGCTCCTCGTTGAGCACGGACTTGATGGAACCGACCACGCGGCGGCGGGCACGGTTGACCTCGGTGATGCGGAGCTTGACCTTCTGCTTGACCATCTGGCCAAGGTCGGAATCCTTGGGCAGACCGCTCTGGGAAGCGGGCACGAAGACGCGCACGCCCTTGACAGAGACGACAATGCCGCCCTTGTTCACTTCGGTCACGGTACCTTCGAGAACGGTCTTGTCCTCAACGGCGGTCTCAATGTCTTCCCAAAGCTTGACAGCGTCGAGACGCTTCTTGGAAAGGGTGGCATAGCCTTCCACGTCGTTGACGCGGACAACATAAGCTTCGATCTCGTCGCCGACCTTGACGACGTCCTCGGGCTTCACGTCGGGGTCGCTGCTCAGCTCAGAAACAGGGATGTAGCCTGCCTGCTTGCAGCCGACGTCGACCTGGATCTCGGTCGTGCCGATCGCGGTCACGATGCCGGTCACCTTATCTCCTGTATTAAGAGTCTTGAAAGACTTTTCAAGCAGTTCTTCAAAGGATTCGCTGGTTTCAGGGGTAGTGGTGTTGATGTTTTCTTCCGTCATTGTTGTTAATACCTCCATAATGATACTCGCAGGAGTAGATGCGCCGGCTGTCAGTCCCGCCACACGGCATCCGGAAAAGAATTCCGGTGAGAGCTCGTCTGCGGATTCGATCTGGAGGACTCTCCCGCAGTTCTCTCTGCAAATCTCGGTCAAATGCCTTGTATTGGCGCTTCTTCGGTCGCCCACAACCACCATCGCGTCCACCTTGGCGGAAAGTTCTGCCGCCTCAGTTTGACGTTTCTGCGTAGCATTGCATATTGTATCATTGATTTTCAGATTTGTACACTCTTTTTTTAGAAAATTCACGCAACTTTCCCAAAGCGCACGAATACAGGTCGTTTGCGCCAGCAAAATACTGGGCAAACAGGCAAAATCCGGTCGATCTTTAAGAAAATCCTCAACTTCCTGCACATTTTCGAAGATGAGCGGCTCTTTGCACCAACCGGCGATGCCCTCCACCTCGGGGTGATTTCGCTCACCGATCAGGATGACGCGCCGTCCCTCGTCCTCCGCCTGCCGGGCAAGCTTGCGGATACGGTCAACGTGCGGGCACACGGCGCTCACGACTTCCGCTCCGCGCTCTTGCAGCCGCTCCAGCGTTTCCCTCGGCTCGCCGTGGGCGCGGATGAGCACGGTCTCCCCTGCTCTTGCCTGCTCGGGAGAGGTGATAAGGCGCATACCGCGTGCTTCGATCTCATGCACAACGCCTGCGTTATGCACGATGCTGCCGAGCATTGCGCCGCCGCGCGCTTTTGCCGTTTCCTGCGCAAGCTTCACCGCGCGCTCCACGCCGTAGCAAAAGCCGGCGGTCTCAGCCAAGATGACTTTCACAGCAGAGCGCCCCCCACCTGCTGACCGCCGAGGGCATACGCCCGGCGCAGCATTTCATCAGCGATGGCCTGCAGTTCCTCCGATGTGCCGCGCCGGCCCGTGACTTCGGGCGTGTACGGCTCACCAAAGATGATGCGCGTTTTGTGAAAGAGCTTCTTCTGCCCGTCGCAAAAGACCGGCACGAGCGTTGCACCCGTGCGCACGGCGATCATGGCGATGCCCGCGTGCGCGTGCGCAGGGAGACCGTCGTGATAGCCAACGCCATTCCGAATGGTTGTTCCCTCGGGGAAAATAAGCAGGTTTTCGCCCTTATGGAGCACCTGCATCGCGGTTTTGACCGACTGGATATCCCTTCCGTCGCGCTGCACGGGGAACGCACCGAGCGTGCGGATGAGCCACGCGAGCGCGGGTTTTTCAAAAAGCTCGGCTTTTGCCATGAAGTGCAGATGATAGTCGAGCGGCAGACACAGCCCGATGAGCACGGGGTCAATGTTGCTTGCGTGGTTGGGACAAAGCAGTGCGCCGCTTTTCGGCAGATGCTCAAGCCCCTTTACGTCTACACGGTAGAGCAGGAGCAGGATCTTTCCGATCAGCCAGATAATCGCAAAGAAAATCATCTTCATTGCAGTTTCTCCTGAATGAGTTTGAGCAGAGCCTGCTCGCTTTCGTCAAAGTTGAGCGCCGAGGTATCAAGGCGAATGGCATCTGCCGCCTCGCGCAGCGGCGCGATGGCGCGGTGCATATCCTGCTCGTCGCGCTCGTTGATCTCGCGCAGCACTGCTTCATAGGGCTCGGGCGTGCCGCGCTCGGAAAGCTCCAGACAACGGCGGTGCGCTCTCTCCTCGGCGGAAGCCGTCAGGTAGATCTTCAGATCCGCGTCCGGCAGCACGACCGTCCCGATGTCGCGTCCGTCCATGATGACGCTCCTTTTGCGCGCAATGTCGCGCTGCATTTCAAGCAGGTACGCGCGAACGCACGGCAGTGCCGAAACGTTCGAAGCATACATTGAAATTTCCGGCAGACGGATCTCGCGGCTCACGTCCTTGCCGTCAAGCAGCATCTTCTGCCTGCCCGCTTCGTCGAAGGCCATGTCGATGCGGATCGTCTTGAGCAGCGGCGCGATCTGAGACTCGTCCTTGGCGTTCAGTCCGCGCGCAAATGCCGCATAGCCGATGGTACGGTAGATTGCACCCGTATCGACATGCAGAATGCTCAGCTTTTTGGCAACGGCCTTGGCAAGCGAACTCTTACCCGCGCCGCCGGGGCCATCGATGGCAATGGAAAAATGCTCTTTCATTGGTTTGGTTCTTCCCTCTCTACATAGATGATGCGCGCTTCACTCTGCGTGCAGCGCGTCTGCGGCGGCCTCGCCCGCCGCCTTGCCGGTCGCCCAGGCGATCTGCAAATTGTAGCCGCCCGTGTAGGCGTCCACGTCGATGATCTCACCGGCGAAGTACAGCCCTTCGATCTTTTTCGACGCCATGGTCTTCGGATCGATCTCCCCCACCTTCACGCCGCCGGAGGTAACGATGGCGTTTTCGACCGGCATCGGCGCGGTGACGTTGACCGTCCAATGCTTGAAAAGCGTGCGGACGCGCTCGCGCTGCGCGCGCGTGATGTCATGCACCTTCTCGTGCGGCGGGATACCCGAGCGGTCGATGAATTCGTCGATCATCTTTTGCGGCAGGAGCGCTCCGAGCACGTTGCAGAAGTCGCTGTTGGCGTGTTTTTCAAAGTCTGACAGCAAGCGCTTGTCGAGCATCTGCTCATCGAGCGCGGGCTTGAGGTCGATCTCCAGCCGGTACTGCTTTTTGTCGAAATGCCGCATGTGCGCGCTCGCAGAAAGAATGAGCGGCCCGCTTACGCCGAAGTGCGCAAAGAGCATTTCGCCGAAATCCGAGTGGATCTTCTTATTGTTTTCATATACCGTCAGCGCAACGTTCCGGAGGCTCAGCCCCTGCAAAAGGGCGCATTCGCGCGCCTCAAGCGGAACGAGCGAGCCGCGCAGCGGCGTGACCGTGTGGCCGAGAGACTCCGCCATGCGAAAACCGTCGCCCGTTGAGCCTGTTGCGGGATACGATACGCCGCCCGTCGCCAAAACGACGGCAGCGGCGGGATAGTTCCCTTTTTCACCCCTGACGGCGGCAACATGCCCGTCATCAAGCGAAACATCGAGTGCACGGTCGCGCACGAGCTTGACGCGCAGACGCTTGAGCTCGCGCTCAAGCGCGGCGGTGATGTCGAACGAACGGTCGGATACCGGAAACACGCGCTTGCCGCGCTCTACCTTGAGCGGCACGCCGAGACCTTCAAAAAAGTCGATGGCGGCATGACCGTCAAAGCGGGAAAACGCGGAATACAAAAACCGCGGGTTCTGCGGCACGTGGGCAAGCAGCTCTTCGCATCCGCTCTCGTTGGTCACATTGCAGCGTCCCTTGCCGGTGATGTTTACTTTTTTGCCAAGGCGCTCATTCGGATCGAGCAGCGTTACCGAAGCGCCCTTACGCGCAGCACAGATCGCGGCCATCATACCGCCCGCGCCGCCGCCGATCACAACGATTTCCTTATTCATCTTCGATCTTGCCAAAAATGTCGAAGCGCTCCCAGATGTGCTCGAGTTCGGAGAACGTTGCGGAAATGTCCGCGCCCTTCTTGTTGGCAACGGCCAGAATGAGCGCGTTGAGCATGCTCATCGGGGCTGCGAGCGAGTCGACGAAAGAGATCATCTCGCTGCGCACGAGCAGCGAGCAGTTGGACATCTGATTGATGGGCGACATCTCGCTGTCCGTCACGCCGACGATCGTCGCGCCGCGGTCGCGCGAAAACTGGATGGTCTTGAGCGCAAGCTCGCTGTAACGCGGGAAGCAGATGCCGATGACCACATCGTCCTTGGAGACGCGGAAGAGCTGGTCGAACGAGCCAGCCGCACCGCCGTTGACCAGGGTGACGTTGTCGAAGATCAGACGGAAATAGAAATTTAAGTACCCTGCAAGGAACGAGGAGGAACGGAAACCCACGATGTAAATACGGCGCGCGCCGATGATTGTGTCGACCACACGCTCGAACTCCGCCCCGTCGGTCTGGTCGATGGCCATGCGAATCTTTTCCATATCGCGCTGCAAAACGTTCGTCATCAGATCGGAGCCGGCAAGCTCGCCATCGGACGCCTGAATGCGCTGAATGCTCGTGAGTTTGCCGCGGATCATCTCCTGCAATGCCCGCTGCATGCTCGGATAGCCCTCGTAGCCGAGCTGGGTGGCAAAACGCACAACGGTCGATTCACTGACCTGCACGGTCTTGCCGAGTCTGCTGGCCGTCATAAAGGCAGCCTTGTCGTAGTTTTCCAGAATAAAGCGGGCGATGAGCTTTTGCCCCTTGGAAAAGCTGCTCATGTTCTTTTCGATATTATGTAAGATATTCTTCGTCATAAGATCGTCCTCTGTTACTTTCATTTTGTTGCAAGGAGTTCCTGCTCCGTTAGGTCGCGCCACGCGCCTTCGGGAAGATCCCCGAGCTTGAGCGTGTGCTCCTGCACGCGCTTGAGGCGCTTGACGTGCAATCCGGCGGCGGCGCACATGCGCCGGATCTGCCGGTTCTTTCCTTCGTGGATAGTGATGGAGAGAAGCGCGGTGTCCCTCCCCTGCCGCAATACGCGCACCTGTGCGGGCCGGATGGGCTTGCCGTCGAGCTGTGTCATGGAAGCGAGCGCTTCTGCCGCTCCCCTGACCTCGCCCGCGACGCTGACCTCGTAGACCTTGTTGACCTCATAGCGAGGGTGCAGCAAATGATGCATCCATTCGCCGTCGTTTGTCAGCAGCAGCAGTCCCTCGGAGTCGAGGTCGAGCCGACCGACGGGATAGACGCGCTCGCCGCAGTCTTTGACGAGCTCGGCGACGGTCTTTCGCCCTTTTTCGTCAGAGAGCGTGCAGACATAGCCGCGCGGCTTGTTGAGCATGAGATAGCGCTTTTCCCCCTCCCGCGAAAGGGGCTTGCCGTCGACCGTGATGCGGTCAGAGTCGGGATCGGCTTTCTGCCCGATGAACGCTGTCTCGCCGTTCACGCACACGCGCCCTGCGGCGATCCACTGCTCGGCGGTGCGCCGGGAGCAGAGCCCCGATTCGGCGATGAGTTTTTGAATTCTTGCCCCGGCCAGAAAGATCCCCCCTTACCCCGCCGACAGAAACTGCCAGAGCGTTTCCGCCAGCGTTTTCTTCTTTTCCGTTTTTTCCTTGCTTCCCTGTGCCTGCACGCTGCGCGCGCTCACAAGGTCGATCGTTCCAACCGTGCGCTCTCCGCAGGAGATGACGAGTGTACCGAGTTTTTGTCCCTTTTGTACGGGTTCGGCAACAGCCTGCGGCAGCTCGGCGCGCACGCTCAGCGATTCTCCATCCGTAACAGGATAACAAAAGCTCTCTGCCGCCACAGCGGCGACCGCTTCCCCCGCAGCGTTCACGCTGCCGTAAGTTTCGCCCTTTTTCGCGCCGCAGCACAGGTGATACGCCGAAAAACCATAGTCGTAGAGTGCCGCGTGATCCGCCCAATCGCTGCCATCATACAGTGTGACGGCGACAAGGCGCATCCCGCCGCGCTCGGCACAGGTGACGAGCGTGCGTCCCGCATCGCCGGTGTAGCCGGTCTTGAGGCCGACGCAGCCGGAATACGACGCGAGCAGCTTATTGTGGTTCGTCATCGTCCGCGTGCCAACGCTCGCCGTGCGCGTTGAAACGATGCGTGCGAACGTCGGGTTCTGCATGGCGTAGGCCGCAAGGCGCGCCATATCAAGGGCACAGGAGCCGTGCCCCGATTCATCAAGCCCGCTCGGATTCAAAAATGCTGTGTGCGTCATGCCAAGCGACGCTGCTTTTTCGTTCATCCAGGCGATGAACTGCTTACTGCCGCCGCTTCCGCCGCAGTAAGCGGCGATGCACTCCGCCGCATCGTTGCCGGACGGCAGCATCAGCCCGTAGAGAAGCTCTTCCATCGTGAGCGTTTCGCCCTCGGCAAGATACATGGACGAGCCTTCGCGTAAGTGCTCCCACCTGACCGTGACTTTGTCTGCAAGTGTGCTGTGCTCCAGCGCGACAAGACAGGTCATGATCTTCGTCGTGCTTGCGATGCTGCGGCGCTGCTCTTCATTGCGCGCGAGCAGCACCCGCCCGCTGTCCGCCTCCATCAGAACGTAAGCGGCAGCGGCGGGCTCGGGCGTCGATGCCTGACAGGTCAAACCACTTGTCAGCAAAAGAACAGCAATGGAAAATACGGCAATGCATCGGGCAGAACGCGGCATAGGATCACTCCTTGTTTCGGAATGCCCCTATTATGCCCGAAATCAGTAAATATCTTTCTCTTCTCTCTTCTTGTCCACAAAATTCTGCATGCGGTCAAGAACCTCCGGCACGAGATCGAGCACGCGGTCGACCGTTGTTGCCGCAGGCATAGCCACGGGCATCACGCGCGTCATGCCGTCCTTGACGATAAGGAAGGCAACGGGGTCGACCTTGACGCCTGCGCCCGCGCCGCCGCCAAAGCGCGCGGTGTCGGTCTTGCCATAGTCGCCGCCGCCCGCGCCGAAGCCAAAGCTCACGCGGGAAACGGGAATGACGGTCACGCCGTCGGGCGTTTGGATCGGCTCGCCGATGATGGTGTTGGAATCGACCATATCACGGATCTTGTCCATCGTGGTGTCCATAAGGTCATTGAGCGGCGTTTTCTTTTCGATGTTTTCCATGTGGTTCGTCCTTTCTTTATTATGCTGTCATTTTTTCATTGTGTTCGTGGTTCGGTTGTGCGCTCTCCGTTGGTTTTTCCGCGGGAGCGTCGTTTTTATGCGCCTTTTTATAGCGCAGATACCATTTAAGCAGCGGCCACAGCAGCGCAATGAGGATGCGCAGCCCATCGCGGATGCGAAGCGAGCAGCCGACGCTTCCCTCTGTGCGCGTTTTTTCCGCGCTGTAATCCATGCGCAGGTGCAGCGAGGGTTCCGGGATCAGAAAAATATCCTCTAAATGCGGCATCAGCCCCCACATCATGGCGTTTGCATAGCCATAGGTCTGCGCGATCTCCGCCGGGTCGCTGCCGCCAAAGACGACAAGAATCTCCAGCGGGTCGATACGAAGGCGCTTGCAGGCGCGCCTCGCCGATTCTCTGAGCGCAGAAAGTGCCGTGGAGATGAGATCCTTTTTCTCTTCTTTTGTGAGTTTGGGAAGGCCGCGCTTTTTCTTTTCCGCGCGCTTTTCTTCCTCTTTTTTTGTTTTTGCCGCCTCCTGCGCCGTTTCCTTTTTTTCCTTTGCCGGCAGCAGTGTGAAGCGGAACGGGCCGACCGAGAGCCGCAGGTTTAGCGTCTGCCCGAAGCGGAGCAGCGCGCCAACGCGGAGAAATCCGATCAGAAGAAAGATCAGCAGGATGATCCCAATCACTTTTAACGCAGTCAATCGACCACCTCCCTCTTCTCAATCGTTCATCAGCAATCTGTCAACGCCCTTCGTTTGTAAGGGGTGACTCTTCCTTCGCCGCAAGGCTGCCGGGATCGAGGATTGTGCCGTCGTCCGTCATACGGAGCTGACCGTCGGCTTCAAGCCCCGGCATTTCGGGCAGTTCCTCAAGCGACCCAAGGTGAAAATCGCGCAAGAATTTTTTTGTTGTGCGGTACAGCCTCGGCCGCCCCGGCACCTGAAGACGCCCGCACTCTTCGATAAGCCCGCGCTCTAAGAGAAGGCCCACGGTGTAGGAACTGTCCACCCCGCGCACCTGATCGACATAGGCGCGGGTCGTGGGCTGATAATAGGCAATGATCGTCAGCACCTCCAGCGCAGGTTGAGAGAGCTTAGCGGTCTTGCGGATCTCAAACGCCTTGCGGATCACATCCGCATAATCCGGTGATGAGCAGAGCTGATAGCTGTCCTCCATGCGAATGAGGCGGATGCCGCGGCGCTCAAAGGCGTAATAGTCGCCGAGCTTTTGCAGCACCTGCTCCGCCGTCGGCCGGTCGAGATCCAGCGCAAGACAGATGCGGTCGATCGCAAGCGGCTCGCCGCTGGCAAAGAGAATGCCCTCGATGGCCGACTCGACCTCGCGCAGATCTAAAGATTCCAAAGACATAGCGTTCCTCGCTTTTTATAAATTGATGCTCTCGGGGGCATCGTCCCCGCAGGCAACGGTGCAGTCTGTGTCGGAACCGGCCAGATGAATGACCTTCTCGCGGCAAAGTTCCAAAACGGCGATAAACGTCGCCACGATCTCGCTGCGGCTGCGGCTGCCGCGGAACAGCAGCTGAAAGCGCGTCATGCCGTATTCCTTCAGTCGGCGCAGGATCTCCTCCGCCTTGCCCTTGACAGGATACGGCTCGCGGCGAACGATCTCGCTCAGCGCCGCGCTCGGCGGCGCGTCCAGTTTTTCTCCGCGCGCCGCGATCGCCTGCATGGCAAGCACAAGGTCAGCCTTTTCATGGCTGTATTCATAGATCTTGCCGCGCTGCATGGGCTCGGGATCGCGCGTTGTGATGCTGCGGCCGAATTCTCCCATCGGGCCGAGCGTCTCCGTCAGCGTCTTGATGCGAAGGTAGGTATCCTTCTGCGCGCGCTCTTTGAGCGATGCGATCAGCTCGTCCATCTCGCTTTGCGCCTGCTCGTCCTCGAGCGAGAGGAGCATGCGCGTTTTGATGTACATCAGATGCGCCGCCATCGTGATGAACTCGCTCGCCACTTCAAGGTCGAGCTGTTTGCGCTGCTCGAGATAGGCGAGATACTGCTCCAGAATGAGCGCGATCGGAATGTCCTGGATCTCTATTTTATTTTTCGAAAGCAGGAAGAGAATGAGATCAAGCGGACCTTCAAAGTCCTGCAGCGCTTCCGCGCTGCGCTCATGCACCACGCCTTCCAGCTTGAAAACGGGATTGTCCATGACATTCCTCTCTTCATTTAATATACGATCAGATCGACCAGCAGCCCGTATACGCGGTAAATGCCCTCACCGAGGATATTGTCCCCCACGCCGAGCCAGACAAGCAGAAAAAGCAGCACCATGCCGTACTTTTCGTATCGCATCAGCGTCAGATACGCGCGGTCGGGCAAAAAGGCGAAAAGCACCTTCGAGCCGTCGAGCGGCGAGATCGGAATGAGGTTGAAAAGCCCCAAGCCGACGCTCATGTACGCTGTCCGCGCAAGAAAATTCAAAAGGCCGCTGCAAAATGCCGTGTCGACGTAGTGCGCGATCGTGATGCGCGCGCCGAGCAGCAGCAAGACCGCCAGCAGCAGATTCGATACCGGCCCCGCGAGCGCCGTGAGCGCCATACCCTGCTTGGGCTTTTTGAAATACCGCATATCGACCGGCACGGGCTTTGCCCAGCCGAAGCCGACAAGCAGCATCGCGGCTAAACCGAACCAGTCGATGTGGTGCAGCGGATTCAAGCTTAGTCGGTGTTCACGTTTGGCCGTCGGGTCGCCGAGAGCCAGGGCTGCAAGACCGTGGCAGGTTTCGTGCACCGTCAAACATAAAAAGACGCCGAGCACGCGCAAAAGCGCGTCGGTCAGCGAGCCCCAGTCGATGGACCGGAGAAGTTCTTGAAAGCTGTTCACGCAATTTCTCCATAAAAAATATGCAAATCATCAGGACGTGCATTGCATTCTGAATCTATTATAACAGTCCTTTTCTCACATGACAAGGCATTTTGCAATTTTTATTGCATTTCGCTTTCACAATTCCCCGCTGTTTGCCTGTCAATCGGCGTAATATGACAAAAAAGCGCCCCAACCGCATGGTTGGGGCGCTTTGCAGGATATTGTTTTATTTCTTGAGGCGCTTGTCGCTCTTGGCGGACAAACGCGTGCCGACGGACTGGAAGATCTGCACCAGAATGATGAGCAACACGACCGCCGCGAACATCACGAGATACTTGTAGCGGTAGTAGCCGTAATCGATGGCGATCTTGCCGAGGCCGCCGCCGCCGATGATGCCGCTCATCGCTGAGTAGCCGAGAATGGTCGTAAGCGCGATGGTAAAATTCTGCAAAAGCGAGGGAACGCTTTCGGGGATCATCACCTTGCAGATGATCTGCATGGGCGTTGCGCCCATGCTCTGCGCGGCTTCGATGATGTTGGGGTCGACCTCGCGCAGGCTGCTCTCTACCAGGCGCGCCACAAACGGGAACGCCGCCACGACCAGCGGAACGATGGTCGCGGTCGTGCCGACGGTCGTGCCGATGATGAGGCGCGAGAGCGGGAAAACCATGATCATTAAGATGAGGAACGGGATCGAGCGCAGCAGATTGATGATGACGTTCAGAACGCTCATCAGAGCCTTAGGCAGCGGCAGAACGCCGCCCTTCTCCCCCGCCACAAGCAGCACGCCGAGCGGAAGGCCGATGACAACAGCAAGTGCCGTTGAAAGGAGCGTCACATAAAAGGTCTCCCAGATCGCCTTGGGAAACTGCGTCTGCATGGCGGCAGTCAGCTCCGCAATCGACTGCGGAGAAAAGAGATTACTGTACATCGACGCTCGCCTCCTCTACCTGAAGATTTTCGATACTTCTCAAAAAGTCCATTGCCTGCTCAAACTGCGCGTTCGGCACGCCGAGGAGCATGCCGCCGTAGACCTCTTCGGAGAGCTTCTGCGTCGTGGCGGAGATGACCGTCGCGCTGATGCCCTCTTCGGTCGCAAGGCGGGCGACGAGCGGAATGGACGTCGTCTTTGCGCTGCGGAAGATAAGCCGGATGCGGCGCTGCTGCTGGGGGTCGGATACATCGATGTCCGCGCCGCGCGGAAAGACAAGGTGCCGTGCCGCCGCAGACTTGGGCGCGGAGAAGACCGCCGAAACAAGCCCCTCCTCCACCACCTCGCCGTCATCGAGGATGGCAACGTGGTTACACACCTCCTTCACCACGCTCATCTGGTGCGTGATGATGACGACGGTGATGCCAAGCTTTTTGTTGATGTCGCCGATCAGCTCGAGGATCTGGCGCGTGGTCTTGGGGTCGAGCGCGCTCGTGGCCTCATCGCAGAGCAGAACCTTCGGATTTGTTGCGAGCGCGCGGGCGATGGCAACGCGCTGCTGCTGACCGCCGGAGAGCTGCGCAGGATAGGCCTTGGCTTTGTCCTTGAGCCCCACGATGTCGAGAAGCTCCAGCGCCCGCTGCTCACGCCACTTCTTCTCTCCCCGCAATCCGGAAAGTTCCATCGGAAAGCAGACGTTAGCGAGGCAGTTTCGCTGCATGAGCAGGTTGAAGCGCTGAAAGATCATCGTAATGTCATGCCGCGCCGTGCGCAGCTGTGCGGGGGACATCGTGTCGAGCCGCTGTCCGTTCACGATGACCTCGCCCTCGGTCGGACGCTCGAGCATATTGATGCAGCGCACGAGCGTAGATTTTCCGGCGCCGCTCATGCCGATGATGCCGTAAACGTCACCGTCCGGTATGGTGAGGGAGACGTCCTTGAGCGCGTCTACCCGTCCTCCGGCAGTTTCGAAGGATTTGCTTAAATGCTTCAGTTCGATCAAGAACGCTCCCTCCTTTCTCTCTTACTTGGCGCTCAGCGCATCGAGCGTGGTCTGCTTGCCGCCGTAGAGGCCCATGGGCTCAACGTGAATGGCGGCAACAGAAACGATGTGGGTGCCGTTCTCGGCATTGAAATCATCAAGGTACGGGGTGTGCTGGAAGTAGTTGGCGTCCACGGTGCCGTCTTCGACGACGGTGTTGGGCACGACGTAGTCGTTGTAGGTCTGGATATCGAGGGTGATGTTCTTCTCGGCAAGGATCGCCTTGGCAACCTCGAGGATCTCAGCGTGCGGGGTCGGGGAAGCGGCAACAGAGATGGTCGCACCGGCGAGAGCGTCATAGTCAACGGAAGCATCGTAACCGTCGGTCGGATCGTCGACGGTGCTGACGACAGCGCCGTCATACTTTTCGTTGATGTAATCGACGACCTGCTGGCTCTCAAGCGCGGCGACGAGCGCCTTGATCTTATCGGAGCTCTCGTTGCCTTCCTTCACGGCCAGAATGTTGGCATAAGCAGAGGAGGAACCCTCGATCACAAGGGAGTCGGCCACGGGGTTCAGACCTGCGTTAATGGCATAGTTGGAGTTGATGACGGCGTAGTCAACGTCCTGCAGAATATTGGGGATCTGCGCGGCCTCGGTCTCTACGATCTCGACGCCATACGGATTTTCGACAATGTCGTTCTTGGTGGCAGTGATGCCGGCGCCGTCGGCGAGCTTGATGATGCCGTTTTTCTCGAGCAGGAGCAGGGCACGCGCTTCATTGGTGGTGTCGTTGGGAACAGCGATCTGAATGGTAGCGGCGCTGTCGCCATCTTTGGAGCCGCAGCCGGTCAGGGCGAGCGCGGCGGTAAGAACGAGTGCAAGAGCCAGTGCGGTCAGCTTGATAGAATGCTTTTTCATCGGATTGATCTCCTTTTATAGATGGTTTTTTAGATTTTTATAGATTGGTTTATGGAAAAGGAATAAAGATCGGCAGGACGGCAGGTCCCGCTCAAATGCAGCGTGCCGTAGTGTCCGGCGGACACATTCGGTCATCTCTCATCAATTCAAAACGCATCGTCTGCTCCTTTCGGGAAATTAAAAACAGCGGAAGGTCATTGACCTTCCGCTGTCGTTCACTCATGCTGAACTTCTCAGACAGTTTTAGAAAGGAAATGACCATTTTCTCCATGACAAAGCATGCACATGCTGAACATGCGCATCATCGGCATCATCATAAAGTTGGCAGTGTAAAGGTTCTTCATGCCAATGGATCCTTTCTCTTGATCATTCCCACCCGGTGGGGTTCGTTTCGATGTGCGTATCGTAGCACCATCTTTTTCTCTTGTCAACACCAAATTCACACTTTGGCATGATTTCCCGTTTTTTTATCGAATTGAACGAGAATTTATATTTACTGTTCCCGTTTTTCGAAAATACGGACAAGATGGGTCAGGAAATCCGTGCTTTCCAGACCGAACAGCGCTTCGACCGCGCTTTCACTGTGCGCTTCGATCACGCGAAGGCAGCCGTTCAGTCCCAGAATGTCGACAAACGTGGTCTTGCCCTCTTCCCTGTCAGAGCCGATGGGTTTGCCGAAGGTCTCTTCATCGCCCACCACATCGAGCATATCGTCGCGGATCTGGAAAGCAATGCCGAAGTTGTCGGCGTAGCCGATCGCGGCTTCCTCCTGCTCCTTGGTGCCGCCCGCGGCAGCTACTCCCATCAGGCACGCCGCGCGAATGAGCGCGCTTGTCTTGCGCAGATAGATCTCCTCCAGCTCCGATGCGCTCAGTGCTCTCCCTTCCCATGCAAGGTCGAGCTCCTGACCGCCGCAGATCCCCTCGTGACCGGCGGCATTTGCGAGGAGCTTCGCGCACTTGAGTGCGCACGGCGCGGGAATATCTGCTGACAGAACGGTTTCGAACGCCAGCGCCTGCAACGCATCGCCTGCGAGTGTCGCCGTGCTTTCGCCGAACACCTTGTGGTTCGAGGGCTTGCCGCGGCGCAGATCGTCGTTATCCATCACGGGAAGATCGTCGTGAATGAGCGAATAGGTGTGCAGCATCTCGATGCCGCAGGCAACGGGCAGCGCCTTTTCGACGTCTCCCCCGCAGATCCGGCAGAATTCGAGCACCAGCATCGGGCGCAGCCGCTTGCCGCCTGCCATCAGGCTGTATTGCATCGCCTCGGTCAGCTTATGATAACTTGCGTGCTGCGCCTCTGAAAGGCAGGAGGAAAGATAGCCCTCCACCATCGCCTTGTACTCCGCCACGCGGGCGGAAAACTGCTTTTCCTCCATTGCTTACTCCTCCGAAACAAATGTACTCTCGACCGGCGCGCCGTCCGCGCCTTTGGATAGCTTTGCGACCTTCTGCTCAGCCTTATCGAGCATCGCGCCGCAGTCGCGCACAAGTTTTGTTCCCTCTTCAAAGAGCTTGAGGGAATCGGCAAGCTTTGCATCGCCTTTTTCCAGTGCTGCCACGATCTCTTCGAGCCGCGCGATATTTTCTTCAAACGTTTTTGTCATCGTCATATCCTCCCGTATTGCACGCATCTACCGTGCAGTTGAGACTTCCCTGCCCGAGCAGCACCTCGATCTTCTCTCCGATGCTGACGTCCTGCGCTGCGCGCAGGATCTGTCCGTCCTCCGTGCGCGCTACGGCGTAACCGCGTCCCAGCACGCTCAGCGGGCTGAGCGCATCGAGCTTAGCCGCGAGCGCCGTAAACTGCTGCATGCGATGCGCCGTCTGCTGCCGGGCGAGCGAGGCGAGATTTTTCTGCGTATAATCGAGCAGCAGCCGCTTGTCGTCGATAAACGCCATGGGGTCTTGCAGCACGCGGCTGCGCGCCGTTTTTTCAAATTGCTCGCGCAAATTCTTCACGCGCTTGCGCTCGCTCTGCTCCATGCGCGTCTGCAGCGCGCCGAGCCGGCGGCGCAGCTCCTCTTGATCCGGCACGGCGATCTCCGCCGCGTTGGACGGCGTCGACGCACGCGCGTCGGCAACAAAATCCGAGATCGTCACGTCCGGCTCGTGTCCGACGGCGGAGATGACCGGAAGATCGGATTCGTAGATCGCACGCGCCACGCGCTCGTCGTTGAACGCCCATAAATCTTCGATCGAACCGCCGCCGCGCCCGGTGATGATGAGATCGGCGACCCTCCATTTGTTTGCGTAGCGCAACGCGCCCGCGATCTCGGCCGGCGCTTCCGCACCCTGCACGCGCACGGGCAGCAGCACGACCTCGCTCATCGGCCAGCGCGCGTTCAGAATGCGCAGCATGTCGTGTATCGCCGCACCCGCCGACGAGGTGATGATGGCGATGCGCGCGGGATATTTCGGCAGCGGCTTTTTGTGCGCGGGGTCGAAGAGCCCTTCCTTGCTGAGCTTTTCCTTGAGCTGCTCAAAGGCGACGTACAAATCGCCAACCCCCTGCGCGCTCAGATCCGAGCAGTAGAGCTGATATGCGCCGTCGCGCGGGAATACGCCGATGCGGCCGAAGGCGATGACCTTCATGCCGTTTTCCGGGCGAAAGCGAAGCTTTGACGCCATGCCGCGGAACATCACGCACCTGAGCGCGCTCCCCTCGTCCTTGAGCGTAAAATAATGGTGACCGGATGGATAGAGCTTGTAGTTGGAGATCTCGCCGCGCACAAAAATGGTCTGTAACTGCGGTACGGCGTCGAGCAGCGCTTTGATGAAATTGTTCGCTTCCGATACACTGAAGACCATCTGCTCCTGCGCCACGCCGCTTCACCTCTTTTGCAAAAATAATTAAAAAACGGAAGAAAAGCAGAGCGCCGCGTTGGCGGTACTCTGCTTTTTGGCAATGCTTTATTCCGCGCTGATCTCACCGCGCACAAAGCTGCCGAGAATGCCGTTGATGAACTTCACCGTTTCCGGCGTTTCATACTTTTTGGCGATCTCCACGGCTTCGTTGACGGCCACGCGCGTCGGAATGTCGCTGCGGTAGAGAGACTCATACATCGCAACGCGCATGATCGCCGAGGCGACAAGCGGAATGCGGTCGAAGCTCCACCCCTTGGCGTACTTGGCGATATATCCGTCCAGCTCCGGTGCGTGCTCGGCAACGCCGGTCACAATGGCGCGGATATAATCCGCCTGCGTGGCGCCGGGGGCTTTTTCATAGATACTGTCCTCGTCCTTGAGCGTATCGAAGTATTCCTTCGTCAGCCGCTCGTCGAGCAGCTCCTCCGGCGTTTTATCCGTAAAGCTCAGTTCGTATGCAAGATGCACTGCGATCTCTCGCGCTGTATTGCGAATCATCTCGTCTGTTCCTTTATCTTTCTCTTAGTTGAAGCTGATCCCGCCGACATGGACGTTGACCGCCTGGACGCTGTAGCCCGTCATGCCGCTCACCGCGGCGGACACGCTGTCCTGCACCTTTCGGGCCGTTTCGGGGATGGCATAGCCGTAGCGCACCATCAGGTAAACGTCAATGATGATATTGCCGTCTCTCACCTCGGCGCGCACGCCGCGCAGCCCCTTTTTTCCGGTGAACTGCTCGGTGATCTGCTCGGTCATATTCTGGCACATGGAGCCAACGCCCTCGATCTCGGCGACGGCATCTGCCGCGATGGCGGCAACCACATCTTCTGCAATGCTGATGCTGCCGTTTTCTTCGGCGCGGGTCAAATACTCTCGATTTTCAGCCATTCAAATATTCACTCCTTGTCTTGAATGCTCATATCGAAGAGTATTTTACCATCATCTTTCAAAAAATACAACAGCTAATTTACTTCCATGATCCTGATGTTTTCTGCGCCGAGCCCGGTTTCCTGCTTGACGATGTCCGTAATGCGCGCAACGTCCTCGGTTTGAAGCCCTTCTTCTCCGGTCGAAACGACCACGCTCACACCGTCCGCCGACATGAAAACAACGCAGTCCTCATACCCCTTGGCCGTGACAATGTTTTCGATCTGCGCCTCGCAGAGCGTGTAGGACGCGAGTGTTTCGATGCTTTTTGCCGCCTCATTTGCCGTCTCAGCATCCACCTCTTCGCTCTCGCTTGCCTCCTTTAAGAGCGACAGCGCGCTGTCGCGCGCCTGCTGGCGTGTCAGCCGCGCCGATGCAAAGTAATCTTTTCCCTCCGCATCAGCAGAGACCTCGGCTGCGCCGCCGTCCGTACTCACAAGCTCGGACTGGCCTAAGATTTTTGTTGGTTTTTCGACCTTTTCGGCATACTTTCCGTTGAGAAAGATCGCCGCACAGACAAAGACCACGATCGTACCGACCACTGCGTTTCGCTTCCATAACTGCTTCATCACTGTTTCCTCCCTGCGTTTTGCATAATAAAAATACTGTAGTTTCATGGCGTTCCCCTGACCACTGTGATCCTGTCGGACGAAAGCCCCGTCAGCGCGCTGACGGCCTGCGTCACGTTCAGCTGCACGTCGGCGCGGTCTCCCCCCTCACAAACGATGAGCGCACCGACAAAGCGCGGATAGCGGCTGTGGGTCACAACGACCTCCGCGCCCGCGCCGCTGCTGAGCACGACGGTCTCTGTTTTCTTCGTCCGTTCGTCGACCTCCTCCCCGCAGCTTTTCAGCGACGCGCTCTCGTCCTGCGCAAGCTCATAAACGCCGCCGCCCTCGACGGTCAGCATGAGCGACAGCCTGCCCACGCCATCAAGCGAGGAAAGGATCGTTTCCATTTCCTTTTGCAATGCCTCACGGTCAAAGTTTTCCGCGGCGGACGGCGTGTCGGAAGCAGGTTTTGATGTTTTTCCCTCCTGCGGCAGAAGCAGAAGCAGCACGCCGAGCAATGCCGTCAGCAGAATGTATTTGTACTTCTTGATGCCTTTGAGCGCCTTCTGCACCGGCGCTGCGTTCAATCCGGTTCGATCCATCGCTGCTTCTCCTCCGTTATGCCAAGCTCCTGTGTGATGTACGCGCCGAGCGCCGCGTTTTTTTCGCCGTACAGCGTGACGGAATCCGGCAGTGGTACACCGTCATATATCGCTGTGCGCACCTCTGCGCGCACGTTCAGGCCAAGCGAGGCGGCTTTGTCCTCAATATATGCCTGTGTCTGCGCGGCTATGCGTTCGCGCAGCGCGTCCTCCTGCTCGGCGGACAGCGTTTCTTTCAGCGCTTCGACCGCTTCGCGGTAGCTTTCGCCGTCAAGCGCGGGAAGGTCGAAAGAAAGCGAGAGCAGCGGACGCAGCATCGCAAGCATCAGCACCATGCCGCCGACAAAGCGCACGATCTTCTTCATTGCACCGTCGTTCGTAAGCTGTTGGGCAATGCTGATCAGCACCGCGCAGGCTGTCACGCTTAAAAGCCATGAGCGAAGAAACGTCATACCGTCACCACCATCATCATTGCGATCAAAAACGATACAAGCAGCAAAAACGCCCCGCCCGCCGTCATCGCCAGCATCAGCGAGAAGGCGGAGGACAGCTGCTCCAAGAATTTACAGAGCGGATCAGCGCCGGTCACAGCGCTGAAAAACGCTGCCAGCTGATAGAAAAGGTACTGCACCGCCAGATGCAGCAGCGGCGCAAGGCAGAGCGCAAGCACCGAAAACACGCCCAGCACGCCGAGCGTGCCGCGCAGCGTGAGCGCGGCGGCGGCAACGGCCTCTGTCGCGTCGGACAAGATGCCGCCGACAACGGGAACTGCGCCGGAGATGACCGCCTTCCCGACCCTGACCGCCAGACGGTCGGCAGAGCCGGCAAGCAGGTTCGTGAGCGACAAAAACGCGGTGAATACGATCAAAACCGCACTCAAGCCCCACGAGAGCAGCCTGCCGATGCCCTTGGAGAGAAGCGATAAGCGGCTCTGCTCCAGGAGCGCGCCCGCTGCGGCCGCAGCGATCATGCAGTAGAGCAGCGGCACGAGCACATTGCGCATCAGCGAGAGAAAGAGGTCGCTGAGCATCAGCGCCCCCACCTGCCACACGCTCGCCGAGCCGACGCAGCCGCCGCCCGCCATCGCCGCGGCGACGGTCGGGATCAAAAGCTTTGCCATCGCCGCAAGCTCGTCCATTGTCTGGACACCGACGCCGATGAGCGCGCTCAGATCCTGCGATGCGATCGCCGCGGCGCCAAGCACGCCAAGATAGCCTGCGTACCGCGCGGGCTGCTCGCCCGCGCTCTCTGCCGTGCCTTCGACAAGCCCGCATAAAAGTGAGAGCAGCATGAGCGCCATCGCGCCGCGCAGTGACTTCGCTGCCGCGCTTTGCAGCGCCGTGCGGAAATGAGAGAAAAGATACTGCCCGCCGTGCATGATGAGATCGTCCCCCGCCTCCGCGCTTTCGATCAGCTCCCGCGGGACAGCCTCATCAAGCCCGCCTGGCAGCTCGAGCGCTGAGACGCCGGAAGAGAGCAGCAAGGCGGCAAAAAGCAGGCAGAGCAGTTTCTTCATAAAAATCCCTCCACCATCTCAAGCAGCGCCTCCATAAGCGGCAGTGCGCAGACAAGCGCGCACACCGCTCCTGCTGTGGCAAGGAGCGCCGCGAGCGCCCCCTGTCCCGCATCGGCGCACAGCGCGCAGGAAAAGCGCGCCACGAGCGCGATGGCCGTTGCCTTGACGACCGGCACGAACAGCGCGAGAGGCAGGCCTGTCAGCCCCAGCACCCGTTCGCAGAAAGCAAACAGATCCGCAAGCGCGGGCAGCAGCATCGCGCAGCCGACAAGCACCGCCGCAAGCAGCAAAAGGAGCGCAAGCGCGTCATCGTTCTTTCTGAGCAGCGCTGCAACAGCGCTCACGCACAGGCTCAGCGCCGCAAGTTTGATGAGCAGCTCCATCTCAAAACCCGAAGAGGCTCTTGATAAGATCAAAGAGCGAGCTGATCTCGCGCACGAGCAGCATCATCGTTGTGATGAGCCCGGCAAGACTCACAAGCATTGCCTGATCCGGCCGGTCGGAGCGCACGAGCAGTTGGTTGAGCACGGCGACAACGATGCCGACCGCCGCGATCTTGAACACGAGGTCAATATCCATAGACGACTTCCTTCTGTAAAGTGTTTGTCCTTCCCGGAGTGCTATATCAGCAGAATGCAGAGCATCACACCGCCGCCGAGGCACAGTGCCGCTGTGATGCGGCCCTGCTCGCGCGCCTGTTGGCGCAGTTCCTCTTCGGCGGCAGTCAGCTCGCGCGCGCTCAGCGCAAGCGCGGCGCAGACGCTCTCTTCCTCCCCGTTGAGCGAACGGGAAAGCGCGCAAACGGTCTCCCGTTCCCGAGTGCCGACGGGAAGATTTTTTGTTGCGCCCTCCCACGCGGCGGCGAGCGGCTCGCCGCGCGCAAGGCAGGCGGTCACATCAGCAAAAAAGCTCGCCGCTTCGCTCTCGCAGCGCAGCTCTTGCAGCAGCGCGGGAAGCGGCGTCAGCGTCGACCGGACAGCGCTTTCCAACGAAAGAAAGGCATTTGCAAGAGCGCGCAGCGTTTTGCGCCGCAGCCGAACGCGCACGCTCAGGCTCCTTTGCAGATGCAGCGCCGCGCCGAGGATCAGCGCAGCCCCCGTCAGACGGAGCATGGCAGCGCGCTCACTTCGTAAGACCGTGCGCCGCCGTTTGCGCGAATGACGACGCAGCGCCGGAATACCTCCGCACGCAAAAGTTCCTGCCAGAGCGGCTTTAAGCGCAGCTCCTCCACGCTTTCCGCGTGAATGCTCGCAAGCAGCCCCACGCCGCAGTTCGCGGCAAGGCACATCGCGCGAATATCCTCTGCCGCCGTGATCTCGTCGACCGCAATGACCTGCGGGTTCATACCGCGCAGCACCATTGGGATACCGACTGCCTTGGGGCAGAGCGAGAGCACGTCCGTGTGGTTGCCAAGCTCCATCTGAGGCCTGCCCTTGCAGCACACGGCAAGCTCACAGCGCTCGTCGACGACCGCCACGCGCAGCGCGCGGTGCTCGCTGTCACCGAGCGACAACACGCGGACGAGATCGCGCAGCAGCGTCGTCTTTCCGCCGCCGGGCGGCGAGAGAAGAAGCGTGCTCATAAAGCGTCCGTTTTCGTCAAAAAGCCGCGGCGCAATGTCACTCCCGAGCCCGATGTGCTCGCACACGATGCGAAGCGCGAGCGAAGAGATGTCCTTGAGGTTATTCACCTCTCCCTCCCGCACAACGGCGCTGCCGCACACGCCGAGGCGGAACCCGCCCCGCAGCGGCAAAAATCCCTGCCGCAGCGTTTCAATGCAGGCATAACGTGAGTATTCCGTCACCGCGCCGAGCATCTGTTCCAAGTCCTCCGCCTTTACGAGCGAGGCGATCCCGTCGGGCGCCGCGTTCAACTCGCCCTCACCCGTCAACACAGTCAATGGGTGCATCACGCGCAGGCGCAGTTCCTCCACACGCTCTTTCTGCTTGTCCGGCAGCGAGAGCGCAAGGCTCTTCAGCCGGTGCGGCAGAAATTCGCATGCCTGCTCATAGCGATAGATCCGATCAAGCCGTTCCACCGTTCCACACTTCCCTTCTCTGGCGTTAGTCCACTCTATGTGCGCGCGGACGGGCTTATGCCGCCTTGTCCCGTTTCCGGCAAAAGAAAAAACGGGGAATTTCCCCGTTTTTTCGCGTTTGCTTGATGGTTCGTCACTTCTCTCCGCAGGGGCAGGCGCAGTTACAGCAGCCGCCCGACGGCACTGCCGGCGGGAAGAAATCGTCCATCGGGAACTCCACCGCGTCGAAGACCCGGCACGGATCCTCGCAGCTGCAATCGCCGCCGGCGAGCGTGCACTCGTTGGACGGAATGCAATAGTCGTACACAGGGATGAGAAGCTGCGTGTCGCGTTCTAAGCGCACGGTCGAAAACTGGCCGAGCGAGACACATACCCGGCGGATGGCGGACTCGTCGAAGAGGATCGGTTCATTGAAGGCCTCCAGAATACCGGCCGGCACGCCGCTGAGCGTTCCGCGCTCGCAGCCGCAGCGGCAGTTGCAGTTGTCGGCAAAGTGCGCGCACAGCAGCATCGGATCGACGACCTCGACCACCGCGGTCGGAAGATTTGCCGACAGGTTGAGCGGCATGTCAATGGCGTTCGCCTCGGGAACGGAGGAATAGATCTTCGCGCCGCTCTCGCTGCCGAAGAGCACGACGCGCTTATCAAAGGTCGCAAGACCCTCGATCTCCGTGTAGCGCGTGCTGCCGTTAAGCGCCTGTAAGGTGATGCGGTAGAAAAAGTGCATATCAACGGTGTAGTATCCGCGGTTAAAGTTCACGGGCTCAACGTCCACAAAGGTGTAGATCAGCTCGGCGCTGCCGCCGCGCAGCCCCTGCGCCGTGCTCAGAACGCTCTGTGCCGTGGCCGTGGGGTAAAAGCGCAGATCTTCGATGCAGTCCTTGTCGCGGCAGGACGAGTAGATCTTTTTCGTATGAATACAGACCGCCTCTCGCGCACCGTTTGCGCCGCCGACGGGGCCTGCTGCTACTTTATCAGCCATAAAGCAAGAATACCTCCTATTTAAGTACTGGAAAGTCCGGCAGCCGCGCCGGATTCTTTCACACCAGTCTATGCCGCACCCGAAAATGGGTGTGCGCTGCAAAGCATTGAAAAAAGCCCTATACAATCCTAAAAATGTGTGGTACACTAAATATAGATTATGAGCGACCGATACCGACAACTTTTTGTGGTATTGTTCGCAGATTTATGCTATGATCGTTGAAAATTGACCCAAGGAGGTGCGCTATGGGGCGCGTCGGTTTTATTCAGGACAAGTTGGAGATCAAGTTTCTTATCCTTTATGTTGCCTCCCGGCTCATCGAGCCGGTACCGTTCGAGGCGATGCAGGAGCTGACGATGTGCGACGACGGCATCGACTTTTTTGACTTTTCCGAATGCCTGAGCAATTTGGTCGAGTCGCAGCATTTGACGCTTTCGGACGACGGGCTCTACGCCATCACGGAAAAGGGCCTGCACAACGGCGCGATCTGCGAGTCGAGCCTTCCCTACTCCGTGCGCCTGCGCGCGGATAAGAACATCACGATCTATAATCAGAAGCTCAAGCGCCGCGCGCAGATCCAGTCGGACATCGAGCCGCGCCGCAACGGAACATATACCGTTACCCTCGCATTCAACGACGACGATGACCAGCCCATCCTGAAGATGGAGCTCATGGTGCCCAAGGAGGTCATGGCCAAAGATCTCGCCGAGCGCTTCCAGAAAAATCCCGAGCAGCTCTACACCGGCGTTTTGAACACGCTCTTCTCCGAACCCGACGAGGGAAAATAAAGTCCTTACATACAAAAAGAGACAGGCAAATGCCTGTCTCTTTTTCGTTATGAATGTTTTGCCAGTGATGCGCCGAATCAGCGCATAAAGCCCTGACAGCCAAACGACGAAAGGTCGTGCAGACCGAGCGAGCGGTAGAATGCGAGCGTTTTTTCCGTGTCGTCTGTCAAAAGTTGAAACTGGCGGACGTTTGCAAAACGATCCATCATCGCGCGCATCAGGGCTGTGCCGATACCGAGTCGTTGATGCTGGGGGAAAACAAGCAGATCCTGCACAAGCACGACTGTCTCACCGTCACCCACGGCGCGGGCAAGGCCAACAAGCGTTTTCTCTTCATAGGCTGCGAGCGTGAGCAGCGACTTTACAAAGCCGCGACGCAGCGCATCGGGCGCGTCCGTATAGGCCGTCCAGCCGACAGATGCGTACAGCGGCAGGATCTCCTCTTCCCGGTAGGTCTGGTATTCAACAATTCTCATAATTCCTCCATGATTGAAATATTGTTCAAATCATGGTCAAACGCAATCTCATCGCCGCCGCTCCTTTCTCTTATTTCACCACGACGTTTTCCTTGCCGAAGCGCTCCTCTAAGTCGCGCACGAGCGAAGTATGCAGGTCACAGGTCGTGCCGATGAGTTTTCCCGTGTCTGTCAAACGGATGCGGACGTTGTTCTCTTTTCCCTCGAACATATAGAGGATTTTGCGGAGGATCGCCATCTCCGGCCCGTTGACCGACGGCAGACGCAGATAGAGCGTCTGCCCCGTCCGCTGCTGCGGTTGGGTCTCCGCTCGTGCCGATGCCGCCGGCGGCATTGCGAAGTTTTCGTTCAGCGGGCGGGCAAAGTCACACATGAGCTGCGGAGCCTTTTCGTCGCGCACAGAGAGCGTACCGGTGACATAAACGACCTGCCCCTCCTGCAAGTAGCTGCCATACTGCTCCAGCGTGCGCGCAAAGCAGAGCATCTCGATCGCCCCCGTGCCGTCCTCGATCGTGACATAGGCCATGAGGGTGTTTTTCTTCGTCATCTTCGTCTTGCTCGCGGTGACAACGCCCGCGAGCGAAATTTTCTGCCCGTCGGAGAATGTCGTAGGGCCGGATTCCTGCGAAAAGTCCTCCATCACGCGGCCAATGGCCGCCGCGCCGGACGAACGTACAAGCGAACGGTAGGCGTCCATCGGGTGACCCGAAAGGTAGAGCCCCGTCGTCGCTTTTTCCATCGCCATCAGCTCCTGCGGCGTGAACTCAGGAATGTCCGGCAGGACAAGAGCCGCCTGCCGCGCCGTTTCCGCACCCATGCCGAAAAAGTCGATTTGCCCCTCCACATTGACGCGATTGCCCTCGGCAATGCCGTCCATCACCTTCTCATAGACGGCGATGAGCTGCGCGCGCTTTGCACCCGTCGAGTCGAACGCGCCCGCGCGAATGAGATTCTCGACCGCGCGCTTGTTGATCTCCATGCCGTCCATGCGGCGGCAGAAATCCTGAAAATCGACAAACGCCCCATTCAGCTCGCGCTCGCGCATCATGCGCAGGATCAGCCCGCGTCCGATGTTCTTGATGGCAACGAGACCGAAGCGAATACCTTCGGGCTCGACCGTGAAGCGATCAGCGGAGTGATTGACGTCCGGCGGCAGGAGCTGAATGCCGCACTCGCGGCACTCGGCGAAGTATTCGCCCACCTTGTCGGACGAGTCGAGTACGCTCGATAAGAGCGCCGCCATGTACTCTTTCGGATAGTGGCACTTAAAGTACGCCGTCTGGTAGGCGACGACCGCGTAGGCCGCGGCGTGCGCCTTGTTGAAGGCGTAGTTTGCAAAGGCGTAGATCTCCTCGTAGATCTCCTGCGCAGCCTTTTCGTCGATGCCGTTGGCCACGCAGCCCGCGATATTACGCGCGGGATCGCCGTGCAGGAACGCCTCGCGCTCGCGCTCAATGTCCTTGACCTTCTTCTTGCTCATCGCGCGGCGCAGCATATCCGCCTGACCGAGCGAATAGCCCGCAAGCTGCTGGAAGATCTGAATGACCTGCTCCTGATAGACGATGCAGCCGTAGGTGATCGACAGAATCGGCTCAAGCTGCGGAATGAGATAGGAGACCTTTTTCGGGTCGTGCTTGCAGGCGATGAATTTCGGAATGGATTCCATCGGCCCCGGGCGGTAGAGCGCGATCAGAGCCGTGATGTCCTCAATGTTCTGCGGCTTCAAGCTGACGCAAACGCCCGTCATGCCGCTCGATTCGAGCTGGAAGACGCCCGACGTCCGCCCCGCGGCCAGCATCTCGTAGGTAGCAACGTCATTTTCAGGAATACCTGCAAGAGTAAAGTTTTTATCCTTTTCACGGATCGTCTTGACTGCGTCGTCCAGAATGGTGAGGTTGCGCAGTCCCAGAAAGTCCATTTTAAGAAGGCCAAGCTCCTCAAGCGTCGTCATCACGTACTGGCAGACGATCGTATCGTCGTTTCGCGCCAGCGGCACATAGTCGACGACCGGACGCTTCGTGATGACCACGCCCGCCGCGTGCGTCGAGGCGTGGCGCGGCATGCCCTCGAGCGAGCGCGCCGTATCGATGAGCTTTTTCACCTGCTCATCGCCCTCATACTTCTCGCGCAGTTCGCGCGAGATGCGCATGGCGTCGTCGAGCGTGACGTGCGGGCTCGCAGGGATAAGCTTTGCGATCACATCGCAGTCGGCATAGCTCATGTTGAGCGCGCGTCCCACGTCGCGAATGACGCCGCGCGCGGCCATCGTGCCGAAGGTCACGATCTGCGCCACGTGATCGTCGCCGTACTTGCGGCGCACATACTCCACGACCTCGCCGCGGCGCGTATCGCCGAAGTCCATGTCGATATCAGGCATGGACACACGCTCGGGATTCAGAAAGCGCTCGAAAAAGAGGCCGTATTTCATCGGCTCAATGTCTGTGATAGAAAGGCAGTAGGAAACGATGCTGCCCGCGGCGCTGCCGCGCCCCGGGCCGACGGGGATACCGACACTCTTGGCGTAGCGGACAAAGTCCGACACAATGAGAAAGTAGTCGACAAAGCCCATGCGCTCGATCATATTCTGCTCATATTCGAGCTGCGCGCGCTGCTTGTCCGTCCCCTCGCCATAGCGCTCGGCAAAGCCGTCCGCGCAGAGTTTTTTGAAGTAAGTGAGCGAGGTGTAGCCCTCGGGCACCTTGAATTCCGGCAGGTGGTACTTGCCGAAGGTGAACTCTAAATTGCAGCGTTCGGCGATCTTTCCCGTATTCTCGACCGCCTCGGGATAGTCGGGAAACAGTGCCGCCATTTCCTCGGTCGAGCGAAGATAGAAGCGCTGCGGCTCGTAGCGCATGCGGTTTTCATCGTCCACGGTCTTGCCCGTCTGGATGCAGAGCAGCACATCGTGCGCGTAGGCATCTTCTTTTCTGAGATAGTGCGCGTCGTTTGTTACGACGAGCGGCAGTCCCGTTTCCTCGTGCAGGCGCAGAATGCCCTTGTTGACGACGGCCTGGTCGCGGATGCCGTGATCTTGCAGTTCGAGATAAAAGTGATCTTCTCCAAAGATCTCATGCAGTGACAAGGCGTATTCCTTTGCACCGTTATAGTCTCCGTTGCGCAGCCTGCGAGGGATCTCACCGGCAAGGCAGGCCGAGAGCGCAATGAGACCCTTCGCATGTTCGCGCAGAAGGTCTAAGTCAATGCGCGGTTTGATGTAAAAGCCCTCGACATGTGCCATCGAGACAAGATAGGAAAGGTTGCGGTAGCCCTCCTCATTCTCGCACAGCAGGACAAGATGGCGCGCCTCGGCGTCGAATTCATGCTGCTTATCAAAGCGCGTGCGCGGGGCAACATAGACCTCGCAGCCGATGATGGGCTTGACGCCCTCGGCCTTACAGGCGCGGTAAAAATCGACCGCACCGTACATCACGCCATGGTCGGTGATGGCGCAGGCGGTCTGCCCCATCGACTTGACGAGCTTTGGAAGGTCGCGGATGCGGCACGCACCGTCAAGCAGACTGTATTCGGTATGGACATGCAGATGAGCGAATGACATGGCGCGCTCCCTCCTTTTTTACTCCTTCAGTGCTCTGGAGATCTCCATGAGCTTGCGGATGCGGTGGTTGAGGCAGGACTTGGTCAGCGGTGGATCAAAGGTCGCCGCCAGCTCAGAAAGCGTCAGCTCCGGCTGCAAAAGCCGTGCGACGGCGACCTCCTGCAATTTGACCGGCAGGTCGTTGATCGTGCCGGATTCCGTCAAACGTGTAAAGGCTTCCACCTGTTCACGCGAGGCCAACACGGCCTTATCGAGATTTGCCGCGTCACAGTTGACGCGCCGGTTCACCGTGTTCCGCATTTCTTTCTCGATCTTTGCCGACATGATCTCGAGCGCCCGTCCCGGCGCGCCGATGAGCGTCAGCAGGTCTTCAATATGCGTGCTGCTCTTAAAATACGTGATGAGGTTATTCTGCCGCATGACGTTTTTCGGCTCAAAGCCCATGTCGCGCAGCAGCGCCTCGACCTCGCGCCCCGCCTGCACGTGCGAGGTCGCAAGCTCAAGATGGTAGCGCTTTTGCGGATCGGTCACACTGCCGCCGGACAAAAACGCCCCGCGCAGAAATGAGATCCGGCAGCACTCGTCTTCAAGCAGTGCAAAATTCAGGTGCAGCGCAAAATGCGCCCGGCGATCATAGCCGAGCGCGCGCCAGATCGTTTCGAGCTTTTCTTCTTGTGTGATGCGAAAGACGAGCTTGCCGCTGTCCTTTGTCCGGTCGGGCAGTTCATCAAAGCGCAGGGAAAACGCCTTTTGGAAGAGCTTGGGAAGGCGCGCGGCAAATTCATCGTTTTCCGTGATGATGCGCACCTCGCTTGTGGTAAACGCGCTGGCATACAGCAGCACGCCGCAGCCCTCAGCCACGGCGCAGCAGCTCCGGTTCAGCGAAACTTTGCAAAGCTCCGCCTTTACGTCATAGGCGAACGACATGCCGCCACCTTCTTTCGTTCGGAAGTAAAGGGTCGTTATCCGCGCGTAATGTCGCGGTGGTTTTCAAACGCCGGGTATCCCAGCTCCGTGAGGTAGGCTGCGACGCAGCGCGCTACCGACACACTGCGGTGATGCCCGCCGGTGCAGCCCACGGCAATGACGAGCGTGCTCTTCCCCTCTTCGGCATAGAGCGGGAGCAGGAACGAGAGCATGCCCTCGAGCTTTTCGATGAAGGTCTTTGTCTGCGGGAAAGAGAATACGTAATCGTAAACCTCACTGTCCATGCCCGTTTTGCGCTTGAGATCCGGCACATAGAAGGGATTGGGCAGGAATCGCACATCAAAAACGAGGTCTGCTTCCAGCGGAATGCCATACTTAAACCCAAAGGAGACAACATTCACGCTCAGCTTGCTGCGCGCGCTCTTGTCGCCAAACAGCCCGTACAGCTCGTTTCGAAGCTTGGCCGCGGGCATGAGCGTTGTGTCGATGATAAAATCGGCGTGCTCGCGCAGCGGGCGCAGCAGCTCCTGCTCGCGGTGCATCGCCTGCTCGATGGTCATACCATCGGCCATGAGCGGGTGGCGGCGGCGCGTTTCCTTGTAGCGCTTGATGATGGTCTCGAGATCTGCGGTGACGAACAGCAGCCTGCACAAATCTCCGCCCTGTCTGAGCCGCTCCATCGCGTCAAGAAGCCCCTGAAAGCTGCTGTCGCCGGATCGGATGTCGCTCACGAGCGCGACGCGGTCATAGCGCCCATCGCTCTGCGAGCAGAATTCGGCAAATTTCAAAATAATGTCCGCTGGCACATTGTCCACCGTGTAGTATCCCATGTCCTCCAGATACGTGGCGGCGCTCGATTTTCCCGCGCCGGACAGGCCGGATATGATCAGAATTTCCATCGTTGTCTCTCTTTCCTTACCGGATGATCTTGACCTCCGGCTCCAGCATCACGCCATGCGCGTCATAAACGGTCTTGCGCACCTTCTCAATAAGGGCGAGCACATCAGCGCAGGTCGCGCCGCCGATGTTGACGACGAAGCCTGCGTGCTTCGGCGATACCTCTGCCCCGCCGACGCGGCAGCCCTTGAGACCGCAGCCCTCGATGAGCGTACCTGCGAAATAGCCGGCCGGGCGCTTGAAGGTGCTGCCTGCGCTCGGCAGTTCCAACGGCTGGCTTGCCTTACGACGCGCCATCAGCTCGTCCATCTCCGCCTTGATGGTGTCCTTGTCGCCCGTTTCAAGCTTCAGCTTTGCGCCCAGCACAATGCCTTCTCCCGCGGAGAAAACGCTGTGGCGGTAGGAAAAGTCGAGCTGCGCGGGCGTGAGGACCTTCACCCCGTCTGGATACAGCGCCGTTACCTCGGTGACAACGTCCTTGAGTTCCCCACCGTAGGCGCCGGCGTTCATCACGACGCCACCGCCGAGCGTGCCGGGGATGCCGTGGGCAAATTCCAGCCCCGTCAGGCCGTTTTTCCATGCGAACAGCGCGAGCTTCGCGAGCGACACGCCTGCGTCCGCTGCGATCTCGCCCTCGTCCGTCAGCTCAATATGAGAAAGCTCGGCGGACGTGTCGATGACCACAGTGTCAAGGCCTTTGTCGGCGACGAGCAGATTCGTGCCGTTGCCGATCAGCAGCGGCTTGACGCCTGCGTCCTGCAAAAAGCCCATCAGCACAACGAGCTGCTCGCGCGTTTTCGGAAAGGCCATGCGCCTGGCAGGGCCGCCGATGCGGAACGACGTGTGTTTGGCCATCGGCTCATTTTCGACCCATTTGAGGTCGGGCAGATAGTCATGAATTCGATTGTCCAGTGCGGTTTCCCAAGACATAGCGGTTCCCCCGTTTACGGTTTCTGATTTTTCAGTTCATTTTCGCGCGTCACGCGGTCGATGTGTCCGTCGATCTGCGCGGCAAACTCGCGCGCGGAGTTGAAGCCGTGCTTCTTCTGGCGGTTGTTCATCGCTGCCAGCTCCACGATCGCAGCAAGGTTGCGCCCCGCGCTGACCGGAATGGTGATCTGCGGCACGGGAACACCCAGAATGGTCGTGTCGTTTTCGTCAAGTCCCAGGCGATCATAGAACTTGTCGTCCGCCCACTTTTCGAACTGGATAACAAGGTCGATCTGCGTCGAATCCTGCACAGAGCCGACGCCGAAGAGCTTTTCCACGTCGATCACGCCGACGCCGCGCACCTCAAGATAGTTGCGGATCAGCTCAGGCGCGGTTCCCACGAGCGTCGCGCCGATGCGCTTGATCTCGACCGCGTCGTCCGCAACAAGGCGGTGTCCGCGCTTGATGAGCTCAATGGCCGTTTCGCTCTTGCCGATGCCGCTGTCGCCGAAGATCAGCACGCCCTCGCCGTACACGTCCACCAGAACGCCGTGACGCGTGATGAAGGGCGCGAGCACGTGGTTTAAGTAGTCGATCGTCATGGCGGTGAACTCCACGGAAGTGTACTTCGTGCGAAGCAGCGTGCGGCCGTGCTTCTGCGCCATTTCAAGACACTCCGGGAAAATATCCAAATTGCGTGAGATCACCAGCGCCGGGATCTCATAGCAGAACAGATCTTCAAAGCGCTTGCGCCGTTCCTCGGATGAATAGCCGCGCAAGAACGTCATCTCGCTCTTGCCGATGATCTGCAATCTGCGCGGGTCAAAATAGTCGAAAAAGCCGATAAACTGCAGGCCCGGACGGTTGACGTCCGTAATGGTCAGGATCTCGGTATCATAATCCGTCCCCTTGTTGATGACCTCCATCTGAAATTTTTCTACGATGTCCTTGACGCGGACAGAGCGATTGGTACTCATAGCTGACCTCCATGCGGGCAGAGCCCGCGTGATAATATACAGTAATATTATAATCGGTCTGCCGTTTTTTTACAAGCGAAAACGCCCTGCCGCGCTGCGCTTTTTTCGCGTCGCTGCCCGGGAGAGAAAAATTGTCGGAATTTTCATCTTTTTTGAAAATAGTACTTGCATTTTGCGCTGCAATCTGTTATAGTATCAACTGCTTGTGAAAGACCAAGCCTTGATTTGACTACAGCAAGGAGGTGCAACGGATGGCAAAGTGCGAGTTTTGCGACAAGGGTGTTGCGTTCGGTATCAGAGTTTCCCACTCTCACCGTCGTTCCAATCGTCCCTGGAAGCCCAACGTCAAGCGCGTGAAGGCTATCGTCAATGGTACGCCCCGCCATGTCTATGTTTGTACCCGCTGTCTGCGTTCCGGTAAGGTTACCCGCGCAATCTAAGCGACAAACAAAAAACGGAAGCACTGCAAAAGCAGTGCTTCTTTTTTTGTTTTCTACTTGCGCTGCCCTTCCGTTCTGCTATACTGGAGCAAAGCCCTACATAAAGTCACGATTAGGAGGATACCCATGGAGCAAATCAGAACTGTTCGGCCCGGCGATGAAGAGCGCCTTGCCTATGTGCAGACAGAGAGCTGGAAGGCCGCCTTCCAGGAGATCGTCCCCGCAGAAATTCTTGCTGAATGCACCGCTCTCGAACCGGCTATCGCGATGTACCGCCGGCTTCTTAATGAGGGTTTCGGCAACGGCTACCTTCTTGAGCTGGACGGCAAAGCGCACTGCATCGCATGGTGGAGCGAGGCGCGGGACAAAGACTCGGCAGGCTGCGCGGAGTTGATCTGCATTCACTCGCTTCCGGGAAACTGGCGCAAGGGCTACGGCAGCGCAATGATGGAGCGGGTGCTTACGGACGTCAAAAAAGCAGGATATGAAACGCTCGTGCTCTGGGTGTTCGAAAAGAACACGAGGGCGATCCGATTCTATGAATCCTTCGGCTTTGCGCCGAGCGGAAAAAAGCACCCCTCCCTCGGCGCAGTCGAAGAAATGTACTGCAAGACGCTGTGATGCGCGCGAAAAAAGCCGCCCGATGGGCGGCTTTTTTTGATTTCAGGGACTATTGCGCCTGCAAATCCATCGTCATGTACTTTTTGCTTTCTTTGAAGGAGAGTTTCTCATAAAGGCGCAGAGCAGCTTCGTTGCATGATAGCACCTTCAGCTCGATGCGGCAGGCGCCGTTTTCCTCCGCGAAGGGCTTAAAGGCAGAAATGAGCTGCGATGCATAGCCCTTCCGGCGATGTTCTTTCTCAACGTACAACGCATCGAGAATCGCAATCGGTTTTGCAAGCATGCCGGGAATTTCGTAGAGAAAGCCATACAGGAAAGCGACGATCTCTCCTCCGTCCTCAATCAGCAGAAGCTTATGGCCCTCCAGACCGATGCGGTCGCGGTAATTATCGGTGACAACATACGAGCCGTTCAAATTGGAGTCATACTGTACCTCATCATGGATAAGCCTTGTCAAAAGCGTATCCAAGCGGGCTGCGTCTGCGGTCGTAGCATCTCGAAGCTTCATTCCTGCGCTCTCCCCTTCCGTTCGTTTTCCCTATGGAACTGCCGCATTTTCTCGTTGAGTTTATTGTAAATGTGCTCGCGGAACCATTTTTCGCTGCTGGCTTCCACCGCGCCGTCCGGCGTGAACCATTTCACGCCGCTGTTCTCGTCGGGCTTTATCGTGAGCGCGTCCGTATCGTCCGCAATGAGAAGATAGGTCACGTTCAAGTGCAGGTGCGAGGAAACATATTTCCCACGCTTTTGATGACCGTCCACGGTCAGCACCTCGAGAGAAAAAATGTCCTCGCTCGCGGGACGGACGGTTTGAACGCCGCTCTCCTCGCGCACTTCTCTGAGTGCGACAGCGAGCAGATCCTCTTCCCCGTCGGCGTGTCCGCCGAGCCACGACCATGAATCGTAAAGGTTGTGATACGCCATCAGCACGCGGTCAAACCTTTCATTCACGACCCACGCCGATGCCGTCATGTGGCAGAGCGCATTGTCGCGCGTAAAGACGTCCGCAAATGCGTTCAGGCAGTCGAGCATCACGCTTTTGTCCCGCGTTTCCTGCTCGTTATACGGCGCATAACGCTCGATTTGTGTCAAAATATCCATAAAGCCTCGCAGAGTTTGCGCCGCGCACGGCGCAAATAATTGAAATCATTTTTCTGACGACAGAAGGTGAATTGCCGCAGAGCGGCAAGAGAGACCGCCCTGGGGCGTGTGCGTCAGAAAAATTCTTTGCACGTAGTGAGTGTCGAGTTGTCCGCCTGCGCGGACAGCTCGGCACAGAACGAAGTGAATCTTTTTCAATAGCGATGGGCTTTGCCCCTCGCTTTTGAGTCAGATCCAGCTGCAATCGCTTTCCTTTTTCGGCGTGCGGCTCATCAGCACACTGATGAGCGGCGCGGCGCTCTTGCCCTCGTAGAGGACTTCGTACACCGCCGTCGAGATCGGCATTTCCACGCCGCAGCGCTGCGCAAGCTCGTGCGCACTGCGCGCGGCATAATAGCCCTCAACAACTGCGCCGACCTCGTCCATGGCCTCCTGTGCGCTCCTGCCCTGGCCGATGAGAATACCCGCGCGATGGTTGCGCGAATGCATCGACGTACACGTGACAATGAGATCGCCCATGCCGGCAAGACCCGCGAGCGTTTCCTTGCGCCCGCCCATGCGCTCGGCAAGGCGGGAGATCTCGCTCAACGAGCGTGTGATGAGCAGCGCGCGCGTATTGTCGCCCATGCCGCAGCCATCGCTGATGCCGCAGCACAGCGCCGCCACGTTCTTGAGCGCGCCCGCCAGCTCCACACCGACGGTATCGTCATGTGTGTAGACGCGGAACACTTCGTTCATGAACGCGCGCTGCACGGTTTCAGCACTCGCCTGATCGACAGACGCGGCCACGCAGCCTGTCGGCAGGCGGCGCGCGACCTCTTCTGCGTGTGACGGCCCCGAGAGCACCGCCACGTGATACCGGTCCCCGCATTCCTGCGCGATGATCTCACTCATGCGAAGGTGCGTGCCGCGTTCGATGCCCTTCGTGAGGGAAACGAGCAGCGCCCCTTCTTTCAGATGCGGTGCGGCCTCGTGCGCAACGGAGCGCAGCGCGAACGACGGCGAGGCAAACACCACCATCTCTGCGCTTGCAAGCGAAGAAAGGTCGCTCGTCACGGTGATCCGCTCGGGAATGCGCACGCCTTTCAGTAAAGGGTTTTCCCTTGTCTCATTCAGCAATTCAGCCTTTTTGGGGTCATGCGACCAGAGCGTAACGGCATGGCCGTTGTCGGATAACAGCATTGCGGCGGCAGTACCCCAGCCGCCCGAGCCAAGCACTACAATATTCATGCGTCCTCCCCCGTTTTCGGTCCGTTTACATGGAAATGAAATTTACTCTCTGTGCCGTTCAGCAGCCGTTTGATGTTGCTGCGGTGCGCCCACAGCACAAGCAGCGCAATGCACGTGCCCAGTGCGGTAAGACCCCAGTCGTGGAAGACAAGCTGCGTTGTGATGGGAAAGCTGATCGCCGCGGCGACCGAGCCGAGCGATACATAGCGCGTTGTGAGCCACAGCACAACAAACACACCCCAACCGACAAGCGCGATGCGCCAGTCAAGCAGCAGCAGCAGCGTGCCGCTGCACAGAATGCCCTTGCCGCCCTTGAAGCCATAAAACACCGGAAACATGTGTCCGATGATGCAGAACAGTGCGCCGAAATACTTGCCGATCACACCCCAGCCAAGAAGGTGCCCCAGAAAATAGCCGCCGAGGCACACCGCGCCCACCGCTTTGAGCATATCGAATGCAATGACCACGATCGCGCACTTTGCGCCATAATTGCGGTAAAAGTTCGTCAGCCCCGCGTTGCCGCTGCCGTGGCGGCGCACATCGTCGTGGTAGAAGAGATGCGACGTGGCGATCGCTCCGTTGATGCAGCCAAGCAGATACGACAGCACCGCAACAGCGACCGGTACGCCATACAGCACTACTGCTGCGAACGTAGTGATCTCTTCAGGATAAATGCTTTCCATCACTCTTCCTTGTCTCCCTTCTCGCGAATCGACATGATGACCGGCGTACCCTCCAGTCCAAAGACGTTGCGAATGCAGTTTTCAAGGTAGCGCTGATAGGAGAAGTGGAAGAGCTTTTTCTCGTTGCAGAACACGACAAAGTGCGGCGGGCAGACGCCGACCTGCGTCATGTAATAGATCTTCAGGCGCTTGCCCTTGTCCGTCGGCGGCTGCACACGCGTCTGCGCGTCGGCCAGAATGTTGTTGAGCATGCCGGTCGAGATGCGCATGCAGGACTGGTTGTGTACGTAGTTGATCATCTCGAAAAGGCGCGGCACGCGCTGACCCGTTGCCGCCGAAATGAAGAGGATCGGCGCGTAGGTCATGTAGGAAAGGTCACGGCGAATGTCTTCGCGCATTCTGTCCATGGTCTTGCCGTCCTTTTCGACCAGGTCCCACTTGTTTACGACAATGATGCAGGCCTTGCCCGCGTCGTGCGCGAGACCGGCGACCTTCGTATCCTGCTCGGTCACGCCCTCCTGCGCATCGATCATGATGAGGCACACGTCCGCGCGGTCAATGGCCATGGTCGCGCGCAGCACGCTGTAACGCTCGATCACATCGTCGACCTTCGACTTTTTGCGCATACCGGCGGTGTCGATAAAGACATACTTGCCCTGCTCGTTTTCAAAATACGAGTCGATGGCGTCGCGCGTCGTACCGGCAACATTGCTGACGATCATGCGCTCGGTACCGAGAATGCGGTTCGTGAGCGAGGATTTGCCGACATTGGGCTTACCGATGAGGGCGACCTTGATGACGTCCTCATCTTCTTTCTCTTCCTCCTCGGGTGGAAAGTGCTGAAGGCAGGCGTCGAGCAGGTCGCCCGTGCCGTGGCCGTGGACGGCGGAAACGGCGATGGGGTCGCCCAATCCCAAGTTGTAGAACTCATAAAAATCGGGGTTGATCTTACCGGTGGAGTCCATTTTGTTGACCGCCAGCACGATCGGCTTGCGGCTGCGCAGCAGCATATTGGCGACCTCCTGGTCGGAAGCCGTCAGGCCGGTCTTCACATCCGTCAGGAAAATGATGACGTCCGCGTGGCGAATGGCGATTTCCGCCTGCTCGCGCATGAACGACAAAATCTGATCGTCCGTGCGCGGTTCGATACCGCCGGTATCCACCAGCGTAAATTTGCGGCCGCACCACTCGCTCTCGCCGTAGATGCGGTCGCGCGTGACGCCCGGCGTATCTTCAACGATGGAGAGCCGCTGGCCGATGAGCTTATTAAAGAGCATGGACTTGCCCACATTGGGTCGGCCCACGATCGCAACCAAAGGTTTCATCTCTCTGCCTCCTTTATTCCAAAGCGGCGCGCGATCGCACCGCTCTTTATCGCAAAGCAAAATATTACAAATACAGTATAACCGAATTTTCGAGGTTACGCAAGGTTAACCTTCCTGATGCGGCGGGATTTCCGTAAAATAAGAAAAAGCTGAGCGGCTTCCCACTCAGCTTTTCTTAACGATTGTTGTTCCGAATGAATTATTCGGCTGCGACCTTGGACTCGATGACCTTGACCTGACGGCCGTTGTAGGTACCGCATTCCGGGCACATTCTGTGAGGCTGGTGCAGAGCACCGCACTTCGGGCACGCGACGAGCGCGGGAGCGGTGAGCTTCCAGTGAGAAGAACGTCTCTTATCACGTCTCTGACGGGATACTTTCCCCTTGGGGACTGCCATGTTGACACCTCCTTAAAGTTAAGCTGAATGATCAGCGTATTTATTGTTCCAAAAGTTTTGCGAGGGCTGCTAACCTGGGATCTACTTCCTTTTTGCAGCGGCAGGCCTCAAAATTGAGGTTGACACCGCAGCCGGAACACAAGCCCCTGCAATCCTCGCGGCAAAGGGTCTTGCTTGGCATGTTGAGGATAAACGTTTCCCGTGCAAGCTCGCCGAGATCAACGGTTCCGTTGTCCAGCAGCAGAATATCGTCGTTGTCGTCCTCCTCCAGTTCCTCGGCGAGCAGACACTCGAAAGGAACCTCATAAGGAAGGTCGAACGGCGCTCTGCAGCGATCGCACACGGCGGAAAGCGTTGTAGTCAGGTCAAACTGTAACCGCAGCATCCCTGCAATGTTCTCTGCCTGCCCTACCACTGAGACCGGCCGAACCGCAGGACACACGCCGCCGAAGTCCACATCAGAAAAGTCCTCTGTAAAGTCAAAGGGGATTCTGCCTCCGGGGGTGTTAATGATACGTTTTACATCTAAAACCATGCTACACCTCACAATGACACGAGTGATATTATAGAGTACGTTTTCTGGATTGTCAAATACTTTTTTCATGGTTACGGCAAAAATTTTGACAGGATTTCTTTACTTTTTTCCGCCGCTATCGTACAATAGCAGAAAATCGCGCGCTGTGCAAGCGGAGGTGCCGCCCATGCGGGAGTTTCACATCGGAAAAAATGACGAAAATCAGCGGCTTGATCGCTTTCTCGGCAAGGCCATCCCCCTGCTCCCCGCCTCGCTTGCGCAGAAGTACATTCGCCTGAAGCGCATCAAGGTCAACGGTGCGCGCGCCCAGCGGGATCAGAAGCTCTGCGCGGGCGACGTGTTGCAGTGCTACATCAACGATGAGTTTTTTGAAACGCCGAGTGAAGAGAATGTCTATCTCACGATCACGACGCCGCGGCTCAAGATCGTCTATGAGGACGAAAACATCATGCTGCTCGATAAGCCCGCAGGTCTGGTCGTTCACGCCGATGAGCGCGAAAAGGTCAACACGCTCGTCAACCACATGCTCGCCTACCTCTATCAAAAGCGCGAGTGGAAGCCGCGCGAAGAGAATGCCTTCACTCCCGCCCTCTGCAACCGCATCGACCGCAACACCGGCGGCATCGTCATCGCGGCAAAGAATGCCGAGGCGCTGCGCATTCTGAACGACAAGATCCGCGACCGCGAGATTGCCAAATATTATTTATGCATCGCCCTTGGCCGCGTCGAGCCGCCGAAGGGCAGGATCGAGTGCTTTCTCAGAAAGGACGAGAAGATCAACACCGTGCGCGTCTATCACCGCCCCGTGCCCGAAGGCCGCAGCGCGGTCACGCTGTATCAAACGCTCCGGACGCGCGGCGAGCTGTCGCTTCTGGAGGTCGAGTTGCTCACGGGCCGCACGCATCAGATCCGCGCGAGCATGGCGGATCTCGGTCACCCGCTGCTCGGCGACGGCAAGTACGGCATCGGCAGCGTGAACCGCAAATATGGCGAAACGCAGCAGGCACTCTACTCCTATCGCCTGCGCTTCGACTTCCCCACCGACGCAGGCATTCTCGAATACCTGCGCGGGCAGGAATTTCAGGTGGACGAAGTGCCGTTTCAGAAGAAATACTTTGGTTAAACCTCACAAGCGGAGAGCCATAACACGGCTCTCCGCTTTCTCATTTTGAAAAAGTTCAAAATATTGAACTTTTTGTTAAATATACTCTTGCAATTTTGCGCGCTGTGTGTATAATGATTTCGGTTTAGCAAAAACTGACCAAAAGTTTAGTATATCAAACGAGGAGGCATGTGCATGGACATCGGCAATAAGATCAAACAGCTGCGAACGCGACAGGGACTGACTCTGGAGGAGCTTGCCAGCCGAAGCGAGCTTACGAAGGGGTTTTTGTCCCAGTTAGAGCGCGACCTCACCTCCCCCTCGATCGACTCACTCAGCGATATTCTCGAGGCTCTCGGCACCAACCTCTCGGAATTTTTTCAGGAGGATAAAAACGACCAGTTCGTTTTCCGCGCGGAGGATTTTTTTGTCGACGAGCGCGAAAGCTGCACCGTCAACTGGATCGTTCCCAACACGCAGAAAAACCAGATGGAGCCGATCTTGATCGAGCTTCCCGCCGGCGGTGAATCGTTTGAGGTCGAACCGCACAACGGCGAGGAATTCGGTTACGTGCTCGATGGCAGCGCCGTTTTGGAATGCGACGGCGAGCGCAGCGTCCTGCGCCGCGGCGAGACGTTCTATCTCCACGGCAAGACCTTCCACTGCCTCAAAAACGAGCGCAAGACCGCCGCGCGCGTCCTCTGGGTCTGCACGCCCCCGCTTTTCTAAATTACTACATCATGATTTAAGTGAGGATATCGGAACATGGCTGAAGAAAAGAAGAAGCTTATCCAATTCAAGAACATCGTCAAGAGCTTTGAGGACGGACAGGTCGTTCTCAAGGGCGTCTCTCTTGACATTTACGAAAATGAGTTCGTCACCCTGCTCGGCCCATCGGGCTGCGGCAAGACGACGCTTTTGCGCATCCTCGGCGGCTTTTTGCAGCCGAGCGAGGGCAAGGTGCTCTTCGACGGCGAGGACATCGTCAGCGTCCCGCCCTACAAGCGCGAGATCAACACCGTCTTCCAGAAGTACGCTCTCTTCCCCCACATGGACGTTTACGACAACATCGCCTTCGGCCTGACGCTCAAGAAGGAGCCGAAGGACGTTATCGAGCAGAAGGTCATGCGTATGCTGCGCCTTGTGAGCCTTGAGGACTACGCTCACCGCAACGTGACCGAGCTTTCCGGCGGCCAGCAGCAGCGCATCGCCATCGCCCGCGCGCTCGTCAACGAGCCGAGCGTGCTGCTGCTCGACGAGCCGCTCGGCGCGCTCGACTTGAAGCTGCGCAAGGAGATGCAGCAGGAGCTCAAGTACATCCAGCAGGAGGTCGGCATCACCTTCATCTTCGTCACGCACGACCAGGAAGAGGCGCTGACGATGTCGGATAAGATCGTGGTGATGAACGCAGGAGAGATCCAGCAGATCGGCACGCCGACGGAGATCTACCGCAACCCCGTCAACGAATTCGTCGCCAAGTTCATCGGCGAGACGAACATCATCGACGGCGTCATGCTCGAGGACGATCTTGTCATGTTTGAGGACAAGAAGTTTGCCTGCCGCGCCCGCGGATACAACAAGAACCAAAAGGTCGACGTGGTCATTCGCCCTGAGCACCTTGACATCGTTCCCCGTGCCGAGGGCATGCTCAAAGGCACGGTCAAGTCCCAGCTCTTCAAGGGCATGCACTATGAAACCGTGGTCGAAACGCGCGTCGGTACCTCCATCACTGTCAAGATGCAGGTCTCGCAGGATCGCCCCGTTTTCAATGAGGAAAAGGGCGAGAAGATCAGTGCGAACGCCTTCCTTCTGGACGTGGAGGACGTAGAGGAGCTCGACGAGGCCAAGATCGTTGCCCTCGCCTCCGCTGAGGCATGGGACGCCGAGACCGAAGAGCCCATCTCCATCAAGACCGTCGAGTACGACATCAAGCCCGAGACCGGCAACTACACCGTCACCTTCTCCACCGCCAACGAAACGAGCATCACCGTCAAAGTTCTTGTCGTTGCGGAGAACCGCGTCGAAAGCAAGGTCTATCAGGAAGAAATTTACGCGATGAACTTCTTCAAAAAGGTCGAGGATATTCAGGAGAGCATCGCGCTCGACACCGACCTGGAAACCTGGGCAAGCGCCTCGGCCTGGTCCCTCGAAGACGGCGAACAGGTCGAGATCACCGACGTCAAGTACGACTTTGACCCCGAGAACATCACCCCGGGCGTTTACGACGTGACCTTCTCCACCGAGGGCTATGAGTACAAGGTCTCCACCACCCACGCCTATGAAGAGGGCGAGCAGGTCGGTCTTGTCTTCCGTCCCGAGGACATTCACGTGATGAAGAAGGAGGGCCAGTGGTGAAGCGCTTTCGTTCCATGACCTACCCGTATATCGCGTGGATCATTGCGATCATCGTTGTACCGATGATCCTGATCGTGCTCTATGCGTTTACGACCTCGGGCAACTCCGTGCTCACATTTCAGTTCACCTTTGAAAACTTTGCCCGCTTTGTCACGGACAAGGTATTCATGGATGTGCTGCTCAGATCGCTTTATATCGCGCTTATCACCACGCTCATCTGCGTTGCGCTCGGCTATCCCATTGCCTACGTCATCGCGCAGCGCGGCGGCCGCAGGAATACGATCTTAATTCTGCTCATCACCATGCCAACCTGGGTCAACATGCTCGTGCGCACCTATGCGTGGATGGGCATTTTGCAGGACGAGGGCATCTTTAATAGCATTCTCTCGTGGTTTGGCATTGGCCCCGTATCGATGATCCACACGAGCTTTGCCGTCATTCTCGGCATGGTCTATAACTTCATACCCTTTATGATTTTGCAAATTCACACCTCCCTTGCCAAGATGGACAAGAGCCTTTTGGAAGCCGCCAACGACCTCGGTGCAACGCCGGTGCAGGCCTTCCTGCGCGTTACGCTGCCGCTCTCGCTCCCTGGCGTGATCTCCGGCATCACGCTCGTATTCTTGCCCGCGGTGTCGAGCTTCTTTATCCCGAAGCTCCTCGGCGGCGGACAGTATGTCCTCGTCGGCAACATCATCGAAACACAGTTCCTCACCACCGGCGACTGGAACTTCGGTTCTGCCATCTCGCTCATCATGGCGGTCATCATCATGATCTCCATGTGGCTCACGCGCAAGGCAGATGTTCAGGTCGCCTCGCAGGGAAAGGAGTGAGACGCGCATGAAAAAGAAAAATTCTGTCGCCTCGAAGATCATTCTGATCCTCACGATGCTCTTCTTCTACCTGCCCATTCTCTATATCATCGTCTTTTCGTTCAACGATTCCCGCTCGCTCACCAAGTTCAGCGGCTTTTCGCTCAGGTGGTATGAAAAGATGTTCGCCGACTCGACGATGATGGAGGCTGTGCTCTACACGGTCATCATCGCCCTTATTGCCACCGTCGTCTCCACCGTTGTCGGCACGATCACAGCCATCGGTCTTTCGAAGTCCCGCAAGGTCGTGCAGAAAATGGTCGAGCGCATCAACGACCTGCCCGTGATGAACCCCGATATTGTCACGGCTATCTCGCTTCTGATGTTCTTCAGCGTGCTCACGGTCAAAAAAGGCTTCGGTACGCTGCTGCTCGCGCACATCATGTTCTGCGTTCCCTATGTGATGCTCTCCGTCACGCCAAAGCTCCGCTCGCTCGACCCAAACCTCATCGACGCGGCGATGGATCTTGGCGCGACGCCCTTCCAGGCGCTCACGAAGGTCATCGTCCCGCAGATCAAGCCCGGCATCGTCTCCGGCGCGCTCATCGCCTTCACGATGAGCTTCGATGACTTCGTTATCTCCTATTTTACGACGGGCAACGGCGTGAACAACATCTCGATCCTGGTCTACACGATGTCCAAGCGCGTCAATCCCTCGATCAACGCACTCTCCACCATCGTGATCCTGCTCATCACGCTGGCACTCGGCGTGGTGAACATCGTGCCGATCGTACGTGAAAAGCGCGAGAAGGACGGCAAGACTTCCCGCGCCGTGAGCCGCAAGGCCATGGCGATCGTCGCAGGCGTGCTGGTGCTGGCCGTTCTCGGCGGCACGGTGGGCGCAAGCGTCTCCCAGCAGCGCAAGAGCGCCGAGGCCATCGAGAAGTACGGCAGCAACGTCTTGAAGCTCTACCTCCCCGGCGAGTACCTCGGCGAGAATGTCATCTCCGACTTTGAAAAGCAGTTCGGCGTGCGCGTCATCGTCGAAAACTTCGACTCCAATGAGATGATGTACACCAAGCTCATGGCGGGTGACCGCTACGACGTGGTGATCCCGTCGGACTACATGATCGAGCGCCTGATGAAGGAGGACTTTCTCCAGCCGCTCGACAAGAGCCTGATCCCCAACATGGAGAACATGGACGACGCCGTGCGCGGCATGAGCTACGATCCCCAAAACGACTGGTCGATCCCCTACTTCTGGGGCAGCGTGGGTCTTGTCTACAACCACGAGAATGTCGACCCTGCCGTCATCGAGAGCGAGGGCTGGGAGATCCTGCGCAACACCGATTACGCCGGCCACGTCTACATCTACGACTCTGAGCGCGATTCCTTTATGATGGCGTTCAAGGCGCTGGGCTACTCGATGAACACCGAAGATCCCGATGAGATCAATGCCGCCTACGAGTGGCTGCTGCAAATGAACAACACGATGTCCCCCGTTTATGTGACCGACGAGGTCATCGACGGTATGATGAACGGCTACAAGGATATTGCCGTCGTCTACTCCGGCGACGCGGCCGTGGTGCTTGATGAAAACGAAGACATGAGCTTCTATATGCCCTCCCAGGGCACGAACATCTGGTGCGATGCCATGGTCATTCCCCAAAATGCCGAGAATCCCAAGCTCGCCCACGAGTTCATCAACTACATGCTCACCTATGAAGCCGCGTTTGACAACACCGAAACGGTGGGTTATACTTCTCCCAACGCGGAAGTGTTTGAAGAGATGACCTCGTCTGAGGATCTCTACGCGGACAATGCCGCCTACCTTCCCCGCAGCGGCTACGACAAGGACGAGATGTTCCATGACAACCAGACCCTCATGCGCGAGCTGAGCAGACTCTGGATCAAGGTCAAGGCCGCCAAGTAACATTGCAAAGGAGAACGATCTTATGAAAATCGGAGATACTTTTACCGTTCAGAAAACCGTCACGGAGGATATGACCGCTGCCGCGCTTGGCAGCGGCGGCCTCCCGGTCTTCGGCACGCCGTACCTCATCGCCATGGTGGAAAACGCCGCCTTCACCTATCTCCAGCAGGAGCTGCCCGAGGGCAAGAGCACCGTCGGCACGAAGGTCGACATGGCGCACGTTTCCCCCTCCCCCGTCGGCATGGAGGTCACTGTCACCGTCGAGGTCACGGACATCTCGGCAAACGGCAAGATGATCGACTTCAAGGCAAGCGCCACCGACGCCGCCGGTCTCATCGGCGAGGGCACGCATCAGCGCGCCGTCATCACCGTGGATCGTTTCATGGATAAGTGCCAGGCGAAGCTGGCGCAGTAAGGAGGCAGTATGCACTATTCCGGAGCCGTTTACCGTCCCCCCAGCGAGGCGCGCAGCCTCATCGTGCAGTGCACGCTTGGATGCAGCCACAACAAGTGCGCCTTCTGCACGATGTACAAGGATAAAAAATTCTCCATCAATCCCGTCGAGCAGGTGCTTTCCGACCTGGACGAGGCGCGCGCCTACGGGCGCTATGTCGAGAAGATTTTTTTGGCCGACGGCGACGCCCTGATCCTGCCGATGGACTATCTTTTGACCGTTCTCGACTATATCCGCGACCACTTCCCCACCTGCAAGCGCGTAGCGGCCTACGCCACGACCAAGGCCATCATGCGCAAGACGGACGAGGAGCTGCGCACGCTGCGCGAGCACGGGCTCGGCATTGTCTACATTGGCCTTGAAAGCGGTAACGAGGCGTTGCTTGAAAAGTTCTGCAAGGGTGTTACGGCGGAGGAAACGGTCGTGAACGCCATTCGCTGCAAAGAGGCGGGTATCGCCACCTCCGTCACTGCCATCAACGGCATGGCGGGCGCGAACGGCGACTGGCGCGCTCACGCCATCGATACGGCAAAGGCCGTGTCGCGCATGAAGCCGGACTATATCGCCTTCCTCACGCTGCGCGTCTACTCGGGCACTCCCCTGCACGACTGGATCGAGCGCGGCGAGTTCCAGATGATGAACCCCGCCGAGCTGATGACGGAAACGCGCCTTTTCTTAGAGCATATTGACTCGGAGGGCAGCGTCTTCCGCTCGAACCACGCCTCGAACTACCTCCCCCTCGGCGGTACGCTCAACCGTGACCGCGAATCGCTCATTCACACGATCGATGAAGCGCTCGACGGCAAAGTCCGCCTGCGCCGCGCGGTGGAGCTGGGCCTATAAGGAAAGAATAAGACCTGCCTTTCGGCAGGTCTTATTTTCGTCTTGACACAGGAAGATTCAACTTGCGGTTAAAAAATATTTCTACCGATTCTACCACCGATCACTGTCCTTTTGCCGCCTCTGGCGCTATACTGAGGTCACAGCAAAAAAAACGCCCGCTGGGGCGCGAAAGGAGCACATGATGGAAAACCGTATTGCAGATCAGATCCGCTTTTACCGTAAACAGAAGGGGCTGACGCAGGAACAGCTCGCCGAAGCGATGGGCGTCTCCGTCGCGGCAGTGAGCAAATGGGAGCAGGGGCAGAGCCTGCCGGAAATTCCGATGCTGATGGAGCTTGCCGACTTCTTTGACCTCTCGGTCGATGCGCTGCTCGGCTATCGGCTGCGCGCAAATGACCGCAAGAGCATCGTCGAACGCATGAAGCGTCTGCGCCGCGAGGACAACTATGATGAGGGCATTGCCGAGGCGGAAAAGGCGCTGCAAAAATTCCCAAACACCTTCAGTGTCGTCTACGAATGCTCCAAGCTTTTTGAGATGGCAGGTCTCAAGCGTCAGGACAAAAAGATGCAGAGCCGTTCGCTCGACCTGCTATCGCACGCGATCCGCCTGCTTTCGCAAAACAGTGACCCGGAGATCAGCGAAATGTCGCTCCGGCTCGACATGGCGAACGTGCTGCTCGACATGGAGGACTGGGAACGCGCGCTCGCGCTCTTCAAGGAGAACAACGCCTGCGGCCTGCTCGACGATCAGATCGGCTGCCTGCTCGCGGGCGTGAAGGAGCGGCGCGAGGAGGGCGTGCCGTATCTTTCCATGGCATTGCTGCGCGCGGTCACGTCGCTCGTGCGCGTGTGCGACGGCTTTGCCAACGTGTATGAGGCGAGAGGAGACTTCCGATCGGCGATCGACATTTTGCAGTGGAAGCATTCGATGCTTACAGGTCTCAGAAAAGGAGATTCCGTCAGCGAGCTTGATAAGATCAGCGCGGCCTCGCACGCTGCGCTCGCGCGGCTTGAGTACAACAGCGGCGATTTGGACGGCGCGCGCGAAGCGCTCTCATACGCCAAGGCACTTGCCGCCGCTTACGACGCCTCTCCCAGCCACAGCGCAGAGAATGTCCGCTTCTACGAGGGCATGGAAACCGTCGGCATTTACAGCGACTTCAGCCGCAGCGCTTTGGACGCGGCATTCCACGCCTTTATTGATGATGGCGGTACGAGTGAGCATGAATCCTTCTGGAAAAGCGTAACATAAGCAAGCGCAGCCGAACCAGGAATCGACAAAAAGGGGACATTCTCTCGCATGAGAGAATATCCCCTTTTCATATTGGTTTTACTGTCGGCCGGGCACATCAGAACAGTGTCAGCTGGCTCGTTTCCGGCAGCCCCGCGAACGCGCCGAGGGCACGCAGCTGGTCGATGTGCGTCTGCGAAAGCTTGTTGCAGCACATGGAAAACTCTTCAACCGATGTAAAGGTCTTTCCCTTTCGTTTCTCGACTGTATCAAGCGCGGCGGTCTCGCCGAGTCCGCGCACGGACGTGAACGGCGGAAGAAGGCCGTTTTCCGTGACGATGAACTTTGTCGCATCGCTGCGGTAAATGTCGATGGGCTCAAAATGGAAACCGCGCAGGCAGAACTCGTAGCAGACTTCAAGCGTCGTCATCAGATCCTGCTCGACGGCGGTGGCGTCCTTGTTGTTTTCGATCTCGCGGATGCGGCGGCGCAGCGCGTCGGCATCCTTGCAGCACTCGGCGGCGTCAAACGCCTTGGCGCGGATGGAGAAGAAGGTCGCATAGAACGCGAGCGGCTCGTGCACCTTGAACCATGCGATGCGGAACGCCATCATGACATAGGCGACCGCGTGCGCCTTCGGGAAGAGGTAGCCGATCTTAGCAAGCGACTCGATGTACCACTCCGGCACATCGTGCTTGCGCATTTCCTCTACCCACATTGGCCAGTCCCCTGCCTTGCCGGCTTTGACCTTGCCCTTTCGGACGGCTTCCATGGTCTTAAAGCTCATCTTCGGGTCAAGCCCCATCGAAATGAGGTAGAGCATAATGTCGTCACGGCAGCCGACCGTCTCCAGAACGCTCGCCGTGCCGCTGATGATCAGATCCTTCGCGTTGCCGAGCCACACGTCCGTGCCGTGGGAGAAACCGGAGAGGCGCAGAAGGGTATTAAAGTCCTTCGGCTGGGTGTCCACAAGCATCTGGCGCGTGAAGCGCGTGTTGAACTCCGGAATGGCAACAGCGCCCGTTGGACCGAGCACCTCGTCGTTTTCGTAGCCGAGGACTTTGGACGAGATGAAGATCGACATGGTGTCCGCGTCGTCGAGCGGGATCTCACGGGCGTTGACGCCCGTCAGATTTTCGAGCATGCGGATCATTGTCGGGTCATCGTGGCCGAGCATATCAAGCTTGAGGAGGTTATCCTCCATGCAGTGATATTCGAAATGCGTGGTGATCGTTTCGCTCTCGGGGTCGTCCGCCGGGTGCTGGACGGGACAGAAATCTTCGATATCCAGATCGTCCGGCACGACGACGAGACCGCCGGGGTGCTGACCCGTCGTGCGGCGCACGCCGACGCAGCCCGCCGTCAGGCGGTCGATCTCGGCATTGCCCGCGGCGATGCCGTTTTCCTCGACGTATTTTTTGACGAAGCCGTAGGCAGTTTTTTCCGCGAGCGTACCGATCGTGCCCGCACGGAATACCTGGGTCTTTCCGAACATCTCGACCGCGTGCGCGTGTGCGCGCGCCTGATATTCGCCCGAGAAGTTCAGGTCGATATCCGGCACCTTGCCGCCGCCGTAGCCAAGGAAGGTCTCAAACGGAATATCGAAGCCGTCCTTGACGTATTTCGTGCCGCAGACGGGGCACATCTTGTCGGGCATATCCGCGCCGCAGCCGTACTCGCCGCCGTGGAACTCCACGTTGCGGCATCTGGGGCAGCGATAGTGCGGCGGCAGGGCGTTGACCTCGGTGATGCCCGCCATATACGCCACGAGCGACGAGCCGACCGAGCCTCGCGAGCCAACGAGATAGCCGCACTCGAGCGAGCGCTGCACGAGCTTCTGCGCCGACATGTAAACAACGTCATACTTTCCAAGAATGCCGCCCAGCTCGATGTTCAATCGGTCGACGATGAGCTGCGGCAGCTCGTCGCCGTACAGCTCGTGTGCCTTGTCCCAGACCATGCGGTTGAGGTCTTCCTCGGAGTTTTCAAGGCGCGGCGGGAAGAGCTTACCCTTGGGCAGAAGCTCGATATCCTCCACCTGCTCGGCGATGGCGCGGGTGTTCGTCACGACGACCTCATAGGCCTTTTCCTTGCCGAGATAGTCAAATTCATTGAGCATTTCGTCGGTCGTTCGGAAGTAGAGCGGCACAGGCTCGTTCGCGTCGGCAAATTTCTTCGACGCAAGCAGAATGTGGCGGTAGACCTCGTCCTCGGGGTCGAGGAAATGGACGTCGCCCGTCGCGCAGACGGGCTTGCCGAGCTCCTCGCCAAGCTTCACGACTGTGCGGTTGAAGTTCTTGAGGTCCTCGTCGTCATTCACCGTGCCGTCGCGCACCAGAAAGCGGTTGTTGCACAGGGGCTGGATCTCAAGGAAATCGTAAAACGAGGCGATGCGCTTGAGCTCGTTCCAGTCCTTGTGGTCGATGATGGCGCGGAACAGCTCGCCCGCTTCACAGGCGGAGCCGATGATCAAGCCCTCGCGGTGCGCAATAAGCTCGCTTTTCGGAATGATCGGCACACGCTTGAAGTATTTGAGGTTCGAAGCAGAGATGAGTTGATAGAGATTTTTCAGACCAACTTTATTCTTGGCGATGAGGATGATGTGCTTGGGAAAGCGGTTGCGCTTCGCGCCCAGTGGGCGAAGCTTGGTCATCTCGTCGTTGATCTGCTGCAAGCGCGTAACGCCGCGCGCTTCGAGCATGGCGAAAAACTTCACGAGCATCTGCGCCACGGGCACCGCGTCGTCCGACGCGCGGTGATGGTTGAACTGCGGAAGCTGTAAGTGATCGGCGACAATGTCGAGCTTATACTTGCCAAGCTCCGGCAGGAGGTTCTGCGCAAAGATCAGCGAGTCGAGATACGTCGGTTCAAAGGGAATGCCGCACTTTTTGCAGCCCGCGCGGATAAAGCTGATGTCAAACTCCGCGTTGTGCGCGGCGAGCGGACGGTCGCCCGCAAAGTTGAGAAAGGCGTGCAGCGCATCTTCAAGCTTCGGCGCGCCGCGCAGCATCTCGTCCGTGATGCCGGTGAGGCCGATGATCTCGGGCGAAAGCCTGCGCTCGGGGTCGACAAAGGTCTGGAACGTTTCGACGATTTCGCCGTTCTTTAAGATGACGGCGCCGATCTCGGTGATGGCGTCGGACGCGACCTTAAGGCCGGTCGTTTCAATGTCGAAGCAGCAGATCTCGCTCGAAAAGTCGCCGTCCTGCGCTCCGTGTACAGCAATGCGGTCGTCGATATTGTTGAGAAAATATCCCTCGCAGCCGTAAAGGATTTTGATTTTACCCTCTCCGGTATGCCAGGCGTCCGGGAAGCTCTGTGCCACACCGTGGTCGGTAATGGCGATGGCGGGCATTCCCCATTTGATCGCGCGCTTGACAGCGGCGGCCGTGTCGGTCAGCGCGTCCATGTTGGACATGCGCGTGTGCAGATGCAGCTCCACGCGCTTTTCTTCCGACGTGTCCTTACGCTCCTCGTGCTCGATCTGCATGATGTCCTGCGGGTTGAGCTGCATGTCCTTGCCGTCGAAGGAAAGCTCCATGCGCCCGCTGACGCGCAGCCACATGCCGTTGGCGATCTTGCCGTTCAGCTCGATCGCCTCGCGCTCCGGAAGACTCCGGCGGATGATGAGCGAGCCCTCGTAGTCCGTCATCTCAAGCAGCATCGTCCACACGCCCGCGCGGCGCGTTTCGTGGCAATCGAACTTGAAGACCTTGCCCTCGACAACGACGTGACCGGCCTTGGGCGTCAGCTCGCTGATGGGAAGCACTCTCCCCTTTGCGATCTCGCGTCCCATGATGACGCTGCCGCTGCCGCTCACCTTGCGACCTGCGTTTTTTGTCATATCGGGAAATGCCTCTGCCGTCGATTTGACGCGGATGTCCACGCGCTTTAAGTCATAGCTGCGCGCGAGCATCTGCTCGACCGTCTCGCGCGTGGAGTCGGTCATCTCTGCGCGCACGGTCATATCAAGCGTCATCGTGCGCTTTTCCGGCTCAAGCACCATATTGGTGACCACGGCGGCATTGAGCGGGACGCGCAGGTCAAAATCCGGCGAAAAGTCGGTGAATAATTCAAAAAATGGAATCTTTTGTGCCATAGCCACAACCTTATCTCGAAGTGTTCTCTTTTTGCGCTCAGAGCTTGTCGATCTCCTCCATCAGCGCGTCCACAAGCTTTTCCTGCGGCACTTTGTAAAGGATCTCTCCTTTTCGGAAGATCAGACCCTCGCCCTTGCCGCCGGCCACGCCGATGTCGGCGGCCGAGGCCTCTCCCGGGCCGTTGACGATGCAGCCCATCACAGCAACCGTGATGTTCTTCTTGCAGTCGGCAAGACGGCGTTCGAGTTCTTCGGCAATCGGGATCATGTCGTACGCCGTGCGGCCGCACGTCGGACAGGAGACGAGGTTCACGCCGCTGCGGCGGATGCCGCAGGCCTGCAAAATGCGCTTGGCGGCGTAGACCTCTTCCACGGGGTCCGCCGTGAGCGAGACGCGCATCGTGTCGCCGATGCCCTCGCACAGAAGGCCGCCGATGCCGATGGCGGACTTCAAAAGTCCCATCGAGGGCGTGCCCGCCTCGGTCACGCCGAGGTGGAGCGGATAGTCGACCTTTTCGTGCAGCAGCCGGTAGGCCGCCATGTTGAGCGGCACATCGGAGCTTTTAACCGAGAGACAAATATCGGTAAAGTCAAATTTTTCAAGCAGGCGCACATGGCCAAGCGCGCTCTCCACAAGCGCCTCCGGCGTCACGCGGCCGTATTTTGCGAGCAGCTCCTTTTCCAGTGAGCCGCCGTTCACGCCGATGCGAATGGGAACCTTGTGCGTCCGGCAGGCGTCCACGACCGCCTTGACGCGATCCTCTCCCCCGATGTTGCCGGGGTTGATGCGGATCTTATCCGCGCCGCGTGCCGCCGCTTCCACAGCAAGGCGATAGTCAAAGTGAATGTCCGCGACAAGCGGAATGGAGATATTCTCCTTGATCTTGCTCAGCGCGTGCGCGGCCTCCATGGTAGGCACGGTGACGCGCACGATCTCGCAGCCTGCCGCCTCGAGCGCATGGATCTGCGCGATGGTGGCCTCGGCGTCCTCGGTGTGCGTATTGCACATCGACTGGATCGTAACCGGCGCGCCGCCGCCGATGGCTACACCGCCCGCGATAATTTGCTTGCTCATAATTTGTCCTCCTTACAGGAGCTTGATGATATCATGGAACGTGACGAACAGCATCAGCGCCATCAGGAGCGCAAACCCGATGCCGTTGATGACGTTCAGGTACTTGGACGGGATCTCCCTTTTGAACAGCAGCACGGCGATCCCGTTGACGAGCAGGAACAGCACGTGTCCGCCGTCGAGCGCGGGCAGCGGCAGCAGATTCATCACGGCAAGGTTCACCGCGATCATCGCGGCAAAGTAGAGAATGCTCTCCATCGCCGCGCCGAAACCAGCCTCGGCCTCGGTCTCCTTGCCGACCTCCGTAATGGTCGAAACAATGCCGACCGGGCCGCTCAGGTCGTTCACGCCCGCCGCGCCTGAGAAAAGCATTTGCAGGCTCATGCGCACGATGCGGACATAATCCATCGTCTGATACCAGCTGTATTGCAGGCGCAGAAGAGGCGTTGCCTTGACAATACCGCCATAGGTGAAGCCATAGGCCTCGTACTCCTTGCCGTTTTCGTCGGTGTAGACTTGTTTTGTGAGCGTGCGCTCGAGCTTCTTGCCGTCGCGCAGCACCGTCATGTCGATTTTCCCCGTGTCGCTAAGACCCATGATGAGCGACACGTCGCTCTTCAAATAGACGCGCTCGCCGTTGATGGCGTAGATGACGTCGCCGGGCATCAGACCCTCTTCCCCCTGCTGCGGAAAGTCGGGATTCAGTTCGATGATCTCCGAGGTGTAGAATCCCTGCGCGCCCGCATAGAGGCAGACGATGATGAGAAGCCCCGTCAGAAAATTCATAAATGCGCCCGCGACAAAGATGATGAGTTTCTTCCACCAGGCCTGCCGGTTCAGCGCGCGCTCATCGTCGGAGTCCTCGTCCTCACCCTCCATGGCGCAGTAGCCGCCGATGGGCAGAAGGCGCAGGGAATACTCGGTATCCCCCTTCGTCTTATGCAGGAGCTGAGGCCCCATACCGATGGAAAACTCGTTGACACGCACACCGCAGGCCTTGGCCGCCAGAAAATGGCCAAGCTCGTGCACGGCGATGAGCACGCCGAAAATCAGGATTGCAATAAGAATATAAACCATGGTCTCTCCTATCAAAAGGTCAGTTCAAACGCGCCCGCACGACCTCGCGTGCGCGGCGGTCTGCTTCCAGAATATCCGAAAGCTGCGGCTGATATACCGTAGGCACTGCGTCAAGCGCCGCTTCAATGAGGTCGGGGATCTTGCAAATGCCGATTTTATCGCGCAGGAAGGCGGCGACCGCCTCCTCGTTCGCGCCGTTCATTACCGCGCAGCAGACATTGCCGGCGGAAGCGCACTGTCTTGCGATCTTCAGGCAGCGGAAAACCTCTTCATCGGGCTCGGCAAAGGTAAGCGGCGGACATTTGAGAAGATCAAGCGGTTCGGCGGGCGAAACGGCCCGCATCGGATAGGTCATCGCGTAGCGAATGGGCAGCTTCATATCCGGCGTCCCGAGCTGGGCGAGCATCGCCCCGTCGTGGAACTCCACGAGCGAATGCACAATGCTCTGGCGGTGAATGACCGCGTCGACCTGAGAAAGCGGCAGGCGGTAAAGGCGCATGGCCTCAATGATCTCAAGGCCTTTGTTCATGAGCGTCGCCGAGTCGATGGTGATCTTCGCGCCCATCGTCCAGTTGGGGTGTCGGAGCGCGTCCGCCTTCGTTTTTGTCGCGAGCTCCCGTGCGCTCAAACCGTAGAACGGCCCGCCCGAGCAGGTCAGGATCAAGCGCTTGATCTCGCCGCGGTCACGGCAGCCCTGCAAGCACTGAAAGATCGCGCTGTGCTCGCTGTCGACGGGCACGATCTCCGCGCCGTATTTTTCCGCCGCGTCCACCACAAGCTCACCCGCGCAGACGAGCGTTTCTTTGTTGGCAAGCGCGATGCGCTTTTTCTTCTCGATGGCGGCAAGCGTCGGCTTGAGGCCAATCATGCCCATCACGGCAGTCACGACCGTGTCGGCGTCCTCCGCCGTGGCGGCGGCCAAAAGCCCCTCCATGCCGGAGAGGACTTGGATCTTCGTATCCGAAAGGCGCGCGCGAAGCTCCCGCGCCGCATCTTCGTCATAAAGCACGGCAAGACGCGGGGAGAATTCCCGCGCCTGCTGTTCGATGAGATCAACACTCCTGTTCGCCGTCAATGCGGCGACGGAAAGCCCCAGCTCGCGCGCCACCTCAAGCGTCTGGCGGCCGATGGAGCCGGTGGAGCCGAGTAAAGCAATACTCCTTGTCATAGTAAGCCTCCGCTGACCGCAAACCACACGATGGGCGCGATGAACATGCTGGAGTCAAAACGGTCGAGCATACCGCCGTGCGTCAGGAAGAGGTGGCTGTAGTCCTTGATCCCCGCCTCGCGCTTGATGAGCGACATCGAAAGGTCGCCAAGCTGGCCGAAGATATTCGCCACCACGCCCACGAGGATCAGCATGAGGTAATTGGGGGCATAGCCGAGCAATTTTTGTCCGACAAGGCCGAGCAGCACCAGTGCAAGCGCGCTGCCGATGGGTCCGCCGATCGCGCCCGCCCAGGTCTTGTGCGGGCTGACGTGCGGCGCCATCTTGCGCTTGCCGAACCACATGCCAAAGTACATCGACAGCGCATCGCCCACAAAGGCGACACAGAACGGCGCAAGCACATAGAGCTTGCCGAAGTTTTCGTCCATGCGCAGCAGGAAAATGCAGCTGTACATCGCCGGGAACACGATGCCGCCGACGATCGACACCGCCACATCGTGGAACGTGAACGGTTTTTCCTTTCCGTAAGAGACGACCGCGAAGAGGAACGCCATCATCACAAGGATCCAGCGGAAAATCGTAACCGTCGAAATCGGGAGAGTGTGTACGCCGCTCGCCTTTTCCAAATAGAGCCATATCTCCTGCATGACGACCGTCGTGACAAGTCCAAAGTAGAAATTCGCCGGGACGTTCTCTCCCGCCGTGTGCAGCAGCTCATAGGCCGCGATGCCCGCGATGCCGCAGACGACGAGCATCGTCGCCCACGCGGGGCAGGCAAGCAGCACGGCGAGCAGCGCCGGCAATCCAACGATCACCACCAACCATCTTTGTTTCATTTCTGTTTCTCCTGTTTCAGTCCGCCAAAGCGCCGCTCGCGCTGCTGATACGCAATGAGCGCCTTGTCGAATTCTTTCTCGGTGAAGTCGGGCCAGAGCGTGTCGCAGAAGTAGAACTCACTGTACGCGCACTGCCACAAAAGGTAATTGCTGATGCGCTTCTCCCCGCCGGGGCGGATGAGAAGATCGGGATCGGGCAGGCCGTCTGAATAGAGGTAGTGCGAGAAGCTCTCCTCCGTCAAGCCGTCAATATTCTGCTCCCCTGCTGCACAGTCGCGCGCGAAGGCGCGGGCGGCGTGCAGAATTTCGTCGCGCCCGCCGTAGTTGAGGCAGACATTGGCCTGAAAGCCCTCGATGCGGGAGGAGATCTCATTCGTTTCGTCGATGAGCGCTCTCAGCTCCGGCGTCAGCACGCTGAGGTCGCCCAGAAAGCGCAGGCGGTTGCCATCCTTTTCCATCGTGTCGATGCACTCGTGCAGGTACTGCTCCAAAAGGCGCATGATGCCGTCGACCTCGTCCTTCGGTCGCTTCCAGTTCTCGGTGGAAAAGGCATAGACCGTCAGGTAATCAATGCCGAGATGCTTGCAGTAAGTGCCGAGCTTTCGAAACGTTTCGGCGCCTGCCTTGTGCCCTGCCGAGCGCGGAAGGCCTCGCTTTTGTGCCCAGCGGCCGTTGCCGTCCATAATGACGGCAACATGACAAGGCAGGTTGTTCAAATCAACCTGCCCTGCCTTGTTCTCTCGGGAAAAGAGACCCATATCAGACCGCCATGAGCTCCTTCTCTTTCTTTTCGAGAAGGGCGTCGATCTCTTTGCTCATATCGTCAGTCAGTTTCTGAAGATCCTTTTCGGCGACCTTCAGATCGTCCTCGGTGATCTCGCTGGCCTTCTGCTTTTTCTTAAACGCTTCCATCGCATCGCGGCGAATATTGCGGATAGCGACCTTGCCGTTCTCGGAATACTTATGGATCTGCTTGACGAGCTCCTTACGGCGCTCCTCCGTGAGCTGCGGGAAGTTCAGGCGAATGGACTTGCCGTCGTTCTGCGGGTTGATGCCAAGGTCAGACTCCTGAATGGCGCGCTCGATGGGCTTGAGCGCCGTGCCGTCCCACGGGGTGATGACGAGCTGACGCGGATCAGGAGAGGCGATGGCCGCGATCTGCTGAATGGGCGTGGGAGAGCCATAGTAGTCAACGCTGATGCGGTCGAGCACGGCAGCGTTGGCGCGGCCTGCGCGCACGGAAGCGAAGTCTGCCGAAACAGACTCGATGCTCTTTCTCATTTTGTCGGAATAGACCTTATAATCTTCTTTATTCATGGGGAAACCTCCTCAAAAATTGTTGTAATCAAACCGCTTTTGCGGGATCTTCTCAGTTTTCGCCGACGATGGTACCGATTTTCTCGCCCTGCACCGCGCGAAGGATGTTCTCGGGATCCTTGAGGGCAAAGACAAGCACGGGAATGTGGTTGTCCATCGAGAGGGACGTGGCCGTGGAATCCATAACGGCAAGGTGCTGCGCCAGAACCTCTTCATAGGTGATGGCATCATACTTGACGGCATTGGCATCTTTGGCGGGGTCGGCGTTGTAAACGCCGTCGATGTTTTTGGCAAGCAGGATCACATCGGCATTGATCTCCGCCGCTCGAAGAACTGCCGCCGTGTCGGTCGAGAAAAACGGCGAACCGATGCCACAGCCGAAGAGCACCACGCGGCCCTTCTCGAGGTGCCGGATCGCGCGGGCGCGGATATAGGGCTCGGCAACTTCTTTGATCTCAAGTGCCGTCTGCACGCGCACATCAACGCCCTTCTGCTGCAAAACGTCCGCAACCGCCATGCAGTTCATCGCGGTGGCCAGCATACCCATGTGGTCGGCACGGGTGCGCTCAATGTAACCTTCGCCATTCTTCACGCCGCGCCAGAAGTTGCCGCCGCCGATGACGATGCCCATTTCAACGCCCATCTCGCTGCACTGCTTGATTACGTCGCACACCTTGGAAACAACATCAAAGTCGAAACCAAAATGCTTGTCGCCTGCCAGCGCCTCGCCGCTGATCTTGAGCAGCACGCGCTTATACTTCAATTGAGCCATGCTCGTAATCTCCCCTTTCAGGAATTTACTATATGATTTCACGAATCCTATTTTAGCGTATTTTTGTGCGCTTGCATAGGGGGAAACACAAACTTTTTACAAATTCGTTTCTTTCTTTTTTGTCATGCTTCTGTCCCCCGCAGCGCAGAAAAAAGCAGCCGTACTGGCACGGCTGCTTTTTATGCCTTTACTTACTTGATGCCCTTGATGCGGATGAGCTCCTTGAGCAGCTCAACGGTACCGTCAATGCCGAGCAGGCTCGAATCAATGCAGAGGTCGTAGCTCTTCGCGTCGCCCCAATCCTTGGCAGAATAATAGTTGTAGTAAGACGCGCGGGACTTATCCGTCTTTTTGATGCGGTCCTTTGCCTCGTTTTCGGTGATGCCGTTTCTGGCGGCAACGCGCTTGATGCGGTTCTCGATCGGGGCGGTGACGAAAACATTGATGACGTCGTCACGATCCTTCAGCGCGTAGTCCGCGCAGCGGCCGATGAGCACGCAGGGGCCTTTGTCCGCAAGCTTTTTGATCGTATCGTAGGTCGCAAGGTACACCTGCTGCTCAATGGAACCCTTGGGCGTCACGTGGTTCATCGAGAAGGAGTAGGGATCCATTGCGATGGAATAGAGAAAGCTCTTCGGGCGTTCATCAAAGGAACGGAACAGCTCTTCGCAAAGCCCACTCTCCTCCGCTGCTTCCTTGAGCAGCATATCGTCGTAATAGGCAATGCCGAGCTGCTTGGCAAGCATGGTGCCGATCTCGCGCCCGCCGCTGCCGTATTGTCTGCCAACCGTAATGACCATAGTGATTCCTCCTTTTTCAGCGCCTTGAAACAGATAAAACAAAAGTGGTGCTGACTGTATTATAGCACCACTTTTGCCTGAGGGCAATATTTTTTCCTGTTCGGAATTTGTAAAAGCAGGAATTCAAGCGTCGAATTCCTTGCCAAGACGGCGATACATCGTCTTTTTCACGGCGCGGAAAATATTTTCGTAGCCTGTGCAGCGGCAGAGATGGCCGGAGAGGAGCTTGCGCAGCTCATCGTCCGAATAGAACTTCCCGCTCTCCAGAATTTCGACTGCGGTCATGATGAAGCCCGGCGTGCAGAAGCCGCACTGCACAGCTGCTTCCTCCAGAAAGGCCTGCTGAATGTCGCTCAGTTCGCCGTCCTCGCCCATCAAACTCTCGAGTGTGCGGATGTGCTTACCGTCTGCCCAGACGGCAAGATAGATACAGGAGTTGAACGCCTCGCCGTCGATAATGACGTTGCACGCGCCGCACTCGCCGACCTCGCAGCCCTTTTTCACGGAGGTCATGTGGTAGTCGTTGCGCAGCATATCGGTGAGCGATGCGCGCACGTCGACCATTTTTTCAACGTTCTTGCCGTTCAGATTAAATCTAACCAGTTTGTACTGACTCATTTGATCGCACCTCCCGCCCGTTTGATGGATTCGATCAGGCAGCGCTTGGCCATTTCCACGGCGATATGCTCACGGAAGGCCTTGGAGGCGCGCCAGCTGTCGCGCGCGTGGATATCCTTCAGCACGGCAAGTGAAAAGGCCTCCGCCGTCTCAAGTGTTAAGGGTTTATCCTTGGCAGCTTCCTCCGCGCTTGGGCAGCGCATCGGCACGGGGCCGGCGACGCCGTAGGCGATGCGGGCGCGTTCGATGGTCTTCTTATCGGAAGAAAGACGCACGTTCACGCTGCACCCGAGCGTTGCAATGTCCATCGCGTTGCGCATGGCATACTTGATGTAGTGGCCGAAGCAGTTTTCATAGCTTGCCTTCGGAATAATGATGGCTGTCTGGATCTCGCCTTCCTCTGCGCGGATGTCGACCTGACCTGCCCGGATGTAAAAATCCTTGATGGGCAGACGGCGGATACCGCTTCTTCCCGTCAGCTCGACGATGGCCTCCCATGCGTGCAGCGTGGAAGCGGAATCCGCGCTCGTCACGCCGTTGCAGGTGTTGCCGCCGATGGTGCCGATATTTCGGATCTGCGGGCCGCCGACCTGATCGACCGCCTCGCCGAGGACACCGATGTACTTTTGAATGATGGGGTCGCGCGTGATGTGAGAAAAGCTCGTGAGAGAGCCGATGCGAATGTTCTCATCACTGTCGATCGTTACGCCGCGCAGCTCGTCAAGGCCGTAGATGGAGATCAGCTCTTTTCCGGCGCGCTTGCCCTCGCGCATCTGCACAAGCACGTCGCTGCCGCCGGCGATGATCTGCGCCTCGGGATGCTCCAAGCGAAGGGCGATGGCGTTTTCAACGCTTTCCGCCTCGTAGAGCGCTTTCATATCATACATGGCTCACTTCTCCTCCTTCCAGCTGTCGCGGATCAGCCCCGCACGGCTGAACTCAGCGTACAGAACGTGGGGCGTGATGGGAATGGTGTCGATGGCAACGCCGGTGGCGTTGTAGATGGCGTTGCGGATAGCGGGCGCGCCCGAGCACGCGGGCGGTTCGCCGAGCGCCTTCGTGCCGAACGGCGAGGTCGGCTCCGGATTTTCGACAAACTGCGCCTCAAGGTGCGGATGATCCATCACGGTCGAGAGCTTGTAGTCGAGCAGATTGTTGTTGAGGGGCTTTCCCGTCTTTTCGTCGAAGAGGAGCTGCTCGCTCAGGCCGAAGCCGATGGCCATGGACATGCCGCCGTGTACCTGCGCTTCCGCAAGGGCGGGGTTGATGAGGTTTCCGCAGTCGTGGACATTGATGATGTCCTTGAGCGTGACCTTGCACATCGGGATATCGACCTCGACCTCGGCAAAGGTGCAGCCGAAGGAGTAGGCATTGTTGCGAATGGTAAAGGTCGACTCGGCGGTGATGTGCTCGGAATCCGCGGCGTTGTACTGTGCGGTCATCGCAAGTTCCTTGAGCGACATGAGCACCGCGCCGTCGCCGCTGCGGACGATGTTTCCGTCGATAATATCCATGTTGGAAATTGCCTGACGGGTGAGCTTTGCCGCGTAAGCTAAGATCTTCTCGCGCAGGAGCGCCGCCGTCTGGCGGATGGAAAATCCCGCAACATAGGTCTGGCGGCTCGCGTAAGCGCCAAGACCCGTGGGCGTAATATCGGTATCCTGGCAGGAGACAATGTGTACGTCGCGGTAGCTTGCAAGGCCGATGGCCTCGGCCGTCATCTGCGCGTAGGCCGTGTCCGCGCCCTGCCCGATCTCCGTCTCGCCGCACTGCATCGTCACCGTGCCGTCGAGGTTCAAAAGCATGCGGTTGGAAGAGGTCTCCAGCGAGATGGGATAGACCGCCGTATTGTACCAGAAGGCTGCAACGCCGATGCCGCGGCGAATGGGGCCGGTATCCCTTGCAAATTCCTTCACCTTGCGGTCGTAATCGATGTAGGCCTTGCCCTTTTCAAGGCAGTCGCGGAAGGAATCGTAGTAATTTGTATTGCCCGAGAAGCCGTCGTGGAAGCCCTTGGGCATGATGTACTTCATGCGGTATTCGAGAGGCTCGATGCCGACGGCCTTCGCGCACTCGTCGATGTTCGCATCGTCCGCGAATGAGGCCTGCGGCATACCGTAACCGCGCATCGCGCCTGCGGCGGGACGGTTGGTGTAAACGGTGTAGGCGTCGCCCTCAAAATTCTCGCAGGGGTAGATCTGCGGGAACGAGCCCATTGCCTTTGCGACGATCGAGTGGCCGTGCGAGGCGTAAGCGCCCTGATTGGAGAAGCACTCGACCTTGCGCGCGGCGATGGAGCCGTCCTTTCTGAGCCATGTGATGATATGGAAGCGGATGGCGTGGCGCACGCGGTTAGAGACGAAGGTCTCCTCGCGCGAGCAGTCGATGCGCACGCAGCGCCCTGCGACCTGCGTGGAGCACCACGCGCACAGTGGCTCGTAGAGCGCGTCCTGCTTGTTGCCAAAGCCGCCGCCGATGTAAGGCTTGATGATGCGCACGTCTGCCCACGGACGCCCAAGCGCCTGACCGACGATGCGGCGGATGATGTGCGGAATTTGCGTGGAGGAAACGACGACGATGCGCCCGTTTTCCTCGTAGGCATAGCAGCCGTGGTTTTCAATGTGGCTGTGCTGCACGGTGGGGGTATCGTACCAGCCCTCGACCTTGATGAGTCCGGGCTCCTGAATGGCCTCCTGATAATTTCCCTTGCGGATATCCGTGTGCTTTAGGATATTTCCCGGGAAATTCTCGTGAATGAGGGGCGCGTCCTCTTCCATCGCCTTCTGCACGTCGAGCACGAAGGGGAGTTCCTCATATTCGACCTTGAGCGCGCGCACGCCCTGCATAGCCGAGACCTCGTCCTCCGCGATGACGGCCGCAACGTCATCGCCGTAGTAGCGCACGTGGCGGTTCAAGAGGTTGCGGTCGGCCACGTCCTGATGCCCCGGGTCCATCGACCAGGGGTGTCCCGCCGTCGGGAAGCAATGCTCTGGCACATCGAAGCAGGTCAGCACCTTCACAACGCCGGGAATGGCCTCCGCCGCCGATTTGTCGATCGACTTGACGAATCCGTGTGCAATGGTGGAATGCTTGATGCGCACATAGAGCGCACCGTTCGGCATCTGGTCCTCATAGTATTTGGTGCGTCCGGTGACCTTGTCGAACGCATCGACGCGGATCTCACTTTTTCCTACTTTGCTCATCTTGCTTACCTCCTATGAAAGAGCGCCGCCCTGCGCGGCGGACGCACAGCCTGCTTTTTCCAAGATTTTAGCACGGCTTGCACAGTTTGTACAGCCATCAAGTCGCACATTTTAGAGAGAGTGCCATGTTTTTCTGCTTGCTCTGCTCGTTTTCCTTTGCTATAGTGGAGAAAACGAACGCTCAGGAAGGGATGATCACGGTGCGGGAGAAACTTACCGTCGGCTGCCTGCTCATGGCGGCCGGAAATGCCGAGCGCTTCGGCGAAAATAAACTGCTCTGCGCGGCATGGGACGGGAGATCGCTCATCGAACACGCGCTGGATACCATTCCGCGCGAATGCTTTGCGCGCGTGCTCGTCGTCACACAGTATCCGGAAATCACGGTGCTCGCAAAAGAGCGCGGCTTTGAAACGCTTCAAAACGGGCACCCCGAGCGCGGCCAGAGTGAAACGATCCGTCTCGGCACGCGCGCACTTTCTGATTGTGACGCCATCTGCTTCATGGTGGCTGACCAGCCGCTGCTGCGGCGCGAGACGCTCGCGCGCGAGGTCGATTTCTTTTCATCGCACCGCGAGTGCATCGTTGCTCTCGGACACAACGGCGCGCGGGGCAATCCCTGCCTCTTCCCTGCCCGCTTCTTCCCGGTACTTCTCGCGCTTGAAGGTGACGTCGGCGGCAGCGCGGTCATCAAAAATCACTTAGATGCGCTGCTGCTCTTTGAATCGCCGGAAGCCGAGCTGTGCGATGTGGACACAAAGGCGGCGCTTGCCGCGATCAGAGAACGGTGATCTCGCCGCGAAGATCCTGCTCCATCGCCCGCTTGATCTCCTCCTTGCCGAGATTGAGGGAGAAAAGATAGTAGAGCTTGGCGACGGCAGCCTCGGTCGTCATATCAAGTCCGCTGACCGCACCGGCCTTTTTCAGCGCGCTGGAAGTCTCATACGCACCGAGCGACACCGCGCCCTGCGGGCACTGGGAGCAGACCGTGAGCACCGTGCCGTTCTGGAAGGCCTTGCGGATGATGGGCAGCAGCGCGTCCCCGTCGCCGGGGATATTGCCCGCGCCGAAGGTCTCGATGACGATGCCGCGCAGCTTCTCGGTCATGATGGACTCAAAGAGAGAAAACTGAATTCCCGGAAAGACCTTGATGACCCCGATGGGAACCGGGTCAAGAGTCTGGAGCTTCAATCCGCCTTTCTGCCCCGGCAGAAGGGCGGATTCGTTGTATCGAATGCTGATCCCCGCCTCGGCAAGGATCGGGTAATTGGGCGAAACGAAGGCGATGAGCCCGTCGGCGGAGTACTTCGTCGCGCGGTTGCCGCGCAGCAGCTTTCCGCCAAAGTAAAGGCACACCTCGCGCACGACGCCCTCCCCCGCAATGAGCAGGGCGGTGATGAGATTGTCACGTCCGTCGCTGCGGATCTCGCACAGCGGGATCTGCGAGCCGGTGAGCACGACGGGCTTGTCAAGCCCGCCGAGCATGAACGACAGCGCCGATGCCGTGTATGCCATCGTATCCGTACCGTGCAGAACAACAAAACCGTCGTAACTGTCGTACTGCTGCGCGATCATCTCTGCGATGCGGTTCCACTCGTGCACGGTCATATTGGAGGAGTCCAGCAGAGGCGAGAGCTCCATAAAGTCCCACGAGGGCATTTCGGACGAATGAAGGTCGGAAATTGCGTCAAGCGCGGCGCGGAAGTAACCGGAGCGCGGCGCATAGCCGTTGTCGGTGCGCGTCATGCCGATCGTGCCGCCGGTGTAAATGATGAGAACGTGTTTCATTGCGTCTCCTGATGGTTTATTTTTTGTAGGGCGTGTGGTCGAGCGGCAGGCTGCGCCGGCGCTCGCCGTCATAGCGGAAGTAAGCGTCCGCGATCGCAGGCGCCGTGGGGATGGACGTGATCTCGCCGATGCCGATGGCGCCGTTTGCAAGGTTAAGTCCGGGCTTGTCGATGACAAGCGCCTTGATTTCGGGGATCTGATTGGCGCGGAAAAGGCCGAGCATACCGTACTTCGCCGTGGGCTTGCCATGGTCGAGCGGGAACTTCTCCGTGAGGGCATAGCCCATGCTCATTACAACGCCGCCCTCGATCTGTCCTTCACAGGAGAGCGGATTGATGGCCTTGCCGACGTCGTGCGCGGCGACCATCTTTTTGATGAGGCCCGTTTCCTTGTCGACAATGCACATCTGCGTCGCATAGCCGTAGGCAACGTGGCTCACAGGGTTTGGCACATCGGCGCCGAGCGGGTTTGTCTTGGCGTAATACTCGCCGTAAAACTCCTGTCCGGCAAGATCGCTGAGCGAACGGTTCTCCATCGCGTCGCGCAGCAGCAGGCAGGCGCGGCGGCAGGCCTCGCCCGTGATGAGTGTCTGGCGCGAGCCGGAGGTATCGCCGCTGTCGGGCGTAATGAACGTGCTGTTGCCGTCATAGACCACATCCTCGCGCCTGAGTCCGGCGTTCGTCACCACTATCTGCACAAGCACCGTACCGAGCCCCTGCCCGATGCATGACGCGCCGGTACGGATATGCACCTTACCTTCCTCATCAATAACGAGCTTGCAGCGCCCGTAGTCGGGAAGTCCCACGCCGACGCCCGCGTTCTTCATCGCACAGGCAAGGCCGACCGGTTCGCCGTTTTTGACCGCTTCGTCATAGTAGGGCTTGATGGCCTCGAGCGTTTCGACAAGGCCGGTCTCCGGCCCGACGATCTGGCCGTTGGGCAGCACCTCCCCGGGGCGAATGGCGTTGCGGTAGCGGATCTCCCACGGGGAGATGCCGACAAGATCCGCCATCTCGTTCAAAAGTGTTTCGGTCGCAAAGCAGGTCTGCGTCACGCCGAAGCCGCGGAATGCGCCCGCAGGCGGGTTGTTCGTATAGTAGGCGTGACCTTCGATCTCAAAGTTTTCATAATGGTAGGGACCCGCCGCGTGTGTACAGGCGCGCTCAAGCACAGGGCCGCCGAGAGAGGCAAAGCCGCCGGTATCGGACACAACGCTCGCCTTCACGCCCTGAATGATGCCGTTTTCGTCGCAGCCCATCGTAAAGTCCATCCACATCGGGTGGCGCTTGGGGTGGACGAGAATGGATTCCTGACGCGAAAGCTTCACCTTCACCGGCACGCGCGCGATGTACGCGATGAGCGCCGCGTGATGCTGCACGGACATATCCTCTTTTCCGCCGAAGCCGCCGCCGACAAGCATGTTTTCAACTTGGCAGTGCGCAAAATCGACGCCGAGCATCGCCGAGCACTCGTGCTGCGTGGTGTGCGCGCTCTGGTCAGTGGTCAAGAGCTTCACGCCGCCGTTGTCAAGTGGAATTGCTACACAGCATTCCGGCTCCAAAAAAGCGTGCTCCGTCCACGGGGTCTGAAACTTTTCGTGTAAAACATACTTGGAATTTTTAATGGCCTCGTCGGCGTTGCCGCGCGAGACATGGCGGTGCGCCTGCACGTTGCCGCGGTTGCCCATGATGACCTCCGGCGCGCCGGGGATCTTCGCTTCCTCGGGGCTGTGTACCGCAGGAAGCTCTTCATAGACAACACGCACGAGTCTTTTCGCCCGTTCGAGTGTTTCCTGATCGCGCGCGCAGACGAGCGCCACCGCGTCGCCGAGATACTGCGTGATCTCTCCCTCGCCGACGAGCGTAGGCTGATCCTTCTGAATGTGGCCGACGTTCTGCTGACCGGGAATATCCTTCGCCGTCAGCACGCACACAACGCCCGGAAGCTCCTCCGCCTCCTTCGTGCGGATATAGAGCACGCGGGCGCGCGGATATTCGCTGCGCACCGCGCCGCCGTAACACATGCCGTCAACATAAACGTCGTCGGGATATTTCCCGTAGCCCTGCACCTTTTCGGCAACATCAATGCGATGCACGCGCGAGCCGATCTGAAAATCCTCCTCCTTTTGGGGGATCTTTCCCTCGCGCAGGATCTTTGCCGCGAGCAGGATACCGTCGATAATCTTGACATAGCCCGTGCAGCGGCAGATGTTGTTGCGAATGGCGAAGGCCGCCTCCTCGCGCGTGGGATCGGGGTTCTGGTCAAGAAGCGCCTTGGCCGAGATCACCATACCGGGAATACAAAAGCCGCACTGCACCGCGCCCGCCTCGCCGAAAGCATAAGTGAAGGCTTCCTTTTCAAAGTCAGAAAGTCCCTCGACCGTGACGATGTGCTTCCCCTCCAGCTTGTCGGTCTGCGGGATACAGGCCTTGGTCGGCTTGCCGTCGATGAGGACATGGCAGGTGCCGCACGCGCCCTCGCTGCAGCCATCTTTTACGCTCGTCAAGTGCAGCTCATCGCGCAGAAAGCGAATGAGTTTTTGATTTTTCTCCACCGTGACCGGTGTACCGTTGACAACAAATGCAGCCATTTCAGATCTCCTGTCCGCAAGAAAATTGCAAATATCACAATTATTTTGGTTGCCTAACTAATTTTATTGTATCACAAGCACAACAAAGACGCAACACCAATTCTAAATTCCGCTATTCTATTTTTGAAATTACGCTTTTCCCGCACAATGCTTGACAAATTCCGGCCGATGCGCTAAGATTGCGCCGTACCTGCAAGGGGCGCTGGCGCAAGCCGGCTGTGATGCGGCGTATTGCCGTCGCTGTCCCTCAGACCTGATCCGGGTAATGCCGGCGTAGGAATGCAAAGCATCTTGCCTAACTTTGCACCGTGACGTCGACGCCGCGGTGCTTTTTTCATGCCGCGGCGCGGACAGGAGCACATTTCACTTCAATAGGAGGAATCTCACATGAGCAACACGTCCACCCACTCCAGCACCCGCCGCCTGGCTGAAGGCGGCATCTGCATCGCCCTCGCGCTCGTTCTGAGCTACATCAAGATCCCCATCGGCCTTTCGTTCGGCGGCTTCGGCGGCTCGATCAACCTCGTGATGATCCCGCTGATCCTCTTCGCTGTGCGTTGGGGCGCACCCTGGGGTCTGCTCGCCGGTCTTGCCTTCGGTACGCTCAAGTATTTCTTTGCTGAGGGCTTCGCTGTGAGCTGGGTCTCCATCATCTTCGACTATTCCCTTGCTTACGCCGCTGTTGGCTTCGCGGGTCTTCTGCGCGCCAAGAACAACAACTATTCCAAGCTTCCCATCGCAGCGCTCGTTGGCTGCTTCGGCCGCTTTATCATTCACTTCATCTCCGGCGTGACGGTCTACGCACAGTATATGCCCGAGGAATTCATGGGCATGACCATGACCTCCCCCGTCACCTATTCCATTCTGTATAACGGCACCTATATGCTGCCCAACACCATTCTCGCTGTCATCATCTGCGCACTGCTGATGAAGCCGGCTGCAAAGCTGCCGAGTGCAGAGTAAAGAACGCTCCTACCTCAAAATACGCAAAAAGGGTGCTCTCTTATCAAAGAGAGCACCCTTTTTTTACTTTTTTCGTTCCAGTAATTTCTGATACTGCTCAGAGATCTTTCTGCGGATATTCTCGATCTCGCGGCTGCTCTCCTCCTGCGTGTCGAGAACAAAGCTCTTTGTGCTCAGGCGGAAAAAGAGCATCAGCGCCTCCGTGACCATGCGCCGGGTCTCGCGGTCGAGATTTTTGTAGGTCTTGAGCATCGCCGCAGCACTTTTGAGCTTTTCCTCGTTGAGGTCACTGAGCGTCTTTGCACCCGAGGCGGTGAATACACTGTAAAGCGCGTCGGCCAGCGCCTCGCGCTGCTGGGTGTTAAGCGAATCCGCCCAGGCAGAGAGCGCTTCATCGACGAGTTTCCCCTCGCGGGAGACATCATCGAGATGCACAAACTGCGTCCCCAGCACCTGCCAGGAAAAGCCGTCGTGCTGATAGAGCCCGTCGTAGGTCGAATGCACGACCTGATAGTGTTTTTCATGCTCCATGAGCATGCCGACGACCGACGTCTGCGGCAGTACCGTGTGGATACGGCTTGCAATGCGCTTGTGTCCCGCCGTCTCGCTGATGTCCCAGGCAAAGCCGGGACCGTCATTGTTATGGACGGCAACAATGCGCTCCTGGATCGCGCCGTCGCTCTTGACGGCGCTGTAAACGGCAAGATTGCCGCCCTTGGAGTGTCCTCCGATGCGGATCGTCTTGTCCGGGTACTGGCGCGCCATACGCGCAACATATGCAACGGACTGCTTCTGCGAGGGGATCTCCTCCAAAAAGCCCATATTGAGGTCCTCCTTCCACCCAACGATCGTATCGTCTGTGCCGCGGAATGAAATATAGATGCTGCCGTTGCCAAGGTCGATCGTCAGCGCTGCAAACTGCTGCTCAACAGCGTCATCCAAAAGCGCTGTGTAGCCGTTCAGCGTCATATTGCGAAAGCGCGGACTCGCCATCAGCTTTCGCAGCATTTGCGAGATCCCGTCCGGCACCAGAACGCCCATGTCGACATCGCGTCCGCCGTGGCGGGCAAAGAATGCCTCCGCCGCCTCGCACAGCGGAAGACCGCGCCCGATCTCGGGCGGCGGCACGATGCCGTCAAAATCGACGAAGCTCAACTCTGCCAGAATCAGCGCGTCCACCTCGTTGAAGGGAGAGACCGCGAGCGTCAGATCGCCGCGCCAGTCCAGATAATCCATCAGATTCGCCATGCTTTACCTCCGTGGTCAGTGTTTCTTATTTTTTATGGTATGGCGCGCAAAGCCGCTGCGCCACAGCCGCTGCGCGCGCCTTTCGAGCGCTTCGCGCGTATTTTCGAGTTTTTCTGCCGCGACCTCGTCGAGCAGCCGCGCGAGCACCGCGCCGATCTCGCGCCCGCGATAGCCGAGGGCGGCAAGTGCCTCTCCGCCGAGTGCAAGCTCGCGCACCGAGCAGCAGGCGTTTTCAGCAACGAGCACATCAAAGACCGCCTGCGCTTCCTGCCACGGCTGCCGCGCGAGGCTTGGCCCGTCCGGCGTCTTGGCGGCGTTGTCGGCGTACTTGGTCAAAAGGAGATCCGCCGTTACTTCCCTGCCGCGTTTCGCCATCTCGCGGTGGATCGCCGTGCGCTCGGGCGGGAAGAGATCGTCAAAGCACGCAAGCCTTGCGCGCACGCCGTCGCGCAGCGTCTTTTCAAAGTGCAGCCGCGCCATGATCTCCTCCGCCAGCTGCGCCGAGCGCGCCGTGTGACCGTAGAAATGGCCAATGAGCTGCGCATCGAGCGTCATGCACTGCGGCTTTCCAAGGTCGTGAAAGAGCATCGTCCAACGCAGTTCCCTCTTTGGCGGCACGGCGGCGACGGCGCGCGCCGTATGCTCCCAGACATCAAAGCAGTGATGCGGATTGCGCTGGTCAAAGCCCACGCAGGGCAATATCTCGGGAATCGGCACCCCAAGAATATCAGGGAAGGCAAGCAGCGTTGCCCCCACGTTCTCACCAAGCAGGAGCTTGTTCATCTCCGCATACACGCGCTCATGCGCAACATTGGAGAGCAGGGCGCTCTTTTCGTGAGCGGCGCGGGCAGTTTTTTCCTCCGCAGAAAAGCCAAGCACCGAGCAAAAGCGCACAAGGCGCAGAATGCGCAGCGCGTCCTCTTCAAAGCGCCGCGCCGCTTCGCCGACGCAGCGCAGGACACCCGCTTTCAGATCCTCCTGCCCGCCGAAAGGATCAATGAGCGCGCCGGTGGGCGCAAGCGCGATGGCGTTGACCGTAAAATCGCGCCTGGCAAGGTCTTCTTCAATGCTCGTGCCGAAGGTCACGGAATCTGGGTGGCGGTTGTCCCGGTATGCCCCGTCGCGCCGCATGGTCGTCAGCTCAATGGGCATTCCCCCGCTCACGACCGTCACCGTGCCGTGCGGTAAACCCGTCGGGTGCGCGCTTTCACCAAAAATGCGCAGCACCTCCTCCGGCGGGGCGTCGGAGGTCATGTCGTAATCGCTCGGCTCCTTGCCGCGCAGCATTTCGCGCACGCAGCCGCCGACAAGGTAGGGCGAATACCCCGCGTTTTGCAGCGCAGCGATGACAGTTTTGACTTCTTTCGGCAAAATGGGCATAAATCCCTCACAAAAAATCATTTTTTTAGCATTGCACTCCGTTCGCTGCTATATTATAATAGATAATCCGTAAAAAGTAAATCTCCTGTGCATCGCACAAGGAAAGGATTTGATACCATGACCAACCAAAAGGATATTTTCTCCTATCTCGTCCCCGGAAAGTGCGCGCATCTTGCAGGCATCGGCGGCGTTTCGATGAGCCCGCTTGCAGAAGTGCTGCACGGCATGGGGCTTAAGGTTCAGGGCAGCGACATGAACGCTGGCCCCGCCGTCGAGCATCTGCGCTCGCTTGGCATTCCCGTTACCATCGGCCACGCGGCAGATAACCTCGGCGAGTGCGACTTTGTCATCCGCACCGCCGCCATTCACGACGATAACCCCGAGATCTCCGGCGCGGTGACGCGCGGCATCCCCGTTTTTGAGCGCGCGCAGGCCTGGGGCGCGATCATGAAGGGCTATAAGAACGCCCTCTGCATCTCCGGCACACACGGCAAAACGACCACCACCAGCATGGCCACGCACATCTTCATGGCTGCACAAAAGGACCCGACCGTGATGATCGGCGGCACCTTGCAGCTGCTGCACGCGGGCTATCGCGTCGGCAAGGGCGACACGATCATCGCCGAGAGCTGCGAATATTGCAACTCGTTTCTGAGCTTCTTCCCCACCGTGGCGGTCATTTTGAATGTGGAGGCCGATCACCTCGACTTTTTCAAGGATCTTGCCGACGTGGAGCATTCCTTCCGCCGCTTTGCAGAGCTCGTCCCCATCGGCGGGCATGTGGTCGCCAACATGGACGATCAGGGCGCGCGCGATGCGCTCAAGGGCATCTCCCAGCCCGTTTTCTGGTTCAGCTACGACGATCCCGCCGCGCAGTGCCGCGCGGAGAACATCGTCTGGACGGATGGGCTGCCGAGTTTTGACATCTATATCCGCGGCAGCTATTATGCCCACGTTTCGCTGCGCGTGGGCGGCCGTCACAACGTGATGAACGCGCTGGCCGCGGCGAGCAGCGCCTACCTTCTCGGCATCAGCGGCGAGGCCGTCGGTCTCGGCCTTGCGACCTTCACCGGCGCAGGGCGGCGCTTTGAGTACAAGGGCAGCTACCACGGCGCGGACGTCTACGACGATTACGCCCATCATCCCGGCGAGCTGCACGCGCTGCTCGAAATGGCGAAGACACTGCCCTACAAGCGCATCATCTGCGCCTTCCAGCCCCACACCTATACGCGCACAAAGGCGCTGTTCGACGACTTTGTCAAGGAGCTTCTCGTGCCCGATGTGGTCGTGCTGGCAGAGATTTTCGCCGCGCGCGAGCAGAACACCATCGGCATTTCCTCGATGGATCTCTGCCGCAAGATCCCCGGCTCTGTCTACTGCCCCACGCTTGACAAGGTGACCGCCGCGCTCGCGCGCATCGCCTGTCCGGGCGACCTCATCCTCACCGTCGGCGCGGGCGATATTTACAAAGCCGGTGAAAAACTGCTGAAAGAGAAAGAAGAGGCGTAAGCATGTTGGTATCCCCCTTCTACGACACCGCGCCGGAGCATGCCTCCGAGCGCGCGATGGCAAGCTATGCGCTGCTCGATTCCCTGCACATCCCTTATCAGCGCATTGAGCATGAAAAGGCGGAGACCATGGAAGTCTGCGCCGCTGTGTCGGACGCGCTGGGCGTGCGCATCTGCAAGAATCTCTTTCTCTGCAACCGCCAGCAGACGAGCTTTTACCTGCTCACCATGCCCGAAGATAAGCCGTTTCACACCAAGGATCTGAGCCATCAGATCGGCTCGTCCCGCCTCTCGTTTGCGCCGCCCGAAAAAATGGAGGAGCTGCTGGGCTGCTCGCCCGGGTCTGCAAGCGTGCTGGGGCTGCACAACGACAGCGGCAACGCCGTCCGTCTCGTCATGGACAGGGACGTATATACCGCGCCGTATTTCGCCTGCCACCCCTGTGACAACACGCAGAGCCTCAAATTCAAAACAGAGGATCTGCTGAACGTTCTGCTGCCAAAGATCGGACATGAGCCGATCATCGTGGAGCTATAAGGCAAAAAGCAAAAAAAGGTTCCGAAGAATGCTCTTCGGAACCTTTTATATGAGATCGTCTACTGTAAGCCTTATCAGCTTGTCAGTCTCTGCATTTGAATCGGTGCAGATACCTGCAAGAGAATCAGAAAACGGTGAAAACACAAAAACGCGCTCATTGGGAACGACCGGCATTTCCCCGTTTCTCATGCTGACGGCGCTGATGCCGCGGCGCTTGCAGCGGCTCTCCCGCTGCACCCAAAGCTGCCAGAACGAAACGTCATCTGATGCTTGGAAGCGCGCGCGCATCTGCTCGCTCACCGGGCGAAGGCGCTCGATGTCCGCGCCGATGCTATGGTCGTGGACTGCCAGCAGCACCGCGCCGCGCGAATGGCTCAGGCTGAAGCAAACATCGGGATACGCCGCAAAATACGGTTTTCCATGCGCTCCACGGGAGATCTCCGGCAGCTTTTCCCAGCCGTAACGATCATGCAGCGCGCGGCGCAGCAGCGCATATGCGCAGAGCGTTTCTGCCGTGTGCGCGGTACGATCGGATCGCACTTTGCGTTCAGACGGGAGAAAATGCGCAAGCGCGGCAGTCTCCGCTTCACCGAGCGCACGATCGAGCCTGACAGCATACAGCCGGATATTCACACCTTCCGCCCCCTTTGCGCAGCATTTCCTGCGGAAATTATAGAGGAAACGGCAGATTCTGTCAAACTTTCTCCTTGCGAAAAATTTTTTTGAAATTTTTCTGCCAAAAAAGAGGAAATCAACCGTTTTCGACGTATACGGTATATAGGCATAGAGGATCCGTATGCAGATGAGGGAAAGGAGGACGCCATGGCCTTTGACCGGCAATTTCTGGACGAGCTGATCGCCCGCAATGACATTGTCGATGTTGTCAGCAATTATGTTTCGCTCCAGCCGCGCGGTGGGAGCCTGTGGGGCTGCTGCCCCTTTCACAGCGAAAAGACGCCCTCGTTCCACGTGCTGCCGGACAAGCAGCTGTGCTACTGCTTCGGCTGCAAAAAGGGCGGCGGCGTCATCAACTTCATCATGGAGGAGGAAAACCTCTCCTTTCCCGATGCGGTGCGCTTTCTGGCGCGGCGCGTCAATATGCCGGTGCCGGAGGAAGAGCACAGCGACGAGAGCCGTCTGCGCTCGCGCATCCTGTCGCTCAACCGCGATGCGGCGCGCTTTTACTACGACCAGCTCTACTCGCCCAAGGGTGCGCCGGTGCTCGAGTACATGAAAACCCGCAAGATCACGCGGCGCAATGCAACGAACTTCGGGCTCGGCGCGGCGGCGGACGAGTGGGACGGCCTTCTCACCGCAATGCGCAAAAAGGGCTACGGCGACGGCGAGCTGCTCGCATCTGGTCTTGCCATCCGCGGGAAGAACGGCGGGCTGTACGATAAATTCCGCAAGCGGCTCATCTTCCCCATCATCGACGTGCGCGGCGATGTCTTAGGCTTTGGCGGGCGCATCATCAGCAAGGACGATCCGGGCGCAAAGTACATGAACACGCCCGAAACGGTCGTTTACAGCAAGCGGCGCGTTTTATACGGGCTGAATCTTGCCAAAAAGAGCAAGCGCAGCAATATCATACTGGTCGAGGGCAACATCGACGTTGTCATGCTCCATCAGGCGGGCTTCGACAATGTCTGCGCCTCGATGGGAACAGCACTCACGAGCGAGCAATTGCAGCTGCTCAGCCGCTACACCAAGGAGCTTGTGCTCTGCTACGACAACGACGACGCCGGCAAGGTCGCCACGCAAAAAGCGCTGACGCTCTTGAACAGCACGGACTTTCAGGTCAAGGTACTGGAGCTTCCCAAGCGGCTCGTGGACGGGCAGTACATCAAGCAGGACGCAGACGACTTCATCAAATTTCAGGGACGCGACGCCTTTGAACATCTGCTCTCGGGCAGCGAAAGCGGAATGGACTTCCGCATGTCGCAGCTTAAGTCGAAATTTGATTTGACAAGCGACGAAGGACGCATCGGCTATGCCGAGGCGGCGGCGGCGCTGCTCGCCGCCGTGCCGAACGCGGTCGAGCGCGAAATTTACACCGTGCGCGCCTCCGAAGCCGCCGGCATCACGCCGGACGCGATGAAGCTCGAGGTCGAGCGCGCGCGAAAACGCTCCCGCTACAAGGAAAAGCGTGAGCAGGAGCGGCGGGACTTGAATCCCGCGGCGTCTGCCCAACCGCGCGAGCGGTCGATCCGCTATACCGACCTTCGCTCCGCGCTCGCCGAAGAAGGCGTGCTGCGGCTTTTGACGCTGGACGACTCGCTCTTCGGCGAGACCCCACCCATCTGCGAAGAGGACTTCTCTTCTCCCCTTCTGGGTCGGTTTTTTACCGCGCTGCGCGCACAGCTCGCGCAGGCGGGACAGGTGAATATCCCCGCGCTTGCGGAGTTTTTCACTTCAGAGGAGATCAGCCATCTCATTGGCATTCTGCAAAAGCCGGAGTCGCTCAAAAACGGCGCACAGGCGTTGCAGGATTACTGCAATATCATTTTGGACGAAGCGCATAAGCGCGCGGCCGTGGACGAAGATCCCCTGATGGCCGCGATGGAAAAGAATAAACACAAGGGTAACGGAGGAAAGCAAACATGGAAGAAAAACAGCTGACCGGCAGAGAGCTGGAGGAACAGGCCAACGCGCTGCTCGCCGAGACAGATTTCGAGGAGATCAAACTGCCGAAAAAGGCGAAAAAGGCCGCGGCGGCCAAGAAGGCAGAGCAGGAAAATGAGCAGGCGGAAAAGCCCGCCGAGAAATTCCCGCCGCTGGACGAAAAGCTGGTCGCCTCCCTGCCCGCGGCGGCACTGCTGCAGAGCAATGAAAAGCTGATGGACATCTTCGCCAAGGGCAAGGCCAAGGGCAAGCTCAGCTCCAACGATCTGATGGAGACCATCGACGAAATGAATCTGGAGAGCGAGCAGCTCGACCAGATCTACGACTCGCTTGAAACGCTCGGCGTTGACATCGGCACCGCCGAGGCCATCGACAGCAGCATCGACGATATGGAGCCGCCGATGGAAGAGATCGCCGGGATCGAAGAGGAAGAGCTCGTCGACCCGAACGAGCTGGTCGACAGCTTTTCGACCGACGACCCCGTGCGCATGTACCTCAAGGAGATCGGCAAGGTTTCTCTGCTGTCGGCGGACGAGGAGATCTCGCTCGCAACCGCGATGTCTGAGGGTATGGAGGCCAAGGAGAAGCTGGAAGAAGCGGAAAAGAACGGCACGGAATTGAGTGCCGAGGAGCTGAAAGCCCTCAAAACCGCCGTCAAAAAGGGTGAGCGCTCCAAGCAGCGGCTTGCTGAGGCAAACCTGCGTCTCGTCGTGTCTATCGCCAAGCGCTATGTCGGCCGCGGCATGCTCTTCCTCGACCTCATTCAGGAGGGCAACCTGGGCCTCATCAAGGCCGTCGAAAAGTTCGACTACACCAAGGGCTACAAGTTCTCGACCTATGCAACGTGGTGGATCCGTCAGGCCATCACCCGCGCCATCGCCGACCAGGCGCGCACCATCCGCATTCCCGTGCATATGGTGGAAACCATCAACAAGGTCATTCGCGTGTCCCGTCAGCTCCTGCAGGAGCTGGGTCACGATCCCTCCCCCGAGGAGATCGCCGCCGAGATGGATATGCCCGTCGACAAGGTACGCGAGATCCTGAAGATCGCGCAGGAACCCGTCTCCCTCGAAACGCCGATCGGCGAAGAGGAAGACAGCCACCTCGGTGACTTTATCCCCGACGAGGGGGCAAGCGAGCCGAGCGAGGCCGCTTCCTTCACGCTCTTGCAGGAGCAGCTCGTCGACGTGCTCTCCACCCTCACACCGCGTGAGGAAAAGGTCTTGAAGCTCCGCTTCGGCATTGAGGACGGCCGTCCCCGCACGCTCGAAGAGGTCGGCAAGGAGTTCAACGTCACGCGCGAGCGCATCCGCCAGATCGAAGCCAAGGCGCTGCGCAAGCTCCGTCACCCCAGCCGCAGCAAGAAGCTCAAGGATTTCCTGAACTAAGCCAATAACGGCAAATAGAAGGCACACCCTTCAGGCGTTTACAGCGTCTGGATGGTGTGCCCTTTTTGCTGCAAAGCGACGTGTCGTGCATTGCACATACGACATAGCCAGCGGACAGAATGTAAGTTATTCTGTTCAATAATTAAACCAAAATTAAACCCACAAAACAGAATTACATTGAGATGTTTATGCCTGCTTCAACGCACAAATCATAGAATCGATACCTAATAGCGCCGTATAGCTATTGTTGGTTTTTCTGAAAGCGGGCGTGTAATAAACATTGTTTTCAGCATCAAAACAGAATCTTTCAGCAGTTAGTTCTTTCATCTCACGCGCCAACAGATTACTTCCATAGAAACGGCGGAGAAAGTCGATTCCCGCACACATGGCGGCGACAGGCTTCTTTTCGCCGATAAAATGAGTGACGCACGTTTTTATCACATTGGAGTCTCTATAATTGTTCAACAACCCGATTCCACCGGGGATAATCAATGCATCGTATTCTGCAAAATCAACCTCATGAATATCTTTAATGCGTCCCCTGCCGATGCGGGCCGCTTCTATCAGGATATTCCGCTTTTCTGCTATCTGCTCTGTCAGGTGGTTCACAGACTGAACGGAAACATCTTCTGCAACAGGCGTGTAATCACACCCGTATTTATCAAGCGCTACATACGTCAGAATTACTTCTTCTATACATGAACCATCACCGAGGCCACAGCCTGCTAATAAAACTAAATACTTCATTTGTTCTCACCTTCACAACTCACGGTTTGCCAACGACTTCTCACTGATAAGCATAGCATATAAGGTGACTTACATCAACGCCTTCTTCTTGGTAAATCAGCGACCTTTTTATGAACGCCGTTCTGTTTTGCCTGTTCACTTGCCACCCTGCGTGGTTCTCGATAAAGTGGAATGCGATCTCTACCAGTACCTCTCCGGCGAAGAAAAGTATTCTCAACTCTTCGAATATGTTGGTCGCGACCGCTACGTCGGTTCATTGCTTTCTCAATGCAGAAGGTCTGCCGATCCCGGTAAAGAAGTATTTCCCTGCGCTTGATACGATCTTGCGCCAAAAAGCCCCGCCTTACTGAGGCGGGGCTTTTTGATTGAGTTCGGCAAGAAACCTCCCCAACGCGGGGTTCTGGTTGCCGCTCTGCCAGGCTGCGATGATCTCTTCCTCCTCCCCTTCTCCCACAAGCGGGACAAAGACAAGGTTGTCGGCGTTGTAGAGCCGGTTGGTGCAATAATCGGGCAAAAGGGAAACGCCCTCTTCCGCTGAGACCATCATCAGGATACTCTCTGTGTCCGCCGAGCGGAAGAGAATGTTGGGTTTGTAGCCCGCCTCAACATAGCGCTGCATGAAAAAGGCATCGCCGTAAGAGTCGGGCGCGGCGTCCGGGGACATATATAAGATGTTCTCCCCGCGCAGCTCCTGCCGTGTGATCTGGCGGCGCTGCGCGAGCCGGTGGCCCGCGTAGAGCGCGACAACAAGCCGCGCCTTTTCGACCGTCTGAAATGCAACGCCCTCCTGCGTGCGCAGGTTCGTCGAGTCCCAGGTAAAAACGATGTCATACTCCTGATGCAGCAGCCCCGCGGCCAGCACGTCCGTCGAGCAGCGATAAAAAGAGATCAGCACATTGCTGTTCTTCTGGTGAAAATGGCGCATCAGCGTGGAGAGGTCGCTGCGCTCGTAGCCGCGCACATAGCCCACACGCAGCGTACCGGTCAGGCCTGTTGCGGCATCATGCACGCGCTCCTGCGCGCGGCTCATACGCTCCAGGATCGCCTTGGCGTCCTGTAGGAAGGCGCTGCCTGCGCTCGTCAGGCTCACAGGGCGGGTGCTGCGGTCAAAGAGCTCGCAGCCGAGCGACTGCTCAAGCTGCTGGATCTGCTGTGTCACTGCCGTCTGCGAAATGTAATACTGCTCCGCTGCCTTCGTAAAGCTGCGATGCTCCGCCGCGGCAACAAAATAGCGCAACTGGTTTCGGTTCATGTCCGTTTTCTCCATAACATAAGTTTTACTTATTATATCATCAAAGAATCGGTCTTGTAAAGCATCGTTTCCTGCGGTAAGATAAGCGCATCGTTCACAATTCTTTCACAAACGAGGTAGATCGACATGAAACGCGAATCCTTCCGTTCCCGTCTTGGCTTCCTGCTCGTCAGCGCCGGCTGCGCCATCGGCATCGGCAATGTCTGGCGCTTTCCCTACATAACGGGCAAAAACGGCGGCGGCTATTTTGTTCTCTTCTACATTCTGTGCCTGCTCGTTATGGGCGTTCCTGTACTGACGATGGAGCTGGCTGTCGGCCGCGCAAGCCACAAGAGTGCCATTCTCTCCTATAAAACGCTGGAAAAGCCCGGCGCCAAATGGCACATTCACGGTTGGTTCTGCCTGATCGGCTGCTACCTTCTGATGATGTACTACACAACGGTCTCCGGCTGGATGGTGAGCTACTTCGGCCGTTTTCTGAGCGGTAAATTCTATGCCGGTATGCCTGCGGAGGACGCGTCCGCCGTGTTCGGCGAGCTGCTGTCAAACCCCGTAGAAATGGGCGTTCTGGCTGTTGCCATCGTCATCGTTGGCTTTATCGTTTGCAGCCGCGGCCTTCAGAAGGGTCTTGAGCGCGTATCCAAGGTCATGATGATCGCGCTGCTCGCGCTCATCCTCATTCTCGCCGGCCACAGCCTGACGCTCTCCGGCGCGGCAGAGGGCATGAAGTTCTACCTGCTTCCCTCCCTCGATTCCATTCGTGAAAACGGCCTGCGCAGCCTCATCACCGACGCGATGAATCAGGCCTTCTTCACACTCTCGCTCGGCATTGCGGCGATGGAGATCTTCGGCAGCTACATGTCCGACGATCACACCCTCGTCGGCGAATCCATTCGCATCTGCGCGCTCGACACTTTCGTTGCGCTCATGGCCGGCACGATCATCTTCCCCGCATGCTTCTCCTACGGCGTAGCGCCCGACAATGGCCCGTCCCTCCTCTTCGTTACGCTGCCGCAGGTGTTCGTCAACATGGCGGGCGGCCGCTTCTGGGGCACGCTCTTCTTCCTCTTCATGATGTTTGCAAGCATGTCCACGGTGCTGGCGGTGTTTGAAAATATCCTCGCCGTCTGCATGGATACCTTTGGCTGGAGCCGCAAGAAGGCTGTGCTCATCAACGGCGCACTGCTGATGCTTTTGAGTCTCCCCTGCGTCTTTGGCTACAACATCTGGAGCGACTTCCACCCCATTCTCGGCAAGGACGTGCTCGACAGCGAGGACTTCCTTGTGAGCAACCTCCTGCTGCCCATCGGTTCTCTTGTCTACCTTCTGTTCTGCGTCACCAAGTGGGGCTGGGGCTTTGACAAGTACATTGCCGAGGTCAACAAGGGCACGGGTGTCAAGCTCTCTCCCAAACTCAAGCCCTATTTCCAGTGGGTGCTGCCGGTTCTGATCGTCATCATCCTGCTGCAGGGTCTGCTGTAACTTTGCTCTTTTCTTTCTCTCTCATCCTCCCTAAATAGGAAACGCCGCAGTAAAATACTGCGGCGTTTCGCTTTTTCTCTTCCTTCTTGATTATGAACTCCGTGTAAATTATCATATAACTCGTAAATATATTTATATAAATCTATTGACAATATTTGCAGCCATGCTATGATAACATTCAGAAAGAAAAGAAACCAAGGAGGCGCATGATGAAGAAAAATCTGTACAGTCTGACGCTGTCGGACGAGGTGGTGCGCGAGGTAGACGCGCTGGCGCACCGCATGGGCACGAACCGCTCGGCGCTTGTAAACCGCATCCTTGCCGAATATGTTTCCGTGCCGACGCCGGAGCGCCGCTGGAACGACATTTTTGAAGCCATCGAAGAACTGATGACGCCCACGCGCGAGTTGGTGCCGTTTTTCTCTCCCGGCTCGTCCACGATGTCGCTCAAGTCGAGCCTTTCGTACAAGTACCGCCCGACGGTCAAGTACGAGGTCGATCTCAGCAGCGGCGATTCCCAGACAATGGGCACACTGAACATCGTCTTCCGCACGCAGTCGGCAGCGCTCATCGCCGCGATGACGAATTTCTTCCGGCTTTGGGTGCAGATCGAGGACAGATGCCTTGCTCCGCTGCTCGGCAGCTCCATCGCCTGTGCGCTCTACGACGGGCGCTTCGTCCGTCCGCTTGCCATGCCGCGCGGCAAATCTTTGACTGCCGATGATGTGGCAGGCGCGATCAGCGCATATGTGCAGCTTTTCGACCGGCTGCTCAAGGGTTATCTCGACGGTTCGCTCACGGCGAGCGACGTGGAAATGGCCTACCGCGGCGATCTGCGAAGCAGAGTGCTGCTCATCTAAACCAACGCTATTGTAAAAAACACGAATTTGAGGTGAACTTGAATGAATGCTGAAAAATATACGCAAAAGGCTTTGGACGCCGTCAAGACCGCGCAGAACATGGCGCAGGAAAACGGCAACCAGTATGTGACAAGCGAGCATCTGCTCTACGCCCTGCTCGATCAGGACGGCGGACTGATCGGATCCCTCTTTGGCAAGATGGGCGTCGACTGTGACGGTCTGCTCTCTGAGATCGATACTCTCATCCGCAAGCTCCCGCGCATCTCCGGCGGCAGCGGCGAGGTCTATGCCTCGCCCGAGGTCGGCAAGATCCTGAATCTCGCCGAAAAGACCGCCGAAAAACTGCACGACGAGTATCTCTCCGTCGAGCATCTGATGCTCGCCATCTTCTCCGAGGGCTCGCAGAACGTGCGCCAGCTGCTCTCAGGCCACGGCATCACGCGAAGCCGCTTCTCCGACGAGCTCTCAAAGGTCAAGACCTCTCCCGTGACGAGCGACAATCCCGAGGATTCCTACGACGCGCTCAAGAAGTACGGCACCGACCTTGTTGAGCGCGCGCGCACAAAGGAGCTTGACCCCGTCATCGGCCGTGACGCGGAGATTCGCAACGTCATTCGCATTCTCTCGCGTAAGACGAAGAACAACCCCGTGCTCATCGGCGAGCCGGGCGTCGGTAAGACGGCCATCGCCGAGGGTCTTGCCCAGCGTATCGTGCGCGGCGATGTGCCAGAAGGTCTCAAGGACCGCACGATCTTCTCGCTCGACATGGGCGCACTGATCGCGGGCGCAAAGTACCGCGGCGAGTTTGAAGAGCGCTTAAAGGCCGTTTTGAACGAGGTCAAGAAGTCTGAAGGCAAGATCATCCTCTTCATCGATGAGCTGCACACCATCGTCGGCGCGGGCAAGACCGAAGGCAGCATGGACGCCGGCAACCTCTTAAAGCCCCTGCTCGCCCGCGGTGAGCTGCACTGCATTGGCGCGACCACGCTCGACGAGTACCGCCAGTATATTGAAAAGGACGCCGCCCTTGAGCGCCGCTTCCAGCCCGTTATGGTCAACGAGCCGACGGTCGAGGACACCATTTCCATCCTGCGCGGCCTGAAGGAGCGCTATGAGATCTATCACGGCGTGCGCATCCACGACAATGCGCTCGTCGCCGCCGCGACGCTTTCCGACCGCTATATCACCGACCGTTTCCTGCCGGACAAGGCCATCGACCTTGTCGATGAGGCCTGCGCGATGATCCGCACGGAGATCGATTCCATGCCCGCAGAGCTTGACGACCTGCGCCGCAAGATCATGCAGCAGGAAATTGAAGAGATGGCTCTCAAGAAAGAGGACGACCAGCTCTCGCGTGACCGTCTGGAAGAACTCAAGAAAGAGCTCGCCGATGAGAAGGAGCAGTTCAACGCCATGAAGTCCCGCTGGGAGGCGGAAAAGAGCGGCGTGGACAGCGTGAAGGAGCTAAAGTCCAAGATCGAGCAGATGAACGGCGAAATCGAGCGCGCACAGGCGAACCTTGAATATGAAAAGGCCGCCAAACTCAAGTACTCTGACCTCCCTGCTCTTGAAAAGCAGCTCAAGGACGCCGAGGCCGCAGCCGAAAAGCACACGGGCGAGAACTCCATGGTGCACGACACCGTGACCGAGAACGAGATCGCCGACATCGTGGGCAAGTGGACGGGCATCCCCGTCAGCCGCCTGATGGAGGGCGAGCGCGAAAAGCTGCTGCGCCTCGACGAGATTATTCACAAGCGCGTTGTCGGTCAGGACGAGGCGGTGCGCCTCGTCACCGAGGCCATCCAGCGCTCGCGCGCAGGCATTGCGGACCCGAACCGCCCCATCGGCAGCTTCCTCTTCCTCGGCCCCACGGGCGTTGGCAAAACAGAGCTTGCCAAGTCCCTTGCCGACTGCCTCTTTGATGATGAACACAACCTTGTGCGCATCGATATGACCGAGTATATGGAGAAGTTCTCCGTTTCTCGTCTCATCGGCGCGCCTCCGGGATACGTCGGCTACGACGAGGGC